>Ga0256913_10000119_pt1 | contig 35690 bp, 27 predicted proteins | sample Axial_MatmetaG_FD_185970 | JGI IMG/M metagenome (GOLD analysis project Ga0256913, IMG submission 185970) | Deep-sea worm associated microbial mat communities from Axial Seamount, Juan de Fuca Ridge, Pacific Ocean - Axial_Mat | ecosystem: Environmental > Aquatic > Marine > Oceanic > Microbial... | reverse complement strand
TTGATTTAGTTATTGATGGAGGTTATGGCGACAATCAGGCATCGACTGTAGTAGATTGCACTGGTGATGAACCTGAAATTATCCGTCAGGGAAAAGGTATTTTAGAGGAGTAGTAAACTACTAACACACGCAAGAAAAAAAATTAAATATTTTTTCAAAAAAGTTTGAATTTTAAAAAAAAGAAGTACTTTTGCACCTCCAAAAACGGACGATCCGTTAGCTCAGCAGGTAGAGCATCTGCCTTTTAAGCAGAGGGTCCGGAGTTCGAGCCTCCGACGGATCACCTTTTTTAAGCCTTTCGATATTTCGGAAGGCTTTTTTGTTTCCGCTAACTTCATTCCAAAATATTATTCAATACCCTTCTGCGTATACTTCAAATAAATGCTGAATTATGTTATGGGTTCAAAATATTACCCTGAAACAATCATTTACACAGCCTGAATTATTACTTTTGCACTGAATCAAAAAATCCATCACGATGAAAAATTCACGCCTCTCCTTTTTGTTCGCAATAGCAATGCTATTCACCGGATTACAAACATTTTCCCAAGCTAATTCAGCAGTTATTGGCAAACCTGATTTAAAGCTTTCTTCCGACATCATGACACCGGAAGTTTTATGGTCATTTGGCAGGGTCAGCGATATTCAACTGTCTCCTGATAAAAAGAACCTGCTTTTCGGAATTAGCTACTACAGTATTGAAGCAAACAAAGGCAACCGTGATTTATACTCCATTGAATTAAAGTCAAAAGACATGACCCGGCTTACCGAAACATCCTACGGTGAATATAATGCCGTATGGCGCCCCGACGGGGAAAAAATAGGATTTCTTTCAGCCGAATCAGGTAGTATGCAAATTTGGGAAATGAACCCTGACGGAACCGGTAAAAAACAGATTACAAATGAAGAGGGAGGTATCACGGGTTTTAAATATGCTCCTGATCAAACAAAAATCCTTTTTACAAAAGAAGTCAAAATCAATCCAAATATTCATGACAAATATCCTGATCTTGATAAAACTTCAGGACGCGTTTTTTCGGACATGATGTACCGCCACTGGGATGTATGGGTTGATACTTACAGCCACATTTTTGTTGCCGATTATAACAATCAAAGCATCAGCAATAGTATTGATATTATGAAGGGCGAACCATTTGAATCCCCCATGAAGCCGTTTGGCGGCATGGAACAAATCAACTGGACTCCTGACAGTAAAATGATTGCTTACACCTGCCGCAAAAAAACAGGCTTGGAATATTCCAAATCAACCAACTCTGACATTTACATCTACTCGGTTCGGAAAAATCAAACAGCCAACCTCACAAAAGGTATGATGGGTTACGATACCAACCCTGTTTTCTCCCCTGATGGCACACTTATGGCATGGGAAAGCATGGAACACGATGGATATGAGTCGGACAAAAACCGGCTATTTGTAAAAAGCATGATCAATGCCGAGACTAAAGAGTACACTGTCAATTTCGACCAAAATGTTCATGGATTAAGCTGGACGGAAGATGGCAAATCAATCTTCTTCACCAGCGAATGGCATGGTAGTATTGAAATCTATCGACTAAACCTCAAAAGCGGAAAAATTGACCAAATTACTGACGGTATACACAATTACGGTACGGTTATTCCAAACGGAAAAGAGCTGATTGCTACCCGCACCAGCATGTCGATGCCATCTGAAATCTACAGTGTTAAAGTCAAAACGGGCAAAGCCGATCCAATCAGTTTTGTTAATAAAGATATCCTTGACCAGTTAACAATGGGTAAAGTTGAAGCAAGATGGATTACTACTACTGACAACAAGCAAATGCTGACATGGGTAATTTACCCTCCGCACTTCGATTCCAACAAAAAATATCCCGCGTTACTTTATTGTCAGGGCGGACCACAAAGTATGGTCAGCCAGTTTTGGTCGTACCGTTGGAATTTTCAAATGATGGCAGCCAACGATTATATTATTGTAGCTCCAAACAGAAGAGGACTACCAGGTTTTGGAACCAAATGGAACGAGCAGATTAGTGGTGATTACGGTGGACAGAATATGAAAGACTATTTTTCAGCCATCGACTCTCTAAAAAAAGAACCCTTCATTGATGAGAACCGACTGGGTTCGGTTGGAGCTTCTTATGGCGGATTTTCGGTGTACTGGCTTGCCGGCAACCACAACAAAAGGTTCAAAGCCTTTATTGCCCACGATGGCATCTTCAACACCGAGCAGCAATATGTTGAAACTGATGAACTTTGGTTTGCCGATTGGGACTTAGGTGGCCCATATTGGGAAAATAATAATAAAATTGCGCAACGCAGTTATGCGAATTCACCCCATAAATTCGTTGATAAATGGGATACTCCTATTATGGTTATTCACGGAGCACTTGACTATCGAATTTTAGATTCGCAGGGATTTGCTGCTTTCGACGCTGCAAAAATCAAAGGAGTACCTGCCAAAATGCTGTGGTTTCCTGATGAAAACCATTGGGTTCTTCAACCCCAAAATGGAATTCTTTGGCAGAGAGAATTCTTTAGCTGGCTCGACAAGTGGTTAAAATAAAAAACATTTATGAAGAGATTGAATTTCGTTTTTCTTTTTTTTCTTGTATTTAGTATTCCTTTGGTAACTTTTGCCAATGTAAAAGACACTGCTTCGGTAATAAACGACTCCGTCAAAGCATGGAAATTTAATAGCATTATCTATACCGGCCTCAATCAAATCGGTTTTATAAATTGGGCTGCCGGTGGCGAAAATTCATTATCGGGCAAAATAGGTGTTGATTATGTTCTGAAGTACAAAAATAGGAAATTTCAGTTTATTCATGAAGCAAAACTTGCTTACGGTATGGTTGGCTATACTGATAACCGGCTTGAAAAAACCGATGATAAAATTGATGTACTAACAGCATTCAGCCGAAAAAGCAACACAAACTGGGAAGCCACGGGACTAATCACCTTTAAAAGTCAATTTGCACCCGGATACAAATATCCTGATGATTCTACCATGATTTCCGCTTTTATGGCTCCGGGATATCTGACTTTATCGATGGGAGTAAATTACAAACCAAAAAAATGGTTTCAGATTTTTATGAGCCCCGTTTCGGGAAAATTTACATTCGTCCTGAATCAGCAACTGGCAAACATGGGCTCCTTTGGGGTAACTAAAGCTGTCTTCGACACTGCCGGAAACGTTATTGTTCCCGGAAAAAATGTTAAGGGTGAAGTAGGTATAAATGTCCTTACTTCTGTTAAACATAACTTGATGAAAAACATCAATTTTAATTCAACACTTAACCTCTACAATAACTACATCGACCCAAACAAAGCCAACCGGTGGAACATTGATGTTGATTGGGATACACGCTTTATCTTTACAATCAACAAACTGTTTTCAACCATTTTGTATTTCCATTTAAAATACGATCACGATTCGAAAACCATCAAATACGGGATTGATGATAATGGAGACAAAGTAAAAGTGATGGAAAAACCCATGATTCAAATAAAAGAATCTCTGGGTCTAAGCGTTACATTAAAAATTTAGTATTTTCGAAAACTCATTTTTTAGATAAAAAACCATATAAAACAAACAGTTTATAAATTTATTAATATGAAAATCACTATTGTAGGAACCGGATATGTTGGACTTGTAACAGGAGCCTGTTTTTCTGAAGTTGGTATTGATGTTACTTGTGTTGATATAGATAAAAAAAAGATTGAAAACTTAAAAAAAGGAATATTACCCATTTGGGAACCCGGACTGGAAGACCTCGTTAAAAGAAATACTGAAAACGGCAGGTTAAAATTCAGCACCAAACTCTCTGAATCGCTTGATGGAGTAAACATTGTTTTTGGTGCCGTTGGAACACCTCCTGATGAAGACGGAAGTGCCGACCTGAAGTACGTTATAGAAGTTGCCCGGGAGGTTGGAAGACATGCTGATGATTATGTTTTAATGGTAACCAAAAGTACTGTTCCTGTTGGAACTGCTGAGAAAGTCAGAGTAGCGTTACAAGAGGAAATCACAAAACGTGGCGTTGATGTACCCTTCGATGTAGCATCAAACCCTGAGTTTTTAAAAGAAGGAGCCGCTGTAAACGACTTCTTAAAACCCGACCGTATTGTTGTTGGTACTGATTCTGACAGAGCAAAGAAACTCATGGAAAAGCTGTATAAACCGTTTACCATGAACGGACATCCGGTTATTTTTATGGACATCATTTCATCAGAAATGACAAAGTATGCTGCCAACTCAATGCTGGCAACAAAAATCAGTTTTATGAACGACATCGCCAACCTGTGCGAAATTGTAGGTGCCAATGTTAATGCTGTTCGCAAAGGTATTGGAAGTGATCGCAGAATTGGTCGTTACTTTATTTACCCGGGTACAGGTTATGGCGGATCTTGTTTCCCAAAAGATGTAAAAGCACTGGTAAAAACTGCCGAAGAATTTGGTTACGACATGGCTGTTCTTAAAGCCGTTGAAGATGTAAACCAACGTCAAAAATCAGTACTTTATGCCAAAGCTAAAAAATATTACAATGGCAGTCTGAAAGGAAAAACTTTCGGTATCTGGGGTTTATCATTTAAACCACAAACCGACGATATGCGCGAAGCTCCATCATTGGTTATTATCGAGAAGCTACTGGCTGAAGGTGCCAAAGTTAAAGCTTACGACCCTGTAGCCATGGAAGAAACAAAACGAATTCTTGGTGACAAAATAGAATATGCAGAAGATAAGTATGATGCAATTCTTGATACTGACGGACTATTTGTGGTAACCGAATGGCCCGAATTCAAAATGCTTAATTTTAAAGTACTGAAAAAACTACTTAAAGAACCGGTAATTTTCGATGGCCGTAATATTTATGACGTGGAAGAAATGAAAACCAACGAATTCAAATATTACGGAATCGGAGTTGGCGACAGATTTTAAAAACAATACAAATGAAACGTATTTTAGTTACAGGTGGTGCCGGTTTTGTCGGTTCACACCTTTGCGAAAGACTTTTAAACGAAGGCCATGAAGTAATTTCACTGGACAACTATTTCACAGGGAGAAAACGAAACATTGTTCATTTAATGGACAATCCCTATTTTGAAGTTGTAAGGCATGATGTTACCCAGCCTTTCTTTATCGAGGTTGACGAAATTTATAATCTTGCCTGCCCGGCATCACCCATTCATTACCAGTACAATCCCATTAAAACGGTTAAAACATCAGTGATGGGAGCCATTAATATGCTAGGCCTTGCCAAACGAATCAATGCTAAAATACTTCAAGCTTCTACCAGCGAAGTTTATGGCGACCCATTGGTACATCCGCAAACCGAAGATTACTGGGGTCATGTCAACCCCATCGGTGTCCGTTCTTGCTACGACGAAGGAAAGCGGGTTGCCGAAACTTTGTTTATGAGTTATCACGAACAAAACAATGTTAAAATTAAAATAATCAGAATTTTCAACACTTACGGTCCTAACATGCATCCTCATGATGGCAGGGTAGTTTCCAACTTCATTGTGCAGGCTCTAAAGGGTGAAAATATTACTGTTTATGGCAAAGGCAAACAAACCAGAAGTTTCCAATATGTTGACGATCTGGTAAACGGAATGCTGAAAATGATGAATACCCGGGATGAGTTTTTAGGGCCTGTTAATGTTGGCAACCCGGATGAGTTCACCATCCTCCAGCTGGCAGAAAAGGTAATTGAATTAACAGGAAGCAAGTCAAAAATAATTTATGAACCTTTGCCAAAAGATGACCCCTTGCAACGTCAACCGGATATTACACTGGCAAAAAAGGAACTAGAATGGCAGCCGGTTATTAAACTCGAAGAAGGTCTGAAAAAAACCATTACCTATTTTGATCAACTGTTAAAAGAAGGATGAAAAAAATTTTAGTCACAGGTAGTAACGGACAGTTAGGTTCCGAAATCAGAAAGCGGGCAACCTCGTTTTCCGGTTTCAATTTTACATTTACTGATATTGAAGAACTAGACCTTACAAATGCTTCAGCGGTAAATGAGTTTTTCAATCAAAACAGTTTTGACGTATGTATTAACTGCGCTGCCTATACTGCTGTTGACAGAGCAGAAGACGACAGAGAACTGGCTTTGCTGGTCAATTTTGAAGCTGTTCAAACTCTTGCTGAAACCTGCCAACAACATGCCGTCTTTTTAATTCACGTTTCAACCGATTACGTGTTTGATGGCAGAAACTACAAACCCTATGACGAAACAGAACCACCCTCACCAAATTCCTATTACGGACTAACCAAGCTTAAGGGTGAAGAAGCCGTTTTTTCATTTTGCGACAATGCCATCATTATCAGAACATCGTGGCTCTACTCTTCGTATGGCAACAATTTTGTTAAAACCATGCTCCGGCTTGGTAAAGAAAAAAATCAAATTGGCGTAGTTGCAGATCAGATTGGAACCCCAACTTATGCCGGCGATCTGGCTGCTTCAATTCTGAAGATTATTACCAAACATGAAGATAAAAAATTAAATAAAATATACCACTTCAGTAACGAAGGTGCCATCAGCTGGTACGATTTTGCCCAAGCCATTATGGAGGTAGCAAACCTTGATTGCAAAGTCAACCCAATCGAATCAAAAGATTTCCCGGCCAAGGCAAACCGCCCGTTTTACAGCGTGTTAAATAAAGCCCGAATTAAAAAGGATTTTAATATTGAAATCCCTTATTGGCTCGACAGCCTGAAAATTGTTTTAAACGAACTCCGATAATTTTAAAGATATGCATACTAACATCGATCCGCAAATAATTGAAAAAGCCAATGTTTGGCTGAATGGTAGTTACGACCAGGAAACAAAAAATTCCATCAAAGAAATGATGGACAACAACCCTCAGGAGTTGATTGAATCATTTTACCGTGATTTGGAATTTGGAACCGGAGGTTTACGCGGTATCATGGGCGTTGGTTCAAACAGAATGAACAAATACACTGTCGGAAGTGCCACTCAGGGCTTTGCCAATTATTTGAAAGCAAATTTTCCTGATAAGGAACAAATATCTGTTGCCATTGCTTACGATTCCAGAAACAACAGTCCCTACTTTGCACAAATAACTGCGGATGTATTTTCAGCCAATGGTATCAAAGTATTTTTATTCGATGAATTAAGACCTACACCTGAGCTATCATTTGCAATACGTCAGTTGGGATGTCAGGGAGGAATTGTCATCACAGCTTCGCATAACCCGAAAGAATACAATGGCTACAAGGCCTATTGGGATGATGGCGGACAACTAATCAGCCCTCATGATAAAAATGTAATTGACGAAGTAAACAAGATCAGCAGCATCGATGATGTAAAATTTGATGGCAACAAAACCATGATCGAGATGATTGGTGAAAACATTGATAAAGTTTATCTTCAAAAAATCAAGGAACTCTCGCTTTCGCCGGAGGTTATTCAACGGCAAAAGGATATGAAAATCGTTTACACTCCGCTTCATGGCACAGGCGTAACACTGGTTCCAAAATCATTAAAGCAGTTTGGTTTTGAACATGTGCACGTGGTTCCGGAGCAAGCCATCGCCGACGGAAACTTCCCGACTGTTGTTTCACCCAATCCTGAAGAATCGGCAGCACTGGAAATGGCCATCAATCAGGCTAAAGAGATTGATGCTGATTTGGTAATGGCAACCGACCCCGATGCTGACAGAGTAGGCTTTGCCGTTCGAAACGGTAACGATTTTGTATTGCTCAACGGAAATCAGGCTGCAACCATCCTCATCTATTACCTGCTTACCAAATGGAAAGAAAACGGCAAGCTGACCGGCAACGAATACATTGTTAAAACCATTGTTACTACGGAGCTGCTGGCTGAGATGGCTATAAAAAACGGCGTTGAATACTTTGATGTACTGACCGGCTTTAAATACATTGCCGACATCATCAAACATTACGAAGGTGAAAAAACCTTTATCGGCGGTGGTGAAGAAAGCTACGGTTACCTGGTTAGTGATTTTGTGAGAGACAAAGATGCTGTTATCTCCTGCTCTATGATTGCTGAAGCAGCAGCCTGGGTTAACGAGCAAGGCATTGGCTTATTGGAGCTGTTGGCAGCCATTTATCAGGAATATGGGTACTATAAAGAGAAGCTCGTTTCTGTAGTAAGAAAAGGAAAATCAGGTGCTGAAGAGATTCAACAAATGATGACCGATTTCAGAGCCAATCCACCAAAATCGCTGGCAGGTTCTGAAATAGTAATGATTAAAGATTACCAAAGCTCTGTTTCAAAAAATATAGAAACCGGCGAGAAAACCGATATTGATCTGCCAAAGTCAAATGTCTTGCAATTCTTTACCAAAGACGGCAGCAAAGTAAGTGTACGCCCTTCGGGAACCGAACCTAAAATTAAGTTTTACTTTGGTGTAAAAGGCGAACTGAAAAACAAAGAAGACTTTGATAAAGTTGGGAAAGAGCTGGAGGCTAAAATAGATATGATTATTAAAGATTTGAAGCTGTAAACTGATTTTTTATCATCTTAACCCAAAGTTTGAAGCTTGAACAGTGTGGCAGGAACACTTGATTTCGTATTATCCTAAAGGCGGCTGATTAGCCTCCTTTTTGGCTATTATACCAATATTTACTATATTTATAAAATAATTTATAATTACCTGTCATCATGAGATACTTTTTTTACTTCATCCATTTTATTTTATTAGGTCTTGGTTATAATTGCATGGCACAACAGCAAGTGCAAACTTTTAATAAAATCTTTAAAGTTAAGGAAACGGCCTCTGCACAAATTGTAAGAACTGTCACTGAAACCGACAATGCATTGATAATGGGTTTAGTACTTTTCCATGATACTTATTACATGAGTACTATAATACTAAAAACAGATAAAAATGCTGATTCGGTATTTTGGTCTGACAAATTTGGAACCAATTCATCCGACAAGGGTTATTATGTCACCAAAACTCTCAATACAAGAAATGAGAATAATATAATGGCCACCGGATTAGTACATTATTATACTGAATATAAACAGGATGTTCTGTTAATGAAGCTGGACATGGACGGAAATCAAATTTGGGAAAAAACATTTCAGTCAGATACATTTCCTGGCTCCGACTCAAGAGCATACGACATTGATTTAACGCCAGATAATGGTTTTATATTAACAGGAACTGTTGGTATTGCCGGATTGATTCTAAAAATTGACAGTGCAGGAAACAAAATATGGGAACACACGATTGGTAAAAATATCACATCAAAATATGTTCTTCTTGAATCCTGTATTGTACTGCCCGATAGCGGACTTTTAATTGGAGGAAACAGTGATAATGGCCACGAGCATTTTGAAGGAGAGGCTTTTGTTATAAAACTGGATAAAAATGGGAAATTTCTTTGGAAAAAATCTTTTGGCGGAAACTATAAAGATAGAGGTACTCATCTAGTAATTAACAAAAACGGAGATATTTATGGTGTTTATGAGCGATATACAAAGACAGACTCCTGGGGTGAACCTCAGGAAACCAAAATTTCACTCTTTAAAATCGATGAAGAAGGCAATACGCTTTTCGAAAATCAATTCGGAAGTCAGGACATCGTTTATTGGCCAAAATCAATATCAATCTTAGATAATGGCGATTTGTTAATAGCCGGCGAATGGTTAAACATGGCTAACAGCTGGATGTTCAGGTTATCGCCTGCGGGTGATAGTATATGGTATAAAGAGTATCAACCGCCCATCGTATCACCACCAATAAATCTTTTTTCTTTTTCAGGAGCAATGCCTATAAAAGAAAACGAAATACTGGCTTTTGGAGAGGCAAGTACAAATTCGGCAGAAGACAACTATTGTTGGCTGGTAAAAACAAATTATTCCGGATGTTTGGCAAACATAAATATCACGTCCCAACCTGACACCTTAATTATTGCCAATCCAAATGACGAAATAGTTTTAACATTGTCAGCAAAATCATCAAAAACAATCTCTTATCAGTGGTATAAAAATGACACATTAATTACCGGAGCTGTTGATTCAGTTTTTGTTATCAGCTCATTTACAGATAATGATGCAGGCAATTATTATTGTTTATTAAGCAACTCATGCGAAACCATTAGTAGCAATATAGTTAAAGTGAAGGCATACAATTATATACACAATCAACATGGTGATGCTAATTGGTTCGTATTAATGCCAAACCCTGCCTCTTCGTCAATCCTTTTAAAACCACTTGCATCAACTGAGCAAATTACCGATATCACTCTGTTTTCAATAAATGGTAAAAGAATGTTTAAAATAACGGAAAATAACATAAGTAACTCAAACGAAATAAAACTAGATATATCTACGTTGCCGGCAGGATTATACATAATTTCGGTTATTGCTTCTGATAAAACCGGTGTTAAAAAATTCCTAAAAGTAAACTAACCAAAGTAGTGCAAGGCTGAAGCCTTTCCGGTCCGGTTGAAATTCGCTTTTCCCTTCGCTTTCGCACGAATCCTTTCATACGAGCTTAAACTCAACCTGCAACGGCACGAGTTTGAAGCCCAACAATGAAGCAGAGACCGGTATCTGCTTCTTTCTTCAACTTTTTCATACTTACTGAATTTACTTTAAATTTGCACCGTCCAATTAAAACAATCATTATGACAAACACACCCGAAGATATCACCTTAACCAAACCTGTTCTTGAAACCGTAGCCATTGCTCAGGAATTTTGCGGCTATATTGATGAGTGCGAATCCAATTCAACCAAAGGCATCATGGAATTCCTTCACAGGATATTACCATTACTATATTTAAAAGGAACCTTCTTGCCAAAAGTTGAAGTTGAATACCCTGAAGCCAACGAAAGATTTGTTACTCAGGAGCAGTGGGAGAATATATTCACCATGCTACGTGACAAATTCGGCCACGATGATGAGTACTGGATTATCAACTCCGATCTGCTAAACGAGAATGAACCCATTAAAGCCAGTCTGGCTGAAAATATAGCCGATATTTATCAGGACATGAAAGACTTTGTTCTGTTATTTAAAAAGAACACGCATGCTGCCCGACAGAATGCAGCTGCCGAATGCAGAGCCCTGTTTCAAACTCATTGGGGATATCGTGTCGGCAATATCCTTCCAAAAATTCATTACTTTCTTTATGAAAACGCCGGGGAGCAACCTCCTTACGAGCAAACGCTCGATTTTATTTAGGCTTAATAATCAATCTCTAAGGATGATGATCGTAATAAATCTTATCAAGCAGTCGATTGTTTTCTTTTGAGCGCCGCTTCCCTTTTTTAACCATGGACCAGGTGGGATAATTAATTCTGTATGAAATTCCTAAAGAAGCAGCAAAAAGATAATCAACAGGACTGCCATCGGCCCATACATCCAACTGATCGTTTAAAATCATCCGCATTTGTGTGTCAACAAAGATAACCCACTCATGTGTTATTTTATACTCAATTCCAAAGGTAAAAGGCATTACGGGGCTTCCTGTGCCATAATAATGACCATCGTAAGTATTGCCTGAGTATCTTATATCACCTGTAGTAACATCCCTCAACTCACTGTTCCACAAGCTATAACCCAGCCCGGCTGTACTGTAAACCGCAAATCGATGAGCGAAACCATTTCGAAACATCAAAGCCGAAAGATCAAAAAACACGAATGCATTGAATTCACCATAATAGGCTGCCAGTTCATATTTCAACGGGGTGGGCATATTATCCTCTCCCTTACGGCTACGAACTTTCGAATAGAAAAGCTCGGCTCCCAAACCTATTACTTTACCATATTGCTTCCTGACATTAACAGCATAATCCAGCCTTGATTCAGTCATTAGTTTTTCCCACTTATCATCATGACTGGCATCTCCATAAAACTGCGTTTTCCCCATACTCAACCTGAACACCCAATTGTCAGGAAACAACGGATTAGATTGAGCATTTAAACTACCGGTTACAGCACTGCTCAAAATAATAGAAACCAACAACCCAAACTGCCTCAGTTTTCCCAATACCCCTGTTATTAAAGTGTTAACTCAAAAAGTAGCTCACCCAGGCTACCCTATCCTTTTTCTTAATACCTATTTTGCAACAAACGCTTTAGCAGCAGAAAATGCTTTCTCAATCCCCTGAGCATCCTTTCCGCCCGCTGTTGCTAAATGAGGCTGGCCTCCACCGCCTCCCTGAACAAATTTAGCTATTTCACGAACCATATTTCCGGCGTGTATTCCTGATTTTATCAACACATCCGAAACACCGACAACAAGGTTTACTTTACCCCCTTTTTCCATAGCAAGCACCACTAAAACATTATCGGCTTTCGAACGAAGTGAATGAGCCAAACCCTTGGCACTGTTCACATCCATATCAATTTTACTACTGATAAAAAGCACATCCCCAACTTTCTCTGCCTCGTTGAACAGTGCCTCTCCCATACCGGTGCTCTTCTCTTTTATCAACTTTTCCAGCTCCTTATGCAGCTTTGAATTTTCATCAATAATAGAAGCCACTGCCTGAACCACGTTATTAGCATTTTTAAACTGCGATTTAATAGCGTTCAATGTTTCAATATGATTATTCACAAACTGCTCAGCCTTTTTGCCTGTTACTGCTTCAATCCGTCTGACACCTGCCGCGATACCACTTTCCGAAACAATTTTAAACAAACCTATTTGTCCGGTTGCTTTAACATGCGTACCTCCACAAAGTTCAACCGAATAGCTTTGATCAAAAGTTACCACTCGTACTTTATCACCATACTTTTCGCCAAACAAAGCCATGGCTCCCAATTTTTTTGCTTCTTCAATGGCAACATTCTCCTTGATATCTCCCGCAATATTCTCTCTAATTTTATCATTAACAATATCCTCAACTTTCCTGATCTCCTCCTCACTCATTTTCGAGAAATGAGAAAAGTCGAAACGCAGGCGCTCTGCTGAAACCAATGAACCTTTTTGCTCAACATGCGTACCCAGCACCTTACGCAATGCAGCGTGCATCAGATGGGTAGCACTGTGATTGTTGGTGATAAGCAACCGGTTGTCTGCATTTACTTTAGCCTTAAAAACCAATCCAACCGAAGCTGGTTCTTCAGCCACAAAATGAACAATCAGATTATTCTCCTTTTTAGTATCGGTAACATGCAGCGTCTGCGATTCGGAAACAAGCTCTCCGGTATCGCCAACCTGACCACCCGACTCAGCATAAAACGGTGTTTTATCCAAAACAACTTCGTAAACAGTCTTCTTTTTGGTAACTACTTTTCTATACTTTGTAATTCTTGCCTGTGCTTCCAGCGTATCATAGCCCACAAATTCACTTTCCACGCCGGGCAAAACCTCAATCCAGTCTTCAGCATCTTTAGCAGCTGCTTTTCGCGAACGCTCCTTTTGTTGCTGAAGCCCCTTCTCAAAACCGGCCATATCCACAGTATAACCTTTTTCACTTGCCATCAGATTGGTAAGGTCGATTGGAAAACCAAAAGTGTCGAAAAGTTCAAAAGCGAAGTTACCATCCACCTCTTTCTTATCAGGATTGGCATTAATGTATTGCTCAAACTTCCTGATGCCTTGTGCCAGCGTTCTTAAAAATGCTGTTTCCTCCTCTTTAATAACCTGCTCAATAAGTGTTTTCTGAGATTTTAATTCCGGAAAAACATCACCCATTTGATTTGACAACAGGTCAACCAGTTTGTAAATAAATGGCTCATCAAATGCCAAAAAGGTAAATCCATAACGAACCGCACGTCGTAAAATCCTGCGAATTACATAGCCTGCTCCTGTATTGGAAGGCAACTGCCCATCGGCAATGGCAAAGGCAATGGCCCGCAAATGATCAGAAATTACCCTGATGGCAATATCCTTCGGCTCATCTTTCCCATAGGTAATCCCTGCAAGCCTAGCCACTTCATTAATAATGGGAACAAAAATATCGGTATCGTAATTGGATCGAACGCCCTGCATCACCATCGACAATCTTTCAAAGCCCATACCTGTGTCCACGTGCTTGGCAGGTAGCGATTCAAGACTGCCGTTGGCAAGACGGTTGAACTCAATAAAAACCAGATTCCATATTTCGATTACCTCAGGGTGATCCTTATTGACCAAATCTTTTCCCGAAATTTTAGCCTTTTCTTCATCCGAGCGTATGTCGATATGAATTTCGGAACAAGGGCCACAAGGTCCAACTTCACCCATCTCCCAGAAATTATCTTTCTTTGAACCAAACAAAATCCTCTCTTCCGAAATCAACTTCTTCCAAAAATCCAGCGCTTCCTGATCTGATTCCATACCATCTTTCTTGTCACCACCAAAAACCGTTACATAAAGATTCTCCTTGTTTATTTTGTAAACATCGGTAAGCAGTTCCCATGCCCATTCGATGGCTTCCTTTTTAAAATAATCGCCAAACGACCAGTTCCCCAACATCTCAAACATGGTATGATGGTATGTATCACGACCAACCTCTTCCAAATCGTTGTGCTTACCCGAAACCCTCAAGCACTTCTGTGTATCCGAAACTCTTAAATGTTTCGCCTGAGTATTACCAAGAAAGATATCTTTGAACTGATTCATACCCGCATTGGTAAACATCAGAGTAGGATCGTTTTTAACCACCATGGGAGCCGAAGGCACAATGTGATGCCCTTTACTTTTGAAAAAATCAAGAAACACTTTTCTTACTTGTGATGAGTTCATTATATACTATTATCTTTTGATTTTAAACTTATTAACAAATTGAAGCTGCAAATTTACTCGAAATTATTAATTTTGCAGCCTTTATGGGAAGAACTAAATACATATTCAACGAAACAACGCAAACCTACGAACCGGTAAAACGAAGTGCTGCACAGCATTTTTTCCGGCTGTTTCTTTTTATGGTAAGTTCTGTAGCTGTAGCTACTCTTATCTTTGTTTTCTCAATTACTTTTTTTGAGTCACCCAAAGAAAAAATAATGGAACGCGAATTGTCACAGTACAAATTGCAATTCCAGATAATGAACAACCGGCTTGACCAGATGCAAGCATTACTGGATGAGCTTTCCGATAAAGACGACAACATCTACCGGGTGATATTTGAGGCTGAACCCATTCCAAAATCTATTCGAAAGGCAGGATATGGAGGAGCTGACAGATATGCCAAACTGGAAGGTTACGAAAATTCGATGTTGCTGAAACAGACAGCTGAAAAACTAGACAAAATTGCCAGCCAGATTTATGTTCAGTCAAAGTCATTCGAAGACGTTTATAAACTCGCACGGGAAAAAGAGAAAATGCTTCGTAGCATTCCCGGAATTCAACCGGTTAAAATAACCGATCTAAAAAGAATCTCTTCCTATTTTGGTTGGCGTATCGACCCTATTTACAAAATAAAAAAGTACCATTCCGGAATTGACTTTTCATCACCCAAAGGCTCACCAGTCTTTGCAACCGGCGATGGGGTTGTTAAAAAAATAAGACATTCAAGACGCGGTTATGGAAACACCATCACCATCGATCATGGTTACGGTTATAAAACCTTTTATGCCCATCTAAGCAAGATTAAAGTTAAAAGAGGACAAAAAATAAAACGAGGTGAAACCATCGGACTTATTGGCAATACAGGTAAATCAACGGCTCCACATCTTCACTACGAAATAATTAAAAATGGCCGGAAAATTAATCCTATTTATTATTTCTTTAACGATTTAAGTCCGGCACAGTTCGATGAGATGCTTGAACTCTCCAAAATTCCAAATCAATCACTTGACTAGCTTATGTTGTTAAAATCAAGAAAGATATATTATAAAATAGGTGAGGTTGCCGAGATGTTTGAGGTAAACACGTCGCTGATTAGATATTGGGAACAGGAATTTGACATCATCAAACCAAAAAAGTCAAAAGGTGGTGTAAGGCTTTTTACATCAAAGGACATCGACCAGTTTGAGATTATCTTTCATCTGGTAAAAGAAAAAGGGATGACAGTTCATGGTGCCCGCGATTTCATTAAAAACAAACAAAATCAAAACGATTTTGAAAAGTTGGAAGTCATCAACACCCTTAAACGAACCAAATCTTTTTTATTGGATATCAAAAACATCCTTGACGAAAAAGCTGAGGATGATCTGTAAATTTCTCTTAATTGACGATTGCAGATTAACAATTAATTTAGTAATTTACACATCTTAAATCCCCAATCCCCAATCGTTAATCTGCAATACTTCCCAAGTACGCCCGACAATGGAGGACAAATAACAACAAAACCAATAACGTAACCATAAGGAACAAACCACGCAACCCATTTTATCTCCATACTGTCAATAAGATGCATTATTTATTGTTACTTTTGCAGTCCCAAAACCAGATTATCATGCGGAATTTTTCTTTCATAGCGACAGTAATCCTTTTTACTATTACTCTCTTTTCTTTTCAACAAGCCAAAGCACAGTTCGATTTTGTTGTAACTCAGGCCACTTCTGATGATGAAGTAGTTGCATGGGTAGATACTATCTTTTTAGCAGGAGTTGACCCACAGGCTATTAGCAGCATTGAGTTTCATGGAGATTTTAAATCGGTGGGAAGGTTTACCGGTGGCTTCTTTCTTGGATTTACAACACCTGAAGGTATTATCATGACTTCAGGACATGCAGGAGATGTTGATGAATCAAATATTTGTAATTCTGATGCAAATGCCAATGTTAATAACAATGGTGTTGAAGGCGATCCAGATTTATTTAAAGCTGCAGGAAACACCGCATCGCACGATGGATGTATTATTGAGTTTAACTTTAAACCCACTGCTGACACTGTTAGGTTTAATTACGTCTTTGCCTCAGAAGAGTATCACGATTATGTTAACGCTTCGTTTAATGATGTTTTTGGTTTCTTTTTAAGTTCAAATACCCCTACTGATAGTTTGGGACCTTTTACCAATAAAGCAAAAAACATTGCATTAATACCTGGAACTAACCTACCGGTAACAATACATAATGTAAATTTCGGGGGTGGTGGTAGAACTTGTACAGGAAAACCAACAGGATGTACAAATTGTCAATATATTAAAGATAATAGCCAGTCAACAGATCCTAATTTTAACAAATTTGTTTATGATGCATTAACAACAGCACTAATCGCTAAGAATTCCGTTGAACAATGTAAATGGTATCACCTTAAATTAGCTGTTGGAGATGCCGGGGACTCGGCTTTCGATACAGGCGTTATGCTTGAAAAAGGCAGTTTCAATCCCGGTACTGTTGTGGAAGAAACCGAATTTGATCACCCGACCATTGACTCCTTATTATATGAAAGTTGTAATAACCATATAGCTGTTCTCTATTTCAGGATTGCCGAACCGGTTGGATTTCCATACACATTTCCTTTCGAAATTGGAGGTGATGCCACACGGGGTACAGACTATGAACTCTATACAACCTGTGTTACCCATTCCGACTCTGTTTACATACCGGTAGGAGCCACATACGATTCCATTATTATCAAACCTTTTTCCGATACTGACGCTGAGGGTACCGAAGAGGTTCGTGTAATTTTCAGCCCTCAAATGTGTTCCTCTTTTGCTACAAGTAAAGACACTTCAATTGTGCTGATTTCTGACAACCCTCCTTTCCCCGATACAACCCGTTACTACTTTACAAAGTGTGAAGATACGCTTTACCTTACTTTTAATGATATTGCCGGAGGTGTATCACCTTACCGTTACAACTGGTACGAAAATAATTCTTCCGATCCTGCATTACAATATATCATTACTGGTTCCGATTCTGTCATGGTTCCATGTTTAATGTATGACACTTGTGGCTACCAATCCTATAACGAAACCTATGTACTTGTTCCTGATGTTCAGGTAACAGCAGGTCCTGACAAGGAGATGTGTAATGACCCGTCTGTTACATTGGAAGGCGCCTCGGATGAAGCACAGCATTTCCATTGGACAGCCAATCCAACCGACCCAAGTCTGTCAGGTCAGGAATCTATTCCGCAACCAACTGTCAGCCCCACATTAACTACCGAATATATCCTGAAAGCATCTGACAATTGTACACACACCGAACACGATACTACCATGGTACTAATGAACGGTGCAGTGGCCACTGCTTCCTCCGATAAAAATGAGATCTGTTTGGGCGACTCTGTCGTGATTACTGTTAATAATGCCGCTACCTACAAGTGGACTCCCTCCCCTCCTGATCCGTCATTAGGCAGTCAGGATACCAGCCAAACCATTGTGGTCTACCCAACTCAGAATACAACTTATTCGGTTCATATAGTAAACGATTGTGGTTACGATGCTGATGATAATGTTTCCATTATCGTAAACCCGCTTCCAAATGCCAATGCAGGCATCGACGGTGAAGTTTGTAAAGGACTTACATTCCAGCTACAGGCCTCGGGCGGAACGGAGTATAAATGGTCATCCGATCCATTCGATTCTTCACTCTTTACTGATGGTCAGGATACTTTGCCTAATCCTACCGTTACACCTGATGCGCAAACAGAATACACTTATATAGTTATGGTAACCGACAATCACGGATGTGTAGCTGAAGACTCCATGAAGCTTTTTGTTAAACCGGTTCCGGCAGTTGATGTAACCTCATCAGACGATACCATTTGCTATGGATCACAGATAACATTGGATGCCGTTGGTACTGACATTATTCCGACATGGAGTTCCGAGCCTTATGATCCGGATGTGGAAAGCCAGAAGAATAACCTTACGATTACTGTTTCTCCCGATACTACTACAACCTATACCTTGTCAGCTGTAGCCACCGGATTTGATTGCCCGGCAACCATTAAGAAAACCGTACATGTTATACCGCAGCTGTTTGCCACTTTCCAGACCGAAGGCCCTAAAGTTTGTCAAAACACACCTTATCAAGTTGTTTATTCCGGAAACGCAACAAGCAATGCCAACTACGTTTGGGGATTCGAAGATGGAGAAATCAACACTGGTTCAGGTGCGGGACCAATCGATCTTCAGTGGCCCACAACCGGTATAAAAATAATTACTTTAACCGTTGAAGAATCAGGTTGCAACAGTGATATGGAACAACAAACAGTTGAAGTACTACCAACACCCATAACAGGTTTCACGGCAACTCCCGTTGAAGGTTGCGAACCGCTGGAAGTTAAATTTACCGATACTTCATCCAACACCAGCGGTTATGTTTCATGGAAATGGAATTTCTCTGATGGTGGTAGCAGCGAGCTTCAATCGCCAACTTATACTTTTGATAAAGAGGGTGATTATAACGTATCATTACAAGTAACCAGCGATGGTGATTGCAAATCAACAATGGAACACACCTCCTATATTAAGGTATTCGATTCACCAACATCAGGTTTCGAAGCAAATCCGGAGGAGACAGTTTTGGATGAAGCAACCATCAATTTCACCAATCTTTCAACCAGTGTAGATGGGTTAACTTACGATTGGGATTTCAATGATGGCACCACTTCAACCGATAAAGATCCAAAGCATACATATACAGCCACAGGTGCTTATGAGGTCAGCCTGACGGTTATAACCGATCATGGATGTGAAGACACCTACTTATATGAAATAACTGTCCATCCCGATTTTGCCGTATTCATGCCCAATGCCTTCACTCCCAACGGTGATGGCCTCAACGACACTTTCAAAGTTAAAGGAGTTGGTGTAAAAAAATATCTATTACAAATTTTTTCCCGATGGGGCAAAATGATTTATGAATCAACCAATCTTGAAGATGAGTGGGATGCAGCAGATGTACCGGGTGGTACTTACATATATGTAATCCATGCTACCACTCTACTTGACAAACCCATCGAAGAAAGAGGGTCAGTAACAGTAGTTAAATAATAACTTAAAAACACAAATTACTGTATACAGATTAAAACGATGAAAATAGAAAGAGACAGGATGCCTGGAACATACATTTTTTCAACAAATTAATGTTCACTTTTTTGGTAGAATCAAAAAAGGTTTCTATCTTTGCACCCCAATTTTTAGGAGATATAGCAAAAACGCTTAAGAAACAATTAGATAGATGAATACATTGAGTTATAAGACGGTAAGCGCAAACAAAGAAACGGTCAATAAAGAATGGATATTGATTGATGCAGAGAATGAAGTTTTAGGAAGACTTTCTTCCGTCGCTGCCAAATTCCTTCGCGGAAAATACAAAACTAATTTCACCCCTCACGTTGACTGTGGTGATAATGTTATTATTATCAATGCTGACAAGATCAGACTGACAGGAAACAAATGGGATCAGAAAACATATATTCGTCACACAGGATACCCTGGTGGACAAAGATCTACTACCGCTACCGAATTGATGGCTAAAAACCCAATAGGTATGGTTGAGAAAGCTATCAAAGGTATGTTACCAAAAACCAAACTAGGTAGCGCTTTATACAGAAACCTGCATGTATTTGCCGGTGCTGAGCACAATCACGAAGCTCAGAAACCTAAGAAAATAAATTTAAAATCAATTAGATAAGTTAAGAAATGGAAGTTGTAAACACACTAGGCAGAAGAAAAACTGCTATCGCCAGAATCTATCTGTCAGAGGGAGAAGGAAAAATTGTTGTAAACAAAAGAGATTACAAAGATTATTTCACCACAGCAACTTTACAATATGTTGTTGAACAGCCATTCCTGCTTACCGATAACATTGGTAAATATGATATCAAGGTGAACCTTACCGGCGGTGGTTTCAAAGGCCAGGCCGAAGCCCTTCGTCTTGCTATTTCAAGAGCACTTATCAAAATTGATCCTGAATACCGTGGTGTATTAAAAGAAAACGGATTATTGAAACGTGATCCACGTATGGTTGAACGTAAGAAACCAGGACAACCTAAAGCTCGTAAGCAATTCCAGTTCAGTAAACGTTAGAAGTTTCCCAGTTACCGGAATGAGTTTAGTATCCAAATTGCTGAAACTCCCGCCTATGGCCGGACTATTCAGCAATTGTTTTTAGTGAATGTAAACAAATTAAATTTAAAACAATGGCAAAAGTCACTTTTGAAGAAATGCTTGATGCTGGTGTACACTTTGGACACCTCAGACGCAAATGGAATCCTAACATGGCTCCTTACATCTTTATGGAGCGTAACGGAATCCACATTATCGACCTTTACAAAACCCAGGCAAAACTGGATGATGCTTTAAAAGCATTAAAACAAATTGCAAAATCAGGACGTAAAGTTCTTTTCGTTGCTACAAAAAAACAGGCAAAAGATATCGTTGCCGATTCAGTAAGCAAGGTTAACATGCCGTACGTTACTGAACGCTGGCCCGGTGGTATGCTTACCAACTTTGCAACCATTCGCAAAGCTATCCGTAAAATGACTGCCATCGACAAGATGAAATCAACCAGCTCATGGACTAACCTTTCAAAGCGTGAAAGATTACAAATCGACCGAGAAAGAGCTAAACTTGAGAAAAACCTTGGAAGTATTGCCGATATGAGTCGTCTTCCTGCTGCTTTGTTTATCGTTGATATCCTCAAAGAGAACATTGCTGTTGCTGAAGCTCGCAAACTCAATATCCCTACTTTCGCATTGGTTGATACCAACTCTGACCCAACTTTAATCGACTTCCCTATCCCTGCCAACGACGATGCATCAAAATCAATTTCATTGATTGTAAATGCAGCCACACAAGCTATCGCTGAAGGATTGGCTGAAAGAAAAATGGCTCGCGAAAAGAAAGCTGCCGAAAGCAATGCTAAAGAAGAAAAAGCAGCTGCTAAAAACGAAGAAGCTACAACTGAAGAAGGTGGAGAAGAGAAAAAAACCGACAAGAAAAGACCAAGAAAAACTGTAGCCAAAAAAGCTTAATTTATTAATTAGTTAAAAGAATATTAGAAAATGAAGATAACTGCCCAGGAAGTAAACAAATTAAGAAAGGCCACCGGAGCCGGAATGATGGACTGTAAAAAAGCACTTCAGGAAGCTGAAGGCGATATGGAAAAAGCCATCGACATCCTTAGAAAAAAAGGACAAAAAGTTGCTGCAAAACGTGCTGATCGTGAAGCCGGTGAAGGTGTTGTTCTTGCTAAAGTAAGCGACGACAAAACATTTGCTGCTTCGGTAATGATTAACTGTGAAACTGACTTCGTTGCTAAAAACCAGGATTTCATCGACTTCGTAAAATCAGTTACTGATTTAGCTGTTGCCAATAAAGCAAAAGACAAAGACGAACTGAATGCACTGATGCTTGACGGACGCAGCGTTGCTGAACACATTACCGAAAAAACCGGTGTCATTGGTGAAAAAATACAATTGGGTGATTACCAAGTTGTAGAAGGCGAAAGCGTTCATGCTTACATCCACAATGGAAACCGTATTGCTTCAATCGTTGCTTTTAACAAAGCCGGTGATTTTGATGAAGCCGGAAAAGATGTTGCCATGCAAATTGCTGCTATGGATCCTGTTGCAATCAGCGAAGCTGATGTTCCGGAAGATGTTAAAAAACGTGAGATTGAGATTGGTATGGATCAGGCTCGCCAAGAAGGAAAACCTGAAGCTATGCTTGAAAGAATTGCAATGGGTAAACTAAATAAATTTTACAAAGAAAACACTTTGCTTGCTCAGGCATTTATTAAAGACAGTAAACAAAACGTTGCTGACTACCTGAAAAGCAAAGATGCTGACTTAACTGTTACTGCATTTAAGAGACTTGCACTCGCAGTTTAATAGGTTAAAAACTGTAAAAAAAGGCTATGTAATAAAATTACATAGCCTTTTTTTATGTTCTGGATTTGATTTACGAAGATCAATCATATAACAAATACTTCTCCCTTATCTTCTTAAAAGCCTCAAGCCCCTCCTGCCACGACTCGCGAATATCCTGCGGTGACTTTCCGGCAATAATCTGTTTTTTTAGTTCCTCAGTTCCTGCCAGCTTATCAAAATAGTTATTAAAGAACTCTGTTTTGGATGAAAGATATTTATAAGATGAGATTAGCCATGTCAGATTAATCTCGGCAGGATTATTTGTGTAATTACCGGCATAACCCGAAAGATACTGCCCGTAACAAACCTCTCCCTGCAATTTGGGATGACTGCTTTTGCCGGGAATACTCTGTGGTAAAAAAGAAAAATCACCAAAAGGCAAATCCGGATGACCATATACCTGAAATGGATATTTAGTTCCCCTGCCAACCGAAACAACAGTTCCTTCAAAAAAGCACAACGACGGATATAGATAAACCGATTTCCAGTTGGGCAGGTTTGGTGAAGGTGCAACTTTAAGTTTTACAATCATATTACGGTTGTATTTAGCAAGATTCACAACCTGTAACTCACATTGCACTCCATCTTTCAGCCAACCCTCGCCATTCACCATTTGTGCATATTCTCCGATGGTCATTCCGTAAACTACCGGTACCGGATGCATCCCCACAAAAGATTGATACTCCTTTTTCAGTACCGGACCATCCACAAAATAACCATTAGGGTTAGGCCGGTCGAGAACAATCACTTCAACATTATACTCAGCACAAGCTTCCATGGCCAGACTCATGGTAGAGATATAAGTATAAAATCTAGTTCCCACATCCTGAAGGTCAATCAATAAAATATCAACATCCTGTAAGTCTTCTTCAGATGGCTTTTTATGCTTTCCGTACAACGAAACTATGGGTAATCCTGATTGCGGATCGGTTCCCTCCTCAAATATTTCTCCGGCATCCATTTTACCTCTGAAACCATGCTCAGGACTAAATATTTTCACCATATCAATCTTCTTCGACAACAGCACATCCACCAAATGACGGTTACCCACCAGCGAAGCATGATTAACCAATAATGCTACTCTCTTATTCTTTAATTCGGGAATATATTGCTGATATTGTTCCGCCCCCATCACAATACTATCATAATCAACCAAAACCGGAGCTTTGCTTTGAGCCATGATAAAACCGGAAATCAATAATAACAAAGCAGAAAGAAAAAAAATATTCAGTACGATTGACCGGGATTTAATCTGTTGTTGGTAATAGTTTAACTTTGCTCTCATATTTGCAAAGTAACCGAATCTTTCATTGCAAAACGAACATCTGTTGAAATTTGAATACTTTATAGCACGTCATCTTGCCTCCGGAAAAGGAAAATCATTCTCGCAACCGGTTGTTAAGATTTCATATATCAGCATTGCACTGGGACTTTCGCTTATGATTGCTTCCATTGCCATCGTGGTTGGATTTAAACACTCTATCAGCAACAAAGTAATTGGGTTTACAGCACATCTGCAAATCACACCTTTCGACAACAATCAATCGCTGGAAGAACCTCCTTTGGATACCAAACGTGATTTTATTAAAACGCTATCTGAATTTACTAACGTAAAACATGTTCAGTTTACAGCTCAAAAAGGGGGCGTACTCAAAACCAACAATCAAATTCAGGGAGTCGTACTAAAAGGTGTGGGAACAAACTACGACTGGACATTCCTCAGGAACAATCTTCAGCAAGGCCATATCCCGAAACTGTCAGATAAAAAAGATTATGAGGTACTCATATCACAGATGCTGGCCGACAAACTAAGTCTGAAAACAGGTGACGATATCAGAGTATGGTTTGTAAATAATAACGATACCCATGCCCGGGGACGAAAATTTACCATCAGTGGAATTTACAACACAGGACTTGAAGATTTCGACGGCAACCTCCTCATCGGTGATTTGGATGTGGTTGCCAAACTTAACAACTGGAAACCGGGTGAAGCCGGAGTTGTTGAAATCATCCTTAATAATCCGGAACTGATGAAGCAAACAGCTAATAATATTTATCATAATATTCCATACGACCTGAACATCGTAACAGCAGTCGACCTCTACCCACAGATTTTCAACTGGCTCGACCTGTTGGATATGAACGTGGTAGTAATTTTGGTTTTATTAATGCTGGTTGCCGGCATTACCATGATTTCGACACTGCTGATACTGATTATTGAACGCACATCGATGGTTGGATTGCTTAAAGCACTTGGGGCTACCAATAAAACCGTTGGTCGTATTTTTCTTATCCGTTCTTCCTACATTATTCTCAAGGGTATGCTTTGGGGAAATTTACTGGGGTTGCTTTTCTATTTCGTTCAGTTAAAATTCAAAATTTTTCATCTCGACCCTGAATCTTATTATGTCGATTATGTTCCGGTAGAACTACACCTGCCACAATTTTTATTACTTAACACCGCAATCCTTACCATCAGCTTATTAATTCTGATGATCCCCACGTGGTACATCAACCGTGTTTCACCATCCAGAGCACTCAGGTATGAGTAATAATCAAACCATATTGATTACCGGAGGTTGCGGGTTTGTTGGAAGGCATCTGGTAAATCATTTACTGGAAAACAATCTTTATCAAAAGATAGTAGTTTGTTGTCATCATAAACAAACCGATCTGTTATTGTTCAGGATAAGTAACCATTTGTTTTTTGATAAGGCCGACCTGTTACAACCTGAAAAATATAAAGCTGTTTTAGCAAAGCATAAACCCGATGATATTATTCATCTCGCGGCCATTGCCCGATTCCGTCAGGGAGAAGAAAACCCTGAAGATACGGTAAAAGCCAACTTTTTTGGAACCGTTAAGTTATTACAATTCGCACAGCAGGTCAATGTTAAACGCTTTTTGTATGTCTCATCGAACCTGGCCCGAAATCCAAAAGGAGTAACCGGTTCAACCAAATATCTGGTAGAGGCATTTATCAGAACCATGGAAACCCCTCCTGCTGTTTTTTCCATCCGGCTACCCAATGTAATCGACTCTCCCGGTGCGGTAACACTGATTTTTAAACAACAAATTGAAGAAGGAAAAGCCATCACGCTTACCGACCAACGCATGACCCGGAAGTTCATCACTCCTGAACAATCAGCTAAAGATTTACTTTTCGCACTCAACAACAGTCATCACCGGGATATCTATATCAACAATAAACCTTCCACTCCCATCACGGAACTGGCACAACAAATGATTTCAAATTCGGGAAAAAACATACCCGTTAAATTTATTGGGATGCGCCCGGGCGAGAAATTAGAAGAAGAGGATTATCCGGCCAGCACCATCAGTTCCACCAAAAACAAAACTCTTTTTCTTTTAACTGAAAATCAGCATACAAAAGCGAACATTGCTTCATCTATGCAATTATTAAAAGGAAAAATAACCAGTGAATTATTTGATCGGGTTCAAACTGTTTTCGAATAATAACTAATTGCAAATGTTCCTTTTAACAGCATATTTAAAACCATTTTTCACTTAATATTTTCTGATTCATTTTAAAGTTATTTTTCTTTGATTGATAAATTACAATAAATTTTTATTAATATTGAATACCTATTGACTTTAATAACGTTAATCCCTTTTTGTGAAAAAGCTATTATACATCATATTAATCATACATGCTTTTTTTTTTGAGATGCAGTTATCCCATGGAGAGTCCTATTACGTTTCAAAAGATACATGTGCTAGTGATTCAAGCGATGGCATATTTCCCGATTGTTCATCAGGCACCGGACATGGTCCCTTCGCAACCATCCAACACGCAGCAGATATTGTCAGTCCGGGTGACACTGTTTTTATTCGCCAGGGAACTTACGATGAAAAAATAGACATTAATGTTTTCGGCACATCAGGGCATCCCATAACCTTTATTAATTTCCCGAATGAAACTCCGGTTATCGACTGGAGCGGAACTGTCGGCGGTTACCATGCTCTTATTGAAATGCGCGGCTCTCCGCAGTTCATTACCATTTCCGGACTAACCATTCAAAACTCCGAAGAAAGCGGAATTCTGGCGTATGGCAACACTCAATACAGCTGTCAAAATATTACAATTAGTGATGTAACGGTTTTAAATTCCGGCGATGCTGCCATCTATTTCGAAAACTGTAGCAACTGCAGTTTCCTGAACTGTTTAACAAATGAAAGTGGTGCATCGGGCGTTTTTGTTTCCCATGCAATGAATATTTTAATTGATGGCAACACTGTTATCAACGCCAGAAACACAATCAGTGGTCACGACGAATTTATCTCAGTTGCTAATGTTAACCAATACGAAGTAAAATACAATGAAATTTATTATGAAAACATAACGGGTTATTTTGGAGCACTGGGCATTGATGCCAAACAAGGTTCATCCAATGGAGCCATCCATCACAACTTTGTTCATGACATTACAAAGGACGGCGGCATATACATTGATGCTTATGACAATAGCTCTCCTGGATCAATAAACAATCAGGTTTTTAACAATAAAGTAGAAAACTGTCTGACAGGAATCTCTGTTGGAACTGAAGAAGGAGGTACAATTGACGGACTTGATATTTTCAATAATTTAATCATTGAACCAAAAAAAGCGGGCATCCAGCTTCATGATGCAGGAAACAACGGAACAGCAGGAGTCAGAAGAAATGTCAGGATTTACAACAACACTATTTACAGCACCATTGGGGGAGGTTGGAAGTGTGGTATACTGCTTAATGTATTTACAAATGACACAGCACATCTATCCAATGTATTCATCGAAAATAATATTGTACGATATCACCGCCTTCAGGGTAGCTCCGATGGTTATGGTCAAATCTGCGGCTCACCGGACATCATAAACAATCAAATTGCTATGAATATTCAGGTAAATAATAATCTTACCACCGGTATTTATTATGGAACTGATGCTTTAGTTACCTCTTCAGAATTAGTTTCCAATCCATTTTTTACCGACTCCACAAATAATGATTTTCATCTGCAGTCAACTTCTCCTGCAATTGATGCAGGTATAGACCCTGATTATTCTGATATAGCTTTCGACTACGACAGTGTAAACCGGCCACTGCTCAGTTCCTTTGACTTAGGGGCCTATGAATTTGGTATATATTGGAACGGAAAAACAAATAACAACTGGTTCAACGCATCAAACTGGTCAAATAATCAGGTACCTGTATTAACCGACAGCATCACTATTCCTGACTCCTCTTTTTTCACAAATTACCCCGTCATTAACGATTCCACCCAAATAAAAAGAATTTATCTGAATGGGAATTGTCAGCTATTGATTACGAACGGAGCCAAACTAATTATCTACTAACAAGCATTTTCATTCGTTATAGTCTGATTAAAAAAATCAATTTGGTTTTACAACAATCCAAAGTACAACAACCTCATTATTCTGTTGTATCTTTGCAATGAGCTAACCGTTTTAAGGAAAAACTACGGTAAGTATAATTTTTTCACTTTGAAAATATGAGACTACGATTTATTGTATTTTTTTTGGTATTAATCACTTCCTTTTCAGCCAGAGCCACCTATCTACTGATTCCTATGGATAACACCCAAACAGATCATTTGAAAAGCTATGGTATTACCTTTTGGGTTCTTCAGCAGGGAATTGATACTGAGTGGCTACTGAACTACCGGGGAGGAAGTTATCTGATTCCTTATCACGAAACTTTTGAAAACGAATGTATCGTCCGTAATGTAAGTTTCGAAGTTATTTCCAACGCGCAGGCTACCTCCATCCGGCAGGAAATCGCACAGCCTGATGTAAACATGGAAATTGTTAAGCTAAATAAGGTTCCCCGCATAGCAGTTTACTCACCAAAAACCAAGCAACCATGGGACGATGCAGTAACCATGGTACTCACCTATGCCGAAATCCCCTACGATGTGGTTTACGATGAAGAAGTTTTAAGCGGTATGTTGCCCACTTACGACTGGCTGCATCTTCACCACGAAGATTTTACCGGGCAATATGGAAAATTTTGGGCACGCTACCACAATTACCCCTGGTATCAGGAAAACGTAAAAGCCTCCGAAGAGATGGCTCATAAGTTGGGATTCCAAAAGGTATCAAAACTTAAACTGGCAGTAGCAGAAAAGATCAGAGAGTTTGTGCTTGGAGGCGGCTACCTGTTTGCCATGTGTTCGGCAACTGACAGTTACGACGTAGCTTTATCAGCAGTCAATACTGATATCTGTGACGTGATGTTTGACAGCGACCCCATGGATCCAAATGCACAAAACAAACTGGATTACTCTCCATGCTTTGCCTTCAAAGATTTCAAAATTGTGAAAAACGCCGCTGAATACGAAATCTCTAACATCGATGTTACCTACACCCGGTCAAGAAGCATCAACCAAAAAAACGACTATTTCACACTGTTTGATTTTTCGGCAAAATGGGATGTCATTCCAAGCATGTTAACCCAGGATCATAAGCAGATTATCAAAGGATTTATGGGACAAACAACCGCTTTCAACGAAAGCCTACTCAAGTCGAATGTAATCATCATGGGCGAACTGAAATCGGCCAACGAAGCCAGATACATTCATGGTGAACTCGGCAAAGGGTTCTGGACTTTTTATGGTGGTCACGACCCTGAAGACTACCAACATCGCATTGGTGATCCGCCAACCGATCTTAGCCTTCACCCCAACTCCCCCGGCTATCGACTTATACTAAACAACGTATTGTTTCCTGCTGCCAAAAAGAAAAAACGAAAGACCTGATTTTGATAAGAATATTCGATAAAAAGAATAACCAATCAAAATGACTGATAACTTGCCGTTCTATGTATGTTTTTACTTAGTTTTGTATCACCATGCAAAAGGAGCAGAACCATACCATTACTCAAACTTCTACTGAGGAAGAACGAAAGCAGATTGTCCGCAGTTACAAGCGTTTAATCGATGTATGGCATACTCGCAAAGAAACACAAGACAGATGGGAAGTACGTAAAGCTTTCAGGGTTGCTGCCAATGCTCATAAAGATATGCGCCGTAAAAGTGGTGAGCCTTTCATTTTTCACCCCATCGCAGTGGCAACTATCGCTGCGGGAGAACTTGGTTTAGGAAGAACATCCATTATTGCAGCTTTATTACATGATACCGTTGAAGACACCGACCTTACACTGGAAGATGTGGAAGGGATGTTTGGTGAAAAAGTTGCCCGGATTATTGACGGCCTAACCAAGATTGAGGGAATCTCTGAAACAACTTCTACCACTGCTCAGGCCGAAACAATAAAGAAAATTTTGTTAACCCTGTCAGATGATGTCAGGGTAATATTAGTAAAACTGGCTGACAGGCTGCACAACATGCGCACACTGGATGCCATGCCCTATCTAAAACAACTCAAGATTGCTTCCGAAACACGGTTCATTTATGCACCACTTGCCAACCGGCTGGGTTTGTACGAAATGAAGACTGAACTTGAAGAACTTTCTTTCAGGTATTCAAATCCTGATACTTACAAGCAAATCAAGCATCAGATTGAGGTGAACAACGCTGAATTAAAAAAGCGTTATGAAGTTTTTAAAAAACCCATCGAAGACTTTTACAGTAAATCTAATAAACAAATCGAAATTCGTCTTCGCAATAAGTCAGCTTATTCCATTTGGAAAAACATGAACGAAAAGGAGATGATGTTTGAAGATATTTATCTGACTCCTACCGTTGAAATTATTGTACAATCAAAACCCGAACAAGAAAAATATGAATGCTGGAACACCTATGCAGCCCTCACAAGTATTTTTCAACCTAACAATAACAAACTTCACGACCTGATTTCTCAACCCAAAGCCAATGGCTACTCTGCCGTCCATGCAACAGTGATGATTCCGGGTGGTTATTGGGTAAATGTTCAGATTCGAAGTCAGCGAATGGAAGAGATTGCCACAAAGGGTTATGCTGCTTACTGGAAATATAAGGACAAGACAGATCAGGAGGGCTTAGAGAAATGGCTCTTAAGAACCAAAGAGTTGCTCAAGGAAACAGAGTTGGATGCCATTCCGTTTATTGATGATTTTAAAATGAATCTTTTCTCGGAAGAAATTTACGTTTTTACACCAAAAGGCGATCTGATTACGCTTCCGGTAAAAGCTACAGTACTTGATTTTGCCTATGCTATCCATACCGATCTTGGCAACAAGTGCATAGGAGCCAATGTAAATCATAAGCTTTTAAGTGTCGACCACCAACTTCAAACAGGCGATCAGGTTGAAATAATCACATCAAAGAAAAATGAGCCTACAGAAAAAAGATTAGAATTCGTGGTTACGGCAAGAGCCAAAAACAACATCAAGCAGGCTATTAAAGCAAACAGGAAAAAATACAGAGAAAAAGGCGAAGAGAAATTCAAAAAAATATGTGAACAACTCAAAGCCGACAACCAGCATTGCGGAATAAATAACCTTATTGAAAAACTTGAAATAGCTAATGATACTGACCTCTATTACTATTTGGCAACCGACAAGTTAACTCTGAAAGAGATCAAAGAAGCGCTGTTTGGAGCAGAGCGGAAAAGCAGCTGGCTGAGGTTCCCTAGTATATTTACAAGCAACTTGCCCTTCACAAAAAAGACAACAAGTATAAAGGAGGAAGAAATCCTCCCGGAGAATAAAAACAACACGAGCGAAAAAGTAGAATTCATTGTACCTTCCTGTTGCCATCCCATACCGGGTGATGGTGTGGTTAGCATTTCCCAACCCGGAAAACTCATGGAAATCCATCGCACCAACTGCGAAGTAGCCATCAAGCTCATGTCGCGATACGGAAAAAAAATAACCAGCCCCAACTGGAATCAAAATAGCAACATCTCCTTTTTAGCAGGATTTAAACTTACTGCAGAGAGCAAAGTTGGCATGATAAAAAACATAACTACTATTATTGCTGACGATTATAATTTAAATATCCGGAAATTCGATCTTGAAACCATTGGAGAGATGGTTGAGGCTGCTGTTTTCTTATACGTTGAAAACAAGCAGGTTTTGGACAAACTAATGAAAAAACTAATAAAAATAAAAGGGGTTATCAGAGTAATTAGAATAGAAAAATTCTAATTTTTAAAAAATTCTATTTTAAATTATTATAAATAAATATAAAGTATTATTTTTACGCCTGAAAAATACTTGGTATGAAAAATAAAAATAAGAAAGACACTTTTGACTCAGTAAAAAAGCTTTTCACTGAATATCTTGAAGGTCGTGGCCACAGAAAGACACCGGAACGTTATACAATCCTAAAAGAGATTTATGCTACCGAAGGCCATTTTGATATAGAAACTCTCTATATCAGGATGAAGAATAACAAATACAGGGTTAGCCGTGCCACACTTTATAATACTATCGAACTCCTGCTTGACTGCAACTTGGTAACGAAACATCAGTTTGGAAATAACTGTGCACAATTTGAGCGTTCCTTTAAGTTTAAACAGCACGATCATTTTGTATGTCTTGAAGATGGAAAAGTACTGGAATTTTGTGACCCCAGAATTCAGGAAATCCAAAAAGCTGTTGAAGAACTGCTGGGCGTAGAAGTTACATACCACTCACTCACGTTCTATGGAAAGTGTAAAAAAGAAGAGGCTGATGATAAAGAATAGATAAATCTATTTGTTTATAATTAGTTAATAAAACCCTCACCTTTGGATTGACAATTTCCTATTTTTGTTAAAAATAAAATCACCCTGTACTGTGCAGGGTTTTTTATTGCATTAATAAAAACATTAACCTGTTAAAACAATTATAATGAAAGTAGATGTTCTCCTGGGTCTTCAATGGGGTGACGAAGGAAAAGGTAAAGTTGTAGATGTTCTTACTGCCGGATACGACATTATTGCCCGGTTTCAGGGAGGTCCAAACGCCGGCCATACCATCGAATTTGACAACAAAAAATTTGTGCTTCACACTATCCCTTCAGGAATCTTTAATAAAGGAACAGTCAATGTAATTGGCAACGGTGTTATTATCGATCCCTACATCCTTAATAAGGAAATTAAAACATTAAAGGAGAGTAATATTGAGGTTACTGATAATTTAGTGGTTTCAAAAAAGGCACACGTTATCTTACCATCGCACCGATTGCTCGATGCGGTTTACGAATCAGCCAAAGGAGATAAAAAAATCGGTTCCACTTTAAAAGGAATCGGGCCAACTTACACAGATAAGATCAGCCGGAACGGAATCCGCGTTGGCGATTTGGGGCATGTTAACTTTCAACAAAAATATGACGATGCAAAAAACAGGCATCTGACCATAGCCAAACAATATGGCTTCAATATCGACGAACTAACCATCGAAGGCATGACTTTTTACGAATACGAAGAAGCCTGGTTTAGTGTACTTGATACATTAAAACGTTTAAAATGGGTTAACAGCGAATACTTTTTAAATAACGCCCTGAAGAAAGGTAAGAAAGTACTCGCCGAAGGAGCCCAGGGAACCATGCTCGATATAGATTTCGGTTCATATCCATACGTCACCTCCTCCAATACGATTACTGCAGGAGTAAGTAGTGGACTGGGAATAGCACCTTCGCTGGTGGGTCGTGTTTTTGGGATTTTCAAAGCCTATTGCACACGGGTGGGCAGTGGCCCTTTCCCAACTGAACTATTTGACGATTCGGGTGAGAAACTCAGGAAAATAGGCCGTGAGTTTGGCGCAACAACAGGCAGGCCACGTCGCTGTGGCTGGCTCGATATGGTAGCACTGAAATATTCCATTATGCTTAATGGTGTTACCGATTTGATGATGATGAAAGCCGATGTGTTGGACGATTTCGAGGAAATAAGCGTAGCCACTGCTTATAAAATTAATGGGAAGATTTCCGAAGAAGTTCCTTACGATATGTCGGATACCGATATCGAACCAATTTTTACCAGGATAAAAGGATGGAATAAAAACCTTAAAGGAGTAACCTCGTTTAATAACATGCCTGAAGAACTGGATCAATATGTTGATTTTATTGAAAAGCAAACTGGTGTACAGGTAAGCATGGTTTCTATTGGCCCCGACCGTAGTGAAACCCTTATTAAAGAAGGAGCTTTGTAAGGCCTTTACGATATATTAAAACAGTTACAACCCATAAACTCTGGCTTTATAGTTTAAACTCAATCTAAAAATTGTTTAATAACTACGCATTCAAGGAATTTCATTATTTTAGCTTATTATTCAAATATCATTTTTGTTTGTTTTGCTAAAACAAGATTTTTACGCTTATTAAAATTAAATACCATGAAGAGAATCATACTTTATTTAGTTATTGTATTTTCTGTTTCTCCACTTTTTTCACAGGAATACATAGCAGCTGCTCGTCAGGAAAAACTTTGGGGATTTGTTACTGAAAAAGGAAATTGGTATGTAAACCCTCAGTTTGAACATTTACAAAACTACAGCGAAGGTAGAGCTGCGGTAAAAGTTGGAAAAAAATGGGGGTTCCTTGATGAAAACGGACAGATAGTCATTCATCCACAATTCTATGCGGTAAAAAATTTTCACGAAGGTTTAGCCGCAGTAAAAGTATCAAAGAAATGGGGATTCATCGATAAAAACGGAAGTTTTATTATTAACCCTCAATACGAATCAGTACGTGATTTTCATGATGGAAGAGCCATGGTGCGTTTGGCAGGAAAATGGGGGTACATTGACAAAAATGGTAATTACATTATCAATCCTCAATATGTCCATATTGAAAGTTTCAATAATGGGATTGCTCCGGCAATGATGAATAAAAAATGGGGATACATAGACCTGAATGGAACCTGGGTTATTAATGCTCAGTTTGAAAAAGCAGGTCCTTTTAGCAATGGTATTGCCGTGGTACGATCAGCAGGAAAATTTGGTGCCATTGACGAAAACGGACATTTTCTTATTAATCCGCAATTTGAAGTATTAAGAGATTTTCATGAAGGTTTGGCTGCCGTAAGATTAGGTAAAGTTTGGGGATTTATTAACGAAAAAGGCAGGTATGCCGTCAATCCACAATTTGTTGCCGTATTGGATTTCCATGATGGGAGAGCCGGTGTAAGACAAGGAAAAATGTGGGGTTTTGTAGATAGCAACGGAAGGTTTGTGGTACATCCTCAGTTTGAAAGAGTAAAAGACTTTTATGATGGAATGGCCAGAGTTCGTGTTGGCGGTTTATGGGGATGGATTAATAAAAACGGCGGGTTCGTTGTTAACCCTACATTTCCTAATTGTTTCGATTTAGTAAAATTATCTAACGAATAAACAGTATTTATGTTTACTCCCGAAGGGTTGAAAGATTTGTATAAGAGGCTGGGTGCCTTGAGGAGGTACCTTTGACATCGATAAAAAGAAATACGAAGTAGAGGAAGAAGAGGAGAAAACACAAGCTCCCGGTTTTTGGGATGACCCAAAAAAAGCAGAACTGATTCTTAAAGAAATCCAGGAAAAAAAACGCTGGGTTACCAAATACCAGAAGGCTGAAGAACTCCTCAACGATTTAACTGTTCTGCAGGAATTTTTTGATGCCGGTGAAGCTGAACAATCTGATCTTGACACACAATTTGACATTGCCGTTAAACTAATTGAAGATCTGGAATTCCTCCAGATGCTCGGTGGCAAAGAAGACAAACTCAATGCAATCCTTAAAATAAACCCCGGTGCAGGCGGCACCGAAAGCCAGGACTGGGCTGAAATGCTTATGCGGATGTACATCCGCTGGGGCGAAAAAAACGGATACAAAGTTAAAGAGCTCGATTTTCAGGAAGGCGATGTGGCCGGCATTAAATCTGTAACACTGGAACTTGAAGGAAACTACGCCTTTGGCTATTTAAAAGGAGAAAACGGAGTTCACCGTTTGGTTCGCCTTTCACCTTTTGATTCGGCCAACCGCCGCCACACCTCTTTTGCATCCGTTTATGTTTATCCCGTGGTTGACGACACGATACAGATTGATATCAGCCCCTCTGATATC
>Ga0256913_10000118_pt1 | contig 35694 bp, 48 predicted proteins | sample Axial_MatmetaG_FD_185970 | JGI IMG/M metagenome (GOLD analysis project Ga0256913, IMG submission 185970) | Deep-sea worm associated microbial mat communities from Axial Seamount, Juan de Fuca Ridge, Pacific Ocean - Axial_Mat | ecosystem: Environmental > Aquatic > Marine > Oceanic > Microbial... | reverse complement strand
ACCTCATTCAGTATAAACTCTATACCGCTAGGACTCTTATCCCAATCATTTGATCCAGCATGAAGGAGTATCACATCTGGGTCATCTATAGCCAACCACTCAGCTGTCCTCTCTGCCAAATCATAACTAGTCCATCCTGGATACCCCTCATTATCAGGGTCAAAGTATGGCTCTATAGATGCTCCTGCTACTCGTGTACCTACAAAATCAACTATATATCCACTATTTGACAACTCATACCATAAGTAATTGCGATACCCACTCCTAAACCCCTCTGGTCTAGGATTGTGTATGTCAGCATAACTATCATCATAGGTGATGGAGTCTCCAAAGGGCATGATTTTAAGAGGGGCGGGGAAGAGTTCTAACGAGATCATGATAACTATAGCAATAGCCTTCATATCTATCCTTACATATATTATTTATATCTAAAAGTAATTCTACCCTTATCCAAGCTATAAGGTGTCAACTCCACCTTGACTTTATCCCCTGGCAAGATCTTGATATAGTGCATTCTCATCTTTCCTGCTATATGACACAAAACTATATGCTTATTGTCAAGCTCTACTCTAAAAGTAGCATTTGGGAGTGCCTCTACTACTTTACCATCAATCTCTATGACATCATCTTTTGCCATTTTTTCTCCTTATTATACTTCTGTTAGAATGACTGCTTTGCCATCTACTACTGCTACTTGATGTTCGTAGTGACTTGTACGAAGATTATCTTCACTCAATACTGACCACTTATCCTCAAGTAGATATGGTTCTCCACTCTTTTGACATACCATAGGCTCAATACAAAAAACCATACCATTCTTTATCTTTGGACCCTGCTTTGGTTTACCCTCCAAATAGTTAGGTATGTTTGGCTCATCATGTGGTTTTGCACCTATACCATGACCACAATAATCTCTCAAAGGTACAAACCCTCTACTTCTGATACCATCTTCCAAAACTTTGGTAAGCTCTTTAAATCTCATACCAACCTTTATGGAGTCTATAGCTTCATATAGTACATCTCTTGAGCAATCAATAAGTGCCTTATCTTGATCTGATACTTCACCAATAGCCATAGTAATAGCTGCATCACCATAGTAACCATCCAGTTTACTACCAATATCAATACCCAATATATCACCATCGACCAAAGAATAATCTGTAGGTACTCCATGTATTACTATCTCATTGATAGATGTACATACAGCAGCAGGGAAACCATATAGACCCTTAAATGATGGCTCAGCACCCAAAGAGCGTAGATACTCCTCTCCCATAGCGTCTACCTCTAGTAGAGTCATACCAGCTTTTACATTCTCTTGAAGATATTTGAGTGTTTTACCTACGATCTTGCCAGCTCTAGTGAGCTTGGCAATCTCGTCAGGTTTACGAAGTATGATAGCCATCAGAGACCTACATTACCTAGTGTCTCATACTGGTTCATAGTTCTCTGTGCCTCTATCTTACGCATAGTATCCAATGCAACCTGTATAACGATCAGTACTGATGTACCACCAAAGTAAAAACTAGCACCCAAACCATTGATAAATATAAATGGCATAGTAGATATAACAGCTAGATAGAGTGACCCTGATCCTGTCAATCTACTTGCAACTTCATTGAGGAACTCTTTGGTATGCTCACCTGGTCTCACACCAGGTATAAAACCACCTTGTCTCTTGAGGTTGTCTGATATATCTTTGGCATTGAAAGCTATAGAAGCGTAGAAGAATGCAAAGAATATCACCATCAAGAATGTAGCTATATTGAATACCACACCACCAGGAGCCAAAATATCAGCCACTTTAGTAAGCCATGGATTTGTACTAGCTTGTAGCATAGTGAGTGGGAACATCAAAACGGCACTTGCAAAGATAGGAGGTATAACACCAGACAAGTTGATCTTGACAGGTATATAGTTCATCACTCTTTTGTTTTGATTTTGCATAATAGTCTTGCGTGAGTATGAGATAGGTATCCGTCTCTCACCAAGCTCTATGTAGATTATCACAAATACTGTAATCAATATAATAGCAAATATCGCCAACACCACCAAAAAGTTCATCTCCCCAGCATTTACTGCTCTAACTGTATTGGATATAGCTCTAGGTATACCAGATACAATACCTGCAAAGATGATAAGTGATATACCATTACCGATACCCTTTTGTGTGATCTGCTCACCTATCCACATAAGTAGCATAGTCCCTGCCAACATAGAAAAAGTAGCTATCACTGTGAACATCATCGGATCTATCATCACCGCACTTGCACCAGATCGGCCTGTCATACTCTGCAATCCCATAGATACACCTATAGCTTGTACAACTGTGATAAAGATAGTAAAATAACGGATGATTTGCATATATTTTTGCATTCCATCTCTCTCTTTTTTCATTTGACCTAGAGTTGGGAATGTTGCTGCGAGAAGTTCCATGACGATGGAAGCTGTAATATAAGGCATGATACCTAATGAGATGATACTTAATCGACTAATAGCGTTACCACTAAACATATTGGCTAATCCCAAGGCGTTGTTGGCATTGGTATCAAAGAACTCTTTGATAACGCCTAGATCAACACCTGGTGTTGGGATATAAGCTAAAACTCTATAAGCAAAAAGAAATCCCAATGTAATCAGGATCTTTTGAGTTAAAGCATTACCCATCTTATTTTCCGCTTGTTGTAACAGCTTCGTCTTTGATTTTAGATGCAAGATCTCTTGCAGTTGCACCTATCAATTTGACTTTGGTCACACTTTTGCCAAGCTTATGAACAGATTTGATACTCTCAAGAGTAATCTCTTCCAAATTAGCCACTGCCTTGATCTTCTCTACATTGATAACATATGGTTTCTCAATTTTAGATGTAAATCCTATCTTTGGAACTCTTTTGTATAGTGGCATTTGACCACCCTCAAAGCCTCTTTTGCGGCTATAACCTGTTCTTGACTTTTGACCTTTGTTTCCTCTACCAGCAGTTTTACCAGTACCAGAACCTTGACCACGCCCTACTCTCTTTCTATTTCTAGTAGAGCCAGGTGCTGGTTGTAAGTTGTGTAGTGACATATATACTCCTTACGCTTTGATTCTAGTGAGAGCTTGTATAGTAGCTCTTACTAGATTATTTGGATTGTTTGAACCTATTGATTTGGTCAAGATATCTTTGATACCAGCCAACTCTATAACAGGTCTAGCGGCACCACCAGCGATAACACCAGTACCCTCACTAGCAGGTCTAAGTACTACACGACTAGCATTAAACTTATGCTCAATATCATGAGCTATAGTTGTACCTTTGATATTTACTTTTACCAAATTTTTGAATGCATCATCAACAGCCTTTTTGATAGCGTCTGGAACCTCTTTGGCTTTACCAAATCCATATCCAACAGTACCATTCTTGTCACCAATAACTACAAGTGCAGTAAATCTAAATCTTCTACCACCCTTTACAACCTTGGTAACACGACCAATATTTACAATCGCCTCTTCGAAATCTTCTCTATTTATATTTTCCATCATGCTTCCTTAAAACTTAATACCAGCTTCTCTAAGTGCATCAGCAAAAGAAGCAACAACACCATGATAAAGATAACCATTACGGTCAAATGCTACAGTGTCTATATTTTTAGAAGCAAGCATGCTACCTAGCTCAGCAGCCACTTTTTTCACATCTTCACGATTGGATCTAAGACCCAATTTTCTACCATCAACAGATGCAAGTGTATTGCCATTTACATCATCTATCACTTGTGCATAGAAGTGTTTGTTTGACTTGAAGATACTCAATCTTGGGGTCTCAACTGTACCAAATACTTTAGCTCTAACTCTAGCTTTTCTCTGAGCACGAAGTCTGTTTTTTCTTTTTTGAATACTTTTTAACATCTACGGCTCCTTACTTACCAGCTGCTTTACCAGCTTTTCTGATAATAACTTCATCAGTATACTTAACACCCTTGCCTTTATATGGCTCTGGTGGTCTAAAGTCTCTAATCTCTGCTGCTGCTTGACCTACTACTTGCTTATCTGAACCTTTGATAGTGATAATATTCTTAGCCACTGTTATATCAAGCTCATCAGGTATATCATAGTTGATATCATGAGAGTGTCCCAATTGAAGGTTCAATACCTTACCATTGACAGCTGCTCTATAACCAACACCATTTATCTCTAATGATTTTTCAAAACCTTTATCAAGACCTATAATGATATTGTTAAATAGTGCTCTATATGTACCCCAGAATGCTGATGACTCTTTATCTTCACCATTTCTACTGAATGTTACTTCATTATCATTGATATCTATACCAACTCTACCATGAGTCTCAAGTCTCTTCTCTAATTTATCTTTCTTAGCTACAAGTACAGTACCATCCAATGAAACTTCTATACCCTTTGCTACTGTAACAGGTCGTTTTCCTACTCTAGACATAAACTTCCCCCTTACCAAATACTACAGATAACTTCGCCGCCAATGCCGCGTTTGAATGCTTCGTCATTTGGAAGCACACCTTGACTTGTAGATACCACTAGCGTACCATGACCATTTTTGAATGTTCTGATAGCATCTTTACCTTGGTGAACGCGTCTACCAGGCTTTGAGATTTTTTTCATCTCATTGATAACGCTATTACCATTCTCGTCATACTTCAAGACAACCTTGATCGTCTTTTTGTTACCCTCTAACTCTTTTACTTTAAAACTCTCAAGGTAACCCTTGTCTACAAGAATAGAAACGATTGACTCAATGTTATTTGAGTGCAGAAGTGTTGTTACATCCAATCTTCTTTGTGCAGCATTTCTTATTCGAGTAAGAGAGTCTGCAATTATATCTGTCATCATCTATTACTCCTTATTACCAGCTTGCTTTTCGCATGCCAGGGATGAGGCCTTCATTGGCCATTTTTCTCAAACAGACACGGCATATACCGAAATCTCTGTAAACTGAATGTGGTCTTCCGCATATAGAACATCTTGTATATGCTCTCACAGCAAATTTTGGTTTTCGCTGTTGTTTGTTGATCATAGACTTCTTAGCCATTATTTTCTCCCTTTAGCAAAAGGCATACCTAGCTTCTCTAAGAGAGTGAATGCCTGTTTATCATCTTGGACACTTGTAACTATAGTGATATTCATACCGTGTGTTTTGATAATTTTATCATAAACTACCTCTGGAAACATCAACTGCTCTTGAAGACCGAAGTTATAGCTACCTCTACCATCAAAACCTTTTCTAGGGACACCTCTAAAGTCTTTTACTCTAGGGAGTGCTATAGAGACTAGTTTATCAAAGAAGTTATACATATTTTCACCCCTAAGAGTTACTTTGATACCACTTGGACTTCCCTCTCTAGCTTTAAAACCAGCAACCGATTTTTTAGCCATAGTAATGATAGCTTTTTGACCAGCGATAAGAGAGATAGTATCTGCCATATTTTGTGTCAATTTGTTATCTTTACCCTCTTCACCGATACCAACGCTTATAATTATTTTTTCAAGCTTTGGAGTCTGCATCGCATTTTTGATACCCAACTCTTCTCTTAGAGCTGGTACGATGTCATTGTACTTTTGCTTCATTCTACTCATAAGATTACGCCTCTACTTTCTTTACATTTGAGATATGGATAGGCATCTCTTTTGAGACAAATCCACCCTCTTTATTCTCTTCGCTAGGCTTGACAGCTTTCTTTGCAAGTTTACAACCAGCTACTATCACAGCATCCTTTTTAGGAAGTACTTGAAGCACCTCTGCTGTTTTACCTTTATCATCACCAGCGATTACTAAAACAGTATCACCTTTTTTGATCTTCATCTTTGCCATTACCATACCTCCGGTGCAAGTGATACTATCTTCATAAAACCTGCATATCTTGTCTCACGACTAACAGGACCAAAGATACGAGTACCTATAGGCTCTCTCTTGTCATCTATGATCACTGCTGCATTGTCATCAAATCTGATCAAAGAACCATTCTCTCTTTGAAGCTCTTTTTTTGTTCTAACAACAACTGCTTTTACCACTTTCCCTTTTTTGACTTTACCATTTGGGAGAGCTTTTTTAACAGAAGCTACTATAACATCACCTACTGACGCATATCTTCTCTTTGATCCACCTAAAACCTTGATACACATGATCTCTTTTGCACCACTGTTATCTGCTACAGTCAATCTAGTAAAACTCTGTATCATTACACTTCTCCTCTCTTGAGGATCTCAAGAAGTCTAAAAGTTTTAGTTTTTGACATTGGTCTACACTCAATAGCACTGATAGTATCACCTATATTTACATCATTATTTTCGTCATGAATTAGATACTTTTTAAATCTCTTTACAGTCTTGTGATATCTTGGGTGGAGAACTCTTCTCTCTACCAATAGAGTAGCTGTCTTATCTCCAGCTCTCTTTATCACTGTACCTGTTATTACTCTTTTTGGCATAGTTGTCCTTTACTTCGATCTCACAGCAGTTAGAGCTGTTTGGATTCTTGCGATATCTTTTTTGGCAACTTTTAACTCATAAGTGTTTGTAAGTTGCATAGTTTTCTGCTTTGCTTTGAGTGTAAAAAGCTCAAGCTTTTTCTCTTTGAGCATCTCAAGAAGTTCTGCTTCTGTTTTATTTGCAATATCAGTATAGTTCATTGCTATCCTTTGCAGTGATTATTTTTGTCTTGAAAGGTAGTTTGTGCTTAGCTAGTGTAAGTGCTGCTCTTGCAAGCTCCTCTTCTACACCTGCCATCTCAAATATAATTCTACCTGGCTTAATATTCATTACCCACTTCTCAACTGCACCTTTACCTTTACCCATTCTTGTCTCAAGAGGCTTTGCAGTCAAAGGCTTATCTGGGAATACACGGATCCAAGTCTTACCAGTTCTGTTGATCTTACGAGTCATAGTAATCCTAGCTGCCTCTATCTGTCTTGAATCAATTCTACCAGCCTCAGTAGCTTTTAGTGCTATATCACCAAACTCTATCTTGTTACCTCTAAATGATTTGCCGCGATTACGACCCTTCATCTGCTTTCGCCATTTGGTTCTCTTAGGCATCAACATAACTATTCACCTCTTCTTCTTGATGGCTTTCTGCCACCTCTTTCTTTTTTCTCTTCTTTTGGCTCTGCTTGGATACCTTTTTGAAGTACTTCACCCTTAAATATCCACACTTTGATACCTATGATACCATATGTAGTATGAGCCTCAGCAAAACCATAATCTATCTTAGCTCTGAGTGTATGTAGTGGAACTCTTCCCTCCAAATACCACTCAGTTCTAGCCATCTCTGCACCACCCAATCTACCAGCTACAGATATTTTGATACCTTTTGCTCCTGATTTGAGTGCTGCTTGAATAACCTTCTTCATAGCTCTTCTGAATGCTGTTCTTCTCTCTAGTTGAGTAGCTACATTCTCTGCTGCCAATTGTGCATTGGCTTGAGGTCTCTTCTCCTCTTTGATATTGATAACAATATCTTTGCCAAGCATCTTGATAAGAGTAGCTTTGAGCTTCTCAATATCTGCACCCTTCTTACCAATGATAATACCTGGTCTTGCAGTTACTATGTTAATTCTCAACTTTTTAACAGTTCTCTCGATAACTATATTTGACACACCTGCAAAGAATAGCTCTTTTTTGAGATAAGTTCTGATCTTATAATCTTCTGCTATAAAATCTGCTGTTCTACTCTTTGCTGGGAACCATCTTGACTCCCAATTTCTATTGATTCCTAGTCTAAGACCTATTGGATTGACTTTTTGACCCATGGTTATGCATCCTTCTTAGTAGTTGTTTCTTCTTGAACAGGCTCTGCCACTTCTACCAAGATATGAGCGGTAGGCTTGATGATCCTACTAGCTGTTCCTCTAGCTCTTGGTCTCCATCTCTTCATAACTGCTGCTTTGTCTACTCTACAGCTAGTTATCACTACCTCTTCTGGCTCATAATCACCATTGGCAACTGCTGAAGCGATAACTTTTGAGATGATACCTGCTGCTTTGTTTGGCATAAACTCAAGTGCCGCAAGAGCCAATTCAGCATTCATACCCTGAACTTCTCTAGCAATCAATCTAGCTTTTGTAGGTGAAACTCTTACAAATTTTAATAATGCTCTACTCATCACCTGCCCTTAACCTATCTTCTTTTGAACAGAGCCCTTATGGCCTCTAAATGTTCTAGTTGGTGCAAATTCACCAAGCTTATATCCAACATGATTCTCTGTTATAAACACTGGTACAAACTGTCTACCATTGTGTATATTGATTGTCAAACCTATAAACTCAGGGAAAATCACAGATCTTCTTGACCAAGTTTTGATAGGTTTTGTTGAACCCTCTTCTTTTGCCTTTAGCACTTTTTTCATTAGGTGACCATCAATAAATGGACCTTTTTTTGTCGATCTAGCCATCTTAGCCCCTTATTTCTTACGCTTAGTGATGATGAGTCTATCACTTGATTTTTTCTTACGAGTCTTATATCCCTTAGTAGGCATACCCCATGGAGATACTGGATGTCGTCCTGAGTTTGTTTTACCTTCACCACCACCGTGTGGGTGATCTATAGGGTTCATCGCACTACCTCTAGTCTGTGGTCTGATACCGAGGTGTCTACTTCTACCAGCTTTACCTATAACAATATTGGCAAAATCTTCATTACCTACTGTACCTACAGTAGCTAGACACTCACCCAATATATATCTCATCTCACTTGAAGGCATTCTAAGAGAGACATACTTACCATCTCTACCCATGATCTGTGCATATCCACCAGCAGATCTAGCAAACTTACCACCTTGACCTGGATTGAGTTCGATATTGTGAACTAGTGTACCAACAGGGATAGACTTGAGTTTCATAGCGTTACCTGTCTTGATGTCAAGACCATCTTCAGCTGACATGATCTTATCACCAACACTCAAACCTTTTGGCTGAAGAATATATCTTCTATCACCATCAGTATATTTGACAAGACAAATTCTACAGTTTCTATATGGGTCATACTCAACAGTAGCTACAGTACCCTCTACACCAAATTTATCTCTTTTGAAATCAATAATTCTATATAGCTTCTTTGCACCTGCTTGTTTATGTCTTGAAGTAATTCTACCATTAGAGTTTCTACCTGCGTGAGCTGGTAGCTTCTTTAGGAGACTTCTTACACTTGCTTTAGCAGTGATATCACCACTATCCAAGTTAGTCATATAACGACGCGAAGGTGTGGTTGGTTTATATGTTTTAATAGCCATCTACTCTCCTTATACCGCTAAACTTTCGATCTTTGCATCTTCAGGAAGCTTGACATAAAACTTTTTCATATCTGGTCTCTTACCCTCAACGCCTCTAAATCTTTTGACTTTCCCATTCACTCTCATTGAATTAACTCTCAATGGTGTGATATCGAAAAACTCTTTGAAAACCTCTTTGAGACCATTTTTTGTCATTCTTGGAGTTGTTTGAACTACGATGACACCCTCTTCTTGAAGTTCTATTGTCTTCTCTGTATACATAATTGCTTTAATATCTGTAATATCTGCCATCTTAACTCTCTTTTGTCAATTTTTCCCAAACAGCTCTCTCTATCACTATAGAGTGATATGCTGCTGCTAGGTAAGCATTTAGCTCATTTGGTTCGATAAGGTATGCATTTTGAAGATTTCTAAATGCCAAAAATGTCTGATCATCAATCATCTCTTTGATTACCAATAGATCTCTTTGGTTTAGTCCATTAACAAATGCTCTAGCATCTTTTGTCTTGCCAGACTCTATAGAGATACTATCAACTACAAATACTCTCTCATTGGCTACCTTCTCTGCTACTGCATGGTAGAGAGCCAATTTTTTCTGCTTCTTGTTCACTTTTTGGTTATAGTTTTTATCTGTACTAGGACCAAAAGCTACACCTCCGCCTACAAATACAGGAGATCTCAATGAACCTGCTCTAGCACGACCGCCACCCTTTTGAGCCCAAGGCTTCTTACCGCCACCTCTTACAGCTGAACGGTTTTTTGTCTGAGCTGTATTTGCTCTAAGACCTGATGCATACGCTTTGCAATAAAGATATAGGTTATGTGGGTGAGCCTCCAAAAATGCTTTTGGCAACTCCTCTGTTTTCACTACTACTTGGTTACTCATTTAACAATCCTTACCAATCCTCTAGCCCCATTATGACCAGGAATTGAACCTTTTAATACTAGAATGCTATTTTCAGCATCAAATGATATAACATCATTTTTGACAGTTACTTTTGTATTACCATACTGTCCTGGCATCTTTTTACCCTTTTGGACACGACCTGGCCACTCAGCATTACCGATCGAACCAATTCTTCTACCAAATCTATGACCATGACTTCCTGGTCCACCACCAAAGTTGTGTCGCTTCATACCACCAGAGAAACCTCTACCTTTAGTATTGAGTGAAGTCTTTACAACAGTAGCTTCAGCCAATGCTTCAGGACTCAACTCACCAGCTTCTGTACCTTCAGCTACCTCAATAGTCATAAATTTGTTGAACTCTTTAGTTATACCAAATTTATTTTGTTGACCCTCAATACTCTTATTGAGTTTTTTACTACTATTATAAGCTACAAGTGCTTTGCCATCTTCTCTAACTTCACAGACTTTTGTCTCTACGACTTTGAGGAGTGTAACAGGAACACTTGGTACTGTAATAGTCCTACTCATACCAATCTTTTCTACGATAAATTCCATCATCTACTCCTTATTTGTCCATTGATCTTATTTCTACTTCTATCTCAGGTGCTAGATCCAATTTCATAAGTGAATCAATAGTATCTGAAGTAGCAGAAACGATATCGATCATTCTTGCGTGAATTCTGATCTCAAACTGCTCTCTTGCATCTTTGTTTACATGAGGAGACTTAAGTACTGTATAACGCTTCATCTTAGTAGGCATAGGAATTGGACCCCTAATTTCAGCACCTGTTCTCTTAACTGCATCAACGATAGCAGAAACCGATCTGTCTAAGACACGATGATCATAAGCTTTAAGCTTCAATCTAATTTTTTCCATTTTTACCCTTATAAAGAACTCGTTAGTTTTACCTAACATAAATTTTGTTTGGAGGCGTATTGTACCGAAATACTCTTTTAATTTGGGGTAGTTATTGTGATAAAAGTATAGTTTTTCGAAATATATTTCCTTATCAAAAGGAATAAAACTACATATAATTTTCACTTTGAACTATCAACCTTAACTCAAATTATATATTAGAGATCAAAAAGATTAATATCAGATAAATAACCACCCTATTAACACTAATTTAACACTTCTTTGACATACTTACTATATCCCAAATTAAGCTCTTTTGATCTATTACCTATTGAGATCTTAAAAGTTGTTTTGGAAAGATATATTTGAGGAAGTTGTATGAGTAGATTGTCTAGTGAAACAGAACGAAACATTATCTCATACGCTATAACAGCTACAGTATATATACCACTATTGTGGTGGTCACTCTACTCATCACATATCTCAATATCTCCATCACATATCAAGGCAGAAGAGGTATCTATAGAGCTAAATCAATTTTGTGAGCCAAAAGAGGAGATAAAAGAAGAGCCTATAGAGAAACCTATTGAAGAGCCTATAGAAGAGTTGAAACCAAAAGAGATCATAGAGGAGAGAGTAGTAGAAGAGAAGATAGCCAAAGTAGAACCCAAAAAAGAGCCAAAGCCTATAGTAGAGCATCTACCACCAAAACCTACACCTAAGAGAAAAATATCTCCAAAGAGAAAGCATAAAAAGATAGCAAAAAAGCAAAAGCAAAAGAGAGATAGCTCAAAAAGATACTCCTCATCATTAAAAAATACAAAGATAAAAAATCATAAAAACTCAATGACCAAACAGAAGTTTCTACACCGCCTAAGATCAAAAATAGATACAAATAAGAGATATCCTCATATAGCACAAAAGAGAGGTATGCAGGGGAGTGTAAAAGCAAACTTCACAATAACCTCATCAGGAAAACTATCAAAACTCAAAGTCACAGGTAGTCGTATATTTATCAACTCTGCAAAGAGAGCTATCAAGAGATCTTTTCCTATCTCAACAAAAGGTGTAAAGCTACCAATGAGTGTAAGTTTAACACTAAAGTATAAATTAAAGAGATAAATATACTTTTCTAACCCCACAAAAGTTTATTTGAAGCTATTTATACTATAATAAGCTTCCATTTTTTTGTATGACTACACTATAAAAAAGTACTTTTATCTACAGTTATAGAGTCCTTTTTTGTGGTGTAAAAGCCCAGATTTCATTCTCATACTAAAGTATGAAAAAATACATTTAAAGGAATACGATTTGCCAACCATTAACCAGTTGATTCGCAAAGAGCGTAAAAAGGTGATCAAAAAATCAAAATCACCAGCACTCGTAAAGTGTCCTCAAAGAAGAGGTGTTTGTACTAGAGTTTATACTACAACTCCAAAGAAACCTAACTCAGCACTAAGAAAAGTAGCAAAAGTTAGACTTACAAGTGGATTTGAAGTTATTTCATATATCGGTGGTGAGGGTCACAACCTCCAAGAGCACTCTATAGTACTAGTTAGAGGCGGAAGAGTAAAAGATCTCCCTGGTGTTAAGTACCATATAGTTCGTGGTGCATTGGATGCTTCAGGTGTAGCCAACAGAAAAGTTGCTCGTTCCAAATATGGTACAAAAAAGCCTAAATAGACTATTTGGCTATTTGAGAATAAGTAGAGTCGAGAGTATGCAGCTCCTATCATAGATCCTTAGGGGATAAGAGTTGAGTAAATTAAAACAAATAGTAGACAAAATAACTAATCATAATCAAGCTTTCTATGCAAAGTTTTGTTCTGTTATGTCTATATAAAATAATTGAAGGAAAGAGATGAGAAGAAGAAGAGCTCCCGAGAGACCTGTTCTCCCAGATCCAGTATATGGGTCAAAAGTTTTAACAAAATTTATCAATGCAGTAATGCTTGATGGAAAGAAGAGTACAGCACAAAAAGTAATGTATGGTGCTTTAGAGAGAATCGAATCAAAATCTGGTGAAAAGGGTATAGAGGTATTTAACAAAGCGTTAGATAATGTCAAGCCTATAATGGAAGTAAAGAGCCGTAGAGTCGGTGGTGCTACATATCAAGTGCCTATCGAAGTACGACCTGCTAGACAACAATCACTAGGTATTAGATGGATAGTTGATGCAGCAAGAAAGAGAAATGAGAGAACTATGATGGAGAGACTATCAAATGAGTTGATGGACGCTGCTACTGAGAAGGGTTCTGCATTTAAAAAGAAAGAAGATACATACAAGATGGCTGAAGCAAACAAAGCATTTGCTCACTATAGATGGTAAGGGATTAAGTCATGGGAAGAAGTCATAAACTCGAAAAAGTTAGAAATATCGGAATAGCTGCTCATATTGATGCAGGTAAGACAACTACTACTGAAAGAATCCTATTCTATACAGGTGTATCTCACAAGATAGGTGAAGTACATGATGGTGCAGCTACTATGGACTGGATGGAGCAAGAGCAGGAGAGAGGTATCACTATCACCTCTGCTGCTACTACTTGTGAGTGGGAAGGTCATCAGATCAATATCATAGACACCCCAGGGCATGTCGACTTCACTATTGAAGTTGAGAGATCTATGAGAGTTCTTGATGGTGCTGTTGCAGTATTTTGTTCTGTTGGTGGGGTTCAACCACAATCAGAGACAGTTTGGAGACAAGCTAACAAATATAAAGTACCTAGAATGGTATTTGTCAACAAGATGGATAGAACAGGTGCTGACTTTTTTGAGGTAGAGAGACAGATCAATGATAGACTCAAATCAAACGCTGTTCCTATCCAAATCCCTATCGGTGCAGAAGAGAACTTCCAAGGTGTAGTTGACCTAGTGACTATGAAAGCTACTATCTGGAGTGATGATCAGAGCAAAATGGGACAAGAGTTTGAAGTGACTGATATCCCTGAAGATTTGGTAGAACTAGCTCAAGAGTATAGAGAGAAGTTGATAGAGGCTATATCTGAAGTAGATGATACTCTCATGGAGAAATTCATGGAGGGTGAAGAGCTTACAGAAGATGAGATCAAAGCTGGTATCAAAGCTGCTACACTCGCTATCACTATGATACCTATGACTTGTGGTACTGCATTTAAAAATAAGGGTGTCCAGACTCTACTCGATGCTGTTGTATCTTATCTACCTGCTCCTACAGAGGTCGAAGAGATCAAAGGTGAGTATGAGGATGGTACAGAGGTAGTAGTAAAATCTACTGATGATGGTGAATTTGCTGCATTGGGCTTCAAGATCATGACAGACCCATTTGTAGGTCAACTAACATTTATCCGTGTATATCGTGGTGTTCTTGAGTCTGGTAGTTATGTATACAACACAACCAAAGGCAAAAAAGAGCGTATCGGTAGACTTCTCAAGATGCATGCTATCAAGAGAGAAGAGGTAGATGCTATCTATGCTGGTGAGATCGGTGCTGTTGTTGGACTCAAGACTACACTTACAGGTGATACACTAGCTAGTGAGAAGGACAAAGTGATCCTAGAGAGAATGGAGTTCCCTGATCCAGTTATCTCTGTAGCAGTTGAGCCAAAGACAAAAGCTGACCAAGAGAAGATGGGTATTGCTCTAGGTAAACTAGCTCAAGAGGATCCATCATTTAGAGTGGCTACAGATGAAGAGTCTGGTCAAACTATCATCTCAGGTATGGGTGAACTTCACCTAGAAATCCTTGTAGATAGAATGATGAGAGAGTTTAAGGTAGAGGCAGAAGTGGGTGCTCCACAAGTCGCATACCGTGAGACTATCAGAAGTGCCGTCAACAAAGAGTACAAATATGCTAAGCAGTCTGGTGGTAGAGGACAGTTCGGTCATGTATACCTCAAGATTGAGCCACAAGAGGCTGGTGCTGGATATGAGTTTATAGATGAGATCAAAGGTGGTGTAATTCCTAAAGAGTTCATACCTGCTGTCAACAAAGGTATAGTTGAAGCTATGGGTAGAGGTATCCAAGCTGGTTATCCTATAGAGGATGTCAAAGTAACTCTATATGATGGAAGCTACCATGATGTCGACTCATCAGAGATGGCGTTTAAACTTGCTGGTTCTATGGGCTTCAGAGATGGTTGTAGAGAGGCTAACCCTGTTATCCTTGAGCCGATGATGAAGGTCGAAGTAGAAGTACCAGAGGATTATATGGGTGATGTCATTGGTGATATCTCAAAAAGAAGAGGTCAAGTCAATGGAATGGGAGACCGTTCAGGCAATAAGATAGTAGATGCATTTGTACCACTATCAGAGATGTTTGGATACTCTACAGACCTAAGAAGTATGACTCAAGGTCGTGCTACATATGCTATGGAGTTCGATCACTATGATGAAGTTCCACAAAATGTAGCAAAAGAGATCATCGAAAAGAGAAATGGTTAATAGCAATCTAACTCAATTTTCTTAACTATAGAGGCTTTTAAGTCTCTATAGATCTATCAAATACAAAACTCCAACCACCTCAAACATATTAGTAGAAGCTCCATTGTGATAAAATAGCAAAAATGGAGACCAACACATGAATCTAGCTATCAAATATAGACCAAAAAGATTGGATGATATCGTAGGACAGAGAGATCTACTAGCACCCAATGCTCCCCTAAGGCTACTGATAGAGTCAAATTCACTGCCCCATACACTATTTTATGGTCCTACTGGCTGTGGCAAAACTACTCTCTCTCGTATCATAGCCTCCACAATGCAAAAGCCATTTTATGAGATGAATGCAACTACCCTCAAGGTGGAAGATCTAAGAAAGATATTTAGAGAGTATACCAACACCCTAGAGAAACCACTCATATTTATAGATGAAATACATCGCCTTAGCAAAAATCAACAAGAGGTACTACTACCATTTATGGAGGACAACTCTGCACTTATCATAGGTGCATCAACCCAAAATCCCTACCACTCTATGACATCTGCTATGCGTTCGAGATCACACACATTTGAACTACACCATATAGGAGATGATGAGATGAGAAGATATCTCAATATGGTGATAGATAGTGAGTCATTCGATATAGATAGAGATGCCAAGGAGTTCTTGATAAGCTCTAGTGGTGGTGATGCTAGAGCTATGCTCAATCTACTAGAGAGTGGCACAGCTATAGAGTCACCACTAAGAGTAGAGACTCTGAAAGCTATCAGATCTAGAGCCATACAAGCAGGTAGCAGCGAAGATGATAGTCACTATGAGCTGACCTCAGCTATGATCAAGAGCATAAGAGGTAGTGATATAGATGCTGCACTCTACTATCTCGCAAGACTTGTTGAGGGTGGAGAACCAGCAGAATTTATAGCTAGGAGATTGGCTATACTAGCTAGTGAAGATATAGGAAATGCAAATCCAAATGCCCTAAATCTAGCTAGTTCTACACTAAACATAGTCAAACATATAGGATATCCTGAAGCACGAATATCACTCGCTCAACTACTCATATATCTAGCCTCATCACCCAAATCAAACTCATCATATATGGCTATCAATAGGGCACAAGAAGCTATCAAAGATGGTATAGTATATCCCATACCAGACCATATCAAAAGCCACAATAGAGAGTATCTAAATCCCCATGATTATGGTGGATGGGTAGAGCAATCATACTCTCACAGAGAGTTCAAATTCTACAAGAGTATTGGTATAGGGTTTGAAAAGAGTCTAAATGAGTGGATATCAAAGATCAAAAGGTTATGATTTTGGCTCTACATTTTTCATGATATCAAACCAATCTCGGCTAAAATTACTATATATATACTCTTCACTATGGGGTACTAGACACCCTGAGCAGTTTTGATGTATAGCATCATCAGTGATATATTTGGCACCATCTTTGGACTCTATATCACAATAAGAGTAGAGATTTTTACCACCCTCCTGAGAAAATATACTATCATCAAATCTAAAATTTGGACAAGCACAGAGATAGCAGTTGAGCAACTCTACATCATGACACTTTTTGTTTTTTGCATATAGTGGACAAAAATCTATCTCTTTTGCTACCATATTATCCCACCTAAAGTACTCCATCAACTCTCGGTCACTCATCTTACTACCAACCCTATCGACTATCTCTCTATGCTTTTGTCCATGTGCTTGAAACCAACTACTATACGACACCTAACACCTCTATATACTAAATTTGAAATAGTATTTTATCAGATAACTATTTGAGTTAGTTTTTTGTATTGACAAAAAAAGTATAAAATACTATAATCGCAAACTATGCACTAGGATCGCAAATAAGGAAACAGTAATGAAAGATCAAACACTAGCTATACATGCAGGATATCAAAAAGATGCACAAGGTACTATGGCTGTACCCATATATCAAACAACAGCATATGAGTTTAGAGATGCCGATCATGCGGCTGATCTCTTTGCACTCAAGGAGTTAGGCAATATATATACAAGATTGATGAACCCTACTACAGATGTATTTGAGAAGAGGTTTGCATCACTTGAGGGTGGAGTGGCAGCTGTGGGTACTGCTAGTGGTATGGCTGCTATATTTTATGCTATAGCCAATGTAGCTAAGGCAGGAGAGAATATCATAGTAGCCAAGCAGGTCTATGGTGGCACTACTACACTAACTAGTCACACTATCAAGAGGTTTGGGATAGAGAGTCGCTATTTTGATATCAGTGATCCTAGTCAGTTAGAGGAGCTTATAGATGATAAGAGTAGGCTTATACTATTTGAGAGTATTACAAATCCTAGTATAGATGTAGCGGATTTCGATGCTATAGTAGCTATAGCCAATAGGCACAATATACTCACATGTGTAGACAATACAGTAGCTACTCCTATATTGTGCAAACCTCTATCTTTGGGGTGTGATATTGTACTGCACTCTACTAGTAAATACACTACAGGTCAGGGTCTTGCTATCGGTGGTATCATAGTTGAGAGAGATGGATTGGTAGAGAAGATCAAGGGCAATAGTAGATATGCTCACTTCAATGAACCAGATGAGAGTTATCATGGGCTTATCTACTCTGATCTACCTCTACCACTCTTTACTCTTAGGGTGAGATTGGCACTACTTCGTGATTTGGGTGCTGCTCCTAGTCCATTCAACTCATGGCTATATATACAAGGGTTAGAGACACTACCTCTACGAATGAGACAGCACTCATCATCTGCACTTAAGATAGCAGAGTTTCTTGAGTCTCACCCTAGAGTGAGAGAGGTAAACTACCCAGGTTTGGCTAGTGATAAAAACTACGATTTGGCACTCAAATATTTTAATGGTGGTTATAGTGGACTTCTTAGCTTTGAGGTAGATGATTTAGAAAGTGCAAAGGCTATAGCCAACTCAACTAAGATATTTAAATTGGTAGTCAATATAGGAGATAGCAAATCTATCATCACTCACCCAGCAAGTACCACACACCAACAGCTATCAGCCCAAGAGTTAGCAGATGCAGGTGTACCAGCAGGTTTGATACGACTTAGTGTAGGTTTGGAGGATAGTGACGATCTCATAGATGATCTAAGAGAGGCACTTGAGAGATAAACTAAGGAGTTATAGTTGACTTCATTAGCACTCTCTAGTGCTAGTTTTATGATCTCTTATGTATAGTTTTGGCTCTTCCAAGAAAGATAGAACCATAGACTAAATTGTTTGACTATCATCTATATATCTTCTCAAACTCCCCTATATATTGGGATGCGATATCACTATCTTTTATGATGATGACATTCTCTGCATTTGCATTGTTGGCTCTATGTGTGAAGTTGTATGAACCAACTACTACAATTTTGCTATCTATGATCATCACTTTATGGTGGAGTTTGTATCTATTCTTATCTAGCTTTACTGATACCCCTTTGGATTTGAGATATCTATATTGAGAATATTTTTGATAATTATTTTGTGCCTTATCAAATACACCTTTGACATCTACACCTCTGTTGTGAGCAGCTACAAGTGCCTTTGATATCTGTTGATTGGTAAATGCATATGCCAAAAAATATATACTATCTTTAGCATGATTTATACGAGCCAATAGCCTCTTTTGGATATCCATATCAGGGGCAAAATATATCTCTAGATCTTTAGATAGGTATGGTTTGACTGGTTCACTATCACCACTATATAGTCGTGAAAATTTATCTCCATAGTATTTAGATATATCTCTTTTGTCGATTCGCAAAAAGTTGTCATGGTTACGATAAAATGCATAGACTGTATAGTTACCTGAGCTTATCCAAGTGATTTGATGATCTATGATAAGTATCTTATTGTGCATTAGGGCTCTGCTATCTCCATCATCTTGCACTACTATACCTGCTCTTTTCAACTCTCGATATCTTTTGGAGTTACTCTTTTTGTCATCTGTAACTACCCTGACTTTGACACCTCTATTGTGAGCATCTATAAGAGCTTTTGTTATATATCTATTGGTGAGAAGATACATAGCCATATCTATAGATAGTGTAGCACTATCTATATCACGGATGATATATCTATCTACACCATTTTTATAGTATCTACCAGAGGTTTGAGAGAAGTATGGTTTGATAAATATATTTGAGTGGGCAAATATTGTAAATAGGATTAATAAAATTATAGATTTTGTATATTGCATCATATATCCTTATCTATAGAGATCTTGCAAAAATTATACCACTCAGGGTAGATAATCTTTGAATTTCAAAAATATTATACCTTGTTACTCTTATCAATTGGTTTGGGTTGAATTTATTATAGGTTCTATATCTATATCTGTAAACCATTTGGATATCTGCTCTTTTACACCTAGCTCTAGCATACTACAGAGTTCTAAATATCTACCCTTTTTATCCAATTGATCCGCTACATACTTTACTGTTCTACTCTCTTCTATATCTATCTTGATACCGATATTTCTATATATATCACCCTTTAGAGTATCTAAATCTACCATACCATATCTATTGTGACTATTTTTAAATCCTTGATATACCTTGGTCATCTTCCCTATACCTGCTATAAATACTATACTATATATACCTACACCCCTACTCATCTCTATAGCATCATATACAAAATTGCCTATCTCTACTATCTGCTCTTGAGGATATATATCACTAGCATACTTAAATGAACTATCCCCCAAAGTCAATACTACTCTATCATATCTATTTGCTTTGATGAAACTGATCTCTGTATAGATAGAGTCCAAATATGCTTCGTTTGATATGGGCTTGACGAATCCTGTTGTACCCAATATAGATATACCACCCAATACTCCCACCTTGGGATTTGCACTCTTTTTAGCTATCTCTTCACCATCTACTACAGATATGCTACAGTATAGATCTCTGCCTATCTTGCTACCTTGTGACATATAGATATCTTCTATAGCTTTGAGTGGGGTTGGGTTGATAGCGGGATATCCTTTGGGTGGCTTGAGTCCATCTTTTGTCACTACACCTACGCCCATACCCGCATATATCTCTATAGATATATCATCATATCCTATAGTATATGGTCTATGCTCTATAGTATTGAGTGTGAGATCTTCCAAACTATCTGAGACTATAGCTACTATCTCACACCCTTTGGTGACATCTATATCATCATTATCCATCTTGTTGGTAGTAGAGTAGGATGTCGTAGAGGTGGAGAGGTATGACTCTAGTGCTCTAGCAAATACAAATGATGCATGTACTCCTGTAGTGTAACCTCTTCTTAGTTCATTAATATCCATGCCCATGATCCTATTGCATAATTTGAGATAAAAAGTGTATACTTTCGCAATTATATCAAAAAAGGATATCTATAATGAGTTATGACAATAGTATCAAAGCGTTTGAAGAGGCATATAGGGTGATCCCTGGTGGTGTAGATTCACCTGTAAGAGCATTCTCTAGTGTAGGTGGTACACCACCATTTATTCAGAGGGGAGAGGGAGCATATCTATATGATGTTGATGACAATAGATATATAGATTTTGTACAGAGTTGGGGTCCACTTATATTTGGACATAGAGATAGTGATATAGAGTCAGCAGTGATAGAGGCGGTAGAGAGAGGTCTAAGCTTTGGAGCACCTACTACTATAGAGACCGATTTGGCTTCATCTATAGTATCTCTATTTGATGGTATAGACAAGATACGATTTGTCAGCTCTGGCACAGAGGCAGTGATGAGTGCATTGCGTCTAGCTAGAGGCTATACCCATAGAGATGATATAGTCAAATTTACAGGATGCTACCATGGACATAGTGACTCATTGTTAGTAGAAGCAGGTAGTGGAGCGGTCACATTTGGCAATCCAAGTAGCCCAGGTGTACCTGCTGATCTTACCAAACATACACTACTAGCACAATACAACGATATAGAGAGTGTTCGTAAATGTTTTGAAGATAGCAAAGATGGTATAGCATGTGTCATCATAGAGCCTATTGCAGGAAATATGGGACTTGTACCAGCTAAAGAGGAGTTTCTAAGAGAGCTTAGAGAGATATGTGATGAGCATGGTACTCTGCTTATCTTTGATGAGGTGATGAGTGGATTTAGAGCATCTCTTAGAGGTTCACAAGGCATAGTAGATACCAAGCCCGATATGGTGACACTAGGCAAGGTGATAGGTGGTGGTATGCCAGTAGGAGCTTTTGGTGCTAGAGCAGAGATCATGGCTCACCTCTCACCAGAGGGACCAGTATACCAAGCAGGGACACTAAGTGGCAATCCCGTAGCAATGGCAGCAGGTAGAGCATCACTACAAAAACTCATAGATACTCCATCACTATATGATGAGTTAGAGGCAAAAGCTACTAGATTGATGAGCGGTTTTCAGAGTGCTGCTGATGAGATGGGGATACCATTTACTACTACTGTTAGGGGTAGTATGTTTGGCTTCTTCTTTAGCGACAAAGAGGTGACGAACTTTGAAGATGCCCTACAAAATGATAGTGATAGATTTGCATCATTTCATAGAGGAATGCTCGATAGTGGAGTCTATCTAGCCTGTTCATCATATGAGACAGGATTTATCTCTACTGTGATGAGTGATGAGATGATAGATGAGGTGATATCTATAGCTCAAAGAGTGATGAGAGAGATATAGAGATGAATGAAAATGACCCAAAACTCAAAAAGGTAGTAGAGGCAGCAGATGGATTGAGTCTGGGTATCTCTATGGTGGTAGCTGTACTGCTAGGTGTAGGATTGGGGCTACTGATGAGAGACTACTTTGGGTATGGGTGGCTCTTGTGGTTGGGGGTCTTTTGGGGTGTTAGTGCAGCTATACTCAATGTCTACAAAGCTTACAAGCGACAGAAGGCTTCACTAGATGAACTAGCCAATGATCCTAGATACTCACACAAAAAGAGATATATAGAGGATGATGATGACGAAGATTAATATAAAGATCATCAACACTCTACTAGCTATAGATATAGGTATCATCATATTTTGTATGCTCTCATCCAATAGAGAGTGGCTATATACAAGCCAAATAGGCTTCTTTAGCTCATCGCTGATCATAGCTGCATCTATGAAAAGCTACCGCAATATGGTAGAGAGTAGAGTAGCCAACCAGACTGTACTAGATGAGGTAGATAGAGACTCACTAGATAAGATAGATGATCCACATGAGCTATATGATGACAAGCCACCTAGCCAACAACAAGATATAACCAAAGAGGAGTTTGTAGAGATAGTCAATGAAGAGAGATCCAGACAAAAAGCCAACAGAAGATCACCTATAGAGGTAGTCAGAGACTCCAAAGCATTCTTATCTATCTATAGATTGGGTGCATATGGAGTATTGGTATTGGGCTTTTTCTACCTCAACAGACATCACTATTTGGATATCCCTACATACTTTTTTTCACTATCTCTTCCACCTATTATAGTGGTGATAATGTTGATGAGGGATAGGTAGGAGAGGATACTGTGCTGCTTGAGTAAACTTAAACCCAAACTATATACGACCAACTCAAGCAAAAACAAGCTATAATCACACAGACAAAATCATAAACCCAAATTGTGCATCAGAGATCATAAAATTAGCATAATTCTACTGCATAATTTGGGATAAAAAGAGAGGATATAGTATGTGGAATTATAAGATTCATATAGATGGTGAAGATGAAGTAATAGAGAGGTTGAGCAAATACTCAAAAATAAGTGGTATACTACTCATGATACTAGGATTTGGTGGGATATTGTATCCAGCATTCTTGTCACTCACTACTTCTATATTTGTAGCTTGGATAATGCTATTTGCTGGTATTGGATTGGGTTATTTTACTTGGATGAGCAACAGAGGTGATATCTCTGGGTGGCTTAAGAGTTTTATACTTATCGTTATATCTCTTGTAGTGATACTCTATCCACTTGCAGGCATAGCAACCATAGGTCTTTTACTCTCTCTATATTTTTTCATGGACTCTTTTGCTAGTTTTGGCTTGGCTCTCTCGTTGAGACCTGAGAGTATTTGGTGGATATGGCTATTTAATGCTTCTCTATCTATGATACTTGGACTTTTGTTGGTTACAGGATGGCCACAAAGCTCTATTATGTTAGTAGGACTTTTTGTTGGATTTAGTCTATTTTTTGATGGATTGGCTCTATTTATGGGAGGCAATTTCCTCAACAAAGGCAAACTATAGAGATATGATATTTTAGCTTCTTATATTGAAAGCTTATTGTTGAGTGTAGGAGTATTAATATTATATTGAGGATGAAGAGATGAGCTTAGAGTATCCACGATTTGCTGTAGTAGGACACCCAAACAAGGGCAAGAGTAGTATAGTATCTACATTGGCACATGATGAGAGTGTACAGATATCCAATATCCCAGGTACTACCACTAAGCAGAGGGCATTTCCACTACGAATAGATGGTAAGATACTATATGAACTATATGATACTCCAGGATTTCAGAGAGCTAGAGCTACATTGGCATGGCTCAAAAAGGAGGATATATCTGCTCACCATAGACCAGATAGAGTCAAAAGATTTATATATGAGTATAGAGAAGACTCTAGGTTCAATGATGAAGTAGAGTTATTGGAGCCTATCATGGGTGGAGCAGGTATCATCTATGTAGTAGATGGTTCAAAGCCATATGGTGTAGAGTATGAGGCGGAGATGGAGATACTTCGATGGACAGGTCAACCCTCTATGGCACTTATCAATCTCATAGATGATAGCAATTATGTAGATGAGTGGAAGATGGCTTTGGGGCAGTATTTTAGACTTGTAAGGCTCTTCAACCCTATGGAGGCGAACTTCACTCAACATATAGCTCTACTAGAGAGTATGGCACAGCTCAAAGAGGAGTGGACTAGCAAAGTTAAAGAGTCTATAGATATATTTACAAAATATCAAGCTCAAAAGATAGATGACTCTGCCACCCTCATAGCCAAGCTTACTATAGAAGCACTTAGCTACATATCATCTATACCTATATTGGGAGATGAAGCTACTGATGAGGAGCAGAGGCGGGTTATGGAGAGTTATCAGAGCAAGATCCGATCTATAGAGAGTAGACTACACAAAAGGATAGCCAAGATATGGAACCATAGCAGCTTAGATAGTACTATAGACATAGCACTATTTCAAGAGATAGATCTCTTCTCCAAAGAGAGTGAGTCGCTATTTGGTCTAAGCAAGAGAGATATGCTTATAGCTAGTGTCACTAGTGGGGCATTGACAGGTTCGGGTATAGATCTGATGGTAGGAGGGAGTAGTTTTATGCTAGGCTCTGCTATAGGTGCGATAGTAGGTGGTGTAGGTATGATGTGGGGATATAGCGAGATATCAGATATGAAGATATTGGGTCAAAAGCTAGGTAGCAAGAGAGTAGAGGTAGGACCTATGCAAAATCGCAACTTTCCATATATACTCCTTAGACGCACTATATACTATACTCAAGAGATAGCCAATAGACCACATGCCAACAGAGCAGATATAAAAATAGATAGCTCAGATATAGCCCAAAATATATCACTATCTGATGATAAGAAGAGAGAGTTAGAATCTATATATAAATCATTGAGAAGAGGTCATGCTCTAAAGAGCAAAGAGATAGATAATTATACTACTCTTATACGCCAAATACTATCACAATATATAAAGAGCCATTGAGATGTATAGATTGTCACTACCTAGCAGAGTAGATAAGATAGAGTTTGGAGATCATAGCTACTATATCAAACGAGATGACCTTATAGATAGAGACTTTTCAGGCAATAAAGCACGAAAATTTCACTACTATCTCCAGAGTGATATGCCACATATCAAAAAGGTGGTATCTTATGGCTCTAATCAATCTAACGCAATGTATTCACTCTCTGTTTTGGCGAAGATAAGGGGCTGGGAGTTTGACTACTATGTAGACCATATACCTAGCTACTTGATAGAGAATCCACAAGGCAACTATGCAGCTGCCATAGATAATGGCATGAATATCATAGAGGCTAAAGTAGATATAGAGCTAATAGATAGTGATGATACGCTATTTATCCAAGAGGGAGGAAGAGAGGAGAGTGCAGAGTATGGTCTAAGGATATTGGCTGATGAGATAGAGGAGTTTAGAGTATCACATCAGATAGAGGCTCTTGATATCTTCTTGCCATCAGGTACAGGCACTACCGCTCTATATCTACAAAAGCATAGCTTATCAAGAGTCTTTACCACACCTTGTGTAGGCGATGAGAGTTATCTCAAAAAGCAGTTTTTGATGCTAGAGAGTGATATATCACACCATCCTACTATACTCAATATTGAAAAAAAGTACCATTTTGGTAAACTATATAAAGAGTCATATGAGATATGGCAACAGCTACAGAGAGAGACAGCTATAGAGTTTGATCTACTATATGACCCAAAAGGTTGGATAACACTACTACACCACAGAGATATATTTGTAAACCCTATACTATATATACATCAAGGCGGATTGATAGGCAATGAGAGCATGTTGGCAAGATATATGCGAAAGTATGGAGAGTATGTTTACCCACCAAATATGCAAAAGTTAGCTACTAAATTGGCAAATCAGTAATACTGTTTTCCTTGTTTCATTTAGAATAGGATATAATTATAACCCTCTAGGATATATAGGGGTTATCTACAAACAAGGAGTTAGCGATGTCACAAAATTTATCTGTAAAAGAGCATGGTATATCTGTAGGTATAAGTAGAGTTGATGATGTTTTTTTGCTCAAGATCAAAGCTGTAGGGACTCTTACTCATGATGATTATGAGATGATGATCCCTATGATAGAAAATGCTATAGAGGGTGTGAAACATCCAGATATAAAAGTGTTGTTTGATGCAACAGAGTTTGAAGGGTGGGAGTTTAGAGCAGCTTGGGATGATTTTAAGTTTGGCATGAGTCATCTAAATCAGTTTTCAAAAATGGCGGTGATTGGACACAAAAAGTGGCATGAGTATGCAACCAAGATAGCAGGTTGGTTTATGATAAATTCCAAGATAGAGTATTTTGAAGAGCTAAATGAGGCTTCAGAGTGGATAAAGAGTTAGAATAATGAGATATGAAAACTAAAAAAAATCTAGGCTTTATAGAGCTATTGGCTATAGCCATAGGTGGTATGGTTGGAGGTGGTATATTTACTATCCTTGGTATCTCTGTCTCTATGGTTGGTACACTTGCCCCTTTTGCTATTGCTCTTGGTGGTGTGATAGCTTGGTTTGCGGCTTATGCTTATGTGAAACTTGGAGTTTACTATAAGGATGAGGGGGCTACTTATGCTTTTTTTAAAAGAACATATCCATCTTCGCATATAGCAGCTTCATTTATAGGATGGTACACTATATTTGGTTATATAAGCACATTAGCACTATATGCTTATACTTTTTCATCATATGCTATTAGTGGATTTGATTTTGCTCAAAATGATATAGTTCGTAAAATATTGGCTATCCTAATCATAGTACTCTTTGCATTTATCAATACATGGAGTGTAAAGGGAATGGGCAAGATAGAAGATATAATGGTATATTCAAAGCTTATTATTTTGCTTATCATATCGCTAGTTTTGATATCTTTTACCAAAACAGATCTACATAGTTTTGCTACTACAATCAAAGCAGATATGTCAAACACATCTTTTATGAGCATACTGATAGTTTCATCTATAACATTTGTGGCATATGAGGGATTTCAATTGGTTATAAATGCAGTAAATGATATGGATGAAGCGGAAAAGAACATACCAAAAGCTATATATTTGGCTATTGTTTTAGTGGCACTTATATACTTTTTTATAGCTTTTAGTGCTACTATGGCTATATCAGCAGATGAACTCATCAAAAACAAAGAGTCAGCACTTGCTAATGGTATGGGAAATATAGCAGGAGATATAGGGCAAAATCTAGTTATATTGGGTGCAATTTTGGCAACAAGTAGTGCAATAAATGGAACTCTTTTTGGTTCCTCTCACCAGATGGCTCGTATAGCTGATGATGGCTACTTACCTTCTGTTTTGTCTTTTAGAGAAGATCAAATCCCAAAAAACTCTATCATAGCTATGGCAACCATAGCCTCTTTGCTTATTGTTGTAGGTGGGTTGAGACTTATACTTGAGTTTGGTAGTATAACCTTTCTACTCGTCTCTTTTTTGATGTCTGTAGCAAATTTCAAGATAAGAGAAGAGACATCTTCATCTTTTATTATAAGCTTAGTTTCTATCATAGGCCTATTTATAGGAGCTGTTTTGATACTATATTATGAGTTTTTAACAAACCCAAAACAGCTGTTGTTTATATTTTTTATCTATATAATTCTAAGCATAAGTGCCTTTATCTATGCAAAAATTAAAGGAAAGTTTATTACTCCAAATTATTGATTTGAGTTGATTAAGAGTATCTATAAATCTATCTTCATATAGATACTCTCGATATATCTACTGATACAATCTTACTAACTCTTTCAGCTTAACCTTATCTATGGTGATACTCTTCTCTCCACCTTTTTTAGCATATAGATCTCTGACCATCTGCTCTACCTCTATATTGTCATTGGTGTGTGGATATAAAATTTTTAGGGCTTCATTGTAGTTGGTTGAAGCTCTTTTTGGTCTCCAGCTTATATTTGGCAAGATCTTTACTGCTCCTAGTGTCACCACTACACCTGCTACAAATGAGGCTATAAGCATCCATATAGACAAGATAGACTCTTTTGATTGCTCTTTAGATATAGGTTCTGACTCTATAGTTTGGTCAGATGAGCTACTCTTTGGAGTCTCTATCTTCTCTATAGTGGTAGGTTTGCTACTACTTACTACTGTAGGGGTGATATCTTTACCTCCTGTTACTTGTATATCAAACGATTTGATATCTAAGCTTTTGGTTTTGCTACTCTTAAAGTCAAATACCTTAAAGGACTTAGCAGGTATAGTAAAATCCTTATCTGCGATAAATACAAACTTCTTCTCATATGTACTAATAAGTCTATCTCCTACTAGATGACTCTCTACTTTTGCATCATCACTATAGATAGTGACACCATCTATCTCATAATTTAGTGCATTAAAATCCTCTAAATTACCCTCACCTTTGATAGTGATAGTGAGATTTACAGGTTTGTTTGCTTTGGTAGTCTGCTTATCTATATGCTCCTCTACCACAAAATCCCCTATCAAATCATTGCCATTTGGTATAGGCTTGACCTCTATATCTAAGCTATTGGATACTACACGACTCCATTTTGGTGTAGCAAAGAATGTACCAAAAAAATCATCTCTCCTACGGCTTTTTTGAGCTATCCTTGCAGAGGCTGGTGATATAGTGAAGTTACCCTCATACTTTGGAGTGAGGATATATCTAAGTTCATGTATGAGGTATCCACCTTTACGATAAGTCTTTTCACCTGCTATCTCTTTGACAAAAAAGTCTTTGAAGTTAGGCTTTTTGAACTCCACCTTCATGAGATTGGCTCCATTGCCCTCTCCAAAGTATATAGTGAGCTGTATAGGTTGACCCACAAATATCTGCTTTTTATTGGCTACCATATCTAATGTTACTATATCACCTCTCTTTGATGTTGGTGCTAGTGATTTGACCATCTTGATATCTATGGGATTGCTCTTTAGAGTCTCTCCATCTATCATCGCTTCAAATGGTGGTATAGTCATATCCTTATCTGGTGTAAATGTGATATTGAGTCTCTTTATATTCTCCCTAGTAGTTGTGCCATTTATCATCTTGAATGATGATTGTGTAGAGGTAGAGGTGGACTCTACAGAGTAGTTGCCGACCCTATCTATATTTGGCAGAGTGATATCATCACCTCTAGCCTCTAGTGTCAAATTGACTCTATCTCCTATCACTACACTACTATTATTGACTTTTGCTACAAAGCTACCACCCCAAACAAAGATCAGTGATAGCTGTAGCAGTAGTGCTATTTTTGTCATATTTCTCATCTCTTATCCTCTCTTTTTGATATCTTTTTTACTACCATGGATTGACCTCTTCGCCTCTCTTTTGCTTCTTTGGGTCACTTGCTTGGTACATCATAGATGGTAGCTTCTTTTGATTTAGCTTTTTGAGCAATCTATCTAGCTCCTTTTGAGTCATCTTTTGGGTTTTTGTCATCTTGGACTCTTTGGGTTGACTGCCTTGTGTAGAGCCTTTATCCTCTTTTTTGTCATCTTTTTGCCTATTTGACTCTTGCTTTTTCTTCTCTCCATCTTTGTTGGATTTATCCTTTTTTTGTTGATCTTTTTTATTTTGATCTCTCTTTTTATCTTTGTCACCCTTTTTTTGCTGATTGGGCTTCTTCTCTTGGTCTCTATTTTTATCTTTTTTATTTTGATCTTTCTTATTTTGATCTTTCTTATTTTGATCTTTTTTGTTCTGCTTCTTATCTTGATCTTTTTTGTTTTTCTCCTTATTCTTTTTGTTTTGTCTCTTTTGCTCCTCTTGTCTCTTCATCTTTTTTGCCAACTCAAGATTGAACTTGGTATCCTTATCCTCTCTAATCTTTAGAGCCTTCTCATAACTCTTGATAGCATCATCCCACTTTTTTTGCTGAAAATAGCTATTGCCTATATTGTGATCTATATCATGTTGATCTATATCTTTGAGACTCTTATACTTCTCTATAGCCTTATCATACTGCTTTGCTTTATAGTATGAGTTGGCTATATCATATCCTACCTCTGGAGAGTTGCCATCTAACTCTTTAAAGTTAGCTATACTCTTTGTGTACTCTTTGTTGTTGTATGCCTCTTTTGCCTTCTGTATAGTCTCAAAATCCTTTAACCCAGCAACCAAAAATATACTCAAACTCAACACTACAAATATATATCTTCTTATCATGCTCTCCTCCTTCTTGGTATAGAGCTCAATGCTACAAGTAGTAGAAGTAGAGCAGCCAAGAGAGGATAGACAAATAACTCTACAGTATCCTTGATCTTCACTTGAGCTTGTTGTATCCCTTTGTGTTTGGATCGTATAGTCTTGATGAGCTTATCTATATCCTCATTACCATTGGTTGCTACTACAAATGCTCCGCCACTATCTGTTGCTATTTTGCCTAGATCATCATTGCGTTGACTGATAGCTATAGTACCATCTTTTTGTGTGATTGGTTTGCCTCTCTCATCAAGGACAGGAGCTCCCTCTTTTGTACCTATGAGTACTACATATAGCTCTATACCACTATCTTTTATCTGCTCTTTAAACCCTTTGAGTGCTTTGGCATCTCCACCATCACTAAAGACTACCAATATCTTGGGCTTTTTATCCTCCAACATAGATGAAGCCAAATTGGCCAGTGCTGTAAAATCGGTCGAAGCCATATTGATATATCTATCATTGACCCTTTGGACTATCTGAGATAGTGTAGATTTATCACTAGTAAATGGTGCTAAGACAAATGAGACATGAGCAAATGCTACTACTGATACCTCATCTGTAGGCATCTTTTCAAACAACCTAAGCATCTTCTTTTTGGCAAACTCCAATCTATTTGGATAGTCATCTTTACTTCTCATAGAGCCTGAGATATCTAGTGCAGTAAGGAGATTTAGTCCCTTTATCTCCACTATCTTATCTCCCCTATTCTCTATAGGTCTAGCTATCGCTACTACCATCAAAAATATAGCCAAAAATAGGGTAATATTTCTCACCATAGGTGGTACTGTATCGCTACCCACACTAAGTCTAGCCAACACTTTATCATCAAAGACTCGTGAAAGATTATCTTTGTTGGTAGATATAAGTATGGCAAATATCACCAACGGAATCGCCAATCCCCAAAAGAGATATGGATATAAAAATATTATATCTCCCATATTATACTCCTCTTTTGTTGCGTAGATATACAAAAAATAGTAGTGCCAATATCGCTACAAAGAGTGGATATGTATAGAGATATCTATGCTCTACCACCTTTTTGTCATTGAGTTTGGATGCCTCTAACTTATCTATCTCATCATATATCTGAGACAACATATCACTATTGTATGCACCAAAGGCTTCACCACCACCTGCTTTTGCCAAATCCTTGAGATATCTACTATTATAATCTCTAGGATCACCTATACCTATAGTATATAACTTGACATCACTCTTTTTGATGATATTTTTGATATCCTCGTAAGCTATCTTACTCATATTGTCCTGCCCATCGGTAAGTAGTATCACTATCTTCGACTTAGCTCTACTCTTGCTCAAAACCCCATAGGTCTGTACCAATGCGTCATTGATAGCTGTTCTCTTACCTGCGATGCCTAACTGTTGGTAGGCTATGATATCTTTGAGAAACTCCTTCTCAAATGTGAGTGGAGATGCTATGAATGCCACATCAGCAAATGTCACTACACCTATACGATCATCTGGTCTCTTATCTATGAAATCATTCATCACCTCTTTGACCACTTGAAACTTATTTTTATATAGATCATTGACATCAAAGCCTCTCTGCCTCATAGAATCACTAGCATCGATAACCAACATTATATCTCTACCATTTTTATGTATATCATGATACTCTTTGGTAATGACTGGAGATGCTAGAGCTACTATAGCTCCTACTATACCTATCCATTTGAGCCATAGGAGTAGTGAACTTCTATTTGCACCACCTCTCATCAAAAGTGACTCTATATGTGGAAAGTAGATCGCTCTACTCCTCTCACCACAATACTTAGCACACACTACAAATAATATTATCAACCCAAAAACCAGTGGGTACTGGAAACTAAACTGATTCATCTGCCACCTGCACGAAGAGGTTAAACTGCTTTAGTGTATCTTCATCTACACTATCGACCTCTTTTTTATATTTGTATCTATCTAACATAGGAACTAATTGTTCAAAAAGCTCTCTTCTCCTATCATCTGTAGCCAACTCTCTAGCATAATAGGTAGCCTTGTATGCACTCTCTTTGGCATCTATCCAATCTATAGAGTGAAGTTCGGCTAGATACTTTTTTGCCAAATTTTCTCTACGAATCTCAAGATACTTTTTGATCACAAAAAATAGCACAACTACCACAAGAGCTATAGCAGATAGGATAAGCCCCCAATATATATAATAGCTATTGTCTGGTATCTCAAGGAGAGGTTTGATATCTCTCAACTGCTCCATAGGTGATGGTGTAGCCATACTACCCCCACCTCCTTGTGGCAATACCAACTTCTCTAATGTTTTATTGCTATCTAACATCTCTATCACCTCATCCGCTTTATCAATTTTAGATATGGATCTTCATCTGTATATATCTTGGCAAATCTTATACCATTTTTTTTGAACTGTTTATATAGCTTCTCATCATTTTGATATAGTGCATTTTTATATCTACTAAGCAAAGAGCCATCTACACTACCCTCAAAACTCTTGCGACTCTCCATATCTATAAGCCTAAGATAACCCAACTCACTTGGATCTTCTTCAAACTTATCTCTCACTATCACTGCAAATATATCATGCTTTTTGCTGAGTAGTTTGAGATCTATATCTCCTATAAAATCAGAGACTATAAATAGTAGAGACTTCTTTTTGACTCTACTATATAGAGTATCTACAAATCCTACAAAATCACCCTCTCTACCCAATACATCAAATCCCTCTAACTCTTCGATAGCCCTATTGACTGCAAAGAGCTTCTTGCTTGGCTTACTCTTGGTATATAACTTATCTGCATATATGATATGTGAGAAGAGATCAGCATTTTTGACTGCAGAGTAGCCCAAAATAGCAGTGACTTCTGCCATCACTTCACTCTTTTGTCTTACTGTACCAAAGTAGGTAGAGCCATTCATCATATTGGCTACTACTACATTGAGCTGTCTCTCTTCATGATATATCTTGACAAATGGCTTACCCAATTTTGCAGTAGATTTCCAATCAATCTTACGGATATCATCACCATAGATATACTCTCTAAGCTCTGCAAACTCAAATCCTTGTCCATGAAAGATGGAGGCGTTGTTGCCCAACATCTCCCCAAAGACCTGTTTGCGTGTCTTGAGAATGATCTTTTTTGTTGCTCTATTCACTCTAATCCCCTCTTTTGATACCCATACTATGGTATCGGAACTGCTTTTAGTATCTTCTCTATGATCTGATCTTGGGTGATACCCTCTGCCTCTGCCTCATAACTGAGTATCACTCTATGCCTAAGTACCTCTTTGGCTATATATGCTATCTCTATAGGAGATACAAAATCCTGCCCCTTGAGATAAGCTATAGCTCTAGAGGCTTTGTAGATATCTATACTAGCTCTAGGAGATGCACCAAACTCTATATAGTTCTCTATATCCTCAAGCCCATATGCTTTTGGATCTCTAGTGGCAAAGACTAGCTCTACTATATACTTCTCTATCTCCTTATCCAAATGAACCTCCATAGACTCTCTTCGTATAAGCTCAAGATCCTCTAGTGAGGCTACCTGATCTATAGTATCAAATGTATCATTAGCTACTCGTCTAGCTATCTCTAGCTCCTCCTCTTTAGTGTTGTAACCTACTACTATCTTCATCATAAATCTATCCAATTGAGCTTCGGGTAACTCATATACACCCTCCTGCTCTACAGGGTTTTGAGTAGCCAATACCAAAAATGGCAAATCAAGCTTAAAACTCTCATCTCCAATAGTAGCTTGTCTCTCCTGCATCACCTCTAGTAGTGCTGACTGTACCTTTGCTGGAGCTCTATTGATCTCATCTGCTAATAGTAGATTGGTAAAGATGGGACCCTTTTTTATCTTGAAGTTGTTGTGAGTAGGATCATATATCTCTGTACCAATGATATCAGATGGCAACAGATCTGGTGTGAATTGCACTCTTTTAAAATCCAATCCTAGCGTCTTTGCCAATGCATTGACTGTAGTAGTCTTAGCTAATCCAGGTACACCCTCTAGTAGTATATGTCCTCTACACAGAAGCCCCGCCAAAAGCCCCTCTACCATCCTATCTTGTCCTATGACTACTTTGTTTATCTCTTTTTTTATATCTTTTATAATCTGACTCAAAGGTCTCTCCTTATGTGGTAATTAATATAATTAAGAGAATTTTACTTAGTTGTGGTAACTGAATGATTAATATCAAGTAGTAATTTTATAGATAATCTTCTAGCATCTTGAACTAGAATTATGAAGCAGTATAGAGAGAAGATAAAATCTTCTCCAAGGTTTAGACCAAATAGTGTTTAGGGTATGATTTGTCAAACTCTGCTATCTTTATATTGGCAGAAGTGACTATCTTGCTATCTGGTTTAAGGTATTTAGCTTTAATCTTATTTGGATAATCGACAAAACTAAGTATATGTTTGATAGCATTGATACGAGCTTTTTTCTTATTGTTAGAATCTATAATAGCCCATGGAGCATGTTCTGTATGAGATGCCATAAACATGGTATACTCTGATACTGTATACTCGTCCCACAACTCTTGAGAGTATTTATCAATAGGTGATAACTTATATTGCTTTAGTGGATTTGTTACTCTTGATTCAAATCGTTTCGCTTGTTCCTCCTTAGATACAGAGAAATAGAGTTTTATAAGTATCAATCCAGAGTTGACTAACATATCTTCAAGTCTAGGTACAGTATGCAAAAATCTTCTATGCTCCTGCTGCGTACAAAATCCCATAACAGGCTCTACTCCAGCACGATTATACCAACTACGGTCAAAAAGCACCATCTCTCCAGCACTTGGCAAATGATTAATATATCTCTGAAAATACCATTGAGTCTTCTCTACATCTGAAGGTTTGCTAAGTGCTACTACTTTGGCACCCCTTGGATTGAGATGTTCTGTTACTCTTTTGATAGTACCACCTTTTCCAGCAGCATCTCTTCCCTCAAAGATTATGAGCATTCTCAAACCTTTTTCTTGAACATGCATCTGCATTTTTAGTAGCTCTATCTGCAATAGCTCCAACTCTTTATTGTATGCTAGTGTCTCTTTTTTGATCCAGACAGGTACTCTATTTTTACCCTTCTTTGAGTTACTTCTATTTTCCTTCTCATCCTTAGTATGATGTTTTTCTCTATTATCAACTACATGATCTAAAGCTTTCTCTTTTTTACTCACAACTTCCCCCTTAAATAATATATTTTAAACCCAAATTACACAGTAGAATTACAAAAATAGCATAAAGATAGAACCAAAAGATTAATCAATGATCTCCACACTACAAACACTTGTGCTAGTTTTATAATCTCTAATGCATA
>Ga0256913_10000117_pt1 | contig 35895 bp, 32 predicted proteins | sample Axial_MatmetaG_FD_185970 | JGI IMG/M metagenome (GOLD analysis project Ga0256913, IMG submission 185970) | Deep-sea worm associated microbial mat communities from Axial Seamount, Juan de Fuca Ridge, Pacific Ocean - Axial_Mat | ecosystem: Environmental > Aquatic > Marine > Oceanic > Microbial... | reverse complement strand
TTCATCATAGAAGTTTTCTTTCCGTCAATAGAAAGGATGATATCACCTGTACGTATTCCAGATCGATATGCAGTACTATCTTTACGAGGTTCGATTACTTCACAGATCATTTTTCCTTGATTGTTTTTCCAGTATCTAATCTGGATGCCAATTCCTGCTATTTGATTATTTGCAAGCTGGGAGTATATTTCTTGACTGGCTGTATCCAATAAAACACTAAAGCGATCTCCTAATCCAGAAATCATACCGCGTATTGCCTCAATTGTAAGTATAAGCTCTTTTTGAGTGATGGGGTTGTTATTTGAGCTAGTTTTGTACTTATTTGCTATTTTTTTTGTCAGTAGAGCAAGGACAGTTTTATCTTTTAATAAGTCTTGAATATATTGCCAAAGAATATCAATGTTCAATTCGTCAGAATTACCTGTCAATTTATTACTATCCCACGACACAGGAACATACGAAAGGCTTATATCAGAAGAAGATTTCTCTGATTTCTTAAAATAATCATCAATGCCTTTTTTGGCATGACTTATTAACATCTCACCTGAGACAGGTGTATATCCGTTGTTTACATCAAGGTACCTTGTTTTGATTGTAGAGTAAATCTTTGCAATAAGGTCTTTATTAGATGAATTAGGTGGTTCCTGCGGAGATTGTACTGGTGAGGGAGAAGTTGGGTTAGGACATGCAAAGAGAAAGATGCTACTACTCAATAATATTAATATCAGTTTTAATATGCTCAGGTTTTGTTGTTTCATTTTCACCTTGTTAATAATAATTGGTCAAAGTAGTAAGAAAGTCAAGTAGTCTAGCGTATCTATTTTTATTAATGTATTAATAGGCAGATAGAATATATACTGTCAGATGATTTTAATCTATAAATATGTACTATTAGCTGCGCTTCCTTCTTTTAAGTAATACAGGCAATACAGTTAACGACAAGAAAGCACTCCAGAGCATTGTTACCCACATAATTATTGATAGGTAGCTATGTATGATAAAAGGAGATATAAGATATGCACTTAATCCGATGGCGAATCCTAATGAGTTTGCTACGATTGGTGTAGATACTTCTTTAAGGGTTTTATTCATTGCTTTATCTGTGTGCATAGTACGTATATGGTAAGCATAAAGTCCTGTCAGATGGATTGCGTAATCCACACCCACTCCTATGGCAATGCTGGCCATAATACCTGTTACAATACTGAGTTGTATTTGTGTGTATCCAAGAAATCCAAAGAGTATTACGAGAGTAGCTGTGATGGGTATAAGCGTAAAAACAGCATTCGTCAATGACTTATTGAGAAGCAAGATCATGATGAATACCAAAGCTATAGCAAAAAGAATAGATAATATTTGTTTGTAAAGAAGCGTATCATTCATTTCCTTAATCATATAAGGGATGCCGGTGAGTTTTCCTCCAAGGTCATGATTTTGAACCATGCGACTTATTGTCTGGAGTGTGGTATTCGATGTGTCGCGTGGAAATATAATTACTCGGGTACCGTATTCACGAATAAGATATTTCAGATTTATTTGATCTCGTGTGTTTTCCATAAGCATTCTTGCAATCTGCGCCGAGTACTCATTGTTGCCTGAAGAAAGAAAATTAATCTGTGCAAGCAAGCTATAAAATGATATGGTCTTTTGTGCAATTCCTTCTGTTAGCAAGTCTCTTTCTAGATTTTGAATAGCTTGTGCATGTTCTTTATCAAGAGGATCCGAAAACGAAAAATCGGCAAAGACAGGAATAGCGCTATTAAAGACTTCATTTATTTTTTTAATACTCTTGTTTACTTCACTGTGTTGTTTATACATTGTATCCATACTAAAACCGATTTTTAGGAAAAATATTCCAGGGAGAAAAGCTAGCACAGAAAAGAGAATGATAACAGTACTGTGTTTTTTGCGTATCGTTGAAAAGATCAAATGAGTAATATAATCCTCCTTATGCTGAATGTACTTTACCTCTGTCTTTAGTAAAAGGGCTGGTAACAGTAAAAATGTGGCAGTAGCAGCAAGTACCAGCCCCAGTGCAGAAAAGAGCCCCATTTGAGAAAGTGCTTTTGAGTTAAAGGCTGTTAGCGATAAGAATCCAGCAACTGTAGTAATGGTGGTTAAAACCAGAGAAGTGCCAACGCGAGCAAATGTTTTATCGAGAGCTGTTTCTCTTTCATCTTGTATGGAAAGGAATGTAGAAACAAAATGAAGCCCATCCGCACTACCTAACACAATTGTAAAAATGGGTACAAGGATTGTTAGTATGGTAAATTCCACTCCCAATAAGCTTAAAAATCCCATGGTCCATAGTGCGCTGATACCCGCAGGTGCTATTGAAAAGAAGGTTGCTTTAAATGAACCAAGGCGCCATCTAAATACTAGTAATATAAGGAAGATGGCTAAAGGAGGAACGGTTAACAGGAGAAAGATAATATCATCGATCATCTTATATTGCATATAAGAGTTGCCAGAAATATAGTGTTTAGTATCAGTCTTGTTAAGGATGCGTGTAATGTGCTTTACGGACTGATAATTGATTGTATGTGGATACAACGTATAGAGAATAAAATATGTATTATTTTTTTCTCTTATTGCAGAGAAATTTCCTAAACGAGCTTCATATTGCTTGATATATGGTATTTGATCTTCCGTAATATCTTTTAAGGGAATCATTCCGTGAGGAGTTTGAACAGGGTCGGGAATGGGCAAGTGAATATCATTGATACCAATACTCTGGATAAGATTATTAAGTTTGCGTAGCTTTTTAATTCCTTTTACGTTAAAAAGGGGTTCATTGAGCTCAAACAGTATGGTAATCGGTTCTCCTGCATTATAATTAGTACGCATTTTATCATATGCTAACTTATACTGAGAATCGCTTGGATAAAAGACATCAAAACTTGGATTTATTTTTATTTGGAAAAGACCAATAAGTGCTATAATATTTAAAATACCGATTAATATAAGGAAAATATTTTGATTCTTTTTCACGAGACGTGATAATAGAGCAAACATAAAATACTGTCTCCAGTGCCTGCATGTACATTAAAAAAGGCTATTTTTTCCAGCAAACACTTAAAGTTTACTATACCTATTATGGTGTAGACATACAAGACTATCATATATACTTGTGTGTATCACTTGTGATGCTAGTTGCGTTGCAGAGGGTGCTTATTGGTTTTTTTCTATAGTCTTTCTTTTTTGAGTAGGATAATATATGAGATCACTGCGATTCAAATAAACACATAACCTGGAATTTGTTTAAGAGCAATTCTTCATGAAGGAGGACGACTCCAGTGTGAACATAAGACTTGGTGAGATGTACTGTAATAATGCAATAGAAGTAAGTGTTTGCGCGATGCAATGCCATCCCATAGAACAAGAGAGGAGTGATGGTAAGAATCCCTCCTCCTGCTAAGAGCACGAGGTCTATACTATTAGATGGTATAATATGGTTATTACCTCCTACAGAATAAAGAAAGAGTGGACTACACAGAGCTGCAATTCCCGTCTCGATGGAAAGACTGGGTAATGATGAAAAGGTATGTTGGTTTTTAAAAATACCATAAAAGGTAGTGGTGATGGCAAGCGTAAATCCTATCCTATATAGGGAATTACATGTGCATAGAATATAAAGTATACTAATCCTAAACCCGCGATAATAAAAGATACGTATTCCGTTTTGCCTGGGCGTTCTTTAAATAATGATTGCAGCAAGTGTGGAAATAAGAGGATTCATCATATAGCCTAATGCGGAATCTATGCTGTGATCAATCTTTACTGCATATATAAACATGAACTAATTTACCAGTAAGAATGCTATTTTTAATGCTGACCAGAGTATGGTACGTAGAGACACTTCTATACACGATCAACTTGTATTATAGAGTAATATTTGGGTATATTTCAATAAAAAAAAGAGCTTTACAAGCTCGTGGGGAAAGTATATACTTGCTCGTATAAATAAAGGGCTTGTTATACGATAACAACTCTGGATATAGGATATATAGGATTAAATAGATGGCAAAGATACTTAACAAAAATATTTCTCTTTTTTTTATTGCAATTATACTGATCTTAGGTATAGGTGTTTCTTTTTTAGGATGTACTAAATCCAAGAAAGAAATTTCAGAATTGCGGATAGGTATGGAGTTACAATATCCTCCGTTTGAAACCACAGATACCAAAGGTAATCCAAGCGGTATCAGCGTTGATATTGCCCGTGCGTTGGGTAAATATTTAAAGCAGGATGTAAAGATTATTGATACCGCGTGGACGGGACTTATTCCATCTCTGCAGTCAGGGAGTATTGATCTGATTCTTTCATCCATGACGATTACCGAAGAGCGTGATAAGACGATAGATTTTAGTATTCCGTATGCACGATCCAATTTAGTATTATTGGTGGCAAAAGATTCACCAATTAAAAAGTTTCAGGACTTAAATGCTCCAGGACGTGTGCTTGCGGTTAAGCTTGGTACAACGGGTGAAATAGCGGCAAAGGGATATCTTACAAAAGGGAAAATTCATGTATTTGATGAGGTAGCAACTGCAGTATTAGAAGTTGCCCAAAAGAAAGCAGACGCATTTATTTATGATGAATTAACTGTGTATAAAAATTGGAAAAAAAATGAAAAAACCACACGTATGATTCTGACCCCTATTAAAGGTATTGAGGTGCAATACTGGGGGATGGGGATTAAGGAAGGGAGAAACCAATTACGAGAGCAAATTAATAGTTTTATCAGGTCTTTTCGTCAAAAGGGTGGGTTCAACAAGATAGCAGATAAGTATTTGGGAGATTTAAAAACCCTCTTTGCCGAAAAAGGGGTGCCATTCTTTTTTGACTTAAAAGAATAAGCATAGTTCCTACATGGTATTTACTGATAATGCTACTGCCCTAACTAGTCGAAAAGGATGGGAGGTAGGTAGGTATTTGTTAAATTGGACGATTCTCGCTATTGTTTTGGTGGGAATTTCGTTTTTTATGTTTTCGAGTTTTGCCTATCGCTTTCAGTGGCACCGTTTGTGGGATTTTCGAGCCCTTTTCTTGAAGGGTTTTTTTAATACCATTGTTATAGCTGTTTTTTCGTTAATTTTGAGCCTTTGTGTAGGGTTCTTAGCGGGTATGGCGCGATCATCACGGGTGCTTTTTCTTCGTATTTGCAGTGCGTTTTATATTGAAGTAATACGAAACACTCCATTGCTGGTTCAAATTCTTCTTTTCTTTTATGTGGGCGCTAACGCGGTAGGTTTTCAAAATCGTTATATTGCAGGAATTCTGATTATGAGCTGTTTTGCTGGTGCATATATGGCTGAGATTGTTCGTTCGGGAATAGAGAGTATTGAAACCAAGCAGTTAGAATCGGCAGCCTCATTGGGATTGACGCGTGGGCAAGTTTATCGATATGTTATTTTTCCACAGATTATAAGACGTATTATTCCACCTTTAACTGGACAATTAGTATCTTTGATTAAAGACTCCTCGTTGTTATCTATTATTTCAGTTAGAGAGTTTACTATGGTGGCTCGGGAAGTAACATCTGTATCTTATCTAAACCTGGAAAGCTATTTTCTTCTTGCAATTGGATATATGTGTATGACATATCCTATTTCCTTCATAGCTCGACGTTTGGAAAGACGATTTGATATTTACACACATCGAAGTAGAGATTAATCGACACCTAAGAATTCGAAGCTTATGAAATTAAATACCTCTAAAACATCTTGTAACAAAATAAACTTTATTATATCATAAAGAGGGATTTAGATGATTCTCTCTGGATTGGTTATGTCTGATCCGAGTGGATTTATCCTATAGTAAGGTGCATAGAATGATTAAACAGGAGTAAGAATGAAACAGATATCTTTAGTAATGATAAGTTTGGGAATATTGATAAGTATTTCTTGTGAGAATACTGATAGTTTGTGGAATGGACTTTTTGGCGAATCATCTAGTTTGTTAGATATTAATGAAGGTGAGAACGCAACAAGGCCAAGCGAAGAAGATATTATACCTCCCGTAGAAGCAGGTATAATTTATATCAGAACAGCGGAAGAACTGTCGGCAATACGCAATGCTTTGTCAAAACATTATGTGATTATCAATGATATTGATATGAGCAAAATAGGAACCATTGAACCTATTGGAATGGATGGATCTCCGTTTACTGGTATATTGGATGGTAGAGGAAAAACTATCCGGGGAATGAACATCAATGAATTAAAACGCGTGCAAGTAGGATTGTTTGGTAATGTGAAAGGGGCTATGATATACGATCTTGTTATTGAAAAGCCTCATGTATCTGGAAAATTTATAGTAGGGGCATTGGCAGGGCAGGTAAGAGATGGAAAGATTGAAAGAGTATTTGTCAGAGATGGGATGATAAATGGACAAAAGGGACTTGGTGAGTATAAAGAAGTATCTTATACGGGAGGAATGGTAGGAAGTATTTCTAATACACTTATTAGCTCATGTGGGAGCCAAGCTGTTGTAGAAGGAACAGGGACAGAGGTGGGAGGTATGGTGGGGATGGTTAGCAAGCAAAGTAGTATTATTAACAGCAGTGCAAGTGGAGAAGTTATGTCAGAAGGTACCGCTGGGGGGCTAGCAGGGGTAGTAACGGGTAATAGCAGTATTGAAAATAGTTATGCAAGCGTAGTGACAAAAGCCAATGAAGATGTAGTTGGGGCTTTGGTAGGTTTTCTCAATGAGTCCAGCATTATAGAGAATAGTTATGCAACAAAAGAGGCAAGAGGGAATCATTATGTGGGAGGGTTGGTAGGACACGCAAACAACTCAGTAATAAAAAATTGTTATTCTGTAAGTTTGCTCTCTGGAGGGTCATATTCAGGAGGATTTGTGGGGGCAAATAGTTCTGCTATATCAGCAAGTTATTTTGATTTGGAAAAATCGAAAACTCAGATATCAATCGGATTGGGTCGTGATCGAGATGGAGTATATGCATATTCTAAAAATGATTTAACAGGGACAAATAAATTTTTTGAATGGAATTTTGATGAAATTTGGTATTGGGTAGGTAAAAATAAATGGCCAATCTTGCAATGGCAGATTGTTCATGAAGAATAAAAATGGATTATTGGGGCAGTTTATCAAATGAGAAATCTTTTTTATTAAAGAGAAGGTGGATTATAAAGAGAGAGTGAAAAAATGATTAGAAAAGACATGGTTAAAATTTTCTTTATACTTGGATTTCTGATAGTTGGATTTCTGATAAGCTGTCCTAATAATGGAACAAACAATTCCTGATGTGTATATAGTTATATATAGCAGTAATAATGCTGACAGCGGTAATAATCCAAACAAAAAGCAGAAAATTCAAGAGGCGGAACTTACGCTTGCACAAAACATAGGAGGGTTAAAACACTCATGTTACACATTTAATGGGTGGAATACACAGGATGATGGTGGGGGTACCCATTATGCTGCTGCAGATGGTAAAGGAAAGTATTATGCTGAAAGTGATATATATACACAAGACAAACCTCTGACTCTCTATGCTGAATGGACTACATTCATCCCTTAAACAACTCAGTGACTTTCAAAAAATGCGAAATAATCTTCAAGGATCCTTCGTACTTTTAGATGATCTTGATCTTTCTACCTCTTTTATTCCTATAGGATCAAAAACACAACTTTTCGAAGGTATCTTTGAGTTGAAGGAGACATAGTCTTTTAAACCTTAATCTTGTGGATGCAAATGCTGAAATGCTAGGATTTTTCATTAATCTTAAGGATGCACAAATTTGTAATCTTAAGTTCAAAAATCCAAGGGTAGAAGGCAAGGGGTTCTCTCGTACTTCGAATAATCCATCACCTTCGGGAATAGGGATACTTGCAGGCTTTGTAAAGGGTGAGAGAGTTATCAAAGAAATAAAAGCGACAGGAGCAAATATTAAATCAAGAGGTAGATTCTCAGGGTTTCTAGTTGGGAGGTAGAAGGTGATAAGGAAAATTCAGTTTTAATTAACACCTGCACAGTTAATGGTAAGATGAAAGGTAGAAAAGAGATAGGAGGACTAATAGGCTATGCTAAGAACACTGAGGTGCAAAGATGTGGGGTAGATGCTGAAGTAAAGGGAGAGAGTGATATAGGTGGATTGCTGGGCAGACAACTTCCTGGGACGAATATCAGGACAAGTTATGCTACTGGTATGGTAACTGGCATTGGGTATAATATTGGTGGACTAGTGGGCTATCGGGTAGGTGACAGTAATTAGTCAAAGTTATGGTACAGCAAAGGTAACCGGCAGTAGAGACTCTGTGGGAGGATTGGCAGACTATCAATTAGATGGTAATATTAGCAAAAGTTATGCTGCAGGAAAGGTAACTGGGAATGCGCGTACCTCTGGAGGATTGCTTGGTCTTCAAAAGCAAGGAAGCATTAATGCAAGCTATTTTGATAGTGGTAGCACAGGCCAATCCAAAGGAGTGGGAGTTGTTGGTGGAACTGGAACGCCTACTGGCTATAATACGAGTGATCTTACAAGAACAAGCGTATTGCAAGGATGGGATTTTACAAATGTGTGGTATTGGCTAGGAAAGGGCCAGTGGCCAATTCTTCAGTGGCAGCATGAGATGCAACAAGCAGATAGCACTCCATAAGTACAGGCAAGCAGCTTATGAGCATGTAAACACTTTGTTTTTGACAACATTTCTGACAATTTATGCGTTAAAATAGTAGTTGAATCGTACAGTATTTAACTGTAAAAGTAAAAATATATTACCTGCTTGACTTTTAAGTAAGAGAAACATATCCTAAGTATAGGATTATCTTTATTATGCAACCCTCATGCAAAAAGAGTGTAAGAGGTAAAGCAATGCAAAAGCAACAAGGTATTCTTTTTATACTGACAGTTATACTGGCAATTGTCTTTTTGGTAAATTGTCCGCAAAATAGCATAAACAAGGAGCAAGGGAATGCCACATATACTATTCGCTATGACAAAAACGGAGCAGGAAGCGGACAAGCACCAGGAGATCAGAACAAAGAACGAGGAGTAAATATTAGTATAGCCCCTAACAGCGGCAATCTTGTCCGAGCAGGTTGGCATTTCACAGGATGGAACACACAAGCTGATGGGGAAGGAACATCGTATCATGTAGGTGATAGCTATTCAAAGGATGAACCACTTGCGCTTTATGCAGAATGGGCAGCAGTTGTACGGTATGAAACAAATGGAGCCGACAGTGGAAGTGTTCCTGAGTTTCAAATCAAAGAAGCAGAGAAACCAATAATCATTGCGGGCAATACAGGCAAACTTATAAAGTCCGGAAGGGGTTTTGGTGGATGGAATACACGATCTGATGGGAAAGGTCTACGCTATTATGCAAATGACATTTATAGGAAAAATGCCCCACTCACTCTTTATGCCGAATGGACAAAGACACATATACGTTACAAAGCAAATGGTGCGAGTTCTGGAACCGCTCCTGTAGCACAAGGACAAAGGGTAACAGGACAATCGACGATAGCAAACAATGAAGATTTATTAAAAACGGGCAGAATATTTACTGGCTGGAACAGCCAGGCCGATGGGAAAGGGCAGCATTACGAAGAAGGCGACCCGTATATAGATTACAGCCTCTTAACACTCTATGCCGAGTGGGGCATCCCCATAAGTACGGTTTCGGACTTTCAAAAGATACGAACTCAACTGGCAAAATCCTTTGTACTTTTAAATGATCTTGACCTACCCTATTCATTTGAACCCATAGGGACAAAAGATACACCCTTTACTGGAACCTTTTATGGGGAAGGCCACACACTATCGAATCTCTATCTTATAGACACGACTGCTGAAAACCTAGGATTTTTCAGAGCTCTTAAAGATGCCCATGTTTCTGATCTTGTGTTCAATAATCCACAAGTAGAAGGAGAGGAGTCTGTAGGCATACTTGCTGGTACTGTAAGTGGTAGCACGATAGTAAGGAAAGTAATTATAATAGGCGCGCACGTTTGCGCGACAGGAAGCAATGCAGGTCTGTTAGGAGGAGATATACAGGGGGATCAAAACAACCCAGCATTGATTTTTGATTGTGTGGTAACAGGAACAGTAGAAGGCGGTGGTAATAATATAGGTGGGATGATAGGAATTATCGGTAGGATGACGGAAGGTTATGGCTCGAGTGAAGTACAGCATTGTATAGCAGAGGTGCACATAAGTGCTACAAGATATGATAGTGAAAACATTGGCGGACTGGTGGGAAAGCAAAAAACCGGGATTATTAACAACAGCTACGCCACAGGCAAAGTAAGTGGCTTCCAGAACATCGGCGGACTAGTGGGATGGAACGGGGGTGATATTACCGATAGCTATGCCACGGGAAAAGTAAGTGCTACAGGAGCTAGTAGTAAATACATTGGTGGCTTGGTGGGCTTGCAAGGTAGCGGTACTATTACCGACAGTTACGCTACGGGTAAAGTAAGTGCGCCAGGAACTAATAATGATTCCATCGGCGGATTGGTGGGCTATCAAAAAGAAGGGGGTATCACTGGAAGCCACGCTACGGGCGAAGTAAGTGCTACAGGAGCTAGTAGTAAATACATTGGTGGCTTGGTGGGCTTGCAGGAAAGAGGTGATATTACCGATAGCTACGCCACAGGTAAAGTAAACACTACAGGAATTTGGAGTTCAAATATTGGCGGATTAGTGGGATCCCAAGGTGATACTATTAGTGACAGCTATGCTATGGGCGAAGTAAGTGCTAGAGGAGATCGTAGTGATTCCATTGGGGGTTTGGTGGGCTTGCAAGGTAGTGGTACTCTTACCGGCAGTCACGCTACGGGAAAAGTAAGTGCTACAGGAGATCATAGTGATTCCATTGGGGGTTTGGTGGGCTTGCAAGGTAGCGGTACTATTACCGACACTTACGCTACGGGTAAAGTAAGTGCGCCAGGAACTAATAGTGACTCCATCGGTGGATTGGTGGGCTATCAAAAAGAAGGGGGTATCACTGGAAGCTACGCTACGGGCGAAGTAAGTGCTGCAGGAACTAGTAGAAGCTATGTCGGTGGACTAGTGGGTTATCAAGAATACAAGGGCACTATTACCGACAGTTATGCTACAGGAAAGGTAAGTGGGATAAGAGATGGCGTTGGTGGACTGGTAGGTAAGCAATGGGGTGATATTATTAACAGCTACGCTACGGGCGCGGTAAGTGCTACAGGATCTAGTAGTGGAGACATCGGCGGACTGGTTGGGCAACAAAGAGGTACTATTACCGATAGTTACGCTACCGGTGCAGTAAGCGCTACAGGAGATTATAGTTCCCGTATCGGTGGACTGGTGGGTGGGCAATGGGATGGTGCTATTGCCAAGAGCTACGCTACCGGTGCAGTAAGCGCTACAGGAGATTATAGTTCCTGCATCGGTGGACTGGTGGGCGGGCAATGGGGTGGTGTTATTACCAAGAGCTATGCGATAGGTGCAATAAGCGCTGGATCTAGTAGCGAAGACATCGGCGGATTGGTGGGACAGCAAGGTAGGGTTGATGATTTTTTGAAAACTTATAGCGGTAACATTATACAAAGCTACTTTAATCCTATAAGCACAGGACAAAGGCAGGGAATAGGACGGGTGGTAGCTGGAACAGGAACACCCACTGGCTATAATACGAGTGATCTTACAGGAACAAGCGTATTGCAAGGATGGGATTTTACAGATGAGTGGTATTGGCTAGGAAGGGGCCAGTGGCCAATTCTTCAGTGGCAGCATGAGTACAACAAGCAGATAGCACTCCATTGGCACAGGCAGGAATTCTCTGAGACGAATCGCATGGGATTGCAGGTAAAATTCAATGTAATAGCACTCCATTGGCACAGGCAGGAATCCTCTGAGACTGTAAGAAATATGCGATTTCCAATAGAATAAGTAGTTGTCAGGAGATTTTATGAGAATTGATTATGAAATTAAACTTGGTTTCAAAGATGTGATGATCAGACCTAAAAGATCAACCTTGAAAAGCCGGAATCAGGTTGATTTAACGAGAACATTTACATTTAGGAATGCGAAACATTCGTGGACGGGGATACCAATTATGGCTGCAAACATGGATACAGTTGGAACCTTTGCCATGGCTCGGGTGCTTGGGTCCTTAGGGCTGGTAACAGTAATCCACAAGCATTATTCACTAGATCAGTGGAAGACCTTTATCTCGGAAATGTCTCCAGAGGCTTTAGAGAATGTGATGATAAGTACAGGCATTGGATCAGATGATAAAGAAAAGCTGAATACCATTCTTACAACAAATTTAGACTTGAAGTACATTTGTATTGATGTGGCGAATGGGTATTCGGAACAGTTTGCTGAGTTTGTAAAACGAGTCAGGGATAAATGGCCCGATAAAGTAATTACTGCTGGTAATGTTGTTACTAGCGAGATGGTGGAAGAATTGATTCTTTCTGGTGCTGATATTGTCAAAGTTGGCATTGGTCCTGGCTCAGTATGTACAACACGGGTGAAAACTGGCGTAGGGTATCCACAGCTGTCAGCTGTAATAGAGTGTGCAGATGCCGCTCATGGACTTGGTGGGCATATTATCAGTGATGGTGGTTGTTCACGTTCTGGGGATGTTGCAAAGGCCTTCGCGGCAGGAGCTGATTATGTAATGTTGGGTGGGATGCTTGCAGGACATAAAGAGAGTGAAGGCGAACTGACAGAGGAAGACGATAAATCTTTTATGAATTTTTATGGCATGAGCTCATCTATTGCAATGGAAAAATATAGAGGTGCTGCTGACTACAGAGCTGTGGAGGGAAAGATGGTAAGGATTCTTTATCGAGGCAATGTGGAAGAAACAGTACGAGACCTTCTTGCAGGGATACGTTCGACATGTACTTATGTTGGAGCCGTTCGACTTAAAGAATTGAGCCGGCGAACTACCTTTATACGGGTTATGGAACAGGAAAATAGAATGTATGGCAGTGAACAATCCTCTTATAGAGATAGGGAAGAAGATAGAACATCCATCTAAGAGAGAGATATAAACAGCTTTCAGCATTAGTGTTGAAGAGAATGAATTATTTGTTTTGCTTTTTAGTGCTGCTACTTACTAGATATAAACTATGCTAAGATTACAAAATATCCTCTTTAAAACACTATATAAATAAATAGTATTGCATGATATGATGATTATCTCTAATATATACATTAGGTGTGAAATAATAGATAAAAGGATGTAATATGTTATATAAGAAAAAGAACTATTTTTCAGTATTTTTTATATTTCTCAGTATGCTTATGATTATTAGTTGTGATGATTTAAGTGAGTCTCTTACAAGTGGATTGAGTGATGTTTTTGATAACTCACAGGGCGTTTCGGATGATCTTGTTCAAGTACCCACGGGGGCCTATACTATTACGTATTATTTTAATAACGGTACGGGTACATCTGTTGATTCTCAAGTAAAAAAGAATCAAAAATCCTCGCTCAGTGTTCCAGATGAGTCGGCAGCTCCTGTAGGTAAGAAATTTGCTGGATGGGTAACAGATATGATTTCTCCCACTGCTATTTATCTTGTTGGAAAAGAATATGATCTCTCATTGTATGCGAAACAAGAGAATGCGGATGAGTGGAAGGTTAAACTTTATGCGTATTGGATTAATAAAGATGACTATCTGGTTGTTTACCATGCCAATGGTGCAATGAGTGGAAAACTACCAGTTATACAAATCAAAAGCAAGGGGAAAGAACTTACCATTGCTGATTCGCAGCTTGCAAAGGAAGGACAGCTTTTTTATGCTTGGAATACTAAGAAAACAGGCGATGGAATCACTTATGATGCAAGATATAGATATAAAAAACAACAGTCACTAGTGCTTTATGCGAAATGGATACTACCTAGAGAAAAACCAATTCGTGATATGGTCATAACTCCAACAGGGATTCCTGCTCCTGCTGATAGAAGGTGGATAAGCCCGAAGGGCTTCGATTACATAGTTGTTACTAATGAGAATGAACTAGAAATGATAAAAAACAGTAATTCTCAGAAGTACATTCTCTGGAATGATATAGTACTTACCAATGATAATTTTACTCCCTTAAGTGACATTCAGCACCCTTTTAAGGGTGTACTAGAGGGAAATGGTAAATCCATTATAGGATTAAAAATTATACAAGAAAACAGTAATAGTGTGGGACTGTTTGGAGTATTGTCCCAGTCTTCTATTGTACAAAATCTTATTCTTGATTCTCCTATAGTAAAAGGTGGTTCATTTGTAGGAGGATTGGTAGGGAAGGTGATAGGGAAAGGTGCCATGAATATAGAAATTGTGTATGTAGGAATACATAATGCAAAGATAACAACTACTTCCTCAGATGGTGTAGTGGGATCTTTAGTAGGGATGGGTTCTATGGGTATAATTAGTAGTTATGCGCAAGCTGAAGTAACAGCTTCTGGAATGAATGCAATAGCAGGGGGGTTGGTAGGAAAACTTGAGCAGAATGGTAAAATTTATAGGAGTTATGCAACTGGTACAGTAGAGGCTATAAATGGAATTGCGGGAGGATTGACAGGAATGGCCAGAGCAAATAGTAATATCGTAAATAGCTATGCAACAGCTTCTGTACGGGCTGCAAAATATGCAGGTGGTGCTATAGGTTTTGCGGATAATCAAATCCAAAATATCTATGCAACTGGGCATGTTAGTCTTACAGATACAAGTGGAGCTGTAGGCGGACTTGTGGGGAACAGCGATAGTGGATTTGTTATTATCATAGTAGATAATGCTTTATGTTATTTTGATGCTGATAGTAGTGCGCAAAATAGGGGTGTGGGAAAAGGTTCTGGAAATGATAGAGTGCTTGCGTACCGAAAAAAGGATTTGATAGGAATGCATAAATTTCCAAACTGGGATTTTATGCGCATATGGCAATGGAAAGGAAATAGTAGATGGCCTATCTTGAAGTGGCAAAGTGCTGCTCCTTAACTTCACTGGTGCTAGTTTGCTCAACGCTGTGCGTGATTGTAATGCATGCACAGCGCATAAGTGTTCTTCTTGTCTTTTTTTACCAATTATAGTAAAGTAAAATACTCTGTTATGACGAAAGGAATAAATCATCATTTTATTATAACAACAGCGGTTACTTTTTCTCGTATATTTCTTGCGCCGATTTTGATTTATTTCCATTCTCATCAACTATACCCGTGGGCATGGTGGGTGATTTATATTCTTATCGAACTCTCCGATCTGATGGATGGCAAACTCGCCAGACGTTGGGGAGTAAAGTCGGATATGGGTAAAACAATGGATCCCTTTTCTGATATATTTAGTCGCGTACTTATTATTGGATATTTTTCTTTACAAGGAATACTGCCATTCTTTCTTGCAGTAATAATTATACTTCGCGAAGTCGCAATGCTTATATTGCGGTTTATCCGGCTTCGGCAACACCGCGCAATAGCGGCGAATATACTTGGAAAAATAAAAGTTGTATTGTATGGAATAAGTATTATGTTTACACTGCTTTCACAGCATATACTCTATGCCCTTTATATATCAGAAAAGATAAGAACTGAGGGTTTTACTGGACAGGGGTTTGGGCATTATTATCTATTTTCACGCATAGCACAAATAGTGGCAAATAGTGTACTTGTTTTTGCTGCAACTCTGGCTCTTGTGTCTTTCTTTGTATATCTTGTCCAAGACTACCGAGTTTCTAAAAACCGTCTTCTTGTAAAAGAAAAGAAATCTGTTTAAGATCAACGAAGCTAAGCATTAGCTTTTCGCTTATATTGCCTGTACCTGAAGCGGTGTGCATAGTACTGGCGAGTGAATCCAAAGAATCGAGTAGTGCATACATATTAGAAGCAAATGTCTTGTCACTTGCAAAGTTCGAGGGTTCCGGTATTTGAAAATCTTTTGTTCTGATACAGTTACGGCAGGACTCTATAAATACTCGGTGTGTTTTACTTAATTGCTGTGTTAAATGAGGGGAAGACAAGTATTGGTACTGCTGGGGAATTTCGAGGAGGGAAAAATCAATAACCTGTTGTTTTTTAATAATATCCAGCTGTTTTTCTAATATGGTTTTAATAATTTTTGGAAGCTTAAGGCTTTCCAAGCGTGTATGATATACGTTTAATAATTCTGCAATTCGATCCCTCGGAAGAGGGACGAGAAATTCACGATATAATTGATGAGGATGTGGCATAAGCATTTCATGTAGATCCTGGATAACAGGTATATCACGTGCTATTAGGGGTTTTCTCATTATTACAGCATTAATATATTGATAACCAAAACCTTCTTGGATCGATGAAGAAATAATACCTTGAGCTGCAGAAAACACATCATCAAAATGTAAGTCATGCGCAGCCAACATATTTCCAATACCCCACATGCCTGATACCAATTCTTCTTTATACGCCTGCTGTACATATGCAGAATATCTACGTTCCTGTTGTGAGACACCAGGAAGTGTGACAAGGATATTTTCTTCCATCAGTTTTGCTATAAGAAGTGCTTCAAAAATGTTTTTTCTGCGAATTGATCGCACGGGATACAGTAAATAAGCTTTGCCTTTACGGTAGGAAGGAAAGCTTTGGCTAAAGGCTTTTTCTAATCTTCTTCGTGTCTCGAGGGGCTGCGTATGTTTGATATACGGGATGTCAACAGGGTTAGCGATATACACTGCGTGTGACTTGGGAATACCCGCTTTGATAAGGCGTCGGCTATCTTCCGAGTTAATAAGATGATAACAGGTGGCTGGATGACAGGGATACAGATCTGCTCCTGCAATAACTTGCATGCGATGCAATAAAGAGTATCGTGCATCTTCAGGAAAATCATGAATGGTTAACAAACATGGATGATGGGGGTGCTTTTCCAGGACATGAAGAATGGCTTTAGTTAGGAAAGGATTTTTTCCCAAATGGTAGTTGTGTATCCACCAAATATAATCTATGTAATCTTTTTCAAACATTCGAACAAGACGCCGATATATTTGTTCACCTTGTGTTCGATCATCTATCTGTGTCATGATATTTTCAATATAATCAAGCTCACGCAGTATTTGTATTTTTACATGATGTGTGAAAAGCTGATGGGTAGCATCGCTGTGTTCCAACCTTCCACACACAAGAGCAATGTGTTGTATTGTAGTGTAGTGTTCTAATAGAATGCGTGCTGACTGTGTGATAACAGTACTGACTCCATCGAGGCGAAGATGGTAATGAAAAATAGCAAGCTTCATATGCACATCATATAGTATGAAATTTTACGTGTCATCTTCAGCGTAGCTTGGGGGTACGCTATTATGAAAGGAGTTGCGCATAGCCTTTTTAAGTCATATTAGCCATAATTTTCTTTGTTATCAGAGGTATATTATGTTCTTTTTGTTTCACATTATGCCAGAGTGTATCTGGCAGGTGCTGTGGTGAACAGTGGAGAATGGAGGAGTTTTTATAATGCTTATCACCTTGTATGAATACAATAAGTGGAAGAACTGGAATGCCGAGATGCCTCGATAAGGTATGTGTGGCAGCAGTAAGCCAGTGAGCAGGATCTTTGAAGTGGTGGGATGTAGGGGACGTCTGGCATGTGTACACTGTAAATGCGCAGGTTCGGTGAAGAATTACATGAGGAATAATGGTTGTATCATGAGATGATGGAGTGATATTTCGAAATATTTTCCACTCTTGATCAGTTAGGTCTTTTGTTACACGTAAGAGCAATTTGGTATAATCGCCTTTTATAGGAGGATCAAAAACTTCGTTTTTTACTATGGTTTTTATTTTGTAAAATGTGGTTTTTTGTAACGGAATACCAAGCAAATGAGCACAGTATATATATATGGCAATTCCTGTAAAAGCAACAAGCATACCGATTGTTTGTACATATCTAAATGATATGCCAGATTCTGTGAGAACTCTTTTTAAAGAGAAAGCAATAAAGAAAACAGCTGTTCCCAGTACGGTAATCCCTAGACTAATAATCAATGCGTAAAAAGCAAAATATTTCCTTTTATGGGCAGGTAACAGTGGAAGAGGTTTATTTTTGCGTGTATATTTCATATCAAAGAGCAGCCTTCGGTAAAGAAGGCTGCTGACAGTATTTATCTATTATCTCTTAAAGGCGTTTTTCTTCGTATAAACCGTATTCTGAGCATCGCTGTAATGAATATCACAGCCGCGAATATAATCAAAAGACCAGTAATTCCTAATGATTTGAAGTTTGAACCATAAAGTCCTGAAAAGAAAAACTCTGGTGTTAAATGACCAAACCAGGAAGTAACACCTGTTCCTTCTGTAATAACTTGTCCCTGATTTGCTGCCACCATTGACAGCCAAGGGGCTACCGCGATAGATACAAAAGTTCCTATAATTCCCATGAGAATGGTTGTTATAAGTGTTCTGAGCATATCGAATCGATTAGGAGCCGCAACAAAAACCCAAAAGAACAATAGAGCAGGTAAGTCGGCTAATGGCACATTGACTGCACCTGGAATGATAAAGGCCATAACAATTAAAACGGGGACCATGAGTACAGTAACAGCCAAAACGGTGGTATTTCCTACCGCAATAGCAGGATCAACCCCAATAAATATTTCTTTACCTTTTGTATGAGATTTCATGAATTTTCCCGCAGCTTCGGAAACAGGAACCAATGCTTGCATAACAATCCCTGACATCATTGGTAGCAATACTAAGGCGGTAGCTAAACTAATCATAAGTAATACTATTTTTGTCCAGTAAAATCCTGCGCCAATTCCCATTAACAGACCAATAATACCACCCAATACGGCAGGTTCTCCGAGCACACCGAATCGTTTCTGTACATATTCTGGAGTAAATTTTGCATGCGAGGTAAATGGAATCTTATCTAGAATACGTGCAATATAGTGCGCAAAGATTCCCCATGATACATTCGTTCCTTGATAAAAGGATAAACCTTCAAATCCATAGGCTGTTGCATATCCTTTATGGGAATACCAATCAGAAACCATAAGGTTAATCCAAGCCAACATGGCTGAGAACAAAAGAGCAGCGAAGGCATTTCCAGTAAGTCCAAAAATAATTAAAGTGGCAATGGATGCTTCCCAAGTATCCCAAATATTAAGATTTAATGTGTCTGTCATATTGGTAAAGATCATAACAAGATTTACCAACAAACTAATACCTACCACCGCATACGCCAATGGCGAACTCCAAGCAAATGACGCAAATGCAGCCCAACCTATATCGGTATAGGTAAATACACCTCCGAACTTTTCGGCCAATGCAGCAGCTGCAGGTGCCACTTGGGCAAGGAAGTAATCAACTATAATATATACTCCCGAGAACCCCACAGAGATCATCAATCCATTCCGTATAGCCTTAACGGGGCCTAACCGGACAATAAGACCAATAATAGAAAAAACAATAAAAATCATAAGTAGAGGGCCAGCATCTATGACTGGACTCATGATTTCTTTTACAATATTACTAATTCCCATAGTTCCTCCTTATAAAGAATCTCTTTACTTTGCTGCAATTGCAGCAAAAATATCATCTAATAATTTTTCTTGACCAATGCCCGAAATAAGCGGCACACCGCTGAAGACTTTAACATCTTCTCGCTCTTTTATTTGAGCAGTAGCCACAATAAAATCAGGTTTATACATTTCTACCAATGTGTCGGTATCAGAAACTTTTCCTTTTTTAATAAGAACTTCCACATTTCTTTTTTTTGCTTCTTCTTCTATCTTAAATGCGGCGACAGCAGATGTCGCCACAGAAGAACCACACATAACTAAAATAATTGTAGGCTTATTCATTTTGCCTCCTTTGTTAAAAATTTTTTATTTCATGGATCACATTTTTCATATCTTGTCTCAATCCCACACTAACACGGAAATAGGAATTTTCTTTGAGTCCTGCTTTAGATGAGAAATCGCGTGTCATGTAACCTTTCTTCAGAAGATAAGACACATATTCTGCAGCAGAATGTACGGATGCACAGGTGTCGATCATAATAAAGTTTGCCTGAGAAGGAATGGGCGATAAATTCTTAATTGATGATAGTTCAGTAAAAGTTTCGTTTCGTATGTTGATTATTTCTTGAAACCGCGATTGAACCTGATTAATATGCTCAAATGCAGCGACAGCTGCGCGCATTGCGATAAGATTTACATTAAATATATGCTTTGCCCGATTCAGATACATAATGAGATCTTGATGGGCAATGACATAACCTAAGCGTAGTCCAGCAAGACCAAAGCCTTTGCTAAAGGTTCGCAAAACAATAAGATGTGGATAGTCTTTTATTAGGCCGACGAGAGACGATCCTTTATCCGCCATTTCTATATAGGCTTCATCGATAATGAGAGGGATTCCTGCATCAAGTATTTTAAGCACTGATTCTTTTGGCATAAGTGTTCCTAAAGGATTGTTAGGTCGAGAAAAAAGTATGAGCCGAGTATTTGCAGTAATGGCTTTGAGTATTTCTTTGCCAGTATCTATAAAGAAAATATTGGCAGAAGCATGTCTAATACGTGCACCGTAGAAAATAAGTCGTGGAGTGTATGCTGAATAATCAGGTTGGATAAGAATTACCTCGTCTTTTTCTGGAGCATTAATAAGGGTTTGAAACAAAAGATCTAACAATTCTATGGATCCATTTCCTAATGTAATATTATCTTTCTTACAGTCGCAGTAGTGAGCTAAGAATTCTCTTAATTGATGTGTGTACGTGGGATCCTCAGCATAGAAGTTGGCAAGATCTGCGCTGTGGCAAATAGCTTCTTGTACTGCTTTGATAGGAGGAAAGCTAGATTCATTCGACATAAGTCGCTTAATTGTATGGTCATTCCAACACGTGGTGACATGCTTTTGATCATAATCAGGGATACTATGTATCCTGTGATTTACTATTCCTCGATAACTAAATTCTTTCTTCATATCCTTTTATTCCTTTTATCTCATAATCTATTTCTCTAAATAATCACCAAAGCATTTACTTTTTTAAAATCTGATTCTACTAATTGTTTAAGATCAATGAGCGCTTCCTTTTCATCTTCGCCATCTGCAGTAATGCAAATGGTTTCACCCTTGCAAATATTGAGCAAGATGACCTGTAATATATTTTTTGCATTAGCTGATTTTTCTCCATAAAACAATGTGATGTTCGATTTATATAGCTTACAAGTTCTCACAAAAAAATCGGCCGGTCGTGAATGAATACCGGTGTCGTTGTTTACTGTTACTTCTATTTTTTCCATACTACCTCCTTAGACAAGTACTAAGTCAATTCCTTTTTCTTTAATCTGCTCAGCTATGTTTTTTGAGATAGATGCGTCGCTAATAATCATTTGAACAGCATCTAAATTACTTATATGATGAAAAAATGTTTTCCCAAATTTGTTTGCAATAGAAACAAGTATAGTGGTAGATGATATTCCGATAATATGTCGTAAGTAAGATACATAATGAGGAAGAAAAACAGTTAGACCATGATGTACATCAATGCCATCCACTGAGATAATGGCTTTATGTGCATGGCGATAGTTTATTTGAGAAAAGATATGGTGGTCTTCGGGCAGGGTATGTTTTTCAATGACTGTACCACCAGGAATAACTATTTGAATATTGTCGATTCCTGATAGTTCTGCAGCAAGATCCAGAGAATTAGTGATAATCCTAAAATGTTTGTTTGTTATTCCTGAGAGGATTTTGCCTACTAGGTAGGGAGTGGTTCCGGGACCTATGATGATATCATCGTATTCATCGACATAATTAATACAGCACTCGGCTATTTTTATTTTCTCATCGATAAATGTAGTGGCTTCTTCTCTGATATTCTTTTTTTGCAGGATTTCGTTAAAGATAACCTTTCCTCCGATTGTTTGAATGACAATATTCTTTTCTTCCAACTGCTTTATATCGCGTCTAATTGTGGAAGACGATACTCGAAAACGTCTTGCTAAATCAGCTAACCTTACTGTTTCTTGGAGTCTGATCTGCTGCTGAATATCTTGAATTCTTTTATTCTTGTTTCTCATTTCATGACCTTAGGATAGTGACAATTTTTTCCATAGTATTTTCGATTCCGAATCCAGTGAGAAACCCAACAGGTGAAAGAATAGGAATATTTACATTGAGGTTTTTCTCATGTGTCGTGATAAGCATATCGTATATACTGGCACGTTCGTTGATTTCAGTTGTTTTGCAAGTGTCAATAATAACATCAATTCCTCTTTTAGAACATTCTGTTCTAAGCTTTCTGGCTACTACTAGCGATGTAGCTAACATAGTGCCACACGAAACAAGAATTTTTTTCATGTTCGCCCTTCCATAAAATGGTGCATTATTTCTTGTGTTTCTTGCTCTGTAGTTGTGTGTACTACTTTCGAAGAAAGAGATTGACAATCCGTAAAACTTACTGATCGGATGAGTTTAATATTCTCTGGTAAGAGTTGCGCAGACATGCTTAACTCGTGTACTCCTAATCCGATAAGTATAGGAAGTGCCATGGAGACACCTGCCAATTCCCCACAGACTCCAACCCAAATGTTTTCTTTTTTTGCGGCATCGACTACTTTTTTAACAGCCTTAAAGACTGCAGGGTGCATATGCCGATAGTATGATTCTACATTTTCGTTTAATCTGTCTGCCGCGAATAAATATTGTGTCAAGTCATTAGTGCCGATACTAAAGAAATCCACTTCCTTCGCAAACGTGTCTACCATGAGTACGGTGGAGGGAACCTCAACCATAATGCCGATTTCGATATCCTTATTAAAGGGAATTTTTTCATTTTCTAATTCTTTTTTTATATTATTGATAATTTGTCTTGTTTTTCTCCACTCTGACACACAACTGATCATAGGTATCATAATTTTGACATTTCCAAAGGCTGATGCACGTAGTATGGCACGTAGCTGTGTTCGGAACATTTGTTTTTGTTCTAAACAAATGCGTATGGCACGATACCCTAAAAAAGGATTTGCTTCGGGTGCAATATGTAACGCAGGGAGCGTTTTATCTCCTCCAATATCCAACGTGCGAATTACTACCATGTGCTGCATGTGCTTGGCTGCATATTTATATGCCTCAAATTGTGTTTGTTCGTCTGGTAAACTTGCTTTGTTGATAAAAAGGAATTCACTGCGAAATAATCCAATACTTGTCATGCCATAATGAAGTCCATTATCAATGTCTTCTTTTGCTCCTACATTACCAGAAAGAATAAGCGAATGATGATCCGTAGTCTCTGGATTCAAATGTCTATTTTCATATATCTTTTCCTGCAAATTTTCATAGAGTGCTTTCTTTTTGTCGAATCGTTGTACTACGGGTTTGTTAGGAGAAAGTGTTATGTATGCAGTAACAGCTTGAGATGCGTCAAGAAGAAGGTATTCCTTGTTGTGTGTTTTTGAAAGGATATTCTGTACTCTAACTGCAGCAGGAATTTGCATTGTTTTGGCGAGTATGGCCACATGCGATGTAGTTCCTCCTTTTTCTGTAAGAATACAATTAATATTTTTTTTATCAATGAGCACGGTATCGGAAGGGCTTAGATCTTTTGCGATCAAAGCAGTATTTTCAGGAAGCGATGCGAGGCTGGTATGTTCTTTTTTCAGAATGGCACTGATAAGCCTATGATAGACATCTTCTACGTCGGCAAGCCGTTGTCGATTATAGTCGTTTTCACTCAGTGCCGAAAACATGCTAATGTATCGACGGAATACTTTTTCTACACTGTTTTCTGAGGATAATTTTTCTTTTTGAATAGACAAGACAATTTCATTTAAGATGCTTTCATCTTCTACAATGGTCTGCTGAGATCTGAAGATATGCGCAAACTCATCACCATATCCTTTTCGTACCTTCTCTTTAATAGTAATAATTTCTTTTTTACAGGTATTTATAGCTTCCAATAATATCTTTTCTTCAGTGCTGACATCGACGATAGTTCGTGGATGAATGGGGGGAAGTTCTTTATTAAAAATGACCACATATCCTGAACATATACCAGACGATGCGATAAGACCTTGAAGTTCTTTCATTGTTATCCTCCATTATTTGTTTAACTCTTGCATAAGGATTTCATAAATATGCTCTTGCGACCGGGCTTTCCATATGCTTTGGCGTAGTTCCTTTTTTTGGTAAGCGGTAATTAATTCGCTTAGCATATTCCCTATTTCTTCTGCCTCTTTTAGTGCAAACATGGATATTATAAAAACTGGGGTAATATTGTTTGGGCTACCCATAGTTTGAAAGTTAATTGGTTTTTTTAGTGAGGCTAGCAAAAGTGAAGACTGTATCACGTGTTCAGCATCAGTGTGAGGAATAGCAATATTAAAACCTTGTAAAGGAAGGGCTGATGGATTGACACGTTCTCGTTGGAGAATAGCTTCCTTGAAACTCTTATGACAACAACCCTTTTGAATTAAGAAAGAAGCCATCTGTGATAGTGCTGCTTCCTTATCACTTGCTTCAAGTTTATACAAAATAAATTCACTATGTATTAAATTTTGGAGTAATCCTTTCATGTTTTGCTAACTTATTTTGTGTATACATATAAAGTATAAACTATATTCTTTTTTCCATCAATGGTTTTGAAATAATTTTCCACAATTCTGGAAAATTTTATTATATTTATGCCTGCATTTTTTAAAATGCACTTATCGTACAGCACAGATTGTATCGTACAGCTCAATGGGCAATGTGAATTGATATTTGTTGCCCTTGACTCAGAAAATAACAGTTATTATTCTACTCTGCTTCGCTTCAGACAAGTTTTCTATAGGTTTTGTCTGTGAGAATAAAAATTAAAACCGAAGAGAGATGAGAAATAAAAATAATGTGTTTTGTATGCTAGTGTTTGCTAGAGAACATACGGTGGGATTAAGTGAAGATGGAACAATCTGGGCCTGGGGAAGTAATGCCGCTGGCCAACTAGGTGGAGGCACTACAGAGATGCACTACTATCATCCAGTTCAGATCAAAGTTAAGAAATAATGGATATTATTGCGCAGTATAGCATATTTTAATGGGCAGGTTGTAAACAATGTAGATTGCAATGATTGTCTGATGGAACTGTTCCGTGCTGTTTTTTTATGTTAATATGAATACATGAGAGCTGATCCTTTTGATTTGTGGTCGGCGATATATCCGCAGGTAGATTATAAGATAATCAAAAATGTGGTGCGTGTACGCATGCGTACATTAAAACCACCTGTTCATTACAAGCCGCTTTCCCACAAAGATGCACTAGTGATAAGTTATGCCGACTCTTTTTATTCTGAGAAAGAAGCTCCTTTGCACTCTTTATATCGATTTCTTGACTTTTTTCACGGTTATTTGAGTGGTGTTCATATACTTCCTTTTTTTCCGTATTCTTCAGATGATGGATTTTCCATTATTGATTATTATCGTGTACGTAAAACATATGGCACTTGGCAGGATATACGGAAAATAGGAAAAGATTTTCGGATTATGACCGACCTGGTTATGAATCACTGTTCATCTGAGCATAAATGGTTTCTAAAGTTTCTTGCTAATAAACGCGAGTATTCTGATTTTTTTATCTCAGTGGACCCATCTGTAGATCTTTCGCAGGTGTTTCGCCCACGTGCGCATCCCCTTTTAACTCCTTTTCAGAGTAAACGTGGAATTGTGTATGTATGGACAACCTTTAGCGAGGATCAGATTGATTTTAATATGGCAAACCCAAAAGTATTAGTACGTATGGTAGATATTCTTTTGTGGTATATTGCACAAGGGGCTCAATTTATCCGTTTAGATGCTATTGCTTTTCTTTGGAAAGAACAGGGAACTAGTTGTATTCATCATGAAAACACCCATCGAATAGTACAATTTTTACGTGCCTTACTTGAACAATATGCGCCATGGGTTCGTCTTATTACTGAAACAAACGTGGCACAAACGGAAAACCTTAGTTATTTTGGCAAAGGGCAAGAAGCACATATGGTATATCAGTTTCCATTGCCTCCTTTATTGCTTGATGCGTATATCCGTCAGAATGCACGAGTACTGACATCATGGGCACAAGCGTTGCCGAACGTACCTGAAGGATCGTTGTTTTTTAATTTTGCTGCATCTCACGATGGAATCGGACTTCTACCAAGCTATGATTTTCTCAGTGAAGAGGAAAGGAAACATCTTATTGAAACAGTAAAGGCAAGGGGTGGAAGAATTTCTTATAAAGATACGCCCAATGGGAAGATACCCTATGAAATGAATATCAACTATTTTTCTGCCATTACCGATCCTCGATGGCCGCAGCAGAAACGAGTAGACTGCTTCTTAAGTTCACAAGCAATATTACTTGCTTTAGATGGCATTCCTGGCATTTATTATCACAGTCTTATTGGATCGGAGAATTGGCAAGAGGGTGTGCACAAAACGGGGTACAATAGGAGTATTAATCGACAGAAACTTTCCTTCGAAGAGCTTGAAACTGAACTTACACATACAGGCTCTTTACGATCTTTAGTTGTGCAAGGTTGGAAACGACTTCTAGCCGCACGCAATAATGCATTTACGCCAGGATCTGGACAACAGATATTTGCTTTGCATGCTAAGGTTTTTGCGCTCTTACGAGGGAATCCAGAAGACTCTCCCGTTCTTTGTTTGCATAATGTCAGTGATGTTCGAGTGGAATTATCTCTTGCATCAGCGGTACCTCCACAGTATCTTATTACCCGTAATCTTTTGGGTAGTCCCGTTCGATGCACAGTACAACATGAGATTCATATGGAACCGTACGAAGTAATGTGGCTTGAGCTGCGCTCCAACCTTTTGGCACAAGTTTAAGCGAAACTTTTCTGTTTTACAAAATACGTTTAAAGGATATGCTATTACCATTTCCATTGCCAAACAGTGATATAATGAGCGAAGTAATCCATAACTTCAAATTATGGTAAGAGAAATAACGTTTCCCCAGTTCGTAATTTGTATCTACCATTTTTTGCCGTTTTCGTGGATCATCCAATACTTTTAAGATATGATCAACAGTGTGTTGTGTGACAAATCCTTCTATCTCCACTGCTTTAAAGCCAAGCGGTTTGATGTCGTACGCATAAATAGGATAGTTGTTAATGAGTATTGGTTTTCTAAAATATACAGTTTCCAGAAAAGCATTCCCAAAGCCTTCCATCAAAGAGGGGTAAGTAACAAAATCAGCGTGTGGGTAAAGATCCTGTAATGCATATATTTTTTTCCCTTTTTTTGTGGATCGTGTTTCGTTAATACGGTCACTCTTGAAAATGGTTTTTACTTTCATAAACCGTGCATATTCTTCTACCCGGTGAAGATAGTCATTTCCTTCGTCTCCTGATGAGTGCGAGATTACTAAAACAGATTTCCGCGGAAGACGGGCTAGTACTTCGATGGCGTGTTCTATTCCCTTACGTGGTACTATCCGAGTTGGTTGCAGTACAAACAGTTCATCGTCGGCTACTCCTAACTCCTTACGTAAGTCCTTGTTATATTCATCAATTCCAGTAGGGGGATTTTTAAAGTCCATAACATTTGGAATCAAGAGGGACGAAATACCGCGACGTAATGCTAATTGTTGTTGAGCTGAGCTGTTGATAACTGTATGTGAGATCCATCGCAGAGCAGGTGGGAAGACAGAGTTCAGATAATCCCAGATACAATTCACCATGAAGCGAGGACGCTCCCAAAAAAAATCATGATGATGGCCAACAGCTTTTATACCAGTTTCTTGTATTACTTCAGCAAGTGCAATGCTAAAAGGTAAATTAATGGGGATAGAAAGTATGTTTTCTGCAATAAGTAAATCAATGTTGAACTTTCGAATAAACTGAATAATCACCAATTTTATTTTGTTTTTGAAGTCGTGAATACTTTCAGTGAGCAATTGAGGCCGTAATTGTTCGCCAAAGCACTGATCGGATATTTTTTGTACAATGGGATGAAGAAAATGCAGTTCTTCATAGAGATAAGATTGTTTCTTGGGGGTGTCAAGTTCTCCAGCGAGGAAAAAACATTGATGTCCCATGTCCTCTAACACAGTAATCCATTTCTTAATTTCCAATGAGACACCGTCGGTTCCAGCGATTCGAAAAGATAGAATGCCAATATTTTTTTTCATTGCAGCAGTCTATCGCGCAAATAATCTTTTAACAAGTACATATATATTTTTCTTAGGGAGATTTTTACTTTTTTGTCTTTACACCTATAATAATGTGTAGATGTAACAATCTGCATAGTTACTATTTCGTCATTCAGACGAATTTTTTAACTACTTTATTTAAGAGATAAACAATCTTTTCGTAACTGTTGATTATTCGATTGTAGTATATAATAATAGTATTAAGCCCGCGCCCAAGAGGATTCGAACCTCTGACCAGAGGCTTAGAAGGCCACTGCTCTATCCACTGAGCTATGGGCGCTCTCGGGATGAGAGGATTTGAACCTCCGATCTCCTGCTCCCAAAGCAGGCGCCTTAGCCAGCTAGGCCACATCCCGCATACTAGGAGTATAAGAAACAATGGAGAATGCGTCAACGAATAAGCTTTTGCTACGACAGCGGGCAGAAAAGATTCTTTCCTTGTTAAAAACAAGATATCCTCATCGGAAAGTGCTACTGCGCTATGAAAGTCCGTTTCAGCTATTAATTGCGACTATACTTTCAGCTCAAACCACTGATATAGCAGTAAATAAAGCTACCGTTCATTTATTTTCGAAATATCCGAATGCTCGTAATCTAGCGAGTGCATCAGTTCGTGATGTGGAGCATATCATTCATTCATTAGGTTTTTATCGTGTGAAGGCAAAACATATCATACACACAGCAAAATGTTTAAGTGATGGAATGGTTCCTCGAAGTATGAACGAGTTGGTAAAGTTACCTGGAGTAGGAAGAAAGAGTGCTTCAGTAATATTGGCTCATATCCATCATGTTCCTGCTATTATTATAGATACACATATGCTAAGAGTATGCAAGCGAATGGGGGTGAGTCGGCAGAGGCATGCAGCAAAAATGGAACAGGATTTGGCACAATTACTTGATCAGTGTGATTGGATTGACTTTTCGATGGCTGTTAATTTTCATGGAAGGGAATGCTGTTATGCGCGTAATCCACGGTGTGATGAGTGTTCTATTGTTCGGTATTGTGAATATTACGAGAGTAAGGAGCATGAGCTTGAACCGTAATACGATGAGTCCAACTGATGCGCCATTGAAATGCATGCCACCATGGATGATGATATACGTGCAATTCTAACTGAGTAAGCCAGAGCGCTCCTGTTTTCCATGGGGTGCAGGGAATGGTTTGTACGTGCATATCAGAAGAAGCAATGTCAAGAAATATGGAGGGGGGATGGGAAAAAGAAAACAATGCAGGTGTTTTTTTATCTGGGATGGTTTTCAAAAAATCAGAGAAAGTTGGAGCGTGACATCGTAGCCAAAGAAAATGATCTATAAAAGTATCTTTGCTTTCTAATAGGAGTGGCATGCTTTTTTGTATGCGTTGTAAAGTTCCAGCAGAAAGAGGTGAGTCTAGCCATCGCAGGGGAATAAAGGGAAACAAGATAGGATGAAAGGGAATCGAAGATTGTAAGCTGCGACAAATTACTTCAATATTGGGAGGAAGTCGAAGAAGTAAAAGAGTGTATGTGTCGTTTAAACTCTTGACTTTATACATAGATACTGATATCATAAGTAACATGGCAAAATCAAACAAGAGCATGATGCAGGTAGATCGTATAACTAATATCATCAAAAAATGGAATCATGTTGAAACGCTTACCTATTATGTTTTAGGAAAAGATAAGTATGATCCATATTACACGTTACTTTTTGATGTATACTACAAATCGGAACTTCCCAGCAAGGTGGAACGACGGCGCATCTTTGATTTTGCTGAATTTATTGAAACATCACGTATAACTACCAAGGATAGAATGCTTATTGATGATGTGCCAGTGCGTATCAATTACAAATCATTAGAAGAGGTTGAATCTTTCATAAAAGATTTTCGTTCAGACGCTCCACGTTATTATGTACAAACTACCTATCCGTTGTGGCGTATTAGCCATTTTGAAGTGCATTATACAAAGGGTGAATGGTTTTCAAATGTAAAAATGATGATAGCCGAATTACCCGACTCATTTTGGGTGCGGCAACTTCGTATTCTTCGAAAGAAAGTTGAACACATTCTTGTGGATATGAAATCGGCGTTATTTGCAAAAGATGATTTCTTCTTCTTTATTTCTTCCTCATCGTTTATTTGGTACCTAATCGAGTTCTTTCATGTTGCAGCTCACCGCTTTGTTCCTCCAGGGAAACTTTTAGGACATTCATTGCGTACGCTTCCTGGACTATCTGAAGAACTATCTAGTAGAATATCTACTTTTTTCAGAGATAAAAGTGATCTTTCTCACGCACAGCGCTTACAACTGGCTGAGTTAATTGTACAGAATGCCTTTTCTTCGTAGTGCGATAATACTCTTCTTTCTCTCTTTCCTTGTCATGCTTAGTGGATGTTGGAATGTATCTTCGGTTCCTTTTTTCGATGTTGAAAATCATGTGGTTTTATTACGGAAATATACCAGTTCTTCTGATACGTTGCATCTTCGTGTGCCTAACGGATCATTAAATAATTTCTTTCTGACATTCCAAGGGAATGCTACTATTGTATTTACTGATGCAGTCTCTCATCGTTATACAGTAGCGCTGCATGCTATTGCTGGAATAAACTTTATACGTCGGTATATTTCACTTCCTTTTGCGGGTACGGATATCTTTGTTTCAGATAAATCAAATCAGTTCCACCTTATGGAACTGCGTACGGTTGCTCATCAGAAGATAGAAAGTGTGTCGTATGATAGACAATCTGCAACACTTGTAGGAGACTGGGGCGTGCATTGTCTACAGGATGGAAAGTGGCAATTATTCTTATCGCAAACGAGCAATCGAGGAATATGGGAACTTTCTTGTGCTAGCAATGGATCTGTTCTTTTTTCGAATGGTAATAGAATGATCTCATATACTTTTTTGAAAAATGACATTAGAAAACAAAAGATATATTTTTATCCCGATTTTTCTGTAAGTTCTACACAACTTGTTTTTTCGAAGAAAGATTCGAACTATACTCTGCGCGTACTTCCTTTTCCTCAGAATGATCAATATGAACCTTTACCAGCCGATATGGGCATTATGTTAGATCGTGGTCCTAAACAATGGCGACATAAGAATTTTGAATTATATATGTGGAATATTCATCCATCTGTGCTAGTGCTTGCTTTCGATACATATTTTACGCAGGCTCAGTTTTTAAAACGGATAGCTTTTTTTCGAGAAAAACAAAATTTTCAGGGGGAAATTCTTTCAGATAATCAGCTTATGGGTAAGCATGGGTGGAATGCACATAATTATTTTGCTGAAGATTTAGCTCTTTTTTTTACTGCTGCTGATGAAAACATTTTATCAGAACAGGAAAAACTACTGCGCAATATCCTTGTGGCTAACGGCGTATTACGTATTAAGTCAGGAACATATGTGGCAGGTCGCGGAGCTTTGTTAGGATTTTCTATACAAGCACCGATCTTGTTACGAGAACAACTTTTGGGGCATGAATTAATGCATGGGTTATATTATACGTCAAACGCATATCGCCGTTATGTGTGGCAGACTTGGGAAGCTATAGATGATGAGGTAAAAGACTTTTGGCGTTTTTTTCTCTCCACGCTTGGCTATGCAGCAGATGATGAGGCTTTAGTGGTAAATGAGTTTCAGGCTTATTTGCTTCAGAAATCTCAAGCTGTATTAAGGACCTATTACACACAATATCAATATAAATTGATACGCTATCGACCCTCATCTGAAACATACATCAAGTCATTCTATAAGAAACGGTTTGATGATTTTATTGCTCCTAGCTCGATGTTATGGCAATATATTAATGTATATATGGGGATACAAGTTCCCGATTTCCGTATGCAATCATGTAGCACGAACTAGTCATTTTTTATGCAAAAAACTTTTTTCAAGGGAAAGAATAGGATTTCGCATATTTCCCTGTGCTTTGAGTATAGTGTGTTCTATCAATTGATCAAGAGCTTCTTCGATTTCATAGGGAAACCATGTTGATAGAATGCCATCCCACATAAAGGTGGGATCAATCTGTTGCACAATATTTCTGGGTAAAAAACCACCCAGCAATGCTATTACATTTTTCTTGGTAAAACATGTGGGGCACGCAGATATACATCCAAGTATCTCTCTCAAAGCTTCTGTACGGTGTTTTGCTTGGTCGCAAACATCACAAGCAGAACACAACTCCGATTTATATCCAAAATGCTGGAGAAGGGTTTCTCTTCGACATGAGCAAGAGGTGCAATAATGATCTATCTCATCACCATAGGAACGCAGAGGAGAAAAGAAAAGCACTGCATAAGCAGGCTTTTTATCTCTTCCTGCACGCCCAGATTCTTGAAGATATGCAGAAAGACTGAGGGGTGGTAAAAGATGAATAACTGTACGAATATTGGGTTTGTCTATTCCCATTCCATAGGCACAAGTAGCCACAAGAACACCTTGTGTGCTTTTAAAAAAAGCTTTTTCTACAGCATGTTTCTCTTCCTCACTTAATCCTGCGTGATAAAAGAATATCTCATTTTTTTCTAAAATGACCTGTAGTAATCTAGCAGTACGTTCTACTAAACGTCGCTTGTTTGCAAATATAATGCATGGATATATTATCGGTGCATGGTTTTCCACTCCTTTTTTGTCTAAATATGTAATATTGCCCTGAGTAAATGTATTCCGTAATGTTGCCGTAGGACTAAGACTTGGGCATACCCGATAATGTATATTTGTACGGTTGGGGCTTTCTTGAATAAGAGTGTATTCTTTCCAGAGAAATAATGAACTGCGTAAATACTGAACAGTTCGTGCATCAGCAGTTGCGGTGAAGGCACTGAGAACAGAGATATCGCATTTTTCAAATAAGATTCCTAAATCTTTAAAGGCTGGTCGAAAACTGCTTCCCCATTCGTACACGCAATGTGCTTCATCAATTACCATATGAGAAAATCGGATATTCTTAATCCGCCGTCTGACTCGTTCTGTTAAGAGAGTTTCTGGATTGCTCAACAAGATAGAATGACTGGTAAGCGAGGAAAATATGCTTTCAAGTTTTGTGTTAGATAACGCACCCCGTAATGTAAAAACTGGGATGCCTGCTTCGATAAATCTCCTTTCTTGATCGTATAAAATACTCAATAAGGGAAAAACAATAATGCTAGGATGAGGCAACAAGAGTGTAGGAACTTGAAAACAAAGACTTTTTCCTGAACCTGTGGGAAGTAATATCAGATATCGGTTGATTCTATCTTCTTCTTTATCATATGACAACAAAGCGGATTCAAGAATATGTGTGATCACAAGACGTTGTATGGGACGAACAGTCTGTACACCTAATTGACATGCAGCCGTATCAATATCTTTTTGCATTCTTAGTTATGGTTATGTGTTTTATATGGGTGGTGATTGTGTTTAACTGAAAATATTTTAACTGAGGACGCTTATCTAAATAAATACAATATATGAGGTTTATATATACTATTTATATCGAACTATTGAAAAATTTTCAGAGCTAGTATGAGCTATGTAGGATAAGAAAACCGATAACTCCATCATAATTTCGTAAAAATATATTTTCTAATTTAGAACAGAAATTATATTCTGTAAGTCACGTGTTTTATTCTAATATATGGTAATGTTGAATTATTGAAGGTATTCAGGTCCACGCAATATCTAGACTCTTATTTTGGTGTTATAAAAAATAATGTATTTGCAGATTTAATCATTGTTGATCGAAATCTGTTAGAAGACATAAATCTTATTTCAATCCTGATACAAATTTTGTTCTTATCATGAAAGATGGTGTGATTTATAAAAACATGTTAAAAAAGGAGAAAGTTAGCATGCAGATAAACTATTATATGGTTTTGATTCATTTTATGATCTAGGTAGGTGCAAAAAATAAATATATGTAACTTTTGCAGCTAGGGATTGTTATGGTAAATGAATTTGAAAGCGAATAGCTTTTCAAGTAAGAATAAAAAAAATAAGGAGCGTATGAATGAGAAAATCACTAAATAATACATTACGCCTGATTGTCACAGGGGTGTTTTTCTGTGTACCCTTGGTAATGCTATTTTCAGATGAAAATAGCAGATTTGAAAATATAACTGATAAAGCATTAGCTTTTCATGGAAGAGGAAGGTTTGAAGGACCTGGAGGAAGGATGAGAGATTTTGGGGAAGGATTTGAATGGGGCCATGGAGGAGGTTTTGGATATGGGCATGGATCTGAAAGAGGGTTTGGCTATGCACCAGGAGGGGGCAGGTATTGGCCAGGAACAGCATATACTTATCGTGATGGTGGAGTTCCCGACTTAGCGAGTGTTGCTCAGGCTATTGGTATCAATGTGGAAGATCTAAAGAAATATGGAAAGCGAGGTGTATCTAAGTCTGGCGTAAAAGACATGAATGATATGCTGGATTGGGCATTGAAGGACGAATATATTGCAAGGAATGACTATGATAAGATAGTAGACAATTTTGGTGCTGATGTTGCTTGGCTGTTTAACCGACTTCGATTTGCAGAACGTAGACATATAGACATATTGAATAGTGTGTATGAGCAATATAATCTGAAAATTCCTAAGGTGAGTACAACAGTTGACAAGATTCCTACCATGCATGATGCATATCTTGAATGTGAAGATGCCGAAATAAAAAATATATCTATGTATGCAGTTTTCATGAATACAATAAAACTTCCTACCGATGTGATGTCGGCATTCAGTAGACTTATGAATGCGTCTTTTCATCATCTTGCTATGGTTCGTGATACGTTGGCATCCGAATCTTAATTTCTAGTTATAAATAATAAACATAAAAAGAGGTGCTAAGCACCTCTTTTTTGTATATATACTGTTTCTTTACTTGTGGGATAATGCCTTTTATATTATATTGGTATGTTTGACTAGGAGATTTACTGTATCTTTGAAGAAGAGATTATCATTCAAAAGACTAGAGAGAAAAGTTTAATTTAAATTTTGAGGAGAACTAAATGAAAAGAGTGTATTTTCTATTATTGGATATACTGGTTTTGGTTTTGATTATTGGGTGCCCACTAGTATATCCTACAATGGCTGATTTTGTAATCGACCAAGAGGCTGGTTCTGTAGCTATAACAAAGAGAGGTAGGGTTAGTGAAAAGAAAAAGCATCATTCAACAGAACTATTGCAATTAGTAGATTTAGAAACTATGAAAAATGACCCTGAAGAATCTCAAAGATCATCGTTTATTACTAAGTGGACAGTAAAAGCCAATGGGGAGATTATTATTCCCATAAATATAAAGGCGGACTCTCTGCTTATGTATAATTACAATGTAGATTGGGGTGATGGAACGGAGTATACCGAAGTTGTAGAAGATGCGAGACATGTATATACGAATACTGGAACTTACGAAGTTGCGATAAGTGGAGAATTTCCTGCTATAAGGTTTTATGAGGGAGATCAAAATACAAAGAACTGGACTGAAATTCAAGAAGTAGTACAGTGGGGGACGACTCAATGGCAGACTATGGAAGGAGCTTTTGCAGGTTGTATAAATCTTATAATTAGTGCACAGGACATTCCTGATTTATCAAGGGTTAAAGATATGAGTTTTATGTTTCAAGGGAATGAAAATTTCAATCAAGATATAAGCAGTTGGGATGTATCGAATGTAGAGAATATGAGAGCAATGTTTTGGGGGGCTAAGAATTTTAATCAGCCTTTGTCTTTGTGGGGATCAAAGCTTGGAAATGTTAAAGATATGAGTTTTATGTTTCAAGAGAATGAAAATTTCAATCAAGATATAAGCAGTTGGGATGTATTG
>Ga0256913_10000116_pt1 | contig 36005 bp, 29 predicted proteins | sample Axial_MatmetaG_FD_185970 | JGI IMG/M metagenome (GOLD analysis project Ga0256913, IMG submission 185970) | Deep-sea worm associated microbial mat communities from Axial Seamount, Juan de Fuca Ridge, Pacific Ocean - Axial_Mat | ecosystem: Environmental > Aquatic > Marine > Oceanic > Microbial... | reverse complement strand
AGGATGGATTACTGGACGTTATGGATGGGTTACCATTATTATGCCGGTGCTATCATTATCATTATATTATATTGCGTATATTGCTCGTTTGACGCGGGCGAGCGCCATTGAAATCTTGCAGGATGATTTTATCCGAACGGCACGAGCAAAAGGATTAAATATGCCAACAATCATTAGTCGTCATGTCTTAAAAGGGACCCTACTTCCCATTGCAAGTTATATTGGCCCTACCTTTGCTGCAATGCTTACTGGATCGGTTGTGATAGAATCAATATTTCGCATACCAGGAATAGGCAAGTTCTTTGTACAATCGGCATTTAACAGAGATTATACCATGATTATAGGTACAGTTATTATTTACTCGACGATACTTGTTATTATGAATTTCATTATCGACATTGTTTATGGGTTTCTCGACCCTCGGATAACATACAAATGAGTAAAAAGCAGATAGAGGAAAATAAAAAGGCTATATTATTTGCGGAACTTCCAGCCAGAAGTCTTAGTAGAGACGCATGGATGCGTCTATGTAAAAACAAATTAGCTATGTTTGGTCTTGTGGTAGTAGTAATATATATCGTTCTTGCCATTACTGCTCCTTTATTGCCCATCCCATCGTATCGTTATCAAATTATAGAGCACCGTGATTTGCCTCCTAGCCTTTTTAAGACAGCAGGTAAATTATGGTATGAGCGTGAAAAGGCATATTTAATAGGTAAGGCGGAAAAAGAGCAGCGTGAGCTTACGAAGGAGGAGAAGGAAAGACTCATGCAGATTGAAGCTCGTATTCCAGTTGAAACTAGAATTATAAATGGAAAAAAAGAGTATATTCATCAGCGACATTATTTATTCGGTACGGATTATTTGGGAAGAGATTTATTAAGCCGTGTTATTTTTGGTAGTCAAGTATCTATTGCGGTGGGCGTCATAGGAACAATTACTGCAATTCTTATAGGGGTATTAGCGGGAGCTGTGGCTGGTTATTATGGAGGGAAGATAGACTTTTTACTCATGCGGCTTGTTGATGTCTTATATGGACTCCCTTATATGCTACTGGTAATTATTTTTATGTCAGTATTAGGGAATAATGTTTTCAATCTCTTTTTTTCTCTCGCATTAATTAGTTGGTTGACTGTTTCACGTGTTGTCCGTGGGCAAATTATCTCGTTAAAGAATCAAGAATTCATTATGGCGGCACAGGGGATGGGGGCGAGTACAAGGAGAATTATTTTCTATCATCTTATACCCAATTCGGTAAGTATCATTATTGTTTTTGGGACACTACGAATACCTACATTTATTCTTTTAGAATCATTCTTATCTTTCCTTGGTCTTGGTATATCGGCTCCTTATGCATCATGGGGGACACTCATAGCCGATTCCATAGCGGCAATGGATGTAGCACCGTGGCGCCTGTTCTTTCCCTCTGCTGCTATGTCATTGTTTCTTCTTGCCATGAATTTTCTCGGTGATGGGTTACGAGATGCATTTGATCCCAAAAGTAGATATATGAATTAAGCATGAAGACGATTTTAGATATTCAGAAACTTTCTGTGTCCTTTCGTACGGATGATGGTCTATTACAAGCGGTTAATAATATTTCCTTTACACTTAATCAAGGGGAAGTACTTGGTATTGTTGGAGAATCTGGATCGGGAAAGACAGTAACAGGTATGAGCATTATGCGTTTATTGCAACAATCGGAGGGCAGCAGTATAAAAGGAAAGATAGTTTTTGAAGGAACGGATTTATTAAAACTTAGTGAAAAGAATATGCAAAACATTCGTGGAAATAAGATTGCCATGATTTTTCAAGATCCCATGACATCTTTAAATCCATTTCTTCGAGTTTCTACACAGATTATGGAAGTGCTTGTCCGCCATAAACATATGTCAAAACGTAAAGCTCATCAAGAAGCAGTAAGATTGCTTAAAATGGTTAGCATTCCACAACCAGAACGACGGGTAGATAATTATCCTCATCAGTTTTCAGGAGGTATGCGGCAAAGAATTGTTATTGCTATGGCAATTAGTTGTAAGCCTCATATTTTAATAGCCGATGAGCCAACCACAGCATTGGATGTAACTATTCAAGCACAAGTCTTGGATATTATTAAAGAGCTTAAAGATAAAATAAACACAGCAGTTATTCTCATTACCCATGACCTTGGCGTGGTGGCAGGATTATGTGATCGTGTACATGTTATGTATGCAGGGAGAATGATGGAAAAAGGAACAGTACATCAGATATTCTCAGATCCTAAACATCCATACACACAAGGATTACTTCATTCACTTCCCCGTATTGATCAAAACAAAGACGAGTTGTTATCCTCCATACCAGGCCAAGCTCCCAACTTAATCACATTGTCTGGGGGATGTCCTTTTTTTCCACGTTGTACCGAGCGTATGGATATATGTTTAAATACGTACCCAGGTAGTAGGGCCCCTAGCCAGAATAGAGAGGTTCAATGTTGGAAATATGAAAAACAGGAGACAAATAATGTCTGAACCACTACTTTCTGTGCGTAATTTGCGTGTATATTTTCCTATTAAAAAGGGCATTCTGATACAGAAAATTGTGGGCTATGTACGTGCAGTAGATAATATCTCGTTTGATCTTTATAAGGGGGAGATTCTTGGAGTTGCAGGAGAATCTGGGTGCGGAAAAACAACTATGGTGCGATCAATCATACGCTTAGTAGATGTTGCTCAAGGGGAAATATTATGGAATGGTGTTAATCTCCTTACTCTAGAAGGTCAGAAATTATTGGAAATTCGCAGGCATATTCAAATGATATTTCAAGACCCTTATTCTTCTTTGGATCCTCGGATGACTGTTGGGACTATTATTGCGGAACCGTTAGAAATATTTTCTCGCCGTGGTATTCTTTCATTCAATAAAACTCAAATACAAGAACAAGTGGATGAATTGTTGCAAACAGTTAAACTCTCACCACATATGAAAAACCGTTATCCACACGAGTTTTCTGGTGGACAACGGCAACGTATTGGTATTGCCCGTGCATTAGCATTACGCCCTCAATTATTACTTGCCGATGAACCCGTAAGTGCATTAGATGTTTCAATTCAAGCACAAATTATTAACCTTTTACGTGACTTACAGCGTACGTTTTCGCTTACTTTTGTATTCATTGCACATGACCTTGCGCTTGTGCGGTATATAGCTGATCGCGTGATTATTATGTACTTGGGGCATGTTGTCGAACAAGCTGCCACAGAGGATATTTTTGCAAACCCATTACATCCATATACAAAAGCATTACTTTCAGCAATTCCTATTCCCGACCCAAATGTGGAGAAGAAAAGAAAACGGATATTGCTTTCTGGAGAAGTTTCTCTACCAAGTAGGGAGCAGAAGGGGTGTATTTTTTATGATCGCTGTCCTAGTCGTATGGCTATTTGCAAACAGCACAACCCTGCGTTTGTTAGCATTAGCAAGGGCCATAAGACAGCCTGTTTTCTTTATTCAAAAGAGGAGATAGGTAAGGATAGTTCTACAGGTATATGAAGAAAGTCGGCAATATGTGTTGCTATCTTCTGTGCAGTTTTTTTTGTTCTTATTTCGATAAGCCGTGTGTCTCCGTTATGCATGGAGAATCCAATGCGTACATAGCGATGTGTGTAAGGCTGCTTTTTTATAAATAATGATGTAATCTGATCAAGTCTGAAATGGTGATTTTTTAATACGATTATGCATCGAAGTATATAAATTGCGTGATTTTCTTTCTTATCAAAAATCCAATGTTCCTGATAGAATAAACCTAATACACAGAGCAATGCCAGTAGTAATATGAATACATTAATATCCTGTTGCGTATATATGATACTTCCAAGCAAAAGACAAATAACGGCTAAATATATACGAAAATACCTCTGTAGCCGAAGCATCATATATGTAGTGCTTCTTTTGCTCACACATAATGTTATCATCTCGATACTTTGACCACCGATATAAAATGCTTTCGAAAAGATTCACGTGCTACGACAGGATTCTTAGGATCTAATATCCGTTTACCATCTACCACAAAATAATAATAGTATGTTCCTGGCGGCAACAGTAAATCGATATAGTATGTGTTAGTTTTCTCATTCTTTTTCATTCGATGAAAGAAAGGATCCCAGTTATTAAAACTTCCTGCTACATATACTCCTCTTGCGGGAGATGACGCTACTGTTGTTAATCCATTTATAATGTTATATCCAAAATTTCTTTTCTTTTGATCCATTTGAAGTTTAAAGTGTACTGTTTGGTTTTCTACGAATGTGCGAAAAGATTCTTTAAAAGGGAGAGGCATGAAGGATACTTTTATGTTTTGATCTTCAATACGTGTATTAGGATTTTGAGGATCTGATTTCCATACACCATCTACTATTATACGATAGGAAATTTCAGAAATATTATATGGTATAGGATATGCTAGATAAAAAAGATTTTTATTTTGGGGGAGTCGATGATACGTATGTATTATGTTGTATTGTTCATGTGCAAATGCTAAAGACACAGCTTGTGTGTATTGAGGTGACTGATACGTAAAAATAATGTAATCTTCGAATATATAGGGGGCTGAAACTTTTTGCAATGATAATGCATGAAAAAGAATGTCATTCGGAAGATTTATATTACCAGCCCAGAGTAAATGTGAGATAAGGAGTAGTAATATGTATTTTTTAACCATGTACATATCTTTTATCGTCATAAATCGATACAGGTAAAGACCTGCTTGCTGATGCCGACCATAATACTGACGTAATATGCCTTCATTTGAAAATATAGAAGAATTTGGAAGATCTCTCAGAGAATTGGCAGGAGAAGAAGAGGAATTACGACAAAGTGGTGAATCCATTTCTTATATTACTCGTTCCAGCATAGAATATGATGAATTAGCGCATACAACGGAGATAAAAAAATCACCAACTATTGTATTGGAGGGAGAAAGTGCCCGATCTATTGGAGAAAAGTTTTTTCAACAAGAATCTGCTAAAGAGAAAAAATCTGACTCGCTAACACTTGGAGATGAAGATTTTTCAGACTACGAAGACATCTATCGCAGTGCTGGCATTTCTGATGAAGAGAAAGAGCGGTCGGAAGCGGTGCAACAGGCATTTTCAGACCAGAGAACTACAGAACAGGAAAGTGAGGGTTTGTCAACCTCTACGGAGGGTATTCCTAAAAAGGATATTTCCGAAGAAGATAAACCTTTATCGACAACAGAAGCGTTGGAAGCAGGAGATATAGAAGCTCTTTTTCAAGAAAGTATAGAAGTTCCAGACTCTCCAGACTCTTCACAGGCGTCTAAACTCCCCCAAAAAGAGGAAATTCAACAGGAAGAAAAGATTACAGAATTCGATCAAATTTCACAAGAAATGGCACAGGAAGAAGACATTCTTGCAGCCCTTCTTGGGAAAGAAGAGGAGACTACGAAAACACCACCTGCAAGTACTCTTTCTCCTGATGAAGAAATTGTTTCCGATGAAATCCACGAAGAAGTAAAGGGTACTCCTGTATCCGCAGATGAAGATGTTAGTTCTGAGGAGATATCGCAACTGCACCATATTATAGATGAAGTGCAACTTGATGAATCTGATATATCGGGGCAAAGCGAAGAAAAACTGGCAATAGGTGATCAAACCCCTGCCGAGCATCTTGAAATGCCCCATATAAAAGAAAAGAGTGAAGATGAGCCTGAACTTCGCGATCGTACAAAAGAGAAAGAGAAGTCTAAAAAAGAAACTGAAGATTTCACTGAAGAAGAATTTCAAAAAATAATTGATACAATCGATTTTTTCCCTCATGAATTAAAAAAAGTTGTATCAACTTATATTACCGATGAGAACATTTCTGAAAATGATCAAAGAAATCTCATAGCTTTATTGCTCTCGTCAGCTTCTTTGACAAGCATTGCTCGATTTATTCGGAAAAAAACAGGAGCATATGTTGAAATTCCTCGAGGATATGTTAAAGAAACAGTGCAAGATCTGGAACGCAGATCACGAATGGGAGTAGAGCGATTCAAACGAACTCACATGCCTGTCATTATTAACGTATTTTCATGGTTTTTTGGTATTTTACTTACAGGATATCTTGTTCTTACTTTTCTCTATCGTCCGATTGCTGCGGAACTGGAATATCGTAATGGTTACAAGTCTGCTGAACAGGAAGCGTATCAAGATGCTAACAAAAAATTTATCCATGCATGGCGCTTGTGGCATTCTGAAACATGGCTGTTTCGTTTTGCTGAACTTTTTAAGGAAAAAAAGGCATATACATTGACTGCAGAAAAGTATGATCAGTTAATTTATGGTATGCAAGTACCTTTGCGTGCATTTCTTATCAACAAAACACATGAACATATGCTTTCTGATATATTTGAAATAGGAGATAAACGGGTTCGGCTTTTATCTTTAATAAACATCCATAAAAAAGGAATTCTACAATATGCGGATTTTCAGGTAGATATATTTGGGGATTATCAACGGGCAGAAGATCTTATTTCTATTCTATTGGAACGTAACAAGTTTGATAAGGAAGCACTGTTAAAGCAAGGAGATGTTTTTGTTCAATGGGCAGACCGTAAAGATAAAAAATATTATAAATCTGCTGAACAATCATATTATCAAGCTCTATCCGAGTATGGGAGGGAATCTGAGATTATGGAAAGAATCGGATGGATTTCGGTTAAGATGGATGCATACAAGAAAGTATTGATGGTTGTTGATTATTTTACGAAAGATAGAAAACATACTATTATCCCTCAGATGCATGCAGATATTGCTGGGTATTTAATTGATAATTTCAAATTAGAATCAGTTCCTCACTTATTAACTCAAATATATGAAACAAACCCCTATTATCCAGAAACATATTATTATTTTTCACGCTATGATCGAATATTAGAGCTTTATGTACAGGAAGAAAAAGCGTTGCAGGATGCTATTACGCTCTTCCAAAGAAATGAAGATCTTCGATTTCGTCGTTTATTCATATATATTGATACCTATATTCGACAAGGAGAGTATTATTATGATCATAATCGATTCCTTGATGCTGAAAATAGTTTGCAACAAGCAGTGCGTTATTATCAAAAGGGGATTAGAACTGGTAATATTGCTTCGTCTGCAGAACTAGGGCGTATGTATGAAGTATTAGGAAATATCCGTTATTATCAGAGTAATCTTCCTGATGAGGCATTACAATATTTTCAGAAAGCAAAACAAGAGCAGGTAAAGTCTCAAGAACTATCCTATAAAATAGGTTATTTGCTGTATTATAAAAAACTATATGAACAAGCAGCACTTTCTTTTCTCTCTGCCGAGACTACTGAACAGGACGATGTGGCAATACAAATAGCAATGGGGACCACATTGTATCGTATAGGAAATTATGATGCTTCATCTGTTTTTTTACAAGATGGCGTACGATTGCTTGAGAAAAAATATGCAGGGATTCCTCATCTTTTTGTTGCGGATGACCCTAAACATAAAAAATTAATTGAAACATTGATTCTCGCACATAATAATTTAGGCGTTACATTGTATCGAGCTTGGCAAAGGTCTGGGAAGCAAGAAAAATACGCAGCTGCACTCTATCACTTTGAGCAATCAATCACCTTGGCTGAGAACTTGTATAGAGACCCTATCACTAAGGGGCGTTCTCGTTCAAAAACACTTGCGTATATTAATTTACGGGAAGTATTATATCCAAAAAATGATTTTGCAGTGCAAATATACCCATCTATACCACTTGATAGGCAACAGTTAGCCTTTATTACGCAAAAAATGTAAATAAAGTAAGATCCCTAATCTTCATGTATTGGGAGAGGATGCATCCATCCAAAAGTGTCTTTGCGCAAGCCATATTGGATTTCTTTTAGGGTGGATAAGTAGTGCATTGTTACCTTGCCATGAGTGCCAAGAAATTTTTTAATTTGCTTTTTATGAGTGATAGAAGTAATAGGTGTTACTCCTGCAGCAGTTCCTGTTACAAAAACTTCTTTAACATCATTCATAACTTCCTCTATAGAAATAAGGCGTTCTTCTACCGTGACACTTTCTGAACGTGCTAATTCTATAATGGAAGATCTGGTGATGCCTGGTAGTATCGTATCGCCCAGTTGAGGAGTAATTAATGAGTCATTGTTTAATACAAAGAAAATGTTACAAGATGAACCTTCTTCCACATATTTATGTGTTTCTGCATCCAAAAAAAGTACTTCCATAAAATCATTTTCTTCAGCTTTTACTTTTTCCAACATGGGAATAACATAATTCGCACTACATTTTATCCATCCAATACCCCCTTTCTGTGCACGTGCAATAGAAGTGGTTACTGCTTGAGCTGTTTGGATGTTTTTAAAGTACGTTTCCACATTTGTGGTAATAAATACAATCCACGGATATTGGGATGGATTTATTCCTATTCCCTCTTCAGAGTAAGTAAAGGGACGAATATACATTGCCTGTGCATGAGTGAAATTATTTTGTTTCCATGAGTTGTCATATGTAGGGGCACATCTGATAGCTGCGTTTTTTCGTACAATAGTATGACAGGCATATAAAAATTTTTCTATGGGAAAAGGAGGCATCCGAAGTCCTTGCATAGATCGAAACATTCGTTTTGCGTTTTCTTCAGGACGAAAAAGGCTTATCGTGCCATTTGCTTGAGGAAATGCTTTTAGTCCCTCAAAACATCCAAGTCCATATTGTGTTGAATATGTGACAAGTGGAAATTCTGGAAAGTTATTCCTATCTTGATCATAGTTGTTTTGACAAGGGATGGGAGAGGGTTTCATTTGCCAATAATCTTTCCATGATCCATCTTTCTGATATTTTGAATAATATACCCAAGGATGCAAAGAAAGCTGAAATGCCATAGGCCCCATCGAAAACAGACTATACTAAACATAATTTCCTGTCAAGAGTAGAGGTTTTGGATGAAGGCAGTGAGAGTTGAAAGATTGAAATTTGAAGATTGTAATGTATGTAGTAAAGCGGAGCCAATTGCGATCGAATCTACAAATGGTGCTATTTGCTTAACTTGTTTGGCATTGGTAATACCAAATCCACCAATGATATGAGTGTTTTTTTTCTTTATCTGTGTTAAAAAATGTATAAGGTGCTTAGTGATTTGCGTGATTCGTGTTCCAGTAATACCTGTGCGTAGAGATACATATATGTACGGAAAGTCTGTGTAAAGAGATTGACGCTTTACAGACATTCCTGCAAATGTAACGGGTACAAAGTACATATTATGTTGCTGACATGATGCAATAACACCTTCATCCGTATCAGGTACGAGGTCGGGAATAATAAGACCATGCACTCCTATCGATTGTGCATGCTGAATAAACTTATCTATTCCATAGCATACAGCAAGATTTGCATAGCTCATAATAAAGAGAGGAATGTTTGTGGTGCGAATTATGCGATCGGCAAGAGAAAAGCCTTTTTTTAGTGTGAATTTTTGTTGAAGTACTTGTGCACAAGCTGTTTGAATAAGGGGACCATCTGCGGATGGATCAGAAAAAGGGAATTGCAATTCCAAGGCCCAAATGTTTGTAGATGCTAGTGCCTGTGCTATTCGGAAGGATGTTTCTTCATCGGGATATCCTGCAACAAGATGGGCAAGAATTCGAACTGGTGTGTGCTGTATGTTTTTCATGTCGATAATCTATCTAATTCTTCCTTTAGGAAGGCAACCCATGCAGATCGATCATGCATTGCTGCGCTGATAAACATATCTTTTTCACCTCTTCCCGACATGTGGATGACAAGTATATTTTGTGAAGATAATTCTTTTGCTATACGTATAGCTTGATAGCCTGCATGTGCTGATTCCAATGCAAACAAAAGGCCTTCGTGTTGGGCAAAGAACAACACAGCCTCCCATGCCTCATGATCTTGAGTGCGCATGAATTCAATTCTTCCTTCTTTTCCAAGTGCAGCTAATTGAGGTCCTATGCCTGGGTAATCTAATCCAGCTGCGATTGAGTGGGTAGGTAGCAATTGTCCGTCTTGATTCATGAGAAACAAGGATTTATATCCATGTACAATACCAATGTGAGCTCCACCTGTAATGCGAGAGGCATGATAGTTCCCATCTCCTCCTGCCTCGACTCCAATAAGGCGTGTCGATGTATCATTCAAGAAAGCAGAAAAAAATCCTATTGCATTAGAACCACCTCCCACTGAAGCTATCATTACATCGGGATGTTCATTCGTTTTTTCCAGTTGTTGTTTTGTTTCTTTGCCTATTATCGATTGAAATTCCCGTACCATATCAGGATATGGCACAGGGCCAAGCACAGATCCTATAAGATAGTGAGTAGAAGAAAAGCTATCAGTCCAATCGCGCAATGCTTCATTGATGGCGTCTTTTAGTGTTTGTGTGCCGCTATATACTGGGATAACATGTGCGTTGTACAATTGCATGTAGTGTACATTGGGGCGTTGTCGTTGTACATCTATGGCTCCCATATATATATGACACTCTAATCCTAACTTTGCGCAACAAGCAGCGGTTGCAGCTCCATGCTGTCCCGCACCAGTTTCTGCAATAATTCTTTTTTTTCCCATTCGTTTTGCCAGCAAACATTGTCCAAGAACATTGTTAATTTTATGCGCACCAGTATTTGCCAACCCCTCTAATTTGATATATATTTTAGCACCGCCCAGTACCTCTGTACTTTGTTGAGCAAACAACAAAGGGGTAGGACGTCCTATAAAGGTATCGGCATGGTAATGAAATTCCTGCCAAAAAGTAGCATCTTGTAGTGCTTGGGTAAATGCTTCTTCAAGTTCTATAAGAGGAGCTTGTAACACCTCAGGTACGTATTTTCCACCTAATCCGGAAAAATAACCTTGTTCAGACAAGAGAACGTTCCTTTTTGCCACAGATATTGGTAACAAGATTGAAAAATTGTTTTATCTTTTTATGATCTTTTTTGCCTGGACTTTTTTCCAATCCGCTAGAAATATCAATAAGCTCGGGATGAAAATTGCTTAATATTTTCTGTATGTTATCAGGAGTGATTCCTCCAGCCAACCACAGGGGAAAATGTTGACGCATTTCTTTTACTAGTTGCGGATCTATCTGTTTGCCCGTTCCTCCTTTTTCTCCTTTGACATATGCATCTATAAGGATACGCGGGCAATAAAAATCTTTTATAGCGGTAATATCATCTCTTGTTGCAATATTATATGCTCGATAAAAAGGATAAAAATTGTCGTAACATAGAGGAGTATCATTACCATGAAACTGAATAGCATCTATTATATTTTCTTTCCATAGTGCATCCACTTGTGGTGATATGCTATTATCATTTACGCATGAATCAACTATTGCAACTTTAAGTGCTGGAATTTCTTTTAAATTATACAATAATGTTTCATTTGCTCTTCTTTTTGAAGGCGCAAACACGAAACCGATAAGATCGGCTCCTGCCTCCACCGAAACCCATGCATCTTGCTCATTTGTAATGCCACATACTTTTATTAAGGGACGAGGTGTTGTATGATTATTTTGCTGTGGTATGATGGATTGAGCAATAGAATTCCAAAATACACGTTTTTTTCTTTTGGTGGAAAATACAGTATGGATACGTGCGATACGTTGCGGGTGTTTTACCGCAGCTTCTCCGATTAGAAGTGCATCAAAATTACCATGATACGCAAGCAATGCTTCAGAATAACTGGTAATGCCTGATTCGAATACGGTTATGGCTTGCCAGTCGATTTGTTTTCTTAATGCTAATGGTGTCAATAAATCAATTTTGAAATTATGTAAGTTGCGCGCATTTATTCCCATGTATGTAGGTTGAAGATCTCGACATTTTTTAATATCCTCTAAGGTGTGTGCTTCCGTCAGTACAGCCAATCCTAATGTATCTGCATACTGACTAAGAGTACTAAGTTCGTCTTTGTTGAGGATGGAAGCAATTAAAAGAACAGCATCTGCGCCAGCTCGCCATGATATATCTATATCTTCTTTTGTAAGCAAAAAATCTTTACGTAGTATGGCACAATGGGGGAGAGCTTTCTTTACTTGTACAAGATCATCGAGACTTCCATGAAAGTAGTGAGGCTCAGTAAGTACTGAGATAGCGGCAGCTCCTTGTGTGTGGTAGTAATTTGCTTGTTGAACAGGATGAAGATCTTCTTTGATAGTTCCTCGTGAAGGACTATGTCTTTTTATTTCACAGATAATGCCGCCCTGTGGAATAAAGGGGGCTAAAGGAGTGGTTCTTGACAACGGAAGATGAGTAGTAGAGATAGTTCGGCTTCTTTTCTGAGCAATGATCTCATGAAGGATGTCATGTTTGTTGTATGTCATCATCCTCACGTGCTAGTTGTTGGCTTGTGCGAAGGATTTTTTCAAAATGTGTTTGTAATATACCATTTTCGTAACAAGATTTTACATATGAAAGTCCTTCTTTAATAGTGTCATATTTTCCCGCAACAAACAAAGCAGCTGCAGTGTTGAGAAGTACGATGTCACGAAGTGCGTCGGGGGCGTTTCCCTGTATGAATTTTCTTGCATATAAAACATTTTGTTTGGGATCTGTTTCTTGTATTGCTTCTATCGGATACAAGGGCATCTCGTATTCTCGAGGATCAATAGTAAATTGAGTGAACTTTGCATGTTCATCAATATATACAACTTCTGTAGGGGTGCTTATTGAGATCTCATCCATACCTCCTCCGTGTACTGCAAGTACACGTTGTACACCTAATTTCTGAGAAGCCTGAGCCATAGGAATAAGTAGTTTCTTATCAAAAACTCCTAAAAGATGTCCAGTAATGGCAGTGGGATTAGCAAGGGGGCCTAATAAATTGAAAATTGTCTTTACTGCAAATGTTTTTCGAACAGAAGCAACATGTCGCATGCCAGTATGGTAGCGCGGTGCAAATAAAAATGTAAAATTTGTTTGTTTGAGTAATATCCGGGCTTTTTCAGGAGAAAGATTTATGGCAATACCAAGACTTTGATAGAGGTCTGCACTCCCTGATTGAGAACTTACTGCCCGGTTTCCATGTTTTGCTACAGACTGCCCACAACAGGCGCTCATGAGTGCGGTTAATGAAGAAATATTATATGTGCTTAATCCATCTCCGCCGGTTCCGCAAGTATCGATAAGAGGATTATGCCATTGAAAAGCAACCGCTTGTTCACGCAGTACCGATGCCATGGTGATAAGAACATCGACGGAAGGATAAATACCAATACCGCTTATAATTGCGGAAATTTGTATTGGAGAAAGAGTACCCTCCAATAGTTCCTGCATAAAAAGTTTTAAATGACTGGTATTTGCTTTTTCCCCTGTCATAAATTGATTAAGAAGCAACGGAAATGAGTATCCGTGACGACGATAACTGAGAAACTGCCGCAGTATTTGTGTGCCAAATTCACTTGCAATTGATTCAGGATGAAATTGCACGCCTTCCAGTATATACTTTTTATGTCGGATTCCCATAATTTCTTTTTGTTCGGTAAAGGCACTTATTTCGAACTCATTGGGAAGCGAGTCATTTTTGATAATAAGCGAATGATATCTAGTAGCTTGAAACGTTTTCGGAAGAGAGCGAAACAAGCCTTTGCCATCATGATGAATAGATTCTGTTTTTCCATGCACTATTTTTTCTGCTTTTACGATGCGTGCGCCAAATGCGTATCCAATAACTTGATGTCCCAAGCAAACACCTAGAATAGGTGTTTGCCCTGCATATTGTAGTACAATACTTTTGCAGATGCCAGTGTGTTCGGGTCTCCCGGGGCCAGAAGAAAGAATAATATGAGATGGACGTAAAGTATTGATATCGGAAACTTTAATAGAATCATTTTGTACAACTTTTACTTCTTCTTGTGATAATTTCATGATAACTTGTACAACATTGTATGTAAAAGAATCAAAATTATCTATAACAAGGATCATAGTTCTTGGACGCCTAACATGTTCATAAATGCAAATAGTTTTTCTTTTGTTTCATCCAATTCACGGTCTGGATGTGAATCATATACAATGCCTGCTCCTGCCTGTATATATATATGATCTTCTTTTTGAACTGCACTTCTGATGGTAATGCAAGTATCACAATTACCATGTGCATCAAAATAACCAGTAACCCCCGCATAAAATTCTCGTTGTTCTTCTTCTAATTGATCGATTATTTCCATAGATCTTATTTTGGGAGCTCCTGATACTGTTCCTGAAGGAAAGGTAGCCCGAAGAACGTCTGCTGAACTTAATCCATCTCTAACGATTGCCTGCAGTCGAGATACCATGTGCATAACGGTAGCAAAGTATTCTACTTGCATAAAACTTTCTACTTGTATTGTATCTGGCACTGCTATTTTCCCCAGATCATTGCGAGCAAGATCAACCAGCATGAGATGTTCAGCACGTTCTTTTGCGTCATTTTGTAGTTCCTTTGCAAGATGGCGATCCTCTTGGGCGTTGTGCCCACGCCGTCGCGTGCCAGCAATAGGATGCATAATCGCTTTCTTATCTTTTACTTTGACATGAACTTCGGGAGATGATCCCATTAACTGAAAGGTACCAAAATCAAAGTAGAAGAGATAGGGAGCAGGATTGAGTCGACGCAATTGACGATAATTTTCAAAAGCAGGACGTTTATTTTGAACTTTGAGTCTGCGGGACATAACACATTGATATATTTCACCGTCTTCAATGTATTGATGAATATGAGAGATTGCATTTTTGTAAAAGTGATCATGTTGTGGTAAACTCGAGCTATCTGAAGAAATGTCGTAATGTGGTGCATGTTGCAAGTAAGTAAAGTCCATATCGTTGATTTTGTTTTCTAAGGTAATAAGAGCAGCGGAAAGGTCTATACTGGCCTCTTGATAGTTAATGCCTACATAAAAAATATTTTCACAGTAATGATCAAAAATAGCAAATATATGACCAAACAAAAACATTGCCATCGGAAGTTGTAAAGATGCTTTCTTTTTTCGTAACTGAATAGTATTACAGAATTGGCAATACTCGTATGAAAGATAACCAAGCCCCCCTGCAGGAAGGGGAAAGTCTGTATGTAAATCTTTATGCTGTGTAGCTGTTTGTAATAGAGCATCTAATATATCGGTATACTGTTTAAATGACGATGTACGCCCATCAGGAAATTGGATATATACACTTTTTGTATCGGCTATCACACGAAAGGCTTCTTGTATTAATAAAATGGAATAGCGTCCGGTGTACATGTTAAGGGAAGAAGATTCAAGTAATGCTATAGCATTTAATTTTTTAGCAAGTCCAACAGGGGTAAACCTATCCGCGGGGCGTACAACTATTTTATGTTTTTCATAGTGCATTATACAAGCGTAATAGATTAAAAAGGGATTCGTCAAGTTCTTTACTTTCCTCACTATTTATGCTACAATGCGAAAAAGCATGGTAGATAGAATAGTTGTTCTTGCAGGTGGATCTGGCACACGATTATGGCCTCTTTCTTCTTTGCGACATCCAAAGCAATTTTGTGATGTGGGAACGGGAAAAACTCTCATACAACTTACACTTGCTAGGTTAAGAAAGTACAAACACATACCAATACTAATAGTTGCACATAAGCGATATACAGAATTGCTTACGCAACAAATTAAAGATGTTCCCTTGCTGTCTATTACTATCTTGGAAGAACCTGAATCAAAGAATACAGCTGCCGCAATTGCGTTAGCTGTTGCGTATATCATGCGAGAGGATAAGGAAGCATCGATATTGGTAATCTCCTCCGATCATTTGATATATCCTACCGATTTATTTATAGAAACAGTAGAACAAGCAGATGGTTTTTCTAGGACTGGAGCTCTTGTTACCATGGGAATAGTTCCTCACCGTCCTGATACTGGATATGGATATATCAAGAAGGGCGCTTTGCTGACACAAGGGGTTTGGCAGATATCTGAGTTTATGGAGAAACCAGATCAACGCACAGCCGACCATTACTATGGTAGTAAGAATTATTTCTGGAATAGTGGCATGTTTGTGTTTTATGCTTCTGTAATGCTCCGTGAATTTGAGCAACATATTCCTTATCTTGCCACTCTGGTTCGTAAAATAAGAGAAACACGAAACTTCGATGAAGACCTTGTATTACTTTATCGTAATTTAAAGGCAATTTCGATTGATTACGCTGTAATGGAAAAAAGCAAGCGGGGAGTTGTTGTTAAAGCGGCATTTCAATGGAGCGACGTGGGGAATTGGGATGAGTTGTTCAGATTGGCACAAGAAGGTATAATTGCAGATAAAGAAAAGGATGTTTACAAGTTGGATACGACTTCTGTATATACGAAAAATTCTGATCGGGTGTTGGTCCATAGTGAGGTACCAGTAGCATTGATTGGTGTAAGTGATACTATTGTAGTATTAAAGAATGGAAAATTATTAGTGATGAAAAGAGGGAGTGGACAGGAAGTGAAAGATATTGTGGATTTTTTTAATAAAGATTATAGATAATTACTTGACTTTTATGAAAAATGCACTATGAATATATGTTGTATGCTCTTACTTTAATTGATTATATGAGTACATGAAATGCGCAAAATAGTTTTTTTACTTTTTATATTTTATATTCCTTATATGCTTTTTGCACAGTTGAAACTAGATACGAAGGTAACAGCAGAAGTTACAGCTAGTTTTGGCTGGCATCTCGATCGGTTAAATCCTGAAGAAGGACAGCAGGCGAAGGACTCGCATGTTGTGGTTCCTTATTTTGAGAATTCAGCGAAACTGGAATTTATTATGACCTTGCGAGGGAAAAGCTCGGAAGAATTTGGAGAAGGAAAGTACTATGGGTGGATAAGAGTAAAAAACGTAGAAGTAGTTATTGGAAATGAGGATTTTTATAGAAAGAGAAGATCTGGCATCTTTTATCAGAGAACTGGGATTGGGACAACAGAGAATGAACCTAAGCATCCAATAAGTATTTCATGGGAAGGTATAGAGGCGGAAGTACGTTTAGGGCCTTATGTGTATCTTGATCTTACCAGTTCGGAAAAGGATTTTTCTTATACTAAAGAAAAACCAATTATTGATGCCGACGTGGTCCCTGGTGATCGCAAGGTGCAATTGATTCAAGCGCCACAGCTAAGTGAAGGTATTGGGATAGGATTTCGTCTAAATGATCGGATTGATGTGGTAATTAGTTGGCTTAGTGGAAAAAGATGGGCCAGCAATCCAAATAACACATATGGTATACAAGGAATTATCAAAGCTAAACCATCTTCTTATCTAGATATGTTTTTTTCTGGTATAGTAAGTTATAATTTTTTTCTAGAAAAGGGCAATAAGGGGAAGCTTTTTATACCATTTTATGGAGGAACCGCAGTTATCGGTTCAAAAATTCCCATTAAGAAAAATCTTTATTTTTCTCCATACTTAGGAGTTGTGTTTTCTGGGAGGCATAGTAATTTTACTGATGAAGTGATTAACAACAGTAATGCTAGCAAAATCCTTGATATGAAAGTGTATACTGACTTTATATTTGATTGGTCAGAATGGGGACGAAAAGATGAGGATACTGAACTTCCATTTTTTAACAACGATGTAAGTGTTAGTTCGGGAGCAAGTTTTTCATGCTATTATTTTCGCAATCTAATAAACCAAGTTAACCCTATGGAAGAGAAACAGCATATGGTTGGTTTAAGGATTGGACTTTTTGAAGATGATAGTGATGAAGGATTGATTCCTTTGCTTGGGGCTTCGCTCATTTCCAATATCAATATAGATTTAAAAAACAAGTTGCTTGATGTAGGATTGGCTTCGTATGTTAAGGTTGACGTAGGAGCTGTACAGCCTTATTTAGGTGTTATTTATACTCGAGGAAATATTGTTATAAGCGATGTTAATAATCAAAGTGGGGGTGCAGATATATTGCAACTCAAAATCGGTTTAGAATTGCGGCACATTGTGAAATATACTACTTTTACACTTGATTGGGCTTCGGGAAATATTCTTCTTACGCGTACTAATCCTGAGGGAGCAGCATCTTCTTTTCGAACGGATTCTCCTTTTATCGTGGGAAATACGTTAGGACAATTCGGAAGAGTGCAACTGATGGCAACAATTAGCTATACAAACATGTAGCTTATTGGTTTTCATCTTTTATAATTCAGTGAAGGATTGCCTTTTTTTCTTGAGGGGCTTGCAATCTTTTTTTTAATAGGAGATAATATGTTTAGTATTTTCAAGTTAGTTTTATATAGGGAGCATTTAATAAAGGCTTGCAGGAAAGCAAGTGCTTTATTTTAGGTGTGATCTATATGTTCTATACTAGAAATAATAATTTGGAGGAATCTATATGAAATACTTAAAGTTTTTTTCATTTTTTTTGATGCTAGTTGTAATGGTGTTTCCTTCCTTTGCAGAACTAGCAGTTGAACCTAAAATTACTGCAACAGCTGAAGCAAAGTTTGGTGTGGATCTTGATACCATACCTGATAAGGTAGGTATTACTACTGGTTTTGAGTCATATGCGGAATTTAGCATAGAGATGCTTTTACGAGATAAGAAAACAGAGGAATTTGGTGAAGGGGATATTTATGGATGGATAAAGGTAGAAGATGTAAAGATCACTATTGATAGTGATACGCATGGACCTGATTATGATTCTAATGATAAAAAATATGACGCAAAGACAGCTATTAGTCATCCTCTCACGATAAGTTGGGGTGCAATTGAAGCGGAAATCAGGCTTGGCCCTATGGTGTATATTAGTCTTACAGGTGGAGATTTTGATACGGGTAAGGCTCGTGAATATACCGTAATAACTGGACATGTTATTAATATTCCTAGTGGTCTTAGGGTATTTGATGATGGAGAAGATATTGCAGGAGTGGCGATAGGCTTTAATTTTTTAAAGAATAAGGCTCTTAACATAGAACTTGGTCTAGCTTCTCAGGTAGGAGCTTTAAGTGCTGCTAATAATCCAGAGAAAGAGGATAGTTATTATGTGAGTCTTGAGACAACTTATAAGAGCTTTATGGATATTGATTTTCTCCTTGGTATAAAAGGAGATTGGTTGTCTACAGCAGTAGGTAATAAATCTTCAGCTTATGAGAAACTTGCTATGGGAGTTAGCCTTTCAAAAGAGATACCAATAATTCTTGATGGGGATATTTCCCTCAAACCATTTGTAGGAGTTGAGTTTGGACTACGGCCGCTAGAAGGCTCTAAACATCTTTTTGATATTCAAGCAGCACTTTCTATTAGTGCTCAATGGGATAAACGAGGAGTAAAACAAACAAATAAGAGTGTAGGCTTTTTCGATGATGATGTAGGAGTTACGTCGGGAGTAGGTATTGGGGTTGTATATGTAAATAAAGATTTTTTGGGAGCAGGTCCTAAAAACGATCGACAACACTTCATGTATGCGAAGGTAGCATTGTACGAAGATGATGGCGATAAAGGCATTATTCCTATGCTGGGTGCTTCCTTGATTTTTGATCTATATGCTAACCTTTTATCAAAGAATCTTGTTAAAGATCTCAGATATGGTACAGGATTTTATACTAGTTTAGATGTAGGGAAAGTTGATCCTCATGTGGGACTTATTTATCGTTCAAGTGCTGCTTTAACTACTAATTCTCCCAAAGCGGGGGATCTTCAAGTAAAGGTGGGTTTGGATATAACTGAGTTAGTAGCTAATACTACATTTAGCCTTGATTGGGAATCAGGAAATATACTACAAACTACTGTGACGAAGAAGGGAGATAAGCTTTTTCAAGCAGCTACGGATGAGGTTAACTCGAATATTACACATTCTAATTCAAGGTTTGGACGTATTTACTTAGGAGTAAAGGTTGAATTTTAAATTATTTTAAGAATTTAGCTTAACGAAACAATATAAAGAGGAAAGAACTTGTTGTTCTTTCCTCTTTATTTTAGGGTGTTTTGTTTTTTGTTTGGTGTCTTGAGAGAAGGAAAAAATCGTATAAAATAGGTTGTAGCATCTTCTTGAAGGATTGATTGAGGAAAGGAATATTGTAATAGTTTTTCTGTAAGTTTCTTTTCTAGATCCTTAAAAGAAATAAGCAGTAGTTCGTCAGTACTTCGTTGAAGAGGTGATGATTCTGCTTTGGTTTTGATGAACAGGACCCAGTATTTACCATTCTTTTTTTTACTCATCCCTGCAAGTATGTAGCCTTTGTCATAGTAAATACGATGTTGGGCTTTAAGCGCGTCAAGGGAAGCAATAATGATGATTTTCCAGTCTTTAACTTTTTTCTCACTTGGGACGAAAAGAACACGCAATACGGATTCTGCTGCTGAAATATCTATGGGAAACCATCCTTTTAACAAAAAAGCAGAAAATTCTTTATTTAGTTTATTTAAGTCAGTGAATTCATAGAAAATCCATTTTTTAATAGGCTTTTTAGGTGCAAGGTAGTATAGCACAGAAATATCGGATTTGAAGGTGGCTATACCTGCTGGAAAGTAACCGTTCTTGATAAGATTATTCATAGTGTAATATGATTTCTCATTAGAAATGTTGTGTGTTTGTATGACCCATAGAGGATTTTCTTGCTTGTCTGATGACTCTGCGTATGAGAAGAAGGTTACACACAAAATAATTACGACACTCATTTTTTGCATGCTTAAGTATACTGAGCAATATATTTTTTCACAAGATCAAGCATCACGTGGCTTTTGCTCGTTACTTCTAATAAATAACTTTAGAAAGGAGAGTGTGTATGAATAATCCACTTAATTCTGTTCTTATTGAAGGAAATCTTGTAAAAGATCCTGTTTTGCAGGAGCTTACATCGGGTAAGAGTGTGTGCAATTTCACTATTGCACATAATCGCTATACAAAGCGAGAAAGCGAAACGCATAAGGATGTGTTTTATTTTGACGTGGAGGTCTGGGAGCAAGTTGCAGAAAATTGTCACAAGTATTTAAGTAAGGGAAGGGGAGTGCGTGTCAGTGGGCGCTTGAAGCAGGACAGATGGGAAAATGATGCAGGATCTGTGCAATCGCGTGTGAAAGTTATAGGGGATCACGTTGAGTTTCAAAGTAGAGGGGCTTGGCGAACGAAAGAGAAGACAGAAGATAAAGATGCATCTGAGATTTCTCCTGTAGAGGATCAAATAAGTGAGACAAGTGGGACATCAGATAACATTTAATTAAACAATTTAAGAGGAGGCTCGACAAAATTTTTATATGAGACTAAAATTTTCCATACGGGGAATTAGCTCAGATGGCTAGAGCGGTTGGTTCGCAATCAACAGGTCAGGGGTTCGAGCCCCCTATTCTCCAAAGGTCAGATTTTCCAGAATGGGCGATGGCAGGATTGAACTGCCGACTTCTACCGTGTGAAGGTAGCACTCTTCCGCTGAGTTAATCGCCCTTGTTTAAGCATATACAGTAATGGTACTATAATCAAGAAAGAAATTATGAATATCCGTATCACTGCATGTGCTGATTTGCATATAGGTAAGACGTTTATGTCTTATCCAATTGGGATTCGAGAGAAGCTTGTGGAGGCTCGGCTGTGTGCGTTGGATAACTTAGTGCGCATTGCAAATGAGAAGAATTCACATCTATTTCTCATAGCAGGCGACTTATTTGACAGTACCTCAGTATCTGAACATCTGATTCAACGAACCTTGAGAATTCTTCAGACATTTCGAGGGAATGCAGTTCTTGTTGTGCCAGGAAATCATGATCATTCTGATACTGCGCAAACAGATTTATGGGAAAGGGTCAAGAAGGAACACAGTGATATTCTTTTTGTTTTTGAGAAACCTGGGAGATACCCTCTTCAAGAATTTATCGACTTACCAGTACTCATATACGCTTTACCTTGTACTAATTTACACGGAAAAGAAAGTCTAACTAGGTATGTACATCACATAAAGGAAGATGAGGAAAAACTCTGCATCGGACTAGGACATGGTACTGTACTGGGGATGACTCCTGATACATATGGACAATATTTTCCTAAAACAACCCACGAGCTTCAGCTTTTGCATGCTGATTTTTGGATAATCGGGCATGCACATGTAGTGCGACCTCAAGATAAACAAGGAGGTCCTGAGTGGGTGCTTTTCCCAGGATCTCCCGAACCCGATGGATTTGATCATCTTCATCCGGGATCTGCATGGTTTTTAGAAGCATCCGAAAAAGGAATATATAAGAAAGAAACACTATCACCGGGATCTTTACATTTTGCTGAGTTGTCGATGATTTGCACTGAAAATACGATAGATGATCTAGAAAGAAAACTTTTACCATATAATCCAGCAGTTACACTCCTTCGTATAAAATTAGAAGGTTTTGTGTCAAAAGATTTTCGAGAAAACTGGATACATTTTAAAGATCGTTTACAACGAGATTTTTTGTATATAGAACTGGATGAGAAGGCTATGAAAAATAGTTTTGATAAAAAGGTTCTTGATGAATTTCCTGAACAATCATTTCCCTTCCTATTACTTGCTTATTTTCTTGAGGAGAAAAAAGATGAGGAGTTGAGTCTTGCCTATCAACTTATTCAGGAAACGTGTAAACAATGATCTTATCCTCACTATCTGTAAACAACTTTTGTGGTATCGCACGTAGGACAGTGAACTACGATGCTCGTATAAATATTTGTGTTGGACCAAATGAATCGGGAAAGTCAACACTGGTGCATGCTATTTCCCATGTACTGTTTACCCCGACTGAGATTGGCAGGGGTCGTCAGCAAGAGTTAGTAAGAAGTTTTGCATCGTTGGATAGAAGGAAACAGCCTGAAGTTATAGCTGAATTCATTCAGGAAGATATACGGTATCGTGTTGTAAAAAGATGGGAATTGATTAGGGGAGAAACTGAAAAATACAAGGGATTTCTTGAAGTTAAAGAGCTGAATACAGGTAGCGTTGTGGCAACCCAGCAGGATGAGCTCAACCGGTTATTTTTGCCTCTTCCTGCAGGCATAATGCAGCTTATTTCTGTACAAACACAAGATCAGCAAGATAGTTTTTATGTAGCATTACAATCGGAACGAGAGCTTGGGCAGGTACTAGAAGAAAAACTAAGACAACGTGTATTTGTTCCTGTTTCTTCATTCTCGGTGGCTCAATTTAAGGATCTACTGAATGATAAAATTGATGCATGCTATGCTAATTGGGATAAAGAACAGGAAGGCCCTGCTAAGGGGCGTGGAGTGAGCAATCCATGGAAAAAGAATGTAGGGATTATTCTTGAGCGCTATTATGCGTGGAAAGAAGCAGAGTCACACTTATACAAAGTGAGAGAGGTTCAAAAGGAACATGCACAACTCCAGCAACGATTTAGTGATAAAGAAAAACAGTGTATACAGCTACATGATCGTATAAGTGCGGTTATTGAACAACTCAAACAAGTTAATCGGCAACTTGAGTATGACCGGACAACACGAGAATTGCAGGAATTACGAGACGTGCGACAAAAATGGCCTCGTTACATAACAATTCTATCTAAAAAGAAAGAAGAGCTAAGAACGATCAAAGAAGATTTAAGAAAAATTGAAGAACTATTGCCAATTGCTCGGGAAAAAGAAAAATTACCAGAACTTCTTCAGCGATACAAACGCATGCAAGATATACAAAAAAAAGTCATACAATTTGAAGAAAAGTGTAATGCAGTTTATGTACCAGAAAAACAGACTCTTGATCGTTTGAGGGTGATAGAAAAATCTCTGGAACGCTATCAGATACTATATGCTCACCCTGAAACAGATGGAGAGCAATATGATTCTTTTCGTCTTATCATTAAAGGACATACAACAACAGATATTGAGCTTCAATTAGGTCTTCAGGAGAAGAAGCATATTGAAGTATCAGAGCATTCCGAAATAAGTTTTAAAGGGCTTACTTCATTTTTACTTACATCTCGAGATTTTGATATTCGTATGGAAAAAGGATCTCGTCACTTGAATGAAGATCAAGTTTTGCGTGATTCATTGCTGTGTGAGAAAAATGAAATTTTACAAAAGTTTCGTATGGGTAGTACTAAGGAACTTGAGGAACAGGTCCATAAATTTGATACCTATAAGCGACAACTTGAGGAAGAACGAGAGAAATTGAGCATGGAAAAGGTTTCCCTTGAGCAATTAAAAGAGAACATAGAGAATTTAGAAAAGAAAAATATAGAACCACTTGAAGTCTTATTAAAAACGTCAGGAGAGCTTGAGGTGGGTAAAAGAAAAATTGCGGAAGATATTGAATCATTAGAAACGACTATACGCAAATATTGTGAGAAGTTTGGCAGTTTAGATGAACTCAATGTTCTTATTGATAAGAAAATAATGACAGAACACAATGAAGATGCAAAAGAACCATTGATAAGTGAGGATAATCGAATGTCTCTTGATCGACAGCATCAAGATTTGCAGGATGAACTTGATCAAAATGAGAAAGAACGTGATTTACTTCGCGAAGATTTAAATAAAGTATATTTTTTATGGATGAATGCACTAGGTGCTTATGCGTCTGAAGAAGATCTTGCACGGCATATGAGTTTTTGTGAACAAGCGTTCTATACTGCACGGCAAGAAGGAGAACATCTGTGTGTTATACGCGATACAGCGCATAGACTAGAAGAAGAAGCACAGCGTCTTATTTTTGAGCCTTTTAGAGAGAACTTTACAAAACGTTTTTCTATGCTCTCAAATAATCGTTATAAATTGGCGTTTAATGACATATACTCGGAGCTATCTAAAGATAGTTATTCAATTCAATCTACACATCTTTCCAGTGGTACAAAAGTAGTATTGGCACTTGCTGCTCGTTTGGCCACAATGGATGTATTATATCCCAATGGTGGTTTTTTGGTTCTTGATGATCCATTTGCACAGTTAGATACTGAGCGCAGGAAACTATTGGCTAATTTGCTTAGCCACTATGCACAGTCACACCAGATTCTTTTGTTCAGCTGTTGGGATGACTTGCCCGCTCTCTTTCTTGAACCGCATGTGGTTTATTTTTCGGATCGGCTTTAAAGAAAATATTTTATGTTTTAAGATACGTGGATTTCGTTCAAAATAATGAAATAAGGTATAATAGGTTATTTTTCCCTCCATTCCTCGTAATTTTGCTGTCCGACGATACATATGAGGTACAAAGATATCGGCGTGCTTGATTACTGCGGTACTTGCAATTATTTCTCCTGGTGGACAGATGGATTCTAAACGTGAGGCAGTATTAATAGTATTTCCTATTAATGTGTGATCAGATCGTTCATCACTACCAACATTTCCCCTTAATACTATTCCATAATGTATTCCTATGTGAAGCTGGATTTTTTGCTTAACTAATTCTGGAATTTGCTGTATTTTCTGTTGAATTTGTTGTGTTGCGCGCAATGCCGCGCGGGAATCAAAAAACACAGCAAAAAATTCATCTCCCATGAATTTATCAATATCTCCTCCATTCAAGTGTATGATAGGAACAACGGTATGAAACAAAATGTTAAGTATGGTAATTACTTCCTGTACTGATATGGTTTCTGAAAGCTTGGTAAAATTACTGATATCAGCAAAGACAGCGGTTAAAAAGAGATTTTCTTCCTGTATTGACAACTTTTGCTTTTGGGTCGACTGTACAATACACGAATATGTAGTGCGGGAAATATAGCGTTTTACGATACTGGTCATAAGATAGTTTTCTATTTTTTGTTCATTTGCTTCTTGTATATCATGCAATGCTTTTTGATATAGTATATGTTTACGTATTAAAGAATAACTATGCGAGGAAAGAATATATGTTTCATATGATAAGAGGGATATGTCACAAAATGATATAGATTGAGAAAAAGAAAGCGTGTTTGAGATCATGATAATAGGGAGCGATTGAAATAATTCATCTTGCTTTAGGTTTTTACTGAAAGTAATTATCTGGTTACCTGTGTGACGGAAAATAAATAAGATCCATCTTCTTTCAAATAAAGCATTTTCTATCTGTTGAATACTGTGATACATCCACAGATGAATTCTTTCTCGAAACTTCTTCTGTAAATTTGTATGGAGTTCTCGGGCTTCATTCTTTGTTAATGTATAAACAAGAATGTTCATAATAGATATATTACATATTATGCATATAATATCAATATATACACAGAAGGGTAGTATTGACCACTTACCATATGTACCATATTATAAAATATGGTATCGATAATTGAAAAAGTATGCACGAAGCTTCCTACGAAATATGGAGTGTATACTACGTTTCTTTTTGTTGATCCCGAAGATTCTCTGCAAAGAGAGCACTGTGCATTACTTCTTGGAACGGTGCAGAAAAATATGTTGCTCCGGATACACTCGGAATGTTTTACTGGTGATGTGTTAGGTTCGACTCGGTGTGATTGCGGTGAGCAATTACGCTTGTCCTTAGAGAGAATTGCTGAAAAGAAAAATGGTATATTGTTGTATTTACGACAAGAAGGTCGGGGCATAGGGTTGGCTGAAAAATTACGAGCATATAATTTGCAGGATGAAGGATATGATACCGTAGATGCTAATCTACGTCTTGGTCATCAGGCTGATCTGCGAAATTATGATGTTGCGGTGGCAATCTTACAATATTTACATGTTACAAGCGTGGACTTGTTAACAAATAATCCTAATAAAATGCATACTTTGGAAGAGGCAGGGATTATTCTCAATAAGCGTATTCCCTTATTACCTAAAAAAACAAATGGATTGATGCGTCATTATTTGGAAACAAAGGCGAAAAAACTGGGGCATTTAATTGATTTTGAGCATGAATCAATACAATCTTGATGTGAATGGTGGGTTTCTTGCCTAGTGGTGAACACTGATTCAGATGTATGTGATAAAAATATCTTATTACGGGGACAAGTAGCTGTTATTACAGGTGCAAGTCGAGGAATTGGGCGATCGATTGCAAAAAAATTAGCTGCATATGGAATACGCTTAGTTTTGGTTGCACGTAGTTTTGTTGATTTAAAAAATCTTGCAGATGAAATAAAAACCACCTGGGGAGATGAAAGTCTTGTTGTACAGGCTGATATAAGCACAGTAGCAGGAGTTGAAGAGGTAAAAACTCGTGTCTTCTCTCATTTTGCACATGTAGACATACTTATAAATAATGCAGGAGTAGGGAAGTATGCACCTTTTTTATCTTGTACCATTGAAGATTATGAGTGGATGATGAATACTAATATGCGTGGTTCATTTCTATGCACCCAGGCATTTTTACCAGATATGATACATAGAAAACAGGGGTGGATTATCTTTATAGGATCTGTTTCAGGGTTGAAAGGCAAATCGTATGAGGTAGTGTATTGCGCAACAAAATTTGCACAGGCGGGATTTGCTCAGGCATTAGATTATGAAGTGCGTAGAAAAGGTATTAAAGTTACTCTCATTGCACCAGGCAGTGTACGCAGTAATTTTGCGATGGGGCATGGGCGTAGTCAAAAAGACATGAAACGGTGTGATATTTTGAATCCAGAAGATGTAGCAGATGCGGTATGTTTTGCTTTACAACAACCTCCACATGCACGTGTGTTTTGTATAGATATGCGTTCTATGGTAGAAACATTATAGAAAGTCTTTAGGGGGAGTGCATGCAAAATGTTTTGGATATGCAAATAAGTTTTTGGGATATATCTCTTGCGATCACCTATAAACAACTTATTGTGCAAATACTTCTTCCATTGCTTGTAATTCTTATAGGTACCAAAGTTTTAATTATCATATCTCGTTATGTAATTAAGAAATCAAAGTGGTCAGATAAGACTAAACAGAAACTATTTCGATGCTTGCGTCGTTTCATCAAAGCCATTGCGGTAATTCTTTTAGGGATACTATTGTTTCCATTCCTGACTCAGAAAATAGCATATTATTTTTTAGAAGGCCTGAGTTTTTTAACACGTCCTGTTATTGATTTAGGGAAATCCAAAATTAGCATTTTTGCATTGTTGCTGATTATACCTGTTGTTGCAGTAGCGAATATCTTTGCAAAGCGTATCCAAGTGTTTACAGAAAAACGTATTATTCCTATTATTACGGACAATAATGTGGTGGGGTTCTCTGTGGCCAATTTGTTACGCTATGTATTCATGGTTTTCTTTCTTATCCTTGGCTTGAGTCTCATAGGCATTGATTTGTCATCAATTATAATTATTTTTGGGGTGTTGGGATTAGGCATTGGATTCGGATTGCAAGGGACTGTGGAGAATTTGTTTGCGGGTATTGTAATTATTATTTCGAGACCTATAAAAATAGGTGATAGAATTCAACTTGCAGATTTCTTAGGGGATGTAGTGACGATAAAGTTGTTGCATACAGTTATTACCACTGTAACCAATGAGACGCTTATTGTACCCAATCGGGAATTAGTATCGCAGATTGTGCATAATTATACGTATGAACGGGATCCACGTATTGTATTAACTACTACAATACAGGTTGATTATAATGCTGATCTTGAACTTGTTAAGGATGTGTTGTTAGGTGTTCTTAAAGGTAATCCTTATAGGTTGAAACAGGCTCCTGAAGAGCCTCGTGTATATTTACTTTCTTTTGATTCATCTGGAATTTCTTTTAAGTTAGTATGCTGGCTAAAAATGGCACATGATAAGTTGTTGTCCTTGTCCTGGATTAATTTTGAGATATGGCGAAAATTTGCACAACATGATATATGTATTCCTTTTCCGCAACTTGATGTGCACCTTAAGGAAGAAGAACAACAGCAATTACTCAAGAGTCGCCATGAAAATAAAGAAAAAGATTATAAAAAACCGTAGGCATGGCAGAAAAACTTACTTAGATCTTTCCACATATTCATTTGTTTCACTGTTTACCAGAATGCGATCACCAGTTTTGATAAATATGGGCACTTTTATCTTAAGTCCACTCTCACATTGTACTAGTTTAGTAGCTCCTGATACGGTATCCCCTTTTATTGCTTGTGGTGCATCGCTTACAATGAGTGATACTTTGGGAGGTAGTGTGATATCAATAGGAGTAGATTCCCAAAAAATTATACGATACTCGCGACCTTCTGATAGATAATAATATTTAGTATCTATATTTTTTATGGGAAGAGAAAACTGTTCAAATGTTTCAGTATGCATAAAATAGCAAACTTCCTGATCCGCATAAAGGTACTGACCCGTTACCTCATGTATATCTGCTATTTGAATTTCTTCATTTGTTTTAATTGTTTCTCTTAATACTTTACCATTTATTAAATTTTTTATTTTACATTTGGCGAAGGCTGCTCCTTTTCCGGGATTCAAGAATTCACGCTCAACGATCTGATATGGTTCGTTATGGAATAATAAGTATTGCCCTTTTTCAATTGCTCCTGCTTTCATATAATTACTATTGCTGAAATTTTAAAAGAACGCAAGTATACACTGCATGTAGCTGGATGTACTATGAACACAGTAGGGTAATTGTATTATTATGACAAAAAAATCATACACACTTGTATTAGCTGGGATTATGCAAGAATTGCTTCCTCTTTATTCGTGTTTTGATTCGGTGCAAACTAGGCATATTGATATAATACGAATTACTACAACAAAAATGTTTCCTTCGCTTTTATTTGCAGCTTCGGGTATGGGGCCTTGGGTCTGCCGAGATGCTATGATTGTGCTTTTTCAGCAATACCAGATAAACAGTATTGTGCTCTGGGGGACTACCGTCTCGCTTCATCGTGAAATATGCATAGGAGACTTTTGTGTGGCTACATCAACATGTATGCCGATGCAAGATGAGCGTGCAAGTCCTGTACAATACCCATGTTTTAATGAACTAAGTAACCGTATATATAAGCAGGCAGGGATTTGTTTTCCCCGTGTGCATAAAGCAGATTTTTATTGCAGTACAGAACCAATTGTTCATTCTGGGCAAATTGATAAACGAATAGAACATATCTGTGCGGTAGCAGATATGGAAAGCTGGGCGGTAGCAGACTATGCAAGCATGCAGAATATTCCATTTGCAATTACTAAATTGGTTTCTGATTCTTTTGTGTACGGATATCAAAATTTTCCTACCCAGGTAATTCAGAAATATAAACATTCTTATATTTCTCTCTTGCAAAAGGTGTTTTTATAATTTACTTTTTCTCTTGCTACTGCCATACTATTTTATGGACTACATAACTCTTTCTAATAATGTGCGGATGCCTGTTTTTGGCTATGGAACATATAAATTACTTCCACATGCTGCGATTGTGGGAGTTTCCTGCGCATTGTCATGCGGATATCGTATGATTGATACTGCCTCGTTTTACGGTAATGAAAAAGAAATAGGCAAGGCAGTACAAAGTGCGCAAGTATCGCGGCAAGACGTGTTTCTCACTACAAAAGTATGGAATACTGACCAAGGCTATCAAAACACACTGAAAGCTTTTGAAAGAAGTCGTCTTGCCTTGGATACTGATTACATAGATCTTTATCTTGTGCATTGGCCTATGCGGGAACATTTAGTGGCAACGTGGGAAGCGTTGGAATCCATTTACCAATCGGGGAAGGTGAGAGCCATTGGTGTAAGCAATTTTCACGAGTCACATATAGCGCTATTATTGGAAAAAGGATATCAGTGTCCCATGGTTAATCAGATAGAACTTCATCCATATTTAAATCAAGAAAAGCTTAGAAAATATTGTTTGCAAAAGAACATTGCAGTTGAATCATGGTCTCCTGTGATGAAAGGTAATGCACAACATGATCCTGTTCTCATGCGCATAGCAGATAAATATGATAAGACAGCTGTCCAAGTTACCCTGCGATGGCATATCCAGCACGGTCTAATTCCTATCCCTAAGTCGCAAACAGCCGATCGAATTCAAGAAAACATAGATGTATTTGATTTTACTTTAGAGGAGAAAGACATGAAAAAAATAGATCAATTTAACAAACCACAACGATATGGATCTCATCCTGAAAAGGTATATATAAATGGGATTTTCTGAAGTATCTAAAGTTTTTTTACCCGATCACAATGCGCAAGGACGTCATTTTGTACATGAAGAAAGTGGATGTACAATATATCATGTCCAAAATGATGACCGTGAGAATCTGTTCGCATTTATATTCAATACACCTCAACAAAACAGTAGGGGAACAGCACATATTCTTGAACATACTGTGTTATGTGGTTCTGAACGGTTTTTAGTAAGAGATCCCTTTGCTCAATTATTAAAAGGCAGTATGCATACATATCTTAATGCGATGACTTATCCTGATCGTACAATTTATCCAGCAGCATCTGCCGTTGAAAAAGATCTGTTTAATATCCTTAAAGTCTATGGAGATGCGGTGTTTTTCCCTCTTTTAAAACAGGAAATGTTTCTTCAAGAAGGTATTCGTATTGAGTTTCCCGATAAGGCCCCTGCTATGTTTCAGGGAGTGGTATACAACGAGATGATGGGGAATGTATTTAATAAAGAATATATTATAAGCACCAAGAGTTTTTCCTCTGTGTTTGAGTCGGGAACGTATTCATATGAAAGTGGGGGAGATCCTGATGAAATACCTTTTTTATCATATGAAGACTTTCTTGCTTATCATCGTCGTTATTATTGTCTTGCAAATTGCTGTATTTTCCTTTATGGAAATATTCCTAGTGAAAAATATTTGCAAGTACTGGAAGAAGAAATATTTTCGAGAATACAAGACTCCGGTAATCCCATAGCTCCCTATGATCCGGTATCACGGTGGAAGCAACCTAAACACTTACGCATTCCTTACCCCAGCACACAGGAGCAAGAAGGTGAAAATCGTGAATCGGTGCTGATGAATTGGCTTTTATCTCCTACCAAGGATATTTCACGTATACTTTCTTTACAACTAGTGAGTGAATTACTTATGGGAAACAAAGCAGCGCCTTTATATCGGGCGTTGATAGAATCGGGAATAGGGGAAAATCTCAGTAGCAGTTCAGGGTTGGAGCTTGATGCATATGAATCGGTATTTTCTGTGGGAATGGATGGTATGCATGTAGGCAGGGAGAAAGAGATGGAAGATTTTATCTTATACACGTTAACAGATATTACGAAAAGTGGAGTGGCAACTACTCAAATGGAAGCAGTGTTCAGAAAACTTGAGTTTGCTATTCGTGAGGTAGAAGGAGGAGCGCGTAACGGAATGAAACTTCTCCGTCGTATTAGCCGTGCATGGAGTTATGGGGTAAATCTTAATTCTGTATTGAATCTTTCATCTTATTTACAAGATGTGCGTGATAATACAAAAAAAGATCATGTGTATCTTCTCTCATTAATAACGAAAGAGTTGCTTCAGAACACGCATCGTACAACTATTGCGTTTTATCCAGATACCAAACTACAGAGCAAAAAGATGCACCAGCGTGAAACCCAATTAAGAAATATCATACAGTCTTCTCAAAAAGAACAAGCGTATTCAGATTTTCATACGTTTCTGCGTATGCAGGAATCTTGTGATTCTCCAGCTGATCTTTCTTGCATTCCCCGTTTGAAGCGAGATGATATTCCACATAAGGTGCGCACATTTCTTCATGAAGAGTTTTATATAGCAGATACTATTCCCGTGATGCTTCATCCTCTTTTTACAAATGACATTGCATATATTAGTTTTGCATTCGATCTTCAGGGGCTTTCCGATGAGTTGTTTGATTTACTACCTCTATTTTCAGAAGTGTTGACTGAGTGTGGGTTACGTACTATGCACTATACACAATTAGCGAATGAAATAGATTTGTATACAGGGGGTGTTTTTTCACGTGTAGACAATGAGACAATGAAAGAAGATACATCTTGTATTAGACCTGTTTTTTATGTACATTTTTCTTTTGTTCAAAGTAACAGTTATCATGCTATTCGATTACTATTTCGGATATTGCAAGAAGCTGACTTTTTTCAGATAGAACGTCTTCAGGTCATACATCTTGAACATTTTCATATGATGAGCTCTTCCCTTGTACACGATGGACATAGATTTGCTTATTATCGTGCAGCTCAATCATTGAGCACAGCTGCAGATCTTGCTGAACGTTGGGATGGATTGCGGCAATTGTATTTATTGCACGCACTAAAGAGCAAAAACTATGAGAACTTGGCGGAGCGATTTAGTACTATTGCAAAAAAATTATTTGTAAAAAATCGTTTGTCGATAAGTGTGGTCTGTCCGCGTAAACGAAAAAAAGATATTATTACTCTTCTGTCAGATGAAATAGCTTCCTTGCCTCTAGGGGAAAAGATGCGCGCGCCACGAGGGTACCAACGCATAATTGAGAAACGGACAAGACATGAGGCGATTCTTACCCATTCATCTGTTTCATATAATGCAATTGCGTTTCCAGCATTGTCAGTACTCTCGCCACAGTATTCAGCACAGCGTATTTTGGCACATTTGTTGGATAACGAGTATTTTTGGGAAAAACTTCGCACGCGGGGAGGCGCGTATAGTTTTGCGACACTTATTCGGACTTATGAAGGAGTAATGGCGATGATTTCATATCGTGATCCACATATAGGTGAAACATTCCAAGTGTTCAAAGACTCACTAGAGTATTTCTCAACGCATTTATGCAGCCCCGAAAATATTGATTTGGCTTTATTTAGTATTGTAGGCAAAGAAGAAAGGACCTTTGTTCCAAGCGAACAAGGCAATATACAATTCCGGTATTATCTGTATAATATTGACACGGAATTCAGGCAATATTTGCGAGATGCATTATTACATGTAACACCTAAAGATGTGCAACGGGTTGCACAGATGCTTTTGCAACATATTCAATCTGGGCATATGGTTACTGTGACAAATGAAATCTTACTTAAACAGGAAACAGTTCCCAGAGAGCTACGCCAACATATTTTACATCTTCCTTTTTAACTGATATGGAAGCTTGGAGAAAAAACCTTTTGTATGTGTGGCTTGCGCAGGTTTTTTCGGTGTCGGGATTCCAATTTGTAGTTCCATTCTTACCATTATTTATACAAGATTTAGGGATTAGTAATCCTGCTGACATTCGTTTCTATGTAGGACTTATTTCGGGATTACCTGCATTGTTTATGGGACTCATGGCAGTCCCCTGGGGATTGATAAGCGATCGGTTTGGTAGAAAAATAATGGTTCTCCGCGCGGTCTTTTTTGGAAGCTTTCTTATGTTCTGGATGTCAAGAGCATCTTCTATCACAGAAGTTATTATTATACGTATATTACAAGGATTGCTTACTGGTGCTATTACAGCAGGAACTACCTTGATTGCGGCTAATACTCCAAGACATGCTCAGTCAAAAGCTTTGGGTATTCTTGCATCTTCTGCCTTTATTGGTTTGACGGTAGGCCCTTTCATAGGAGGTGTAACAGCCGCAGCTTTTGGGTATCGAAATAGTTTTCTTATTGGCTCAGGGGCTATTGCCGTATCATTTTTCCTTGTTCTCTTTCTAGTTAAGGAAACTTCCCATAAGGCTATAAAGACATCTAAAAAGAAGAAAAAGAAAACTTATTTCTCTTCCATGATTATTAGTGGACTTGTTCTTATTTTTATTATTCGTTTTTCACGTGCACTATCTTTTCCTTACATCACATTGTATGTACAAGAGCTAACAGGTCCAGAATCTCAAGTGTCGTTTATTTCAGGGAGTATTATTGCGGCTACGGGAATAGCATCTGCAATTGCGGGAGTGGTGTTAGTTCATTTTGAGAAAAGATTTGGTAAACGTTTTTTGCTAGTACTCTATATGATGTTGGCTTTCTTTTCCAGCATTCCTATTTTCTTGCAAGATTCACTATTTGGATTTTCTTTGTTCAATGTTCTTACCATGTTTTTTATTGGCGGGTTGACTCCTCTACTGCAATCTTCACTAGGAGGAGCGCTGCAAAAAAATAGACAAGGTATTGCATTTGGAATTCAAACGCTTATAGGAAATTTAGGATGGTTTATTGCTCCATTGGTGGGGGCATCTATTGCAATCCACTATAACATTATAACGGTATTTTTTGCATTGACAGTGATCTTGTTTCTTGGTAGCATCATAGGATATTTATTCTTTGAGAGAACAAAAGATGGGTAAATGGGCACTTATCAGTGGAGCTTCCAGCGGTATAGGAAGAGAATTTGCGCGAGTCGTTGTTGCGGATGGGTACAATGTTATTATTACCGCACGCAGGGAAGATAGGTTGCGCGCGCTTGAGAAAGAATTATCTTCGAAGGGATGCAAGGTACATGTTATTACATGTGATCTAGCGACCCCTCATGCTGCCGAGAAAATTTATCAAGAAATAAAAAACCATGGATACGTAGTGGAATTATTGATCAATAATGCAGGCTTTGGAGATTGCAATCTGTTTCAAAATGCAGAATATGACAAGTTATTACGCATGGTACAGGTTAATATCAGCTCTTTGTTGGCTTTGACCTATATGTGTATTCCCAATATGCGAACATTGCCCTACGCAGGTATTTTAAATATAGGATCGGTGGCAGGATTTCAACCTGGGCCATATATGGCAATTTATTATGCAACAAAGGCATTCGTTTTATCTTTTACTGAAGCATTAGCACAAGAGCTAAGAAATTCATCCATTCATGTTTCGGTGCTATGCCCAGGCCCAACCCAAAGTGAGTTTGGTATTACTGCAGGAGCCCAATCTTCATTAATTTTTCAAGAAAAGATGCTTGCCGATGCCTACGCTGTTGCGCTTTATGGGTATAAGGCATTAAAGAAAAGAAAACCAGTTGCGATATATGGAATCTTTTTTAAATTGCTTATTTTCTTTCAAAGGATATTACCTCGTCGTATGGTAGTAGCATTAACAGCGAGAATACAGAAGAAACGATCCACACATAGATAACATCATGACAGGTACTACAGCTATTACAACACCAACTGCTAACGCCTCACTTAATGTATTACCAGGAAATTTCAGCAGTATAGGACAGTGTTACTATCATCCTTTTTGTAATGTTAAAAAGCAAGATTGAGTAGAGGACATGAAGAAAGAAGGCACTTGCTATTGACAGCTAAAACAGAATATACTATATTGT
>Ga0256913_10000115_pt1 | contig 36023 bp, 29 predicted proteins | sample Axial_MatmetaG_FD_185970 | JGI IMG/M metagenome (GOLD analysis project Ga0256913, IMG submission 185970) | Deep-sea worm associated microbial mat communities from Axial Seamount, Juan de Fuca Ridge, Pacific Ocean - Axial_Mat | ecosystem: Environmental > Aquatic > Marine > Oceanic > Microbial... | reverse complement strand
ACGCTATAAATTCCGATGAAAGTAATGAAACGGCTCTTGCACAAATTGATATCCCAGGTCAAAAAGATATGGATTATAATGGATCAACCTTGCTGTTAAATGATAGCCGATCGAACGGAAGATTAGTTGCAACAGACAGTTCATCAGAATTTGATATTATGCTTTTAGGATTGGGATTATGGAACACCAACATAACACTTAGCTATACGAATAAAATATGTTTCATTAGCAACAACGGGGGAACAAAAGGTGTTTATGTCGGAAATTTATATACTCAAGATACCGGATTAAACAATCCTGTAATTGATTCAATTTATTTTGATCCTCTTGTTTTTCCGAAAAATAATCCCGAAACAGAAATAAAATTGAAAACTGAAATCCATAATTCTGCAGGAATTGATGGAATAAATTATACCGGAGTTCGGTGTTTATATAATGGGATAAGAGCAGGGAATAATGATTGCCAAGTATGGTTTGAAAAAGACCCTAATGATGTTGGGGCTTATGGTGATGAAATAACCGGAGATGGCATTTTTACAACAACGGGTAATGCGACAGAATCCTTAAATGACTCTGTGAGATTAAAAGATCAAGTATATGTTCGTGTAGTCACCCGAAATACAAATAAGTGTTATGCTGTTCAAGATGTAATTTTATATATTAGAAATACTGTTGGAATTGATAAAGAAGAAACGTTGCCAACGGAATATTCCCTTTCGCAGAATTATCCAAATCCATTTAACCCAAGCACAAAAATCAAATATTCCATTCCCGCTGTAGAGACGGGGCATGCCCCGTCCGTACGATTAGTCGTTTACGATATCCTAGGACGTGAAGTTGAAACACTTGTAAATGAGGAACAAAAACCGGGCAATTACGAAGTAGAATTTACATCTAGAGACCAGCATCTAGTATCCGGAATATATTTCTATCGGTTACAAGCCGGAAAATATGTCGCAACAAGAAAGATGTTGTTAATAAAGTAAAACACCGAACATTAATTACTAGATTCTGGATTTTAGATACTAGTATCAAGTATCTAGCATCTTGCGTATATTTGTAACCCAAAAATTTAAGAGTAAAAATGGAAACCGAAGTAAATATATTTTTACCGGGATTGGATAATCAATTCCGATTTGTACGGCGCAGCATTGAGCTAAAAAACAAGTTGACGCTAACGCTTGGCTCTGCAAGCGAGGAGATTGTAAAACTTCTTGCTGAGGAAACAGGCAAAAAAGCAGAATTAATTGTGGAAGATTATAATTCCCTTATGAATGCAATGCTTCTGCTTGAAAAAAGGGATGACGTTCTTGCTCGGTTAATGGATTTTGAATACACCGATTTTGATGACAATGTGTTTGACCTGGTTTATACACAAGGTGCAATTTCTAACCCGAGAAGAAACAGAATTGTGAAAGAAATAAAGCGAATACTCAAATCAAACGGTTTGTTTTGTGTTGGGGAAATTGTTAGCTTAAAAGAAAAGTTACCGCAATTTGTCTTGGATATTTATGAATCTTCCGAACTTGAGCCGCTGTTGATAAGCGAAATAGAGAATTACTATCAAGAGAGAAACTTTGAAATTATTGGCAGAAAGGATTTGTCATTTACGCTTAAAGATTACTATTCTAAAAATTTAATTGAGTTAAGAAAATCGCTTGAGGATATGGCGGAGAATGAAAAATCATATTACAAAAAATTGATAAATATGATCAACCATGAAGCCAAGGCGTTCATTAATCAAGGGGCTGATGAGTTTATTGGCTTTTATTCGTTGATACTAAAAAAACGATAGGACATCCTTGCCCGGCCGTCTTCTCGGCGGGGATAACACGGATTAAATAAATTATCACAGATTACAAAGAGACAAAATGAAAAAAGGCGAAGTATTAAAATTAGATATTGAAAGCTACGCATTTGAGGGAAAAGGAATTGCAAAGATACCGTTTGACGATGAAGAACTGGCGGCAAGCGGGAAAAAGTTTGTAGTTTTTGTTCACGGCTCGTATCCGGGTGATAAAGTAAAAGCGCAGATAAGGAGAAAGAAACGTTCCTATGCGGAAGCAAAAGTCGAGGAAGTGATAGTTGCTTCAGAGGATAGAACGGAAGCCAAATGTTCTTATTTCGGAACTTGCGGAGGATGTAAACAACAAGATTTAAAATATGACGTTCAACTAAAATATAAAACGGAGCAAGTGCGCGATAGCTTTGAACGCCTTGCCGGTATTGAAGATTTTGAAATGGAGCCGATTATTCCATCCGAAAAGATTTTCTTTTACCGCAATAAAATGGAATTCTCTTTTGCGGATAAACGATGGTTAACAAAAGAAGAAATCGGGCAAAGCGAGGAAATCCAAAATAGAAACTTCGCGCTTGGGCTGCACATTCCAAGAATATTTGACAAAGTGTTAGATTTGAACGAATGCTTTTTACAATCGGAAGAGAGTAATAAAATTCTAAATTTCACGCGAGATTTTTTCAAATCAAAAAATGCTTCAATTTTTTCAACCAAAACACACGAAGGATATTTAAGACATCTTGTTATTAAACAGTCGTCACGCACCGATGATCTGATGGTCAATCTTGTTACTTCATCTCAGAATGATGAGTGGATGAAGGAATATGCCGATGAGCTATTGAAAGTAGTACCGTCAATTACTACGGTTATAAATAATATCAACGAGAAAAAATCGCAAACAGCCTACGGCGATTATGAAATTGTTTATCATGGTGACGGTTACATTTACGATTATATCGGTGAGTATAAGTTCAGAATAAGTGCGAATTCATTTTTCCAAACGAACACAACACAGGCGGCAAACCTTTACCAAATTGCTTTGGATTATGCAGAGCTAAAAGGAGATGAAGTTGTTTACGATCTGTACTCAGGCGCCGGAACGATCTCCATCTATGTTTCAAAAAATGCGAAACACGTATATGCTTTTGAATCTGTTGATAGTTCCATTCAGGATGCCCATGTAAACAACGGATTAAATAACATAGAGAATGTAACACACATACAAGCCGATTTGAATAAATCGTTTATACCAATTGTTGATAAGATGTCGGTTCCCAAGCCGGATCTGATTTTGTTAGATCCGCCGCGCGCGGGGATGAATCCCAAGACTATAAATGACATTATAAAACTCGATCCACCAAAAATTGTTTACGTAAGCTGCAACCCGACAACACAAGCGCGTGATGTCAAACTGCTTTCGGAAGCCGGATACAAATTATTGAAGATGCGACCGGTTGATATGTTTCCGCATACTTACCATATCGAAAATGTCGCAGTGTTAATTAAAGAGTAAGGCGGATCCTTCTGTTAGAGCAAAAGTTAATTGTTGTCTTTGTTTTTTCTCAGTAAAGATAATCCTCCGAAGCCGCTAATTATAGCCATGTAAAAACCGAAGTCGTACCACCAGCCGGTATTATTGACGTCATATATTGAAATGGACGGATTAAAAAACCCGACGATTAATGATAATGGGGCAATCCAACCGTGCCAAATACCGGAAAAGAATCCCGAAGGATCATGCGGTCCGCTTGAACCTCCGCCCGGAAAACAAGCGGTAAATAATAGTCCGACCAAAAATATTCCCACGATGTTACGTATATATTTTCTATTCATTTTCTCTCCAAAGTTTATGAATATAAGAAGCGTTTAATTTTTTGTGTCGGTGTTTTTTCAAACGGTTCAACCTGCTCAACAATCTTTTTGATCTTTGAAAAATTGTTTAATCTTTCGTTGGCATTTTTATGGATATCGTTCAAAATCCTTTCGACCACTTTTCTCGCTTCAGGCTCATTCATTTTTTGGATTTCAAATGCATTATCAATTTGCTCATAGTCCAGATGAATCCTTGCCTCCAAGGAACCGTCTCTATCAAGCACTAATGACTCTGCAACAAACGGCTGCTCGTTGATAATTGCTTCAACTTCTTCGGGGTAAATGTTTTTCCCGTTCGGTCCGATGATTACATTTTTCGAACGACCTCTGAGAAACAGATAGCCGTCTTTGTCAACCACGCCCAGATCACCCGATCTGAACCAACCGTCTTCCGTGAGAACCTCTCTCGTTTTTTCCGGATCTTTGTAATATCCCTTCATCACATTTGGACCTTTGATAAGAACTTCACCTTCGCCGCTCTCTTCATCGGGGTTCTCGATCTTTACTTCCATTCCTTCAAGCGTAACACCAGATGATCTGTAACGGACATTAACATTGTCGGTACCGGTAACAAGCGGAGATGTTTCGGTTAAGCCGTATCCCATAGAATATGGAAATTTAGCTTCGAGCAAAAACTTCTCAACATCACCTGCAAGCGCCGACCCGCCAATACAAAAGAGCCGTAAGTTACCGCCAAAAGTATCTTTAAGTTTTTTCCCCGCAACGGAATTCATCTTCTTGCGCAACGGGGCAAACTTATATAGTTGTTTTGTTACTGCTTTTTTATTTATCTCTGCTAACACTTTGTTTCTGTAAATCTTTTCAATAACCAAAGGAACCGAAAGCATGATTGTCGGCTTAACAACCTTAAGCGCGGGCAGTAAAGCCGCTGCTGTCGGGGGTTTGGTCATATAATAAACGGTAGCACCGCTTAATATCGGAGTAACCAAACCCAGAGTTGCTTCGTATGTGTGATATAATGGAAGAATGGATAGCAGCCTGTCTTGTTCGTTCATGTTAACAAGCTTCACCGTTGCTTGCGCATCATACACAATGTTTTTGTGTGTAAGCATTACGCCTTTAGAATGTCCGGTAGTGCCGGAGGTATATAAAATAAAAGCAACATCATCTTCGTTTATTTCATCGTTCACAAGCCCTACCATTTTCATAGCGGCAAATTTTATTTTTTGGAATTCCTTTAATCCTTCTGCCATTGCCGCTTTCAGTTTGTCGTTCTTTGTTTCATCAGGAATAATGGAAAAATCATCCAACAAAATTGTAGTTGCCAAAACATCCGATTGAAACTCTTCAACCTTTTCATATTGCTTTGAAGAAACAAAAAGAGCTTTGCTTTCGGAGTGACGCAGAATGTGATGAATCTCCACCGCTTTAAACTCGGTCATTATCGGAACGCCTACGGCGCCCATTGAAGTAATTGCAAAATATGCAATTCCCCAGTTAACACTGTTCTCACTAAGGATTGCTACTTTATCCCCAGGCAGAACGCCCTTCTCACGCAAAAATTCGGAAACGGAACTTACTTTTTCTCCGAGTTCTTTATAGGTGATTGCATCACCGTTTACCCATGATAATGCATGTTTATCATCATATTTTGATGTGCTATAATTAATGAGTTGGTCTAAGGTAAGTTTATCTAACATTTTATATTTCCTCCCGAAATATTTACGTTAGTAAAATCGTAATTTTGCAATCAAATTGAAACTAAATTTTACAATCGAACAAAATTTATTGAATTATTTATGCTTATGCGGAATACCGGCAAGATGTAACTTTAAGTGTTCATCAAACTGTGTGATGTTAACCCATCCGTAATTTGCATCTTCTTTTGAATCAAGATTTTTGATATAAGGTTTTATATCAATCAGCGGGGTCTCGTCAAACGCATCTATGCCGGAAGTTGTAATTATATTTTTTTCGATTTTCAACATCTTTACCACGCTTAGTCCAATGGGATTCGGTCTGTTGGGTGAACGGCTGGCAAATATACCGACAGACGTTTTCCCCTCGGTCCAAGGCGGTGAAATAACATTTTGGTAATCATCATCAAGACGATCCAAGTAATAGAGAACGTATATATGTTTAAACTTTTCAAGTGATGTTAAAGCAGATTCATATTCGGGATAAATCTCTATTGTGAAATCTCCTTCCGTTTTTTCATCCGATTGATAAGGCGCATTGTCTTTATAGGGAGTATGGATAACTCCGATTTGCTTGATATTAAATTTCATATCTGTAAATGTTGGTTGTTCGTTGTTTGAATCCGAGTCGTTGATATAATCGATTAGCCGCTTCTCTTTTGGGGTTCGATGTTAAATCGATTTTTTTAATCCCAAGTTCTTTTGCTTTCTCAATTGCTGCGATTGTAATTTTTTCTCCTATGCCTTGTCCCCGCGCAGCTTTATCAACTACAACATCCTCAATTCTGGCAAGCTTACCGGTTGGAATATCTATTATCGCCAAGGTTAACATACCGACAATTTTGTTGTCGTGATTCATATCCACAGCAGTAAAAAGTATTGAGCTTTCTGATCCGACAATTCTCTCAAGGTCTTTTTGTGAGAAAGATAATTTCGAAGAGGTAAGCTGCGAAAGGAGATTGACCATTACGCTGTATAATTCTTCTGAGGATTCCGTTACTTCCTTGATTTCTATGTTCTTCTTTTCGCTCATATGTTTCTGCTTGGTTTACTATAAATTAGTGATTATCATGCTAAATTTATTTCAGCGTCTAAACTTTAGATTCTGAATTAAGCACTATAAAGCGTGCAAGCTCAGAATGATATTTAATAAATTATTTTAACGAAACAATATAATAACACGATGTTGTAATAAAGTTTCGCAAGCCCGGTATTGAAGAAATCAAACCCAACTGTTTTCTGGGCTTAAGTCCGAACTTCACTTCATAATTCGGATTGATAAAATAAAAAGTTTTCTTTTCAATTTTATAATTATTGTCTGTCAAAATTTTTTCAAATCGTTCTATGGTAATGCCGGTTAGCTTTATTTCGAGCAAACTGTTTATTCTACTCATATCTTCATTAAAGAGTTTTAGTATCCCTTTATAAATTGGTTTTGGCAGAATATGATAATAGGGCATTGCCGAAAGCAGTTTGTTCTTACAAATCTGCTGATGACCGCCGAACGGATTATACCAAGGAGGAAATGCGAGAAAAAACTTTCCTCCGGGTTTTAAGTACTTTTTTACATAACTCATAAACCGTTCCTGGTCAAAAATGTGCTCTATAACATCACGCATTATTATCAGGTCATATTGTCCGAGTGATTCGGATTGATATATATCTTCAACAATGAGTGTAAGTCTATCCTTGTTAGGATGATCGCTGAAAAAAACTTTCCCGTTTTCAATCTTTCTTTCCGAGAGGTCAACACCGGTTGCCTCGCATCCTAAATCGAGAAAGGGTTTTAGGTTACCGGCTTCACCACAACCGATTTCCAACACCGATAAATTACTATCAACCGGCAACACCTTGTTAATAAAGGGGATCACGTACTTTTCGGTAGTGTAAACCTGCTCGTCGAAATATTTACTTCTGTTTATGTGTCTTTCTTGCATAGTGTAATCTAATTACCTTTAGTTGAGTTTTCCACAATCTCAATCTCTTCCTCAGTTAAGCCGTACAGCTCGTAAACCATTTGGTCTATCTCTTGGTCGGTTTTATCTATCTCGGTTTGGAGTGTGTTTATCTCCGTTTTGTATTTGTTGAAAAACTCTTCCCACTCCACCTGCTTGTTAAGTGAAATTTTGACTTTCTGTTTTTTTAGTTCTGCAATAAATGTTTTAAAATCGAAGTCGTAAAAAGCATTCAGTTTTTTGCTTATTTTCTCTATTTCAAAGTTGTCTTTAACTCTGCTTAAAAAGGTGTTTTTCTTTTGTTTGAATTGTTTGTTAAGTCCCAACATTCTATCGGCTTTTTCGATGAATGGATTTTGTTGTTCTATATTTTGAAGTTTAGGTAATGGAAAGGGTTCTAAATATTTAGTTTTAAATCTAAAATATCCCCCTCTTAAAACTGCACCTGTACTTTGTAGGTAGAACCAAAAAAGTGAAGAATTTAAAATAGCAGTCCAAAATTTATAATCTTCTTTAACACTATTGTTCTTGATTAAAGAGTAGACCTGGGTATTATGGAAATAATAACTAGTGTCTATTGTTAGATTTCCACCTAGAGAGGTTTCAGGAGTAACAATTTTTTTCTGTTCAAAAAGACTTATTTCTCTTGATCTGTGCAGGCTATACCAAGCTTTAGGATTTGTTTTGTATTTAATTTTCTTTTGTATGAGTTCATCTTTAAATGGTAAAATGTAAGAATAGGCTAAAGGATATTTTTCTTTGAAATAATTTTCCTCAAAAGGAATCGTTTTACCATCCTTTTCATAATGTGGGTATAGACAAAAGTATTTATTCTGTAAAGGAGAATATTTTTTAACATCTTCCCCTTTCAATAATGGTTTTACAACTTCTGATTCTAAAATAATTTTGTTATTAATTTTCTCTGAAAACCCAATAAAGTTTTCACCTGTTATTTTTCCTTTCATTAAGAAAATGTCATCACCAACAGAAACAATTCCTTGGCTAATATTTTTAAAAACATCTTTAACAGTCCAAAGTTGAGAATTTAGTTTATCAAATATTTGTTCGGATTTTATCCTCATAAGATTCCACTTTTCCTTTGATAGAGAATTATAATTAGCTAATTCAAAATTGAAACTATTAAATAGTTCACTTGGTTTGATTTGTTTAAACTTTAAATCTGAATTATTTCGTGATAGATTAATAATACATGTATATGTAGAAGCATCTGCAAAAACTATTTCGGAACCAAATAGTAAAATAGATTTAGCAGCTCGGTTCTTTACAAAAAAACTTCTAATACCTTCACCAAAATCACTAACTAAAAATTTATGTGGTAAAATAAAAGAAGCTAATCCTTTCTTATTTATTAATTCAAAAGATCGCTCCATAAAAAGAACATATATATCAAAACGACCAGTAGCAGATTTATAATATTTTTTATAGAATTCAGATTTTTCCCAAAAATTTTCTCTTAAGCCCTGAACTCTTAAATACGGCGGATTGCCAATGACAACATCGAAACCGCCGCTATACTCGGTACGGAAAGCGTGTTCGGTGGTGCATATCATTTCATCTATTATTTTGCTTAGCTTTTTATTCTTAGGTAGTCCGTGCTTTTTACGATTATTTCGGATATAGCTTATAGCATTACGGAGGTATTCCTCATCCTTTATTCGCGAGGTTCCGAATTTCTGCGTCCACAGAGAGTTATACTTTTTCTTCGAGGAGGAAGGAAGTATTCCTTCCTCCGACAAAGGGACATGTCCCTTTGTTGCTGCGGTAGCTACGCCTTCCTCTCCGTTCTCGGCTTCGCTTGCAGAGGGGATAGTTATTCCTTTCGCGATATTATATTTTTTAGCACTTACTCCTTTTAGTTTCCCTACTATTTTCGACACTTCTTCTTTTTCGCATACGAGGAGTAGGTGCATATGGTCGCCACAGATGTTATATTCTATAACGTTTAGATTGTCATCTTTTACAATTTCTGCTATTGTTTCGGTTATTATTATTTCTGCTTCTTCATCTATCCATATAGCTTCGCCGGTAGTTATATGATAGTCGAACATTCGTTGCGAATATCTCGAATTATGAGTTGCTGTAGTTATATGCCATGCTTCTTTTTTCTTCTCGTGGAATATTTGAGGAAATTCTTTTTGCCAATTAAATGCTTTATCGCCGGCAACTTCGGGGTCGTCAATTAACGAGTTGCCGCACTTTATATTGTTGTTCAAGTTCGAAAGTTTTCGGTCTCTGTGTGCTGTTCTTAGCCAAAGAGAGAGCTTTGCGATTTCAACAGATTCCTCATTTATATCAACGCCGTAAAGGTTGTTTTCCAGAATAGATTTATCGGTATCGAACAAACGCAACGGCGTATCGGTAAGCTCCGCAATTATATCGTCAATACTTTTATGCTCGGCAATCAGGAAGTTAAGAGCTTGGTTCAAGAAAGCGCCGCTTCCGCAAGCGGGATCAACTATCTTTAAACTCAGCAACCACTCTTTGTATTTTTCAAGGGTTTCAAAAAGCTTTTTCCCCTTTGCCGATAACCTGCCATCTTTGGTTTTGTAAGTTCCATCAAATTCAATCTCGGTAATTCCAAACTCTTTACGTTTCTCTTTGCAAAGAGTCCCAACGGTGTTTTCAACAATGTATTGTGTAATATATTTAGGAGTATAAAAAACGCCGTCTTTCTTCCGTTTGCTTTTCGATTTATCCCGCGGTGTTCCTTCTATCTCTGCAGTAATCTCTTCAATTTCATTGAGGGAATGTTCAAAAATGTGACCGAGAATATTTACATCAACCTCAGTATTGAAATCATATTCTGAAAGGTTCAATAAATCGGAAATCAAAATATCATCATCAATTATTAAACTGTCTAACAATTCATCGGGATAAAAAAGTCCGCCGTTGTATGCGGGAATTCTATCCGCTTCGGTTTTCCCTTTCCGCCCGATATTCATATATCCAAAGTACTGTTTGTATATTTCATAAACAGGTTTGTATTCGTCCAGTTCAATTAACGTGTTGTATTTTTCAATTATACGAGTAATCGAGTTCGGCGGTAAAAGTCCGCTATCCTCTGCAAACAGGATAAAAAGGAAACGGTCCAAAAGTTTTTGAGATTTCTTAAAAAGTGTTAACTTATCATACTGCGGATTATTTTTGATCAAATTCTCAAAGAGCTTTCGTTTGAAAATTGAATAATCTTTGTAGAGTTTATCCGAAATGTTTTCTTCGTGGAATTTGGTCTCGGTCTTTAATGTTAACGGCAGATCGGAAAAAACAGAATCTTTGTTAAGCAGAAGATAGAGTAACTCAAAATCATCTTTCTGAAGATTGAATAAATCAAACTCCTCGTATTCATTTGCGTAATCAATATAGAACTGTAGTTTTTGAAAATTGGAAATGATCACATATCTGCAATCGGGTTGATTGTATTTATAACCAAATGCTTGCTCGGTAACACTTTTAAGGTCTTTTGTTTTCGTGGACTTCAACTCGATAACCGCAATAGCCTTGCCTTCTTTTATAATTGCACCGTCGGCTTTTTTACTATCAGAAACATTTTTGAATTCGCGTTCAAGATTATGGTTTTCATCCGGCGCTAAAGTGTAACCGAAAACATCAACAAAAATATCTCTTAAAAATCCGTCTTGATATTGTTCTTCCTTTAGTTTTTTAATCTCTTCAATTTTTGCGGAATTGTAATTCTCTCTAAACTTTTGATATACCTTTTCCACTTGCTCATTATCAAGATTTTGGAGATGCTTATTTATTACGGATTTTTGAAAGATTGACATTACAATTTGAATTGTTAATAATTGTAAAAATACAAATATTTTCTTTGCTTTTTAACATTGAAATTTCGGAGAGTAATTCAGAGGCAAAATAATAATAAGAAATTCTAAAGCCAGTGAACTGGTTAATTTATTCCACTATTTCCATTAACCAACGACTTTAAATCGTTGGTTAGCAATAAGCTAGGCAACACATAACCGGTTCACCGGTTTATTGAGTGAAATTAATTCTGAGTCTGTTGCTGAAGTTCAGCGTCCTTTTCTTCCTGTGTTATCCAACCGCCTCCGAGCGCTTTGTAGAGTTTAATGTAAGCCGTTAAGTATAATCGTCTTATATCGGATAATTCCAACTCGGCATTGAACCAAGAGCGTTCAGTTTCAAGAACTTCAAGATAACTTGTAATGCCTCTATCGTATCTTTCCCTCGAAAGAGAAAGCGCATTACGTGCTGCAATGGTTTGTCGTCGTTTGGCTGTAACTTGTTCTTTATATGTTTGCACTTCAACCAGAGCGTCTTCGACTTCTCTAAATGCATTGAGTACGGTATTTTCGTAACCAAGCAAAGCCTGTTTCGTTTTCTCTTCCTGTATTTCAACTCGTCTTATGTTTTTGCCAAAGTTGAATAAAGGTCCGAACAAATTACCGCCTATTGACCATGCAGGTCCTCCGGCAATTACGGTTGAAAGATCATTGCTTGCAAAACCCAACACAGCGGTTAAACTTATAGAAGGAAGTCTCATTGCCTGCGCCACACCAATTTGAGCATTTCGCGACATCACAAGATATTCGGCTTGACGAATATCAGGTCTTCTTTCTAACAACTGTGCAGGTAAACCTGGAGGAATGTCAGGAGGAACAGTTTGCTCTTGTAATATTTTTCCTCTTTTGATTTCGAGCGGAAGTCTTCCGGTTAAAATATTCAGTACATTTTCCGTTTTAACTTTTAGTCTGCGATAAAACGGTACGGAGCTGGCTGCAATTTCTTTTTGTATTTGAGCTTGATTAAGATCAATCTCCGGAATAATTCCTTGGTCATATCTTTGTTGAATAATATTCAAACTTTTTTCACGTGAGCGTACCGTTTCCTCTGCAATTTTCAATCTTTGGTCGTAATCCAAAAGTTGGAAATAAGTTGAAACCACTTCTGATATCAGACTTATCTGAACTGTGCGAAGTGAATATTCGGAAGCAAGAAGCTGCGCTCTGGCAGATTCATTTGCTCTACGGAATTTACCCCAAAAATCAATTTCCCAACTGAGAGGTACGGAAACGTTAAAGTTATTTCCTAATTGAGGTAGCCTAACTCCTAATGCATAGTCACCTCTGCTTGCTCCGGCTCGAACATTAACTTTTGGCCACATATCGGCTTTTGTAAATCCAAGATTTGCCCGTGCTTCTTCGATTCTGCTAACAGCCATTAATAGATTCTTGTTATTTTTCAGTGCGGTGATAACAAGCGAATCCAATACCGGATCGTCAAAGAGATCCCACCATTCCAAGTTTGCGATGGAGTCAACTTTTAAGCTATCAAAGCGATAAACATCTAAAGTATCAACTTGCGGTTTTTGGAAATCCGGTCCAACGGCACAACTCGATAATGCCATAACCAAAACAGCCGATAAAGGTAAAAGTAATTTTTTCATTTTATATAAAACTTATTTATTAAACTAGTTATTCTTCTGTTGTTAATTTTTGCTTTGCTTCGCGCTTAGCTTCAAACTTGAAAAATTTCCCGATGGCAATAAATAACATAGGATACATAAAAACACCGAGGATTGTTGCGATTGTCATTCCTCCGAGTAATGCCATTCCCATGACTTTACGAGCCTCAGCGCCGGCGCCCGATGCAACTACAAGTGGAAACACACCGAGTATGAATGAAAATGCCGTCATAAGTATTGGACGGAAACGGAGTTTTGCAGCTTTAACCGCAGAATCAAAAAGGGATAGTCCTTTTTCAAATTCTATGTTTGCGAATTCCACAATCAGGATTGCGTTTTTTGCCGCCATACCAATTAACATTACAAGTGATATCTGTGCGAAGATATTGTTCTCATAACTCAAATCGAAAAAGCGTGCAAGCCAGAGTAAAGACATCGCTCCAAATATTGCAAACGGAGTTCCCATTAAAATTGCCATAGGAATAGTCCAGCTTTCATATTGTGCGGCAAGAATCAAGAACACAAACAAAAGAGAGAAAACAAAAACGACCGAACCTGAACCTGAAGCTTTCTTTTCTTGATATGACATGTTGCTCCATGAGTAATCCATGTCATCGGGAAGAATTTCAGCGGCTACTTCTTCGAGAGCGGTCATTGCCTGAGCAGATGTATATCCTTTAGCCGGTCCGCCGGTTAACTCAACGGCGCGGTTAAGGTTAAACCTGTTTGTAAAGTCGGGTCCTTCAATGCTTTCCACATCAACAAAAGCAGCTAACGGAACGCTTTGCCCGTTTTTATTTTTTATAAAAAATTGGCTTATATCTTTTTCGCTTACCCTATATTTATGCTCGGCTTGAATGTATGCTTTGTATAATCTGCCGAAGCGGTTAAAGTCGTTAACATACGCTCCGCCCAAAAAAGCGCTTATAGTCGTGTACATATCGTTTAATGGTATTCCTGCTTTTAATGCTTTGTCGCGATTTATATTAAGATATCTTTGCGGAACGTTCGCACGAAAAGGAGTAAAGATAGAGCCTATTTCAGGACGCTTCATTGCCGCCTGCATAAACTTAACGGAATTATCAGCTAAATATGAAGGGGAGTTTCCGCCTTTATCCAACAGCATAAAAGTAAAACCGGAACCGTTTCCGAGTCCGGGAATTGCCGGCGGTCCGAAAGCAAACACTTGTGCTCCTTTAATTTTGGAAAGTAACCCGTTCAATTTTTGCGCAATTTCCTCGGCAGTTAAATCTCTTTCTGACCAATTGGTTAACGAAAGAAAAATGAATCCTCCGTTTGGAAGCATACTGCCTGAAAGCATGCTGTAACCAGCGGCTGTAGTTGTGTATTCAATCTCGGGAACTTTCGCAATAATTTCTTCCACCTGCTTTGCAACTGCATCGGTTCTTTGCAGAGATGCCGCATCCGGAAGTTGAATGTTAACGAATAGATACCCCATATCTTCCGGCGGAATGAAACCCCCGGGTAAAAATATCCCGACGATACCGGTTCCAACAGTTATCAATATAACGAAAACAATTCCTCGTTTTACTTTTCCGGCAACCACGTTTGTAAAGGACATATATTGAGTCGTGGATTTATCAAAAACTTTATTGAACCATGCGAAAAATTTTCCAAGTATCCCTTTGTAAGGTTTGGGTTCTCGTAGTAACAGCGAACATAGAGCAGGACTGAGTGAAAGCGCGTTGATAGAAGAAAACACGACCGAAACAGTAATAGTAATTGCAAACTGTTGATAAAGACTTCCTGTAATGCCGGCCATCATTATGGTGGGAGTAAATACGGCAATCAGTACAAGCGTTGTTGCAATAACAGGCGCCGTTACTTCCTGCATAGCCAGTTTGGTTGCTTCTTTTGAATTCATTCCTTTAGCGATGTTTACTTGTACTGCCTCGACAACCACAATTGCATCATCCACAACAATTCCGATTGCTAACACCAAACCGAGTAGAGACAAAACGTTTACAGTAAACCCAAGCATCGGGAAAAGGATAAAAGCGCCGAGCAACGAAACGGGAATGGCGATTGTAGGGATTAAAGTTGCGCGCCAATCTTGGATAAATATGAACACTACTAATACCACAAGCAGAAGAGCTATGATAAGAGTTGTTACAATTTCTTCAATACCGGCAGTAATTGGCTTGGTTGCATCAATTGAAATATCGTATTTCATGCCTTCCGGAAATTTTTGCGAAAGGTCTTGAATAGTGGCTTTAACTTGGTCGGCTAACTCAACCGCATTTGAACCGGGCGCTTGATATATTGAAATTATTGCTGTTTCTTTTCCGTTTAATCGTGTAAACGCTTTGTAGGTTTCAAGTCCTAGCTCAACTCTTGCAATGTCTTTAACTTTTACTTGTGAACCGTTTTCGTTAGTGCGTACAATAATATCGCCGAATTCTTTTTCTGTCTGGAGTCTATCAGGTAATCTTACCGTATAAGTGAATTCCGTTCCCGGCGGTGCAGGTTCGGCACCGAATTTTCCTCCGGGAACAATTACGTTTTGTTCTCTGATGGCATTCATTATTTCCGGAATTGTAATATTCATTTGTGCAAGTCTGTCAGGTCTTATCCATATTCGCATTGAATAATCGCTTGCGCCAAGAACATCTACGCGTCCAATACCTTTGATACGAGCGATAATATCTTTTATGTTTATCAAGGCGTAGTTGCCGAGAAAGTTCTGATCATATTTACCGTCAGATGTTAGTGTTATTAACATCAGAATATTAGGTAATGATTTTTTGGTTGTAACGCCGAGCCTTTTTACTTCTTCAGGTAGTTTTGCTGTTGCTGCGGATACCCTGTTCTGCGTAAACACAGTGTTCATATCCGGGTCAGTTCCAACTGCAAACGAAACTTCTATATTCATTGTTCCGTCGTTCGAGTTGGTTGATTTCATATAGATCATATTTTCAACACCGTTAATCTCTTGCTCTAAAGGTGAGGCAACAGATTGCTCAACGTTAACGGCGTTAGCGCCAGTATAGGTTGCTCGAACTTCAACTATGGGTGGAGTAATGTTGGGGTATTGTTCAATCGGTAAACCGAGAAGTGATATTATTCCTACAATGGTAATAATAATAGCAATCACCATTGCAACTATCGGTCTTCTTACAAAAAAACTTCCCATATTAATTCTCTATTTCTGTTGTATTCAAATCTTCCGTATTGGCATCAATCGGATTAACCGTCATTCCCGGTTTGACTTTCTGTAGCCCTTCGTAAACTACTTTGTCTCCATCGTGCAAGCCTTCTTTTACAACCCAGAACGAGCCAATTGTATTTCCTAACTTTACTTTCCGTTGTTCAACTTTGTTTTCGTCATTAACAACAAAAACCATGAACGTTCCTTGCAACTCCGAAACACAGCGTTGAGGAATTAAAATCCCGTTTTGGATTACATTATATTTTGCACGAACTTTTCCAAAAAGTCCCGGACGCAATAATCTATTTGTGTTTGGGAATGATGCCTGCACAAGAATTGCTCCCGTTTGAACATCTACTTCTCTATCGATAAATCTTATGTTGCCTTTTTCCTTATAAACTGTACCATCTGAAAGTATTAATTGAAGATTGTCTTCGTTTTTTTCCTTTTGAGTTTTTGTGGAATCCATTGCAAGAAACTCTTTGAAAATTCTCAAATAGTCCGCTTCCGTCAAGTAGAAATCAACCAATACGGTATCTAATTGAGATACTACGTTCAATATTACAGGGTTAGGCGATTGACCGACAAAATCTCCGACTTTGGCTTTTGTTTTACCAATAATTCCGGTTATAGGCGCTCTTACTTTGGTATAGCTTAATTGAATATTCGCCGCTCGCAGATTAGCCTTTGCCGCTTCTACCATTGCTTTTGCCGCTTCAAAGTTTGCAACAGCGGCATCCAAGTCGCTTTGACTAACAGCATTATTTTTTGCCAAGGGTTCTATACGGGCAAGTTCACTTTCGGCATGAGCAAGATTTGTTTTCGCTTCTGCAAGCTTACTCATTTGAGCGGCAGATTGGGCTTCGTATTGTTGACTTTCAATAGTATAGAGCAACCGACCTTTTTTTACAACACTTCCTTCGCGGAAATGAATGCCCTCCAGAAAACCAGCTACCCTTGCGCGTATTGCAATATCTTTTCTACCGGCAATACTTCCTACAAAATCGTAGTAAAGAGGAATGGTTTTATAAGCAACTTTGTAAACTTCAATATCGGGTACGGATTTGGACGCTTCTTCTTTACTACATGAATAAAGGATTAAAGTAAATCCTATAAGTAAAACTATCCTTAATAATTTCATGTTTTATTAAACCTTTTTATTTAATATTCAAAAAAAGATAAGAGATTAAAACTAATTTAATAAGATAATATATATATTTATTAATAAAAAAGTTTTAGTATAAAAAATATTTAGTAATTAGGTATAACATGAAACAATTTATTTTGAGCGAAACACATTGGAAAGAAATTAAAAAAAACGGATATAATCTGGCAGTTCTTCCTTGGGGTGCAACTGAACCACATAATTATCATTTACCTTATGGAACAGATTATTTTCAGTCTAAGAGTCTGTCAGAATTAGCAGCTGAAAAAGCTTGGAAACAAGGAGCAAAAGTTATGGTGCTGCCAACTATTCCACTGGGAGTACAAAATCCCGGTCAAATGGAATTATCGTTTTGTCTTCACACTCGTCCATCAACTCAGAGAATGATTTTGGAAGATATTTTGACATCACTTAACATACAAGGGATAAACAAGCTGCTGATCATAAACGGTCATGGTGGTAATGACTTTAAATCAATGATTCGTGAACTTGTTCCACAGTTTTCCACAATGTTTATAGGAGTAACAGATTGGTATAAGATATTGGAGAACGAAAAATATTTTGATGAAGTTGGTGATCATGCCGGAGAAATGGAAACGAGTATTATGCAATATCTTTATCCAGAACTGGTTTTACCCATTGATGAAGCTGGTGATGGTAAGGCAAATAAATTCAGCATAAAAGCATTAAATAATAGGAAGGTTTGGACACCTAGGAATTGGAATAAAGTTTCTATAGATACAGGAATTGGAAATCCTAAAAAAGCTACGGTAGAAAAAGGGAAAAAGTTTGTTGACGTTGTAACGACAAAATTAGCAGAGTTTATGGTAGAGATTTCAAAAACAAAAATTGATGATTTATATATACCGAGCTAAAGAATATTATTTTACATAGAATATGAGAACCCGAAAATAACATCTATTTGATGATAGATAACGTCTGTTTCGTTATTTTTGAATAATCCGAGGAAATTAAAATTTCTTAAGAGATCACCGCTATACCCGTAGCTTAAACCAAGCGTAAGACGCAAATTAAAAAACTTAAATTCTGCACCAGAACGAAGATGCATAACATCCCAAGTAGATAAAACAAAAGGATTAAGATTAGTTGGATCAAAAGCTGTTCTATCTGTAGTGATACCACCGTAATAAGTAAAGTTTTTACTGATTGTATATTTAATTCCGAAACCAAAGTTGAACACACTTTTTAATGAATAGTTAAGATTATAAATATATATTTCCCCGGATGACTGAGCAATAAAATCTTTAGGTTCCATAATAGGAAAAGGATTTACCTTATTAAACCATTCTGCGGAAAAATACAATACTGTTCTTTTCCAATAATATGCCGCACCAAATCCGATTGAAATAGGAGATTTATATGTAGTAGATAATCCCTCTTGATAATTATTAGCATAGTCAGGTACATTTTGAAGTGTATCTATATTTGATTTTACAAAGAGTGCATAAACGCTACCGCTTCCGAATAGATTTATACTTGGTGTAGTTAAAGATAAACCAAGCATTACTTTTCCTAACTCAATTGAGACACCTGCTTTCCATAATAGTCTTAAATTATAAAAATCATAATCGGTTGTCATAATCAAACTTTTATTATTACCTTCGTCATCCTTATAGTCAAGATTCAGGCTGTTTGTTAAAACTCTATGAGATCTATATGGAACATACATCGTTACACCAAATCCAACATTGTCGGATAGAGGATTTGACCATGTAATTCCAAACCAACTTTCAAAAATGGAATAGTTTAACTCCAAAAATTTAGATGTATATTGTTCATTATAATAAGGAGTAAAAGAGTTTCCTGCCGAGTTGAATGTAAAGTCGTTTCTAGCTATATATGAAACGATTAATTTATCATCGCCCAGCCAATTAAAGGGAAGCTGAACAGCGAAAATGCCTTTTGAAGCATTGGAATACCAAGAATCTAAAATTAGGTCGGTTTGTACAACATCTTGAAAATTTAAATATATAAATTGATAAGAATTTGTAGTTAATAAAAGTGTCGAATCTTTTGAAAAAGCAATTGCCCCCGGGTTATAATATGTGGCACTTAAATCGGAAATAGCCCCGATTACAGTACCTCCAAGTAAGCTACCATAGGTGCCATATTGCTTAGACCAATACTGAGTATCTTGACCGTTGGTAGAAAAGGGTATAGATATAAAAAATAATAAAATTAGTTTTAGATTTTTAAAATTACTCATGTAAAGAAATTAATATTGAAATTAGAATGAATACAAACAAAACTAATGGAAATTATTGTTTTAAGTAATCCATTTATTAAGTACTTACAATAGTTAATGTAATACTTAAAAAACAATAATTTAGAATATAAAATACAGTAAATCTACTTTAAATGAACAATTTTAGTTGCCAGCATATTCCCGTTTAATAGCAGAAGCAATGTCTTTACTAAAATCGCTAGTTAATTTACTCATGGCAGCAACAATTTGGTTATAGTCTGTGCTTGAGATATTTTCCTGATAATTTGCCTTTTTTGTTGTAAGAAAGATTTTATTGTTATCCGGAGAGATAGACCATCTGGCATTTAACACAACCTTGCTGTCAGCTACTAAACCAAATTGGTCAATCTTTATTATGATCTGCATAATCTTAGTTTCATCTTCGGGCCACATGAACATATAAATATTATTTGTTGGTATCATGTACGATAAATTTTCTAGCAGAACATTGGTGAAGTTGTCTTGAAGAGATTCCGCCCATCTGTTAAATTCATCAAAATATACTTCATTGTTTTTTTTATAAGTTACTATTTGAGGTCTTCGTAGATAGTCGGGGAATTCAATAGTACTAATACCGATACTTATACCATTATCTACATTCTGTTCCGCTGGTTGGTAATTATTAACAGGGGTAAGCATGTAAAAACTAGAAGCGCTTGAACCGCAGCTATTTATAATAATCAATAAAAATAAAGCAATGATAATTAAATAAAATTTTGATCGTGTATTCATAATAATCTCCAAACTTTTTACTTACCATAAAAAAGACTACTTGGATCTCTCTGCAAGTAATCACTTAAGTCTCTTATTGCTTCAGACATTTTCCTGTATTCTTTAAGCAGTTTATTTAGTTCATATCTGTTATTAGCCGTAACATTTTCAAGACTCTTCATTAATCTTTTTATTTCAACTAATGTTTTATTCATTTCTGAAGCTATACCAACAAACTCTTCTGTCAATCGGACTACAGAGGTATCGGTATCTATAATTAATTTCTGAGAGAGTTTTAAGTTTTCAGCCATTTCATCCAGGCTTCTATATAAACTTGGATGCCGTATAAGACTATCGGAGCTAACTAACAAATTATTTATATTATTGGATATTTCTTCAAACTTTATTTTTCCTAATCGGTCGAATATATTTTTTACATCTTTTTCAAGTAACTCGAATGTATTTGGAATTGAAGGAATTTCAACTAAATTGGGAGAAAATCCTTCAAGAATGATTTTTTCATCCGGAAAAAAATCCAGCTTTATAAAAAGTTTTCCGGTAACCATACTTTCCGACTCCAATTGTGCTTTTAGTCCTTTCTCCACTAAAATCCTGATCTTCTCTTGGGGTGTTTCTTGAGGGTTCTGATCACCAATCCTTTTTACAACACCCTCCATTAGTTCTATAATGACCTCTACATTAAATTGACCTTTGGTATCGTATATTGGTGTGATTTTTGTAACCTCACCAATTTTTACTCCTTTAAGTTTTACCGGAGCGCCGACACTTAACCCTTGTGGACTGTTTCTAAAATAGATAATAAATTGTTGGGTAGTTACAAACATTTTGCCGGATCCGAAAACCATAAATGTTACAACAATTAACATAACTGCACCAACAATAAATGATCCGATTACTGTGGAATTTGCATTCTTTATCATCTTTCTCCTCTACTTAAAAATTTTATTACTTTTGAGTTCGAAGATTCTCTTAGTAACACATTAGGATTTCCTTGTGCAATCATAGTTTTTTCTTCGGGATCAAGAAAAACCGCATTATCTGCAATAGCAAAAATAGATGCTAACTCGTGAGTAACAACAACGACAGTTGCACCTAAACTGTTGCGGAGTTCTAAAATCAAATTATCCAAATTGCGTGAACTGATTGGGTCCAAACCGGCAGAAGGCTCATCGAAGAATAAAATTTCGGGATCGAGCGCAATAGCTCTGGCAAGCCCGGCTCTCTTAGCCATACCACCGCTTATCTCCGATGGATAGAATTTTTCAAAACCGCCTAAACCAACTAAGGAAAGTTTGAGATGCACGATATCTTTAATATCTCCTTTTGAAAGGTCGGTATATTTTTCAAGTGGCAAAGCGATATTTTCTTCCAGAGTCATTGAACTCCATAACGCACCGCTTTGATAAAGAACGCCGAACTTTTTCATTAATTCAGTCCTTATATCAATATCACTATTCCAAAAATCGGTTGTATCATAAAATATGTTTCCATTTGCCGGTTTTTTCAAGCCTATTAAATGTCTTAAAAGTGTACTTTTGCCACATCCGCTTCCGCCCATAATAATAAATATTTCTCCACGTTTGATCTCAAAAGTCAGATCTTTTTGGATCAACAGAGAGCCATAGCGCATCTCTAAATTTTCTACTTTTATTTTTGTTTTGCTCTCTATCATATAAACTATAATAAATTTCCTAAATGGTTTAGAAACCAAGAATATTATAAATAACCGTAGTAACTGCACTTGCTACAACCACAAATACGATTCCGGTTACTACGGCAGAAGTAGTTGCCGCACCAACCGCTGAAGCACTTCGTCCCGATTGAATGCCACGCAGACATCCTGCTATTGCAACAAGAATACCATATATTTCACCCTTTATTAATCCTAAACCGAATTGAGTAGGGTCTAATACTGTAAGTGTTTCTTGAAAATACTGTGTGAATGTAATATCTAACGACACAACACTAACAAACAAACCGCCAAGAATGCCCATAAAATCAGCATAGAGAACCAAAAGCGGCATCATTAACGCAAGAGCAAGCAAACGCGGTAAGACTAAAAATTCGTATGAATTGAATCCAAAAGTATTTAACGCATCAATCTCTTCATTTACCATCATTGTTCCAAGTTGTGCAGCAAAAGCAGCTCCACTTCTGCCGGCAAGTATAATTGCGGTCATCATCGGAGCTAATTCCCGTACCATTGCTATTCCGACGAGATCGGCAACATAAATTTGAGCGTCAAACATTTCCAATTGCACTGCGCCAACAAATGCAACAATAATACCAATTAAAAAATTTATTAATGTGACAATAGGTAATGCCTGAGCTCCGGTTTCCTGAATTAAAATACCCAGATCTTTTTTTCTGAATTTTGCCTTACCGGTAAGAAACTGTACAAATGCTTTAAATGAATCGCCAAGAAATGTTATGATTTCAATTGTTGACTGTGTCGCTTTGATTGACCGCTCGCCAATTCTACTCAGCATTGGGCTGTCGGCTTCTTCTTCCTCAATATAGTCGTCAACTGGAACATCTAAAGATAGTTTTATGAGTTTGCGAACTCCTTCGGGTAACCCGCTAGTGTCATACTCAATATTATTTTTATCTAAAAACAGAAATAGTTTTCTTATTGATGTAACAAAAATACTGTCCCATTCTGTAACTTTTTCAGAGTTAAATACTACCTTTGTTGTTTCATGTTTTCTTAGCACTTCATTTAAATCGCCCGAAATCGAAACATTTGTTTTATATGTCCATTCTCCAGCCAGTTCGATTAATGTTGTGTTTTTATCTAACTGCCATACAACAGTAGAGCGGGTCCTCTTAGGATTATGAAATTCTATTATTTTAGAAGCAGTTTCCATTAAATTAATTATATCGGTTTTTAAAATCCAACACTAACACCAAAACTTATGAACGGGTCAGAACTATCATAAGGAGAATCATCATCTTGTATTACATCGAACAAAACTTGTGCATACGCCCATGTATTACGAGCAATTTGTTGAGAATATCCACCACCGAGTAAAAGGAAAGGGACCCAGTTTCTATCACCTGTATTGTGACCAGTAAGGTGCTGATAACTCATATAAGCAAACTCTGCATGTGTATAAAACTGAGGAATTATTCTATATCTTAACAACAAACTTCCACCAAAGTTATGAGATGTTAACGATGAAGAGTATCTAGAGTCATTAATGTACTCATAAGCAACCTTTAATCCACCGGAAAGTTGGGGAGTAAATTTGTAACCGATCATCGGTTCCACGCATATTCTAAAATAATCTCCCCAGAAACTAAAACCAATACCACCACCGTAATATACTTTTGAAGGTTTTTGGCTTTCATATCTTGACGGTGGTTGAGAAGTTTTTGTCGTATCAGAAGTTTGAGCAAAGGTAATGGAAAAAGAAACAAGTAAAATAATTACAAAGTATTTCATAATAATCCGTTTTGATTTTTTTTGAAAATAATTTGAATAACAATGTTAAAGTAGTAATAGGGTTGGATAAAATCAAACGGAATAAGGACAGAAGATTAAAGTTAAAACTATTTTGGAATTATTACTTTTTGCTCACCAATTTTTAGAATAATAACTTTATCTTCCGTGAGATTATTTTCTTTCATAACTTCTCTCATACGGCTTTCTGCTTCGCCAAGAGTATCATAGGATTCAGGAAAAGTATCGAAATGCATTGCCATCATCCTCTTTGCTTTTGTCTCTTTCATAATTTTAAGAGCATCAACAGGTCCAATATGTCTTATACTTACATAATCTCTAGGACGAATTGGTCCAATAGGCAATAAAGCAAGATCTATATCAGGAAATTTTTCTCCTATTTCTTTGAAAATTGTTGTGCCTTTCTCGTATCCGGTATCACCACTAAAATATACTGTAATTCCATTATGTTGAATCACATATCCAGTATAACTTTTATCTAACCATTCAGCATCAATTCCATATCGCATACCATTGTGAATAGCAGGAACAGCAGTAATTTTCAATCCGTCTTTTTCCCATGTATGCCATCTTTTTAATTCGTCAGTTTCAAAATCGAAATTTGGAATATAAACCAACCCTGCTTCGGGAACTAATAATTCTTTCACTTTCGATTCAATCATGTCAAGTGAGCCGATAGAGAGATGATCGGCATGAAGATGAGAAATAAGAACAGCATCAAGGTCAGGTAAATTTTCAGGATCAATACCCGGTTCTGTTAATCTCTTAGAAAGAAAAGCAACAGTTTCAGTAAATATGGGATCTGTCAGGACAAATTTATTATCAATTTGTATAAGCATAGTTGCATGACCAACCCATAAGACCGCTAATCTTGCGTCATTTCGTACCGGATCGGTAATTTTATTTTCCACTTTTCTCGGAGAGGAGAATAATGCTGAAATACTGCTTCCTACCGCATTTGACGTGGACAAAAATGTTGTACATGAAGTAAAGGCAAAGAGAAATAAAAAGATTATTAATAAAAATAACTGTTTGCGGAATTTTATATTTATGCGATTGTTTCTTGTTGCCATCATTAAAAATACCTCAATCGTAATGTGAATATCCATTCGGAATTAGTGAATGATGGTGAATACGTTGTTTGAATACCAAGTATTCCGGCAAACAGATAAATTCCTCCTTCGTAACTAATGCCGTTTTGCCCGTTAAAATTATAATATGAAACTCCAAGAGAAGCTGACATATATTCTCCTCGTTGCCAAAGAGGAATATAGGCTCTTGCCCCGCCTCTGAAAAGCCATCTGTCTTTGAATTTATCTTCCAACTTCAAATAGTCAGGAGAAAAGAAAAGTTCGACAGAACCACTTTGTCTTACTAAAGGTTCAGCAATAAGATAACGCCATGGTGAAAGTTTTTTGTTTATTCCAAATGAATAAAGTAGCGGTGTTATTTGCCAACGCATACCGAACCGCAAACCATTGGCAGAGGTAACCCACTGTGGGCTGGGAACCAACTGTGCTGCAGCCCAAGTCCACGTTGGATGTATATTCGGTTCTGTTGGTTTATTGTCAGATACTCTATTTTGCGAGTACATAAATCCATTCAATATCAGAATTGAACTAAAGACTAGAACAGTTCGTCTAAGAATTACGTAATTTAATTTTATCATAAATAAAATTATAAATTTATAGTTAAAATAAATACGTATTTAATTGTCCCCACAAAATATTAAGTTTATGAGGAATTGAATAATGAAAACAAAACTTTTTTTGAATATTACAGTTATTAGTATTCTAAGTTTAGCTACAGGTTGTTCATCGTCATCAGCGATAAATGATTTTTTTGGTATAGAAATGCCGCCGAGTGAAGTAAATTATTTTAAAATTATCGGTTACACCGAAGCGTCCGGAATTTCATATCAAAGCACTAAAAATATGAACCCCAATGTTTATGCTTGGGCTGGACTGGAAGGAACCAACATAAGAATAAAAATAACAAATAACACAGATGACCCAATTAACATTAATTACGATTCTGATCAATATTTATTGATTGAAACAGATGGCAAAGAGTATGTTATACCAAAAGGTGATATAATAAAGTATGAGGGATTAAACCCGATTGAACCGCATAGTTCAATTGAATTGCTATTTGAATTACCGAAAGATTATTGGGCAAGAGTAGGCGCTAGACAAAATCCTGATTATATGAAAGACTTTATGAAAGAACAAAACACTCTTTCATTCGAAAAAGAAAAGATAAAAGAATTACAAATAAAGTTGGGTTATACCAAAACAATAATTCTTAAACCGGTAACAGAGCTTTCAAAATAATTATTTTGATCTTACGGTAAAGAACAAAATAATTGTAACTGCTACGGCAGTTATTGCAATAACAGGTTCAACAATACTTGGTAAAAACGGTTCTGAAGGAACATTTGCTTTGGTAAAAGGCAATGAGTTGTTTTCTATAAAAGCAAAGTCATCATAGTTTATGGTATCGGTTTTGGTTACTTCAAAGGTATCGGAGCTAATAACAACACCCTCGTTCTCAACAATATAATTACCGGTAAGGTTAAATTTTCTTTCCAGTAAATATCCTCCGAATATACCATCCCTAAATAAATCGGGGTATTCAACGCCCACATGCGATATTGTGTAACTGATTTTGTTAGGTGTAGTAGAGTTGTTGTCTATCTTTATTCCTTTTTGATTTAAGGCTGAAATTACTCTGTCATTTAGAACAGAATATTCAGATGGAGTTAGATTTTCTACTTGATATCTATTAGTTGTATCTTTTATTGCAGAAGAAATCTTTTCAGTTGATTGATCAACCAATATGTTAATTCTCTCAAGGTTGGATAATGTTTGAGAAAATAATTGGGTTGATATAGTTGTAAAAAAAATTATTGAAATTAAAATTTTCAAAATAATAGCAACAAAAATGATTTAATAAATATTAACATAATGAATCATTAAGCTAAAAATCAATCATAAGAAAAATATCTTTGAAATGTTATAAGTAATAAATGCCATAATCCATGCTACTGACATAGTGTATCCGGCGTAAAACAATGTCCATTTCCATTTGCCCGCTTCGCGGTGAAAAACAATACTTGCGGCAAAGCAAGGAATGTAAAGAAGCACAAATACCATAAGAGAAAGTGCAACGGCTTTATTGTAGTTTGGATTCGCAAGTAGTTTATCACGCAAGTCTTGAGAGGTTTCATCAACATTACCAAGCGAATAAAGAGTTCCCATTGTGGAAACGACAATTTCCTTTGCGGCAATTCCGGTTACAAGAGCAATTCCTAATTTCCAATCAAAGCCAAGTGGAGCAACTACAGGTTCAATCCATTTTCCTAATCTACCGATAAAGGAGTATTCTAATTGTTTACCTGCTTCTTGTAATTCGAGTTTTGAAATTATTGATGCCTTCTCATCTTCACTATATTGGTTTGATAAAGTAACATCATTTTTTATTTGTTCATATTCTTTTTGTATATCTTCGCTAACAGGATAGTTACTGGCAATCCAAATAAGTATTGATGCAGCCATTATTATTGTTCCTGCCTTTCTTAAATAAAGAGAGGCTTTCTGCCACATTTGTAAAACTAAAATTCTGAACGAAGGCATTCTATAAGGTGGTAATTCCATAACGAATGGTTCGGAATCATCATGGAAAACAGCGCTTTTTAATAATCGTGCGGTGATAAGTGCAATTAATATTCCAAGAAGATAAATTAGGAACAAGATATTCCCAGCTTCAGAAGCGGCAAAGAATGTTCCTGCAATTAAAACATAAACGGGGAATTTTGCACTACAACTCATGAAAGGAATAATTAAAAGAGTAGTAATTCTGTCGCTTTTATTTTTCAATGTTCTTGTTGCCATAAATGCAGGCACAGAACAACCGAAGCCCGTTACCATTGGAATAAAAGACTTTCCGTGCAGTCCGACTTTGTGCATTACCTTATCAATAACAAATGCAGCGCGAGCCATGTAACCGGTTCCCTCGAGAAAGGAAAGCGCAAAGAAGAGTATCATAATATTCGGTAGATAAACCAATACGCCGCCAACACCGGAAATAATTCCATCAACTATAATAGAACGAGCAAGAGGTTCGGTAATAATTTGGCTAACTGCATTGCCGAGCCAGTCAAAAAAGTGTTGCAACCATTCCATTGGTGCATTACCTAAAGAAAAAGTAAGCTGAAATATCAACCACATGAAAAAGATAAAGAGAGGAAGTCCCGTAATTCTGTTTATTAATATACTATCAATAATTTCCGTAGTGGTTTTTTTCTTTTTGGGTGCGTACTTAACTGTTTCTTTTATTGCGCCACGGATAAATGCAAAGCGCTCCTCTTTAATCATTAATTCCGGATCACTGTCAAATTCTTTTTTTGTTGTATGCAACGCTTCTGTTAAAATATCATTGACCTTAATCCATATCGGATATTCTTTAACAAGTTTGTAAACATCTTTATCATTAACAAGCAGTTTAATAGCAAGCCATCTTGGGGAATACTTTTCGGAAAGTTCAGCATCGGTAGATAAGACTTCCGTTAACCTTTCAATAAATCCTTCCATGGTTGATGAGAAGGATAATTTGTTTTTTTTGATCGTTATTTTTCCTGTGTAAAGATCAACTATATGGTCGAGGATATCTGTAATACCTTTATTGTGAGTAGCTGATGTTGGAATAAAGTGAGTTCCAATAAGTTTTTCCAGTTGGTCGAGATCAATCTCGGTTTTTTGAGCCTCAACTTCGTCGTACATGTTTAATGCAACAATTAGATTTGCTTCTATGTCAATCAGTTGGGTTGTTAAAAATAAATTTCTTTCAAGATTTGTTGCATCAACTACATTTACTACAACATCAGGTTTCTCATGAAGGATGTATTCTCTTGTTACAATTTCTTCCGGTGAGTAGGTGGTTAAGCTATAAGTACCGGGCAAATCGATTACTTTAATTTCGTACCCGCGATGTTTAATTACGCCCTCATACTTTTCAACAGTAACACCGGGAAAATTTCCAACCTTTTGATTTGCCCCGACTAGCTTGTTAAATAGAGATGTTTTGCCTGCATTGGGATTGCCAGCTAACGCTACTAAAATTTGATCTCCTTGCATATATTTCCTTCACTTAATATAACCGCAACAAATAGATTATCGCGATATCCATATCTAACAATTTACATTCTCGTTCTTAAAATAAACCCCAACGTTTTTTGTTATGATTATTGCCTTTGTGTATCTTAACGATTTCAACTTCAATATTTTCCGCCTCTTCAAGTCGAAGCGACAAATAAAATCCGTTCAAAAATACTTCAATAGGATCGCCAAGAGGAGCAACCCTAACAACTTTGAGTTTAACTCCTTTTACAAGTCCCATATCTAGCAAACGAAATCTAATATCACCTTTCGCTCCCATTTTTACAACCTTAACAGTATCACCAACTTTAATTTGATCTAAAGTAATTTTAGGTTGCTCTTTACATTCTATTAAAATCTTTGAGGAAAGTTCATACCCTATTGGTATCTCAGCGCCGTTTTTAACCAGATGTATTTTACCTCTGCCATTCTGCCGATTATGAATGGTTACTTTATCCCCAATTTCCAGACCAAGAGATTTAATATTTTCAACAGCACCAATGCCGCCGTCAATATCAACTATTTTCCCTTTCTGGTTAATACCGCAATATGAAATTCTACTAATCATAACATTAATTAAATTTTATTATTTAAACTTAATCTTAATAAGAGGCAAAATCAAACTCTAAATTTTTTAAGTTTTCAATTCTTAAAGCTAGCAAAAAAGAATATGATTTATTATAATATTTGCTATCTTATTAAAACTAAACGAACACATTATAAATAGGAGTTACTATGATAAATAGAAGATATTTTCTGAAAGGCAGCTTTTTAGCTGCTACAGGATTGGTTGTACTAAATCCTTCAAAAATGCTTGCAAATGATAAGAACAAATTCAGCGGTATTGTTTACACAAAAGATGACCCTGGTAAATGGTCGAAAAAGGTGAAAAGCCATGCCCCTGTTGCAACTGTTGATGGGAAAAAAGTAACAGTTAAAACAATGCACGGTATGAGTGAACAGCATTATATCGTGAGACACACTTTGGTTAGTAAAGACGGAGTTGTTCTTGCTGAGAAAACACTTTATCCGACAGATAAAGCTGTTTCTGTTTTTGAGGTTGAAAAATTACCTAAGTCATTCTACGTTACAAGTTTTTGTAACAAACATGATTTATGGGTAAGCGAATATAGTTCTTAAAAACATTTGTTTTAAAACAGTAAAGCCCCTCAAATTTGAGGGGCTTTAGTTTTGAATGTCATTCTAATTAGATAACTTCAACATCAGCTGCTTGAAGACCCTTAGGACCTTCAGTTACTGAAAATTCAACCTTATCATTCTCATCGAGAGTTTTATAGCCATCGCTAATAATTGATTGGAAATGTACAAATACATCTTCACCGTTTTCTTGTTGAATAAAACCATAACCTTTTGAACTGTTGAACCACTTTACGGTTCCTTGTTTTCGATCTGCCATATTTTACAGATGCTCCTATTTTAATTGAAATTTACAATTTGACAGGGATTAAAAAAAAATGGGAAGGTATTTCTACTTCTACATCAACTTCTTACATCTACTGTCTTTCTAATTGTAAAGATAGGGAAAGTTTCTTTTACAACCTAATTATTTAAATTTAGCACTAAAAATCTCCCTTATTCATAATTGCAAGCTCAAAGCGGATTGCTCTGAATAATTATACCCATTAAATACTGTGTATTAATAAATGTTTATTGCTATTTTAAATCTGGAATCCAATAAACTATACAAAGACGTTATAATTATGAAATTGAAGAGAACATATTTACTGTATTTATTCTTAATGCTAAATTTTACTTTGTCAAATATATTCGCACAGAGGTTTGAAGTAACTCCTTATGTCGGATATCAATTTACCGGAAGTTTAACAACAACCGAAGGTAAACTGAGTATGAAAGACGGAATGAACTATGGGATGATTCTGGATATAACAGTACAAAAAGATATGCAAGCCGAGTTTTGGTATTGCAGAACCGAATCTGATCTTTCATATAAGCTAAATGATGCAACCGGTTACACTTTTGTAGATGATATGAGTATTGAGTATTTTCATGCCGGTGCGCTTTATGTACCTGAGTGGGGTAGAATTCGACCAATTGGAATCTTTACACTTGGGTTTACACGATCACATCTTAAAAGCGGAAATTATGATGACGATTGGAGATTCTCAATTGGAGTTGGAGGTGGTGCAAAGTTTTTTCTAACAAAAAACATTGCTTTTAGAGTTCAAGGTAGATTACTCATCCCAATTTTCACTTCAAATGCTACGATCTATTGTACAAACGGAGGATGTCTTTTTCATATTGAAGCCGGGGAAATTATTTTCCAACCGGATTTTAATGCTGGATTAACAATAGCGTTTTAATATGGATTATTTACGATTTTAATGCTAAAAGAATTCTGCTTAAAACAAGAAATTGCTATTGATATTCCATCAAGTTAAATTTGAAATCTACATTCCTTTCATTGGTGCAAAGTTTAATCAAACAATTAACTTATTCTAATTTAATACGTCGAAAGGGAAAATTTTTTATATAGGATTTAGATAATGGATAAACGAAAATTAATTATTATTGTTTCAGGTATTGCCATAATTGTATTTGCCTTTTTCTCAATGCAATGGCTCGGAGGAATGAAAAAGCGTCCACCCAAAAGACCTGCAAAGGAAATTATTAGGTCAGTAAATGCCGATCAAATAAAATATTCTGATAAATATATAGCAATTACAGCAACAGGAAGAGTAACTTCAAATGCTGATGTTACTTTAATAGCTCAAGTGCGTGGAGAAATAATGCAAGGTGATATCGATTTTAAAGTGGGTGAATCATTTAAGAAAGGAGACCTGCTTGTAAAGATTGACGATACAATTGAGTTGAACAATATGAAATCGAGGAAAAGTTCTTTTCTTAATAGTGTTGCAGCAATATTACCGGACCTTAAAGTCAGCTTCCCAGATGAATATAGTAAGTGGGTGGGATTTATGGAGTCAATCGATATAGATAAAAATTTACCACCGTTGCCAAAAATAAACTCATCTCAAATCAGAATTTTTATGGCTAGCAGAAATATTTTAACAAATTATTATACTATTAAATCTGCCGAAGCAAATTTTGAATCGTATCATATTTATGCACCATTTGACGGAACAATTGTAGAAGTAAATTTACAGAAAGGTGCTATTGCAAACCCCGGATCAAAATTGGGCAGGATAATCAATACCAAAAATCTTGAGTTAGAGGTGCCCGTTGAAGTAAATGATGCACAGTGGTTAAAAATAGGTCAGAAGGTAAAAATATATAATAACAGTAGAACTTCTGTATGGACAGGAAAAATTGTTCGGAAATCTCAAAATGTAAATCCTGCGACTCAATCAATAAATGTATTTGTTGCAATAAATGCTTCAAAATCAAAACCGGTTTTCCAAGGTGAATATTTGTTAGCAGAATTTTCGGGGATAAGATTAAAAAATGTTATGGAGATTCCACGTAAAGCGGTGTTTAATGAAAATGAAGTTTTTGTTGTAAGGGATGGTCTTTTGATCAAAGAGATCATAGATATTCAGAAGATAAGTAGAGACAAACTCTACTTTACAGGAATTGAACCGGAAGTATATATTGTAACTGAACCCCTTATAAATGCTACAGAAAACACACGTGTTAAAATTATTGGGCTAAATGATCCGGCAGAAAAAGAACAACCTCAAAACCACACAAAGAATCTTTAGTCTTCAAGGAAGTTAAACTATAATGAGAAAATTAATAGCTCCGTTTGTAAAGTATCCATTTTATGCGAATATAATTATAGCATTTATAATTATGTTAGGCGGATTCAGTTTGTTATCGATGAAAAAATCTTTCTTTCCGGAAACAAAGTCAAGAAATATTGTAATTACTGTTTCTTATCCTGGTGCTTCTCCTAAAGAAATGGAAGAAGGAATAACAACAAGAATTGAAGAAGCTCTAAGGAGTATTGTTGGTATTAAAGAAATGAACTCTACTTCTTCGGAAAATTTTTCAAGAGTAAATATAGAAACGACTGGAGAATATGACCTTGATGAAACATTGATGGAAGTTAAGAATGCAGTTGATGGGATAAGTTCGTTTCCGAGTGCAGCAGAAAAACCGATTGTATATAAACGTAGAAGCAGAACACAAGCGGCTTATATGACACTCTCCGGTGATACCGATCTACTGACATTGAAAAAGTATGCTCAGGAAATAGAAGAGGATTTCTTATTGTCAGGAATTTTGTCAAAGGTAACTCTTAACGGTTATCCGGATCTTGAAGTTTCGGTTGAAGTGACGGAGGAGAATCTCTTAAGATATAATTTGACATTCGATTTAATTGCAGCAGCCATCGCCGCAAATAATACCGACGTTGCGGCTGGACAAATAAAATCGGAAGATGAAGAAATTCTTATAAGGTCAAGAAACAGAAGCGTCAATCCAAATGCGATTGGCGAAATAATTATTCGAGCAAATGACGACGGTAGTTTTTTGCGTATCAGAGATGTAGCAAATGTAAAAACCAAGTTTGCCGATGTTTCCAGTAGTGCAAAAGTAAATGGAAAGCAAGCGGTTTTCTTTTCGATTGAAAAATTAGGAAAGGAAGATCTGCAAGAGATCTCGGATTATCTTAATAATTACGTGAAAGAATTCAATGATAAATATGATTTCATGAGATTGGATATTACTTATGATTTTAATTCAATGCTCGACAGCCGTTTGAATCTGCTTGTTAATAACGGTGGTATGGGGCTTTTACTGGTTGTAATATCGCTGGCGTTTTTCTTGAGTTTTAGGTTGTCACTTTGGGTTGCTTGGGGCATTCCTTCGGCTTTTCTTGGGATGTTCATTGTCGCAAATTTATCGGGTATAACGATTAATATGATATCGTTGTTTGGAATGATACTGGTTGTAGGAATACTGGTTGACGATGGAATTGTGATAGCCGAAAATATATTTACCCATTTTGAAATGGGTAAGAACCCTAAAAGGGCTGCATTGGATGGAGTGGTTGAAGTTTATCCTGCAGTTCTGACATCAGTATTGACAACTATTGTAGCTTTTGCTCCGTTGTTATTCCTACAAGGAAAAATGGAAATACTTTATGAGATGGCATTTATTGTAATTTTTAGTTTAGGGTTCTCTCTTGTTGAAGCGCTCTTTGTTTTGCCTGCTCATCTTTCGAGTCCTCATATTCTAAGAAGAAATGACCAAAAGAAAACCGGGAAAATAAGACAAAAGACAGAAAAAGTAATCTATCTGATGAGAGATGTTTTATATAAAAATGTTCTCTCTGCAATTATTAGATGGCGATGGATAGTTGTTACTATTCCAATAGCATTGATATTAATAACTCTTGGAATGATTAAAGGAACAATAATTCGTACAACTTTTTTCCCTGCTGTAGCATTTGATATGTTTACTGTTAATGTGGCATTCACTCCGGGTTCTGGAGAAAAACAAACGGCAATGTATCTGGAAAAATTTGATAAATTGATTTGGGAAGTAAATAATGAACTTAAAGAAGAGTTTGCTGATACTAATGATTTTGTAACCTTTACTATCAGGGCTATAGGAAATGCTTTTAGTGGACAAGAAATTGGAGCACATGCAGGAAATATTAATGTGTTGATGCGAGATATGGAGGGTGCGCCAATCTCAACCTTTGAAATATCTGCACGAGTTCGGGATAGAATAGGAGAAGTCCCGGGAGCTTCGAAATTTACCGTTGGCGGAAGAAATCGATGGGGCAGCCCGGTTGCAATTAGTCTGCTTGGCAAGAATCTGGAAGAGCTAAACAGTGCAAAAGAAATGCTTATTGCCAGTTTGAAAGATATGCCGGAACTGGATAATGTAAAAGATAATAATTCACTTGGCAAACAAGAAATACAAATACAACTTAAACCCAAAGCGTATTTTCTCGGATTATCACAAGCGGAAATTGCAAAGCAAATAAGACAAGGTTTTTATGGCGGGCAGGTACAACGACTTCAGCAGGGCAAAGATGAAATTCGTATTTGGGTTCGTTATCCCAAAGAAGACAGATTAAATATCGGACAGTTTGAAAATATGAAGATAAAGACCATTAAGGGAGAATTTCCTTTAACAGAATTGGTTACATACAACATCGAACGAGGTCCTGTAAATATTCAAAGGTATAACGGCTCACGTGATGCTCGTGTTGACGCCGATCTACTTGATCCTTATGCATCTGTTCCGCCTATATTGGAATATATACGAGCCGAGATAATACCGGAAGTAAAAGCACTTCATCCAGGTGTAAGGGTTGTTTATAGAGGTCAAGCACAAGATAGTGCCGAATCAATGTCGCAAGTTGTAAGTCTCTTTTCTGTCGCATTTGCTTTGATAATTTTAATTCTGATTATTCACTTTAAGTCAATAAGTCATATGTTTATTATTGTAATGATGATACCTCTCTCATTTCTTGGCGCTGCGTGGGGACATGGAATTCACGGTCATCCCATCTCGATATTAAGTGCATGGGGAATGGTCGCATTATCGGGTGTTATCATAAATGATGCTGTGGTGTTCCTTGCTAAGTATAATCAGCTTTTGTTGGAAGGAGTTAAGGTGGAGGACGCTGCATTTAAAGCTGGAATATCAAGATTCCGCGCAATAATGTTAACGACTTTAACAACCGCTGTTGGACTTTTCCCGATAATTTTGGAAACAAGTTTTCAAGCGCAATTCCTTATCCCGATGGCAATTTCACTTGCTTATGGTGTTTTAATCGGAACCGGATTTATACTTGCATTTTTCCCGGTACTGTTATTAACTCTTAACGATGTTAAAGTTTGGTTATATAAATTCTGGAATGGTAAGAAGATAGCACCGGAAGAGGTTGAGCCCGCTATCATTGCAAACAGCGTAAAGATTGATTGATAATTTAACCTTTACTTAAACTTAGTTGGAACTGTTTTAACATCAGAAGAAAAACGTTGTACTGCTGGAATTGTATTTGAAATATTCATTCCATCTTCAGATGTTTTTAATCCGAAACAAGGCCAAGAAATATCATCCGGTATAAACGTTGGTTTTTTATCGTAATAAAATGAATATGTTTCAAGAAACATTGCATTAGTTAATTGATCTTTAGGCATATTTTTCAGAACAAAGTTATCATTACCTCTTGCGGTTACATAAGCAACATTACCTATTATATTGGTTTTGTCTGTTCCGCGTTCTATTTGCAGTTCTTGATTTCTGAAAAGTCCAAAGAGACCTTCATCGTAAACATAGTTTCTAAGAAAAGTATTATACTCACCATTTGCACCCCAAACATAATCCACATTTATATATTCAATATAATTGCTTTCAAATAGATT
>Ga0256913_10000114_pt1 | contig 36138 bp, 18 predicted proteins | sample Axial_MatmetaG_FD_185970 | JGI IMG/M metagenome (GOLD analysis project Ga0256913, IMG submission 185970) | Deep-sea worm associated microbial mat communities from Axial Seamount, Juan de Fuca Ridge, Pacific Ocean - Axial_Mat | ecosystem: Environmental > Aquatic > Marine > Oceanic > Microbial... | reverse complement strand
ACTGTGGCTGAAATATTGGCGGTATCGTTTTCGGCATACTGCCCTGAGCCAGTTCCATTATTTACTGTGAGAGTAAATTTAGGAGCGGCATTTTGAGTTGCAGTGAAATTAACACCTGTAACATCTGCACCTGAAACTGTCGCACTTGCTGTAGCGGGAGCGAATGTGTATCCAGTGAGGGTTGGAGTTACCGTATAAGCTCCATCGTTAAGACCGCTGATTGTGTAATTACCACTTGCATCAGTTGTTGCAGAATGAGTTGCATCAACAGCAACAGCGACACCCTGTTGAATATCCCCGGAAACTGTTCCGCTGATACTGTGGGTATTTGGCGGAGCTTGTTTAAATGTAGCAGTAACAGTAATATTCTGAGCAGGCATAGTTACAGTAGTAGAAGCTGCACTTGCATCCGCAAGATACTGAGTATTGCCTGTCCATGCATCAAATATCTGACCGTTTGGAACACTAGCAGAAATAGGAACTGAATCATTTTCAGCATACTGTCCTGAGCCAGTTCCATTATTTACTGTAAGAGTAAATTTAGGAGCGGCATTTTGAGTTGCAGTGAAATTAACACCTGTAACATCTGCACCTGAAACTGTCGCACTTGCTGTAGCGGGAGCGAATGTGTATCCTGCAAGGGTTGGAGTTACCGTATAAGTTCCATCGTTAAGACCGCTGATTGTGTAATTACCACTTGCATCAGTTGTTGCAGAATGAGTTGCATCAACAGCAACAGCGACACCCTGTTGAATATCCCCGGAAACTGTTCCGCTGATACTGTGGGTATTTGGCGGAGCTTGTTTAAATGTTGCAGTAACAGTAATATTCTGAGCAGGCATAGTTACAGTAGTGGAAGCTGCACTTGCATCCGCAAGATACTGAGTATCACCTGTCCATGCATCAAAAAGCTGTCCTGTGGGAACTGTAGCTGAAATATTTACAGATTGATTCTCCTGATAATTACCGCTGCCAGTACCACCGTTAACTGTTAATGAGTAAGTAGACGGAGGAGTTCCGAACCATTTGTTATATAGGTAGTTTTCAACGGTATCTCTATCTGTATCGGATAATGCCTGATTATAAATGATAATTTCTGCAATTCCACCATCCCATATTCGTCCTAGATCTCTATCCATTGTAATTTGGCTTGCCGAAAGGTCGGCGGAGGCAATTAATGATACCATTACATATTGATTTGCGGGTATATCTGCAGTTAATCCATCAAAATTTGCGCGATCTACTCTTGTTGCACCATTTTTTATTCCATCAGCAGCATAAGTACTGTCCCAAAGGGTACCTGTACCTCTATGGAAATCGTAATTGGCGTCATCGCCAAGAAGAAAATGTAACTTTGAACCATCAGAAGTCTGATTTTTTTCCTTTAAAACCCAGAAAACAGTTTTTACATTTGAAATTTTTTGGAATAAAAGATTATCATCAGCTCCATCAAATATAACAACAGATTTTCCATTAAGTTCACCTGCTGTTACAGAAGGTTGTTTTGCCGCATCGCCTTGTTCTGCATTATTATTTTTGCCTGACTTATCTTTCCAACTCTGTAATGCACCAGTTACGGCTGAACCATCTCCAGCCGGGTCAGCACCGTCAAGCCATAACACACACCCTGCAACCGAAGTCGGGTCATCGCCTCCTTGCGAGCCTGAGGCAGTCGCAGTAAAGTTTATTCCACTCTGAGCAGCTCCGTTTACCGTGACTGATTTATTTACCGGACTGAAAGTATAACCATTTAAAGTTGGGGTTACTGTATAAGTCCCGTCAGATACTCCCGTAAAAGTATAATTTCCGCTAGCATCTGTTATAACAGAATCGGAAGTATTTCCAGTCAAAGAAATGGTAACACCGGCAGCAACATCTCCTGACACTGTACCAGCGATGGAATAGGTACTTTGTCCCTGAGGGGTTACAGAAATCGTTACAGTTGCTGCACTACTATCCAAAGAACCGTCATTAGCCTTATAAGAAAAAGAGTCTTGCCCTGTCCAGTCTGTCTGAGGATTGTATGTAAAAGAACCGTCACTGTTAAGAGTTAACTGCCCATTTGAGGTTGAAGAGATAAGAACAGCATTCAAAGAATCACCCTCAGGGTCACTGTCATTTTTCAATACACCGGAAGAAACATCAATATTCAAAGCAACATTTTGCATTGTAGTATAGGAATCATCAGATGCATTTGGCGGATTATTTCCTGATGAATTCTGTAAAGCCAAAACTGAAACAGTTACAGAAGCGGATGAAGTCTGCCCGGTAGAATCAGTTCCCTGAAGCATAATTGTATGTTCGCCGGCAGAAAGCTGAACTCCATTAATAGTTTGACCTACTCCTAAAAATCCGTCAATACTTGAAAACCAGCTCAATGCATTACCTGTTAAAGTTCCATCCTCATTATCAGTTACACTTCCATTTAAATCGACAGAAGTTCCCTCTGTAATATTAGTACCGTTTGAAGGCTGAGACACTGAAACTTGTGGGAAGGAATCCTTTGCATTTATTATTGTTGAAATATCTGCAGCAGTCATTGTATTAGCGTAAAGCTTAACATCATCAATTACACCGGAAAAATTTACAGACAGTGAATTGAAATTCACAGTTGACGCTGATTGAGAAATTGATGTAGAACCTGCACTTTGACCATTCACAAAAAGTTCAGCACTGGAATTAAAATCGACAGAAAAAAGAATATTATTCCAGGAATCTGGAGTAGTCTGTTGAGAACTTGTAATTTCTCCAATAATATTATCAGTGTTACTCAAGAGAATAAGATGAAGTACACTGGAACTGTCAAATTTCAGCAACCACTTATATGGCGGATATTCAGCTTTACATATTACGATGTCCGCCAAATTAGATCCTGTATAATTCATCCACATTGAATATGATGCTTTATCAAGCGTTTTATTGGTAAAATATATTCCGTCAATAACTACTTCCGAATTTGAATTACACTTCAATGCACTGTTCAATATACCGGCAGTGCTTCCTGTTTCAAAATTAATTCCACCGGAAAGATTTCCAGTGTTGCTAAAAAAAGATGAATCAAAGGCTTTAATCCCACGCAACTCGTCTAGTTTCCATTCTCCGACCATTTCATCTTCTGCTGTCATTTTTACATTGAAAGGTGAATTTACAGCATCTGATACAATTGAAAGAACGGTCTCCTTATGGCCTGTTCCGGTAGCAGTGTAAATAACAATAAACTCGGTACTTTCTCCAGGGTTTAAAGTCATTACAGAAGGTGGTGTTGAAACAGAAAAACCATTTCCAGTAACACTCACACTTGTTAAATTCACTACCTGAGAACTAGGATTTTTTATTGTAAAATATGAGCGTAAAGTACTTCCAACCGCAGTTCCGGCAAACGATGTGCCTTTTTCTAGAGAAGGATTATTATCATTATTACTCAGCTCTGCAAAATTGTTAAAAAGCGCAATTGCCTTTTCCTGAGAACCAACAGCATGAGCTTTAATTGAAAACTCAAAATTTTCCTCATCAAAATCATTACTTTGGATAGTTATCTTACCTGAATAATCTCCTGAAGAAGATGGAGAAAAAGAAATTTCACAAAATGACGCATCTCCAGGAGCAACCACCGAATCAGGTTGAGTTGTCACAGAAAAGCCATTACCGTCAACCGAAACTCCTGAAATATTTAAGGGAGAAGTACCGTTATTCTCAATTAACCAAGTATATGAAATTGTATTACCAATGCTAGAAGTCGGCAATACAAATGCCTTTGAATCCGCAATACCATTCCCGTTAATTAATGCAATCCCATCAACTGTCATAATATTAATTTCCGGACCGTTTATTGTTATATCAACACTCGCAGTTTCAGAACTACCCCCTGCGTCAGTAGCTGTTAGGTAAATAGTGTGATTTCCTGGTGGCAACGAAGAAGTTTCAATACTGGCACCTTTTCCAAATACTCCAAGCTGGTTACTGCTCCATACAAACTTATTTCCATCCGTAGCAGATGCAGAAAAACTGACTTGATCACCCTGCTGAAAAACTGATCCATTAGCAGGATTATTGACTTTCGTATTTGAAATAGCATATAAATTTATTGTCAAAAAAAACAATAAAGTTGGCACCATGCTTCTGTAGATAAATTCAGAACATAAAAAGTTTTTTTTCATTTTTGCCTCATATTGTAGATAAATTATATATAAATGAATGCAATAATGTATTGCAAAGCAACTTAACTCTGAGTACACCTGAGCCTTAAATTAATATAATTACTAAAACAAAAAAATCAAATAAAGAAACGATAAAAATCATGATTTGAAGATTTTGAAACTTATCAGACAATCAAAAAAGAAACAGTCAAAATAAACAATCAATCCAGATAATGAATATAACTTTTTATTATGATATTTTTTTCTAAGAAAATATTGTATTAGGCCATTAATAATATATATTACCTCCGGTTATTAAAATAACATTTAGCAAAATTCAAATTATAACATTGCGTAGCAGAAAAATAAAAAGAGATAAAAAATGAATGAAGGATACAATAATAAATTTGAAGACACCGAGACAAACAAAGTCTCTTACGATTTAGAAAGTACACCCACCCAACACGCAAAAAAAAAGTTTGATTTATCCGAAGTTGATACATCTCTTACAGAAATGAGTGAACCTCTTTCAACCGATACAATTGCATTAGCGAAAACTCCTCAGTTACCTGAAAAAAAGACAAAAAAACGGTTAAAAATAAGTTGTTTCAGATGTAACCAAAAGCTAGATCTAACGGATATGGAGCCATTTTCAAAAGTGGTTTGCCCGTCTTGTGAAAAACTTATTATAGTTCCAAAATGGTTTGATAATTATCTTTTAGAGGAGTTATGTGGAATAGGCGGGATGGCTAATGTATACCGCGGTCTTGACCTTGCACTTGACCGTGAAATTGCGATAAAAGAACTCCATTCAAGTTTGGCTGAAGATCAGCAGTTGACAAAACTTTTTCTCCACGAAGCGCGAACTGCCGCAACCTTAAACCATTATGCAATACTTCCCATATACACCTGCGGTAAATTTGAAGGGCGTCCGTATATTGTGATGCAGTATATGGGTGGAGGTTCTCTGGAAAAAAAGCTTGAGGAAATACCGAAAAAAGGCAACTTAAAATATAGAGAAATTGTTCAGTGGCTTTTTGATGCTTCTGAAGCCTTAGAAAATGCAAGGCGCCATGGAATAATTCATCACGATATAAAACCAGGAAATTTAATGCTTGATGCTGATAATCAAATCAAAATTGCCGATTTCGGATTAGCACAGGCTGTAAATGATTCTAAATCAGGCGAACTCCTTGAAGTAACAAAGAAAATGTGTACTCCTGACTATGTTAGTCCTGAAAAACTTTTAACTGGAGAAGAGAACTACAAAGGCGATATATATAGTTTGGGAGCGACATTTTACCATCTTATTACCGGACAGAAAGTTTTTGAATGTTCATCAACGGAAGAAGTTTTAAAGGTTAAAGTATTAAATGATCCTGAAAGCATACAAGATATCCGAAAAGATATTCCGGTAAAGCTTGCAAATCTGATAATGGCAATGCTGAAAAAAGCACCAGAAAAAAGACCTGATTATCAAACAATAATAAAAGAACTATCAGATATTTTAAGTCGTTTAAAAAAACAAAAACAAAAGCCTGCCATTAAAAAGCATATAAGCACTAGAACTATAAAGAAACCAGTCAGTACAAAAAATAAACAGAATAAATCAAATAAGAAAAAAGATAATCTAATGAGATCCATGACTCGAATTCTTTTTATCGTTTTACTTGTTGTAGTCCTATTCTTTTTGTGGGATTCTGGTTTTTTCTCTTTAGAAGATAAAACATCAACTCCTTTAACCACGGATTTTCTGCCAGATGTAACGGCTAAATTAAGTGAAGGCGACTCTGAATTAGCAGAACTATTAGCAAATAAAGCTATAAAAAAATCTGTACTTTCAAATGATGCATATAAACAGGCTGCTCTCCAAAAAGTAATTGCTATGTATTTGAATAAAAACCCCCTGGCCCCATCCGAAGCATTTCAAATGTCAAACCGTCTTGTTGGTTCTGGTGTTCCTAAAGATGACTATACGGTTCTTATTTTGAATTTTCTATCATCTCCGAATGTTCCATATAACAAACTTCAGGATCTGCTGAGTTCTGATTCACATTATCAGCTTCTTGCAGATGTAGCTATTTTTGTGCGAGAAGAATATAATCATGGTAAAAAATCAATTGAACGAAATGCATTTAGACACATATCATCAATAGAGGGTGTCAATAATTCTTTCTGGGGTCACAGATCCTTCAGAAATAGAATCTCCCTGTGGTCAAAAACTATAAATAATAAAAATTGTTATATTCAAAAAATAGAACCATTATTCAGGAAAAAACAAATTGTCGAAGAAAAAAATCCAACTGCGTCATCTACAGAAACAGAAAATAAAAAAATAAAATCTCCTGAAACTAAAAAAATAAATCCTTTAAAAAATCTAAATACCGAGTGGTTAAAAAAACATCGCCCTTATGCCGCCAAACGCCCTCGCCCGGACGATTTTATCTTTTCCGAAAAGAAAATAAAAAAATACCTTAACTCTCTGCCTCATGAATCGATAGATATTGAAACCAAACGACTAGAACAGTTAATGCCATTAAAAGATCACCTGACTCAAATGATGCTCCACCTGCCCTATGGAAAGAATTCTATTAAAAAGAAAAATGGAAAAATCGTAAAAGGTCATATAATGGCAGGTCCTAAATTTGTATCTGTAAAAAAATCAAATGGAAAAAGAGAAAGAATTTATTGGAAAGATATTCACATTGATCAATTCATAGATTTCCTTAAACATTATGCGCTCTTCCGTAAAAATGCTCAACTAAGCGGAACAATAACGAGAAAAGCCACTGCGAAAAAAAGAATGGAAACGGCCTGGGAATACCTTAGAATTGCTTTACTTTGCGATTGGTATGGGCAATATGACAAAGCAATTATTCTGACGCGTAAAGCTATATCAATCGATCCTAAAATAGAACAAGATGCTATTGACTACATGCTGAAATAGAAAGTTTGGGATAAATCTCTAAGTAAATTACCTAAAGTTTTTTTTAAAGCCTTGACATTATGAACTAATGTGCAAAAGTATCTATAACAAAAAATTTTATTAAATACATTTTTAAAAGTGTAAAAAATAACTCAATGTTAATTAGCATTCAAAAATTTGTTATATTTTTATAAAAGGAAAATTATATTACGATGGCAAGACCAGAAAAAGACCGTAAAGTATTTGAACCTCCGGCATTTAAATGCTTTAAACCGGCAGGTATAAGAAAAGGGGCTCTGGAAGCAGTTACATTATCTTTAGACGAATATGAATCTGTCAGATTAGCAGATTTTCAAGGCTTAGAACATAGTGAAGCGGCTGAGAAGATGTCAATATCCCGTCCGACATTTACACGATTAATTTCGAAAGCACGAAAAAAGCTTTCAGATATGTTAATAAACGGAAAAGTGCTTCAAATAGAAGGGGGAGCGGTACACTTTGCTCAAAACAAAATAAAATGCCTCAAATGTGGTAATATATTCCCGGATAAACTTAATCAGAATGCTTATATATGCCCTGAATGCGGTTCAAAGCAATTTGAAGATATGGCAAAAGGATTTGGACACGGCAGATGCTGTGGTAGAAAATTTAAATAATAAATAAAGGAAAAAGGAATTTTTATATGAGAATAGCTATTCCAACAGCAAACGGAAAACTTGCAATGCACTTTGGGCATTGCGAAAAATTTACAATCGTTGATACTGAAAATGAAACAATTATAAAGAAAGAAGAATTAGTTCCTCCTCCTCATGAACCTGGAGTATTGCCGAAATGGTTGAAAGAGCAAAATGTGGAAGCCATAATTGCAGGGGGGATGGGACAAAGAGCTCAGGAACTATTCAATAATGCAGAAATCAAAGTAACAGTAGGGGCTCCTGCAGAAGATATTGACGATTTAATAGTAAAATATTTAAATAACACCCTTGAAAGTGGAGCAAACTGTTGTGATCATTAATTTTATAAAAAAGTTACTTTGAACTCAACCGGCAAAATGCACATCTATGGTAAATTTTATATGGAGATTACACTATGAAGATATTAATTGTTTTTAATCAAGCTCCCTACGATGGAACAGATGTTACCTGGAACGGCTTACGACTTGCAGAAACATTATTGAATTCAGGTCAGGAAGTTCGTATTTTTTTGATGAATGATTCAGTTGACATGGCACGGGATATCTGCAAACCACCTTCTGAATATGATCAGAATTTAACTCAAATATTAAAAAATCTGATAAAAATGGGTATTTCAGTAAAAGTTTGCGGTACATGCATGGCTCGTTGCGGCATATACAAAGATGAACCATATTTTGACGGTGCAGAAAAATCAACAATGACTCAACTAGCTCAATGGATTACGGAAAGTGATAAAGTAATCACATTCTAGGAGCAAAAAAAATCTCCAATTTTTTAATTGGAGATTTTTTAAATTATATCGTATATCTTTTAATCTTCAAGATTTTTCTTGATGATTCTTTCTCTTAAAGAATCAGCGGCAAATCCTGTATTTTTATCAACATTGATAACTTTACCCTTTTCAAATTCTTGAAACTTCTTCTCATTAAGAAGATATCCACATTTTCCGCATAAAATTACCTTGCCTGTAGATTTCAACACCTGCATCTCTTCCGGTGTTAATTTTAACTGCTTTGATTTCGAAATTATCCTCTGCTTTAAACTATCTGATAACTCTACATTATCTTTCGAAAATAAAGCTTTCATCTCTTCTTGAGATAACCCCAAAGGTCCTTTCTTTTCTACATCTGCAACTGGCGGTTTTGGAGCAACAGTCATAGGACATGAAGAATTACACCCCGCAACGACCAACATCATTACACCAGCAACCAATATCAATAATTTTTTCATCTCTTCTTCACCTTTCTAATTTTTTATTACCTTTCATTAATATTAACCTCGTTTATAATATGATTGATAATTATTATTTGTCAATACCTCCTTTTAACTCTTACCATCATTTCTCTTAATTTTTCCGCATAAGCATAGCTAAAAATATAAGATAATTATTATATAATAAAAATTTAACATTATAATCTATATAATTCAAGCAAATCTTTATTATTTTTAAACTTTTTTCAAGTTTAGTTATTTCAAATAAAAAATTTAAGTCAAACAAAAAACTTACCACAAAAATCAACTTATATTTCAAAAAATGGAGTAAAATGTTTTGAATGCCTTTAAGTTTAATGTATAATAGAGTAAAGAAAAGTAATAAATTTTACTTGAAGATTGCTAGAACTAAAAGGAGCTTAAAAATGAAATTTAATTATATAGAGAATAATGTAATTGTGACAGGGGGAACTCGTGGAATAGGAAGAGCAATTACCGAAGCATTCTTAAAAAGTGGAGCAACAGTTACTGCAATATATGGTGGCAATAGTGAAGCTGCAGAAAAGTTTAAAGCAGAAATGGGAACAGATAAGCTTAAAATAAAAAAGCTTGATGTTTCCGACTACAAAGCAGTTGAAGCCTTTTTTGATTGTTTTGATAAGGAAAATAACTCCCTTGAAATAGTTGTTAATAATGCAGGAATAAGAAGAGATGCAGTACTAGGTATGATGTCTCCGTCTGACTGGCAGAAAGTCCTGGATGTCAATTTAACCGGAACATTTAATGTCAGTAAATTTGCTTTAATGAAAATGCTTCAAAACAAGTATGGTAGAATTATCAATATAACTTCTCCTTCCGGGCGCCTCGGATTTGCCGGGCAAGCCAACTATGCTGCTTCAAAAGCGGGGCAAGTTGCACTTGCAAAATCATTAGCAAAAGAAGCAGGACGCCGTTCCATTACCGTAAATTGTGTATCACCTGGTTTTATAGAAACAGAACTCTTAAATGATCTTCCGCAGGAATTAATCAAAGAATATAAAAAAACAGTTCCGCTGAAACGCTTTGGCAAACCTGAAGAAATAGCAAATGCCGTGCTTTTTTTAGCATCTCCTGAAGCATCTTATATAACTGGTAGCGTTATGGAAATAACAGGAGGGATCTAAATCTATGGACTTTTTAAAATTAACAGGTAAAAAAATTGTTATATTTGGGGTTGCAAACCGAAAAAGTGTCGCATTCCATATTGCTAAAATTTTACAAGAAGCAGGTGCTGAGTTAATTTTTTCAGTTTTGCTTGAAGAACATAAAAAGGTAATTGACAAATTTTTTCCAGGAAGCCAAGTTTTCAAGTGTGATCTATCCAAAGAATCTGAAATAGGATCACTCGCGTCCGAGTTGAAAAAACAAAATATTAAACTGAATGGAATAGTTCATTCTGTAGCGTTTGCTAACTTTTCAGAAGGTATCAAGCCTTTCCATCAAGTAAAAAAACAGGACTTCCTTCAAGCTGTGGATATATCGTGTTTTTCTCTCATTGAAATTGCAGGACAATTTAATAATATTATGGAAGAAAACGCATCTATCGTTACAATTTCAATTTCAACGACACGAATGGCGGCTGAAAATTACGGATATATGGCTCCTATAAAAGCGGCCCTTGATTCATCCGTTGTTTTTCTTGCAAAATCACTTGGTAAAAAAATAAGAGTTAATGCAGTAGGAGCATCTCTACTAAAAACATCTTCATCTGCTGGAATCCCAGGTTATATTGAACCTTATCTCTTTGCAGAAAAAGTAACATTGAGAAAAGAAGCATTAAAAACAGAAGAAGTCGCCAATACTGCGGTATTTTTATTAAGTACAAAATCATCGGGAATTACAGCACAAACCTTGATTGTTGATGCTGGAATGTCTGTGAATTATTTTGATAAGGAAGTTGTAAAAGCAGCAGTTAAATAATGGGAGAGAAAGTGATTAACAAAACAAAATCAAGGGAAGAGACATTAAGCAGGTTTACAAAACTAAGCACGCTAATGGATAAATGTTTTTTCTCTGCACTGTTAATAGTCTTCCTCGCAGTTACTGCACTATTTACATTTCTCTACTTTGAAGCTGACAAAAAAGCTTTCGTGAAAGTTGTAAATAATGCAAAAACAGCAGATATTACCGTTTCAACATTGATAAAAGCATATTTTTCAAGTCTAAAAAAACTAAATCAGGATTTTTTAAAAACAGGTTTAATATCAAATTTAAAAAACCGAACCGAAAAAAATGACTCTCAGAAACTAAAATATATTTTACCTATTTTAAATGCAAAATTTATCAGGTATATATTTTTTATTTCGCCTGAAAAACAAATAATTAATTCAATGCCAAACTCAAGTAATAATGAATTTTTTTCATTACACAATATGCCTGAAATTTCTTCGCTATTAAAGCCGAATACATCATTCCCGGCTATATCAAAACCATTTACATCTCCCTTCCCTTTCAAAACTATTGCATTCTTAACTATACACCGTAACGAACTCCTCGAACAAGATGGCTATGTCTGTTTTGTCATAGACTTTAAAGATTTTGCAAAATATATATGTAGTTCACCATATTTAGATAAAGAAAATGAACAAATATGGATTCTTGCAGAAGATAAAAATATTTTGATAAACAGCAACAATCTTAACAAAACAGAAACACCCCAATATATTTTAAATTTTTTAAATACCGGTTTTTCAGGTAACTCACTTCTTACCTCTTACATCAAAAAAAATCAGACAGGTCATGACGAAACAGTTTATGCTTATTTCTCCAAAATAAAAGTAATGGAAAATACAAATTGGATAATTTGTGCTGAAGCATATAAAAATTCTGCAATGATAGAAAGTTGCGGATTCCCTGTTTTTTATGGTAAATCACTTATAATTTTCTGTGCTCTTCTTCTGGTACTGATGTTTGTAAACAGATATTTTATACGACGGTATATTACCGTACTTGAATACGCTGTTGATACGACCAGTATAGAAAAAGAAAAAATTGAAAAAACTCTTTCTTCAATTATCGAAACATTCCCTTATATATTATTTGAAACAGATAAAAAAGGTCGCTTTACATTCATAAATGCACCTGGAACTCCAATTGAAGGATTCACTCCGGACGCAATGAAGGGGAAATTTATCTTTGACTACGCTGTCCTAGCTGAAAATGAACTGAAGCGGATCTTTAATAAAATTGTTAAAGAAAAAGAAACGGTAAAACAATATCGCCTCGAAATGAAATTTTCATCAAATGCCGACAGCCGTTTTATGTCTCTTAATATAACTCCTATATTTGATAAACATGGTCATATACTTGCAATTCGCGGACTTATGCACGATATAACGGAACGAGTCAAACTTGAAACACACCTAGTCCAGGCAAGAAAACAAGATGTAATGTCTATGATTATATCGGGAATTGCACACGATTTCAATAATTATATCGGAAGTCTTTTAGGATATATTGAATTAATCAAACAAGGATCATCAAGAGATGAAATGCTTGAAAAATTAGAAAATACAGCAAGAAAAGCAGCTCAGTTGACAGGTCAACTTCTTTCATTCTCACGAAAAAAGAACATTCATAACACAGTCTGCGTTAATCTGAATGAAACCTTTTCTGGAATTATTGATATTTTAAGAATTTCACTTCCAAAATCTATCAAACTTGATATTAATATTGAAAAGAATCTTCCATCTGTACATACATCAGCATTTCAAATTGAACAAATTGTTATGAACCTTATTATCAACGCAAAAGAGGCAATGCCGTCAGGTGGAGTAATTAAAATTAATGCCTGGCCGGCAGAACTTTCAAAACAAATTGCATCATCAATGGATATGCTCAAAGGTCAATATGTTATTTTAAAAATATCCGATACAGGCGAAGGTCTTAATAAAGATATGCAGAAAAAAATATTTGAACCATATTTTACAACAAAAGATTTTGGAACAGGCATTGGACTTGCTTCTGTTAGAATCCTTGTAAAAAATTGCGGTGGCAATATCCTGGTAAAAAGTAAACACAATAAAGGGACTGAATTTGCAGTATATCTCCCTGCAATTGGTATAGAAAAGTAGCTTATTTATCACAATCACTGAATATACGCTATATAATATTCACATATTTATATTTTTATCATGCCCAAAAAACTCTTATATTTGTTAATTTTGATATTCAAATATAATTAATTGGAAAATTTACTTGAAGATTATTAATATATCTGTATAATATATTATAGAAGGTGTAGAGGACCAGGACTTAAATACAAACAAATCTTAAATTTTTTGATTATAAATCATAGGTTCGTATTTATTGAATTTGATAATTCATATTTATAGCTATGTTCTTATTTTCAATTGGGAGGATTAATTATGAAAAAGGTGCTATTTTATTCTTTAACCGCGATTTCTCTTTTCTCGATTCTTTCTGGCTGTGTTACAAAAAACAAACATTCAAAAAAATCGCCTGTAAGCATTGAAAGCAAAGCAGATTCTTCTGTTCAAAAATCGGGAAAAGTTGTCTGGCCTTTCTCTATCACTTATGATTCCGACTGCAAAGTAAGATTTACAGATGAAACAATTCAACAGATCGTCAATAAAATACCATTGTCTAAAAATAGAATAATTCGAAATATGTTTATTAATTCTCCTGATACTGTTTCTGTCTGGATTGTACCTACAACTACATTTTATAGTGGAAAAGAACGAGCGTTCTTTTTGATTGAAACAAAATCTGGAGAATGGGTTCTAAAATAAACTTCAACTTATTTCATTGCTTTAGATTTTTTACAAAAAAGGAAAAGGGAGTAGACTAAATGCTGAAAAAACATTGTATGCTTGTTGTATTCTTCGTTATTTTTATTACCACTGTAACATATGCTTTTGAAATTCCTCCTCTTTCAAATTCAAGAGAAAAAATTCCGTTCCATGCAGTACAACAAAATTCTGTTCTCTTTTTCCGTAATCAAACAGAAAAACTGATTGTTCAATTTGATTATAAGGGTAATGCTGATTCAGTTGCATGGGTAATTCCTTTCCCTAGCAAGCCAACAGTTAGGACTGTTATGTTTTCTCCATTTGAAGAACTTTCTCAATTCTACGGCAAATCAATACTGCAGACTCCTTTCCATGATGCCTTTAATCTCAAATCTATAAATAAAATGTTCAACTCTGCGTTATCTCTAAATATGCCTGTTAGTGATAAAGAAAATCCACCATTAAATCGTAAAAAGACTAATATTTCTGATTCAACTGTTTTTAAAACCTCTAACATCAAGGGGATAAAAAAATGGTTAAAAGAAAACAATTTTGAACAAAATACAGAAATATCCAAAATGATTAATTCTTATTCTGGTAAAAATTATTACTGGCTTGCAATGAAAATAAACATCAAACCCGAATATAAAATCCACTCCCCGTATGCTGATAATGGTTCAATTCCACCAATTATGATAGAATTTAAAACAAAAACCCCATATATTCCTATCAATCCTCTCCAATCTGCAGGAAACAATCAACCTTTTAATGTATATCTGATTTCTGATAAAATTTATACTCCGTCTAATATGAAAAAATTAACATTTTCTATCCCTACAGTAACTCATTTAGGGAAAAAAATTTATGATTATACTTTAAAACTTTGCAAGTGCCAAAAATTAGAAAAAAAGGAATGCAAATTAAAATGCCGGAAAAAGATTTCTTACATTTCACCGATTAACTACTGTAAGTTAAATGAAATTATTCCTTCTTTATATGCCTCAATTCCAGAAACTGCAGATGAAGAACTATACTATATGTCTTTTCGATTAAATTTATCAAATACCAGTCCAACTCAAAATATTACTTTTTCTTCTGATGCAAATCAAATATCAAAAAACATTACAGCATTAATAAAAAAAGAACTCGACATGCATTATGCATTTACTCCTGAAAATTCAAAAACTTCATTCAAAATCCCTCAAAATTTAACTGGAAAAGAAAATTCAAAGAAAAAAAACCTTAAGTTTTTCCTAGCAAATAATTCAACCGCTACTTCATGGAAAAAAAATAAGACAATAAGTAAAGAGATGATAAAAGCTTTGACTGAGCAAAAACTATTGAAAATTTTTGCGACTGAACTCACTGATAAAACGGATAAATTAAAACTTCTGAACGCTTTTGTAAATGCTTTTGATAAAATACCGGATATCTCATTATACCCTCTTTTTAGAAAAACTATTCCTGAAATAATATCAACTCAAAGCAGCAAAGTTGCTGAAATTCTTCTCCATCAATTAAATGTTGATTATTCTTTTAAATATTCTTTCGTATCAAATAATTTTAATGAAAAAAATGCAAAAATACCGCAGACTCTGACCACAAATGAAGAAAAACTTCTCTTCTACGCGTTATCAATGCTATATTATTATCATGATACCTTAGCTTGCAAAGACCTTTTACCATGGTTGAATAACTCTGATAAAAAATGTAGAATGCTCGCGATAAATATAATCGCTGCGTCACTGAAAAATGATAAGGAAAGTGCTTTTTACAATTGTTCATTGAATAGACGAGCAATGCTCTTCAACACATTATCAGATTCTCAAAAAAGTAATTTGACATATTCTTTAACAAATTCAATCATTCAATATCCAATCTCTTCTTCTCGTTGTATTTATTTACTCCATTACCTCAAAGCTGATAACTTAAATGAAACTATTGCTTCAGTATTAAATCAATGTGCGGATGTATTCGCCGAAAACATTGATAAACTTTCAGGGACAGAACAGGCTCTCTTTCATAAAAAAATAACTGATACTTCAAACCTTATTTTACTTTATATGCGGATATTTCCAAATAAAAGTTTTACCACTCCCCTGACTAACAGTCTTGGGAAAATTAAATTCTCACAAGGTTGGGGCATTGACTATCAAAATCTCCTCTGGACAGCGTGGAGTAATGTAATTTACAAGGCTGACATCAACATGCGTGAAGTTCTCTTTACGAAAAAAATAATTAACCAAATTACTAATCCGCCTGATTTTAAAAGAGACTCATTTTCTGCTTTAAAAGAGTATTTATTCTATATAGCATCTGATCCAAAAAATCAACTTTTGAGCAAACCTCACTTTTCTTATTTATATCCCGGATATATGCCATTAAGTTTAACTGATTTTTTATTGGAAAAAATAAAAAACATCCAGGATGATTCTTTAAGAAAAACTTTCCTAAAAAAACTTACATATTCATTTTGTATTTCTTTTGATAAGGCAGAAAAAAGTAAAATCTCAGCACTCTTAAAATATATAAACCTAATGAAAAATAATATGTATGGAACAGATGAATACAGACGCGTTCTCGAATGTGCAATGAATTCTCCGTTATATAACTCAAGCCAGGTCGTAAGAGATGCAGTTTTCACCCTTGATAATATTAAAGCAATCGCCTACTCTAAGGAGCTTTATCCTTACGGGGTTATTAAAAGCTCTAAACTTACAGAAAGTACTGTTGAATTTCTGATTAAAAAAATTAAAAATCAAAATGTATTTCTACAGAAAAAATGGCTGGCAAGTCTTGTACCTTCCATAACTTCTTCTTTAAGATACCTTTTGAACAAGAAAAAAATAAAAATAAACAATGCGGCCAAACTATATAAACAACTTTTTGAAATTTCAGAAAAAAATCCAGGAACTAAAAAAACTTTTGTATACCTGTTAAAAAAGGCAATAGGTCTCGAATGTATCAATACCACTGAAATTCAAAAAATTGTTTTTTCAGATGAGAATATCGCAAAACTAGCTCCAGTTAAAGTTTCTCCTGTCTCCTCATTATCCTATGAGACCATTTCCTATCTTATGAAAATAATCACTAAGTCTGATAAAAAAACTCAGGAACAGTATATAAAAGTTCTAACTCCATCTATTTTGAAATCACTTGCGTATAACATCAGAAAAGACAAAAACAATTTAAAAGCTCTGTCTGTATTATCGGCAATATCAGAAAATAATTCCATTTTTAATTTTTCAGACAAAGAGACTGCATATTTCTATAAACTCTTTTTTAAAGGTAAGGCAATAAACAGTCTAATTGACCGTGAAAAGATTTTTTCAGCTAGAGTCCTTTCTGCTTTGCTTAATTCAAAAAATAAAATCCTCACTACTAATTTGAATGAAAAAACTATTACATGGATTTTAAGAAAAGTCATGGATTCCCCCGAACAAACTTTTGCTTTATGGTGGAAAACTCTTGGTCCGTCAATCTTCGCATCTATGCGTCATAAACCGAATAGTAATTACAATGATATTATTATCAGATACTGCGATGTGATTATTAATAAAAATGATACACCGGTTCCTGTATCTGATTTAATTAAAACTGCATTTTCAAAACCTTATATGAATGACACTAAGATTCAGAAAGTAATATATTCACCTGACTTTATAAATAAATTCTATAAAGAAATCTCAGAAAATGTTAAAATTGAATCTTTACCGGAAAATGTCAGAGTAAAATTGAAAGCTCTTAACAGCAAGAAATAAACTCCTGTAATTATATCGAAACATCTGTTTATCAAGGGTGCTTACTTGACCAGTCATCCTCCGCTCCGTGGAAAGCAGGCAAGTAAGCTTTATGTTAAAAACAAAAGGATATAACGCGCAATATATTGGTTAAAATTTTATGTGTATTACAACTATTTTTTTCTGCTCTGTTACCATGAAAAAAGATCAGGTATCCAAACTCATATTCTCAGAAAAATATCCTAAAACTAATTATTGTATTGCCATATCAAAAACGGTAAAACTCTATCTAGATTAGACTAACATTGGAGCTTTTTTAAAACAATTGTGTAAAGAAACTGTCAGGTTTGAAAGATGCTAAAGTAATTCTTGATAGCTTGAGTTAAATAAAATATAATTATAGCTTGACGCACCATGTAAAAATCAGCTTTCCGCTCACGCCTGTGTCAACAGGTAGCTACAAGCTGATACATGACTATATGTTGAGCAAAAATAAAAAGGGAAAAAACAATGAATAACGAATTTCCAATGATCAAAATTGACGGTGAACAAATCAATCCTCAAAATCATATTGAACCCGGTAGCGGATTGATGCTTTTTATAGCTTTTTTTATTGCAATTATTGGAACACTGGTCGGAGTATTATTCACTTATGGGATACTTTTAATTGTTTTTCTTTTGTATCCTCTTTTTGCTTGGTATGTACACAAAAAAGCAATGGCTCTTATTCATGGTTCAGGAGTCATAGTAAATGAATATCAGTTTCCAGAGATTCATGAATGTGTTATCACATTCAAAGAAAGACTTGGAATTACGAAAGATATTTCAGTATACATAGTTGAAGATAATGTATTGAATGCAATGGCGGTTCGATATGGAAAGAAAAATGTAATTTTATTGACAGATGATATCGTTCAAGGTTGTCTTTTGTCTGGTAATCCTCAAACACTTTCTTTTGTAATTGCTCATGAACTTGCTCATATTTCATTAAATCATAATGGGTTATTTCATTCATGGATAGGGAAACATCTTAAAAAATTGGGAAGACTGGATGAATATTCGGCAGATAATGTTTCTTCTGCACTAATTGGAGATACTCAAATTGTTTATCATGGTCTACTTTTACTTGGAATAGGTTATGCGTTATTGCCATATGTGAATCATGAAAGCATACTAAAGCAAGCAAAAGAAGTTGCAGAAAACAAATACACTAAAAAAGCGGAAAAATCATTAACTCATCCGTTGCTATTTAACAGGATTTATCATGTAATAAATAAGGCTCAAAAATCAAGTTCCCAGATATAAACGCCTCTCACACTTCAGAGAAAACCAGTGTGTGGACAAGCTGCGGATTTTCGGCAGATGCTTTTATTAGGCGTTATGAATAAAGAAAATTTAATATTACAGGCAGAGAATAAATTAACAAACAAATACAGAAAAGACATAAATTCTATTTAATGCTTGATCTTTTTCTAGCGTAAGGTTGCTTTTTTATGTATTTTTATCAGTTCTGAAAAAATATTTTTTCAAAAGAAAATGCCTTGGTCCTTTCTTATTTAAGGTCGGGATAAACAGACTCTCTGGGGATCATGACAGATATCATCCTTTTTGCGGCAAAGAACTCAAAAGCAATACAAATTAATTCATAACAAACCGATTGATGTAAGTGTGAAACAGATTGGATCTTGTTTAGAATTTGCCACTGAAGTAGCGATTGCATTATCTCATATTAAAAAGCATCAAATATGCACAGCACGCCTTATCCGAAAATACAAAACATTGCAGGACAAATAGATTTTATGGTATTATATATAAAAGACTCTGCTCGTACCCCGCCTATCTTTCTTGCTCCCTTCGCAAAAACCATTGAAACTATTCCCAGTATAGATAAATATACGAAACATAACAAACACTACCAGTAATTCACAAAAGTCTTTTTATTAAAAAATTAAATCATCTAAATAAAAAAAACACAGACCGCTTAAAGCAGTCTGTGTTATTTTGTATTAACCCTACTTAAAAATAGTGGTTAAAATTTAAAGTAATTTACTCAACTGTTAATTCTGGAATTTCTTTAGTTTCAATATCTGAACCAATTCCAATATTATTGATTACAATTACTTTATATGTGCCAGCAGGCATTTCTTTTTTAGGAGTGAGAACCACTTCACTTGCACCTGAAACTTCATCCATGCATACAGGTTTTCCCTTAGCATTATGATATTTCAATTTTCTTTTGATGGTTTTCATCTTAACAATTTTCTTAGCTTCTTCATTGACAAGGAATACTTTTGGTTTAGCACCGAAGTACATACCGTCAATTACAACAAAACCTGCATCAACATAAGCATGAGCTATCTTAGGACAATTTACTTCGACTTTCATCGTTTCTTTTGTGCCATCATTTTTAACAACTACAACTTCTGCGTTTTTACTATCTCCAGGTTTGATATTGCCTAATAATGATTTAACTTTAACTTTGTGCTTGAAGCATTTTTTGCTAAAATCTACATTCGCGCCATCTTTACATGTTTTTACGCGCATTTTGTATTTTTTACCGTTAGCTTTAGCATAAACTTTGAATACATCACCAGATTTAATTTCTAACTTAATCTTAGAACCACCTGTTACTTTCTGACCATTACCGGAACCTTGTCCTTTGACCATAAAGACAACAGAAGCTGTTTCGCCTATTCCATTTTCTCCTACGAGAGCATAGTCGAAGCCATCTGTTCCAACATAACCTTCTTCTGGAGTATATACAAACTCACCTGAGACTACATCAATATCAAGTTTACCGTGAACAGGCATACTCATTAATTCGATTTCAACATAATCAGCAGCAAGATCATCATTTGCTAGGATACCCTTGATACTATCATTTGCGAGTGTATCAATTTTACTATTTGTATCCACAACATATTTGTCACCTAAAGGCAGAGACTGCAGTTCATTATCTGAACCAACCTCATTAATAGTAAAGACAACAGAGGCTGTTTCGCCTATTCCATCTTTTCCTACTAGAGCATAGTCGAAACCATCAGTTCCAACATAACCTTTTTCCGGAGTATATACGAACTCACCTGTGACCACATCGATATCAAGTTTACCGTGAACCGGCATACTCATTAATTCGATTTCAACATAATCAGCAGTAAGATCATCATTTGCAAGAATACCCTTGATACTATCATCTGCTGATGAATCAAGTTTACTATTTGCATCCATAACATAACTGTCATCTAAAGGCAGAGACTGCAGTTCATTATCTGAACCAACCTCATTAATAGTAAAGACAACAGAGGCTGTTTCGCCTATTCCATCTTTTCCTACTAGAGCATAGTCGAAGCCATCAGTTCCAACATAATCTTTTTCCGGAGTATATACGAACTCACCTGTGACCACATCGATATCAAGTTTACCGTGAACCGGCATACTCATTAATTCGATTTCAACATAATCAGCAGTAAGATCATCATTTGCAAGAATACCCTTGATACTATCATCTGCTGATGAATCAAGTTTACTATTTGCATCCATAACATAATTGTCACCTAAAGGCAGAGACTGCAGTTCATTATCTGAACCAACCTCATTAATAGTAAAGACAACAGAAACTGTTTCGCCTATTCCATCTTTTCCTACTAGAGCATAGTCAAAACCATCGGTGCCAACATAATCTTTTTCCGGAGTGTATACGAATTCACCAGTGACCACATCAATATCAAATTTACCGTGAACCGGCATACTCATTAATTCGATTTCAACATAATCAGCAGCAAGATCATCATTTGCAAGAATACCCTTGATACTATTATCAGCTAGTGTATCAAGTTTACTATTTGCATCCATAACATAATTGTCACCTAAAGGCAGAGACTGAAGTTCATTATCTGAACCACCTTCACTAACTGTAAGTTCAACTGACGCGGTAGTTCCGATTCCATTATCACCGACTAAAGCATAGTCAAAACCATCGGTTCCAACAAATCCTTTTTCCGGAACATAAATAAAATCACCCTTTTTCGAAGTTAACTTAAGCTTACCATGTTGTGGTATGCTCATTAATTCGATACCTGCAATTCCACCTGGAACATTGTCATTCGCAAGAAGCCCCTGAAGATCACCCTTTGCTGTGTTCAAGACTGTATCCTTATCCAACACATAACTGTCAGACACCGGATTTAATTCACTCTTATCAACAGCCTGAAGTGATAAGACACCACCACAACACAACGATGCAGCAAGTAACGATTTAAAACATTTAGCCATTTTAACCCTCCTTTTTTAGGATCTTTCTGATATACTAAAACCTTAAACGCCTTGTCTATTTTGTACCTTTTGTTAGTTTTAATATTTATGCGAAAAAAACAAAAGTCAAGCGTTTATATAAAAAAAATCATATATTTTATAAAATGTTGTTGAATATATATCTTTTGTATTGATATTTTCATTATTTAATTAAAAAAAATGAAAAACCTAATAGAATATAACAAAGTCAACAGAGCCAATAGAGTTGTTAATATTTATTAAATAATAATGATTTAAAAAGATTCATCCATAACAACTGCTAATAATTTTTTATTTGCTTTTTTTCCTTTTTATGCTACTTTATTATCTATTGAAAAGGAACTGTTAGAGATTATTGATTTTTAATAATAAGTATACTAGACCAATATCCTAGCGTCATTTTTCATTTTATATTTTGATAGTTTTACACTTTTTTGATTTCATTGATAAGGAGATTTTTATGAGCGTTAGCATTATCCATGACTTACTTGAACTGGGAGCAAATTCCAATGCATCAGACTGGCATATAAAACAAGGACATCCTGTTGTACTTAGAATAGAAAAAGCTCTTGTTGACACAGATTATATACCGGATCCCGAAAAGATGGAAAAGATAATGCATGATTTTATTCCGAATAAAGAGATGCGGAAAAAATTCAATGAAACTGGTGATTTGGATATATCCTATGTAGAAGATAATGTAGGAAGGTTCAGGATTAATGTTCATATGCAGCGTGGAGAACCAGCATTTACACTCAGATATGTAAAAACAAACATTATGACTTTTGATGAATTGGGACTTCCTAGTATTATGGAAACAATTGCAGAAACGCCACGCGGGATTATTATACTTGGAGGAACGACCGGCAGTGGTAAGTCAACAACTCTTGCGGCGATGCTTGAGCATATCAATATAAATTTCAGAAAGCATGTTATAACGATTGAGGATCCGATTGAGTATGAATTTGAAGATAAAAAATCAGTTTTTGAACAGCGTGAAGTAGGAATAGACACCGATTCATTCAGAAATGCGCTAATACATGCTCTTAGGCAGGATCCTGATATAATAATGGTTGGAGAGATGCGAGACAGGGTAAGTTTTGATGCAACGCTTCAGGCAGCGGACACAGGTCACCTTGTTATGACAACTCTGCATGCAAACACTGCATCACAGGCGATTACCCGTATTCTTGATTTTTACAGTCACCAGGAGCGGGAGTCAGTCAGGATGGCTCTCTCCATGAATCTCCATTCAATAATTTGTCAGAGGCTTTTACCCCGGGCTTTCGGTGGAGGCTTAATCCCTGGTGCTGAAATTATGATTAATACCCCAATGGTAAGGAAAATACTGGAAAAAGATCAGCTAGAAAAACTTCCAGCCGCGGTTGATAATGGGCGAGAAGACGGGATGCAGACTTTTAATCATTCCCTGCTTCAACTTGTTAATGAAGGACTAATAACGGAAGAAGATGCTCTGGCAACTGCGACAAATCCTGAAGCACTGAAAATGAATCTTCAGGGGATTGAACTTAAATCGGGAAGTAACATTCTTGGATAATCAGAAAAGACAAAATGGCAGTCCTGGAATTAAGGATTGTATAAATCCTGGTTTTTCCATTATTTCTTTTTTTAAAAAAAATATTCCATCTATAATTGCATTGATTATTCCATTGTTAATGTTGACAGCATTAAGACAATCAGCATTTGAAGCAGAAAATTCACTTGACGCATATTTTCATGTGCAAATTGCAGATATGGGGCCGTCTGTTTATCTGACAAAGTTTTTTCCGTGGACAACTCTTTCTGTCTGGAGTGAACATTTCAGTGACAAGGAGCTTCTCTACCATCTTTTCCTTACTGTAATCAGGTCATATCAAAAGTACATATCATTACCATTAGGTTCTCCGTTTAATTTTCCTGCAATTTTTTTTACCGGCATGATGATTGCGGCTTTTGTGTATAGTGCGAATTATTTTAAGGTTAGAAATATTATATATTACAGTTTACTTTTAATATTCATATCTCCATTTTTTACAGATAGAATTCTAATGTTACGACCTCATGTGTTAGCAATTACAATTATGCTTCTGGCGTGTCCGCTAATTCATTCAATAAAAAATTACAAAGATCTCGGTAAAGTATTTATATTTGCTTTTTTTTCATCCTGGGCTTACTCTAATCCTCATTTTATTCTTTTACCGATAACAGCCTTTGCTATTACAAAATTCAAACATAAACCTTATTTAGCGGTAACAATTTTACTGGCAGCGATATTTGGTCTTCTATCTGGGCTGACAATTCACCCGCAATTTCCAAATTCATTTCTGATTTGGAAAATCCAATGTATTGATGTGATAGTAAATTTGTTTCACACTGCCCCGTCATATTATGATATGCCCAAAGAACTTGCACCGCCGTCATTTTTATGGATAATATGCAATTGTGCAGCCTTTTTCTTTACTATTTATGGTTTTATTATTTACAAGAGGTCTGAAAAAGGGAATTTATCGCTCTCCTCCCCCTATACAGCGTTAGGTATATGTGCCGCACTAACAACTTTTTCGGTTTTTATTTCTATGCGTGCTATGGAATATGCTCTTCCGTTCTCTCTTATTTTTCTAGGTGCGGTAAAATTTCATCACTATTCAACGACAGAGCATCAAAATAGAGAACAAAGGAAAAAATATTCTTTTTATCTGAAAATACTTGTTGTTACACTTTCTTTCTTTTTTATGATTTACGAGGGAGAAGTAATCAGAAAAAGAGCTGTTATAAAACCTTTAAGCGCTTTTAGTGAATTTATGCAAAGCTCCAATATTCCCCCAGGAACGGTTATTGGCAATATTGTATGGTCTGATTTTCCTTTATTATTCTATTCAGCACCTCAATACAGATTTCTGACTGGAATTGAACCCATGTTTTCATTTTACTCCGATTCAGAGACGATGAATAAACTGGAACTTTTCAGACGGGGCAAAATTAATCTGCAAGCGAATGAACTTGCAGAACTGCTTAACTGCAAATTTATATTTGTTACTAAACGAAATAATTTTTATTTACACCTGATAAAATTAAAATATGACGCGTTATATAATGGAGATGACGGTATACTCTTCAAATTGAAAAAATAATTTTTTTATTTCAATGAAATCGATTCAAAAAAAATTCACAGGAAATGACAAATTTTTCTTCAGTTTTATTCATTGGATATAAAAATGAAGTTTTCTGAATTTATGTTTTACTTTTTTAAAAATGGTAATATATTACGGTTTCTATTTTGCGGATAGTCAAATTCAGGATTATCCATCAAAAACAAATTGAATATTTCTATTTATAATTAAAGTTAATATATGAGTAAAATCAAAAAAAAAGCATATTTGAATAATAAATACGGCACGAAGAGTTCAGGAGTTAAAACTCCTTCTATTTTAAGAGCTCTGATTTCATCCTGTTCAAATAGTTTACTCGCATTTATTTTAATTTTTATTTGTTTAACAACCTTGCATGCAGATAAAGTCAGAAAAATCTATTTTGATCAATCAGGTTTTGAATATTCAAAAAATATGCTCCGCTATCATCTTCAATCAAGAAAAGGAGCTGAGTTCAACAAAAAATCACTTGATGAGGATGTCAAACGGCTGTATGAAACAGGTTATTTTATAGATGTAAAAGCTAATATAAAAAAGACATCTGAGGGAGAAGTTGATATTACTTTTAAGACTTTATCGCGCCCGAAAATCAGAAAAATAACCATTACCGGAAATAAAAAATACAGTTCAGAAAAATTAATGGATAAAATAACACTGGAAAACAGATTTCCGCTGAATGACAAAAAACTTCTTGACAGCTTATCAGCGTTACGGGATTTTTATCAGCAGGAGGGTTTTCTTGATACAACAGTAAGCCAGGAAGTTAAAACGAATGAAGATAATTCTGTTGATGTAATTTTTATAATTAATGAGCATCTTCGCTTAAAGGTTAATAAGGTCAATTTTACAGGCAACACTGCATACTACAAAGTGACGCTCAGAAAAGTTATTCAGACGGGTTTTTCCATGTTCAGCTGGTTATTTAATATTGGTTTATATGATCCAAAAATTATTAAAGATGATAAAATCAGGATCAGAAATTTATATTGGGAGAAGGGTTACCTTGATTTCAGAGTCAAAAATGTAACGGCAAAACATTTGCCTAAAAATGGAGAATATGTTAATGTAACATTTCATCTTGAAGAAGGTGAACCCTATACAATAGGAGAAATAAAGATATCAGGAAATGAACGATTTACAGATGACGAACTATTACCACTGCTTGAATTTAAAGAGGGCGATACTTTCAATATAAAGATAGAAAACAAAAATATCAGAATGATAGAAGAAAAATACTCTCCTTTAGGGTATTTAGACCTTCAATGCATAGCAGAAAGAAATGCTGACTATGCGACTCACACTGTAAATATTACCTATAATATCCAGGAAGGCAGAACATATGATATTCACGACATATTGATAAAAGGCAATCATGTTACAAAAGATAAAGTAATACGAAGGGAACTGCCCATGCAGCCAGGGCAGCCTGTTGATAAGCTTTTATTAAAGGCGGCCAAAGCCCGACTTGAAGGTTTAGGTTACTTCAGTAAAGTTACAATTGTAACTCAAAATACTTCTAATCCCGGTTTAAAAGATATTGTGATAGAAGTTGAAGAACAACAAACCACGCGTTTGGTTCTTGGAGGAGGAGTTTCATCTGTAGACGGTCTGATGGGGTCAGTATCATTTACCCAGTCTAACTTTGACCTGTTTAATCCATCAAACTACTTCCGCGGTGGGGGGCAACGCTTAAAAATTCTTGCAGAAATTGGAACAGAAAGCCAAAGGGGTGAAATTACTTTTATTGAGCCATGGCTTTTTGATATACCGCTTAGAATGAAGCTTTCCGGATATTACAAGAACAGATTCTACGACGACTGGAGAGAGGAACATGCAGGGGGGTTTGTTTCATTTAAAAAACGATTCTTTGATGATTTTACAAGTGTTGAAATCGGTCATCGACTGGAAGCAGTAAGTATCCGGAAACTTGACAATGATTATAACTCAAAATACTTCAAAGGAGAAGAGGGCACAGACTTTATGAGCAAAACTTCTCTGATTCTTAGCAGGGATACACGAGATAATCTTGATGACCCAAAATCCGGATACTTATTAAGTGCTTTAGGAGAGTTTAATGCGGCAAATAAAGTCTATTATAAAGTTGAGTTCAAGGCAAGTAATTACTTCCCGTTTTTCGAAGATTTATTTGTTCTGCATACAGGAATTAAATATGGCGTAGTAGGTAGAATTGCAGGTGCAAGTGAAAGCGATATGGCGCCTCTTTATGAACGCTATTTTTTAGGGGGTGGCGATACAATCAGAGGCTTCCCTTACAGAGAAATTTCTCCAGTTGATGATGACGGTCATTTTTATGGAGGACAGACAATGCTTCTTGGTAATATAGAACTTACTCACCCTATTTACGACTTTGTGCGTGGAGCGGCCTTTATGGACTGCGGTGGTGTTTGGCAAAATCAATGGGCTATGGACTTTAATAAATTCAATATCGGTATTGGTTATGGTCTCAGGATAAAATTACCTCAATTCCCCTCACCTATAGCTCTGGATTTAGCTTATCCTATACTGAATCGTCAAAAAAATGTCAAGAGTAAAATCCGTCTAAGTTTCAGTATGGCTTTTGCCTGGTAATAAAACAAGCTGCATTTTACTTATAAAGGATTAATAATGGATCAGTTCAATACCATTCAAATAGGAGATATTGAGTCTATAACATTGGATAATGGCTTAAGTATCTACATAAAGGAAAACCATAAAGCACCTACGGTAAATGCTAGATTATGGGTAAAGACCGGGAGTCTTCACGAGGAAGAGTTTATTGGTTACGGTTTATCTCATTTTCTTGAACACATGGTATTTCAGGGGACTAAAGAATTCTCAGCATCAAATTTGATTAATAGTGTAACAGCTAAAGGTGGCGATATCAACGCCTATACCTCATTTGAACAGACTGTATATTATATAAACACTCTTTCAGAAAATATTTTTGATGCTGTAAATATTCTACTGCAATTATGCACTGAACCACTTTTTCCTGAAAAAGGATTTAAGAAAGAGAAAGAAATAATTTTAAGAGAACGGGCAATGTCTACCGACAATCCAGACAGAATGTTAGGAGAAAAGCTCTGGCTAGATTTATTCAAAAAACATCCTGCAAAGCATCCTATAATCGGGTATTCCGAAAAGATACAGGCAGTAAACCGCAATATGATGACAGATTATTTTAAAAAGCGCTATGGGCTAAACAGAATGTTTTTTGTAATTAGCGGAGATGTAAATTCAGAAGCTATAATTGATTTTATTGCCAAAAAAACTTCTACCCTTCCGGCTGGAAATTTTTCTGAAATTATAATACCAAAAGAAAACGACCAATGCATTACACGATACGGTCACACACATTTTGATGATCCCGTACCAAGAATTGCTTTTGGTTTCAAAACTCCTGGATTTACTCATAAATCCTATCCGTCAATAAAAGTTCTTGCATCTATTCTAGGAGGAGCAAGGACTTCTAGGTTAATACATAAGTTGAGGGATAAGGAACAAATTGCATTAGACATTGATGCGTTTACATATCCGTTTACAGATTACAGTGTTTTTGCAGTCACTGCAAGTTGTGAGAATAGATTACGGCAAAAACTGTTTGAGTCAATAATCAGAGAAATTGAATTAATATCTCAGGATATATCTGAAGAAGAGTTAATGCGAGCCAAGAAGCAGGAACTTTTAAGAACAGCAGAAAAGCTCCGTTCAAATTCCAGATTATCATCTGCCATCGGCAACAGTGTATTTTACTTTGATTCACCTGATTTAGCTCTGGGCTTGATAGATAATATTATGAATTTAACAACTAAAGACATTTCTGATGCGGCTGAAAAATATCTTAATATGGCAAAAAGTACATATACTGAAATAATTCCACAAAAGAGTACTCCTCTGAAAAAATTACTTAATAAGAAAAAGTATAAAACAAATACAGATATATATAAACCTGAATTAACGGTTTTTCCGGAAAACAATCTCAGACTGCTTCACATTGAAGATAAAACCCTGCCGGTTATTGATCTATCAATAATTATGCCAGGCGGTGTTTTCTTTGAAAACAACGAAAATTCCGGAATAACAAAAATTGTAGCTGCACTTCTTATGACAGGGACAAAATCCTATTCGGAAAAGCAGTTAGCGGAATTAATGGACAATAATGCTATTTCCATTTATGCATCCGGAGGAAATAATACTTTATCTGTAAAAATAAAATGTCCTTCTGATTCTCTTGAAACAGCATCTAAACTTCTTCATTCAATATTGAATGAATCACTTTTTGAACAGGATAAATTTGATAGAGAACGACATATAGCTATAGAAAGCATAAAATCAAGAGAGATGAATCCTCAAAAAGTTGCTGAAAATGCATTAAATAAAATTATGTATGGAGAGCATCCATATTCAAAACCGATAACAGGCACAGTTGAAAGTTTAAAGAATTTAACACCCGAAGCAGTCAGATTGTTTTATAATTCAGTTTGCTTCACACCTTCAAAATGTGTAATAGGTATCGCAGGAGATATTTCAAAAGCGAATGCGCTGAAATTTTCAAAAAACTTATTTACAAAAGAAAATAACAATACAAATACCCCGGAAAATTCAATTGTTTCTCCAATATTTCCGGAAAAAACTTCTATTAATAAAATTCCATTACCAAAGGAGCAGGCCGTAGTATATATGGGCATACCTGGCTCTTCTAATTTTTCTGAAGACAGATTTGCTCTTGATATTATACAAACTGCACTAAATGGAATGGATACACGCCTCTTCAATCAAATTCGAGAAAAAGAAGGTCTCGCCTATTATACAGGAGTTTATTTATCGCGAGGGTTTCATGATGGCCTAATTGCATTTTATGCCGGAACAAATAAGCAAAATTATGAAAAAGTAATTTCTTTATTCAAAAAAGAGAAGAAAAAACTCATAAAAGAGGGTTTAACAAAAGAAGAATTTGATAATGCACTCATGCGTAATAAATGTATACAGGCAGATTCAGAGGCAAATACAGCTTTTATGATTGCGTCTTCAGCTCTCTCCGAATATTACGGAAACGGTTATCTGGAACCTTGGGAACAGATGAATAAATACTCGTCTTTAACTGAAAAAGATATTAATGCTATACTAAAAAAATATCTTACAAAAGAAGAAATCATAGTAGTATCAGGGGATATTTAATTTTGGTTCATGAGAACTTAAGTGGCTTTTCTCTTATTATTTTCAACAATAATTGATATAACTTTTCATGTCTATAATTAAACCTAAATTCACACTCTTTCAAGTGCAAATAAAAAGTACTTTTATGAATTCCTCGAAACTTAGAAAGTCGTGTCTTTGCTAAGCCCCAAAAATTTTCTATTCCGTTAATATGTTTACGCCCATTTGCAAATTCATTCTTACTATGAATAACTCTGTGATGTTTTTTATAGCCAGCATCGACCAAGCCGTCATATGCCTTAAATTCATCTGTATAAATTTCAGATCCAGAGTTTACATGTTCTTTAATTATAGGTAAAAGTGTAGCTGCAGAACAATTTTTTACAATTTGGGTATACACTTTACCTTTTCGTTTTATGAGACCAAATACAATATGTTTTCCTCGTGCACCACGACCACGTTTCCCGCGTACTCGTCGAGCTCCAAAGAAGCTTTCATCAATTTCGACTTCCCCTGTATCAAAGGGACTGTCTGCCTCGCAAAACTCAGCAATACGCTCTCTAACTCCTTTCAGAATCTTTGTGATCGTACGGCGACTGACTCCTGTTAGAGACGCAATCTTTGTGCCTTCAATATCCAAAGCAAATAATCGAATTATCTCTCGGAATTTCTTCTCAGAAATTCGGGAACGAACTATATATTTATTAACCATTAGATTATAATAACTTATATTTATTTTTTGTAAAGTTAAGTTCTCATGAACCTTAATTTTTAAGGTCTAAACTTCTTACGCTTGATTAAAAACAAAAATTACTGATAAAACCTAGGATTGTAAATTCATAACATTTAGCAAATGTTTTTCTTTTTTATTTTAATACTATTGATAATTTTACCGCTAATGGTATTATTACTATAGAGTAGAACTGTATTATTACTTTTTTATGCTGTTTCTGTAATTTATAAAATTAAAAATATTATTCTGGCTTTTTAAAAATTTATTAAATAACAGACAAATAATTAAACATTTCAACAATAAAAGTTTAAAGATGTAATATGCTTGAAATATTATCTACATACAATTCAAATTTTTTTTAAATTATTTATAGAGGAGGAATCTTGTAATGCAATCATTAATAAGAAAATTGACCTTAAGTTTGTTTTTTTCACTTCTACTGCTCTCGTCAGCACTCTATGGAGAAATGAAGTTTTATATTTCTCCGACAGGTAATGACAGTAATAACGGTAGTGAAAATGCACCATGGAAGACAGTGACAAAAGCACGCGATCATATTAGAACTATCAATTCAGGTATGAATGATGATATAGTGGTTTTTTTACACGGTGGCGAATATGAGATTACAGCTCCAATTGTATTTTCAGATGCGGATTCAGGCAAAAATGGGCACTCAATTACTTACCGTAATTATCCCGCAGAGATACCTGTTTTAAGAGGAGGAGTAAAGGTTACAGGCTGGACACCTTATAACGGAAGGATTTATCAGGCGGATCTTACTTATTCTAAAAAACTTAGGCAATTATATGTTGACGGGCACCGTGCTCATATGGCTCACACGCCTTTTGACATTAAGCCTCAGAGTGGAGACGGAACATTTTCTATTCAGGGAAATGAGCCGTGGGCGTTAGCTTCCGGAGTGGAATATAACGGAATAAAGTTTAATGATACTGATACTGAGTCAACCTACACCAACATTTCTGATATTGAGATTCATCAGGAAAAAGTATGGTCTATTGTTATCGCATCTGTAGATTCTATCACTCATACTGGAAGTTCTAATATTTTTAATCTCCAACAACCTTTTGGTGCAATATTGTTTAATCAAAGGTGGACTCCATTAGAACCCCTTCCTCCGACATATTATCCAAATGGCGAAATAAAAAACAATAATTTCATATCACTGGTCAATGTATTTGAGGCACTTGACGAACCAGGGGAATTTTATTTTAACCGCCAAACGGGGAAATTATATTACTATCTGCAGGCATGGGAAAATCCATCAACAATATCAGTATTTGCTCCTATGACTGACACTCTTTTGGATCTTTCAGGAACAGACCGTAATAACAGAGTTGAAAATCTGAATTTTACCGGACTTCTTTTTTCCAAAACATCCGGACATCTAATCGATGTAGCTGGTTCTACAGGCTATGCCCCGATTCAAAGTCTTTCTCAAACTGTAAAATATTGGGCCGATACAGCATGGGGGTCCTCAACAGATCCGAGTGCACAGGGTAATTCAATTGTACATACAGAACCCAATCCATGGGAATCCACCGATATTCAAAAAGGGGCTGTTAATGTAAAATATGCACAAAATATTGTATTTGACAATAATGTATTTAAACAAATAGGTAGTGTTGGGATCAGTTACGAAACAGATGTAGACAACTCTGACATAAAGTGTAATGTATTTTATGATATTGGCGCAACTGCAATAAATGTTGGGCACACTCATAATCTCATGATAAACAAACAAGGCAGACCCGGTCATATCACTGTTGAAAACAATATCATCAGAAAATCAAGTGTGGAGTTTTATCAGGCGATGCCTATATCTGTATTTGATGTTAATAATACATCATGTTCACATAACGACATAGAAGATTCCCCATATTCAGGTATTACATTTGGCTGGTGGTGGGATGATAGTACAAATTTTTTTCACGGACCGAATGATCCTCCAAACAACCTATTCTACAATAAAATAAATTACAATAAAATAAAAACTTATATGACAACTCTCCATGATGGAGCTGGTATTTATACACTTGCACCTCAAGGAGATCCAAATGACCCTGACACATGGCTGGAAGTAAAAGGAAATTACATGATAAACGGCTGGACTACATTTGCCACATTCTATTTGGATTCAGGGTCACATTATATGAATTGGAAAGATAATGTTCTTGAGACGGTTAATGCTATTGCATTTAATCTGAATGGCACGAGTGACATTAATATAGATAATAACTATTGCGGTGGATTTTCAGATCCTGCAGATCCGAGTTTGGTAGTTAAGCGTTATGGAGATGCAAATAACCCGCGCATTAGTATTACAAATATGCATTGTGAGCTCCAAGGCTCTTCTTTATATAACGGGAATTGGTCTCAAGATGCCCAGGCTCAGTTAGCTCTTGCTGGAATAGAAGATAAAGATAAATATATATTCAATTATATTCCAGATCCTGATCTTGTAAATATTGCTTTAAATAAAACGGTAAACGCCTCTTCTGACTTCCATAATTCTTGGGCAGTAGATAATAATTATGCAACATTTAATTCTACTGGAAGCAATCCTAATGAATGGATAGAAATTGACTTGGGAAAAGTTGAAGATGTTGTTAGTGTTGAGCTTATTGTCAGAGAACTTAATAAAAACTATTTTCATGATTTTTATGTTTTTGTAACAGATTTTCAATTTGGCTCAAGAAATGACTTTGCTCAAATGGAAATAGACTCTCAGGCTAATGGTGGAGGCTTTGCTCATTACCCCGGACTTCCTATTGAAAAAGTAGTAAAATTTCTTTTAAATAAACGCGGTCGCTATGTAAGATTGCAGATGGAAGGAACTGAGAGTATCCAAATGAGAGAAGTGCATGTATTTGCTTATAATACAGGTACACCGGAAATGCATTTGCTGGGTAATTCAATTGAAATAGTTGATGGAGATACAACTCCAACCCTTGATGATGACACGACATTTGGTTTTGTTCTTCTTAATCATCAGAGAGAAAAAACTTATACCATCAGAAATGACGGTACAAAGAGTATCGAAATTAACGGTATTGATATTTCAAGTAATGAATTTAAACTCGGAGTTGAACCTGTGAGAAAAATTGCACCAGGTAACTCAACAACATTTTCAATCATTTTCAATCCTACTTCCCAGGGAACATTCAATAGTGATATTTCAATTCATACTACCGCTGTTGCAGATGGAAGTTTTGATTTTACAATACAGGGCGAAGGAACTTCAAACTCTTTTCCTGAAATCGATATAAAAGGTAACGGTCAACTTATTCCAAATGGGGCAACTAATCCCTCCATTGCAAACGGCACAGATTTTGGTTCTGTTGATTCTGTAAATGCAGATATTATCCATTTATTTACTATTCTGAATCAGGGTTCTGGTCCATTGACTTTAAGTGGCACCCCAATTGTTGCTGTAAGTGGAGCAAATGCTTCAGATTTCTCTGTTATATCTCAGCCGACTTCAACTATTAATTCGAGTGGTAGTTCTACATTTGAAATCAAATTCACTCCTAGTACAGATGGTGTTAGAGTAGCTACTGTTACAATTCACAGTGATGATTCAGATGAGGGAACATATCAATTTAATATCAAAGCGAAGAAAACCTACTCACCTGTTCTAGGAATTAATGGATGCGTTCTCTGGCTTGACGGCAATGATTTGGATGGAGATAATTCATCGGAAGGTGACAGCGAGTCGGGCAAAGATGAAAATGGCGTAATTTCCGTATGGAAGGATAAAAGTACTTTAGCTAATGATGCATCTCAGGGAAGCTTTCAAAGCAGACCTCAATTTCTTTCCTTTTCTTCAGAGATAAATGGTAATTCTGTCCTCTTATTTGATGGAACGCTGAATTATATGACTTTAACTTCCGAAATTACAGATGCTCAAACAATCTTCTGGATTATAAAAGAGAGTGGAGATAATGACCCTGCAGGCAATTTCCTTTTGGGGCATCATCAGTACTACGAATTCTCAAGAGGTGGAGCCGGTTTTTTCTGGGGTGGATATACTAGTGACTTTATAAAAAACGGTGTTACCAGACTAGATAAAAGTGTTATTGACGGCGCAAATACAGCTATACCTAATGGAGCATACCACTTAATTTCTGTTATAGCAACAGGTCCTCTTAAATTTGATCAGATAACCAGAGATAGAAGTTATGATACAACAAACTGGAACGGTGGTATTGCTGAGATAATTGTATATAACAGAGCATTATCAAATCAGGAAGTACAAACAGTTGAAAACTATTTGGACGGAAAATGGCTCAATGCTCTTCCAAATAGTGCTCCTATTGCCAATGACGATACTTATTCTACCGCAATTAATACAGTTTTAGATATTGCTCTTCCAGGTGTCCTTGATAATGATTCGGATATTGACGGTGATGCCTTAACTGCTATAAAAGTTTCTGATCCCGCACACGGGACTCTTACCTTTAATGCGGACGGATCGTTTTCTTATACTCCTACAACAGATTACAGCGGGCAGGATTCTTTTACATACAAACCTAATGACGGCAATCTAGACGGCAATAATGCAACCGTTACAATCAACATCTCTTCAACTGCAAATTACTCTATTACCGGCAAAGTTTCCGGTGATATACAGCAGGGAGTAACTGTTGCTGTAGATTCGACACATTCTGCGACAACCGATGCAAGCGGAAATTACACAATCAGCGGACTTGCAGATGGAACTTATACGGTAACCCCTGCCCTCACTGGATATACATTTACTCCCGCTACTGCAAGTGCAACCGTTTCAGGTGCTAATGTTACAGGTATTGATTTTACTTCAACTCAAAATGCAGCTCCTAAATTTACTCTTACTGTAAATGACGGAACAGGTAGCGGACAATATGAGGCAAATGCTTCTGTTAATATTTCCGCAACAGTACCTACGGGTCAGATATTTGACGCATGGACTGGTGATACTCAGTACATCGCGGATGCAAGTGCAGCTTCAACTACTCTAACAATGCCAGCTCAGGATATTACAGTTACTGCTACATTCAAACAGGCTCCGCCTAACACTCACAATATCAGCGGTACTGTTACCGGAGATATTCAGCAGGGCGTTACTGTAGCGGTTGATGCTACACATTCTGCGACAACCGATGCAAGCGGCAATTACACAATCAGCGGACTTGCAGATGGAACTTATACAGTAACTCCGACATTACCTGGCTACACATTTGCGCCTGCTACTGCAAGTGCAACCGTTTCCGGTGCTGATGTTACAGGTATTGATTTTACTTCAACTCAAAA
>Ga0256913_10000113_pt1 | contig 36365 bp, 30 predicted proteins | sample Axial_MatmetaG_FD_185970 | JGI IMG/M metagenome (GOLD analysis project Ga0256913, IMG submission 185970) | Deep-sea worm associated microbial mat communities from Axial Seamount, Juan de Fuca Ridge, Pacific Ocean - Axial_Mat | ecosystem: Environmental > Aquatic > Marine > Oceanic > Microbial... | reverse complement strand
ACATTATTGGGACTGCCTTGGAAACAAGGAGGAAGGTGTGGGCCACGGTAGGTCTGTATAGCCCGAATCTCATGGGCTACACGCGCGCAACAATGGCTTAGACAATGAGTTGCCACTCCGAAAGGGGGAGCTAATCTCCAAACTAAGTCTCAGTTTAGATCGAGGTTTGTAACTCAACCTCGTGACATCGGAATCTCTAGTAACCGGACGTTATCAGCGTCCGGTGAATATGTCCATTCTCCTTGGACACACTGCCCGTCAAACCAACCAAGTAGGGCTTAGACGAGGTATTCTTTTTTGAGGATATCAAGTCTGAGTTCTGTGAGGGGGGTTAAGTCGTCACAAGGTATCCGTAGGGGAACCTGCGGATGGATCACCTCCTTTTTTATTAACTAAAAAAGATTCATTCACTTATATAATTTTAAAAAATATTTATCACTGACTTGCAATTTTACTCTAATATTTAAATTAATTTTATTAGTTAATTTAATTTAAACATTAACTTTATATAATTTTAAAAATAATTATATTTATGACAATATATATAGAACTATTATATAAATCTGAAAAAATTAATGGACAATTAATTAAAGAAGATAAAACAAATATGACAATTAAACTAGAAAGTGGTTATAATTGCATTTTAGCTAAAAAAGAAATAAAAATTATTTCTAAAAAAGAAAATAAATTAATTAGAAAAGAAGAATTAAAGCCTAAAAAAATAAATAAATCTCTTCCAAATATTTTAATCTTACATACTGGAGGAACAATAGCTTCAAAAATAGATTATAGGACTGGGGCAGTATCTTCAAAATTCACACCTGAAGAAATATTAAATTTATATCCTGAATTAAATAAACTTGCTAATTTAAATGCGAAATTAATTGGAAATTTATTTTCAGAAGATATGAGATTTTCACATTATAATTTATTATTAAATGAAATAAAATTGGTAATTACTTCTAAAAAAATAGATGGAATAATAATTTCTCATGGCACAGATACTTTACACTATACTTCATCAGCACTTCAATATTCTTTAAAAAATTTACCCATTCCAGTAATTTTAGTTGGAGCACAAAGATCTTCAGATAGGCCATCCTCAGATGCTTATTTAAATTTAAAAGCAAGTATAAATTTCATAATTAAAAATAAAAATAAAGATTTAAATTTTAGGAGGGTGGGAATTTGTATGCATGAAAATATTTCAGACGACTCATTTTTAATTTTAGATGGAATAAATGTAAAAAAAATGCACTCAACAAGAAGAGATGCATTTAAACAAATAAATTATTTGCCATATGCGAGATTAAATAATGAAGATTTAACAATTTTAAGAAAGGAATTAAATTCAAAAAAACCTAAAGAAAAAATATCATTTACTAAATTTAATGAAGAACTAAAAATTGGTTTTTTTAAAGCACATCCAAATTTATTTCCTGAAGAAATAAAACAATTAGATTTTTATGATGGAGTAATACTTGAAGGAACAGGTTTAGGACATATGGCAGTCAGTGTTATAGATAAAAAAACGGAACTACATAAAAACAATTTAATTGAATTAGGTTTACTTTCGAAAAAGATACCAGTAATAATTGGAACTCAAACAATTTATGGAGAAACTAATTTAGACATATATAGTTCAGGAAAAGATATCCAAGGAGAAGAGATATATGGAAATCATATGAATTTAATAACTGAAACTTTATTTACTAGATTAGCTTATTGTATTTCTTTAAATAAAAAATCTTTTAAAGAAATTTGGGATGAAAATTTAGAAGGATTTAATATTAGAAGTATTGATATTGAATATAATAATCAAAATTAAAATTTTAAAATAAGCTTACCTTTTTTAAATATTTTAATCATATTTCCAGATTCAGAAATTAAAATCGCAATAGAATTTGTTTTTTCAGTAATTGCAACTGCAGCTAAATGTTTAGTTCCCCACCCATAATATTTTTTAATATTTGAAGTATCAACATCAATATAAGTTCCAGCAGAAATAACAATACCCCTATTATTTATAACAAAAGCTCCATCTAATTGTGCATATTCTTTAATAGTTTCACCCAAATCTGCAGAAAATAAATCTCTTAAATTTTCAGGATATCCAAAAAAAGGATTTAAAATAAGAGGTTTTGTATACTCAGTAAGTTCTATTTCATCACCAATAACAAATAAAGTTCCAATTTTACTCCCTTCTCTACCTTCATTTCTAATATCTTCAGCTATTTTAATTAATTTTTCTAATACAGCTTCATTTTCCATAAACTCATTTAATTTAAATTTTGCAATACGATATAAAATTCTAGAAACTTCAATAATTAACATTCCAATATTAAATTCTTCAGAAATTCCATTATCAAAAATTAGAACTACTTTTGATTCTTTATCAATAAGTTTTAATTTAATTCCTTTAACAATAATATTTTTTATTTTAGTTTCAAAATTTAAATTATCTTCATTTTCAATATAAAAGATAGTCTTTTTATTACTCGGTTTTAGAATTGAAGTAATTTTTAAAGTATCTATTTTATCTTCATAATTTTTAGACTTAATTCCATCAACAATCATAATTTGTTTAGCTCCAACTTCACTATATATTTTTGAAGCTGTAGTTCCAATAATTTTTTGTATAATCGTAGAAAACATCCTATAAAAATAAACAATTTAAATGTTTTTAAATGTTATGTTTAAAAATTAAATTATCTCTTTAATATTTTACAATCATTTGGAATATATTTTGGCAATTCATCAATATGGACTTTAAACAATTTACTTAAATTTCGACTTAGAAGTTTATATTTTAATTGTCCAGGATCTAATTTAACAAATTTATTATTACAAAATTTTTTACATGCTTCATAACTGCCCGAAAATGGTTCTTTTATTTTTAAAACTTCATCTCCATTTTTAATTTCAATTGTCTTAATCCCAAATCCAATTTTAAGTGGCAAATTCTTTAACATATTTTTATCACCATAAATCATAAATGAACCTTTTGTCATATATTCTCCACTCATACTTTTTTTAGTAACTTGTTCTTTTTTAATCCAAAATGCATCGGCTGTTCCAAAACCTTTTTTCCATTGTGAAGAAAAACAAAGTAAGAACTGTCCAGCTTCTTCAAGATTATTTTTAGAAATTAATAAATTTCCTTCTTTATTTAAACAATTTTTAATAATCCCAAATGGAGACCCGGGAGCTTCAGAATGTAAAATAATGTCAGTATCTTCAACATATTTTTTAATTAAAACTTCATTAGTTCCAGCATCTTTACCTATAACAAATAAATTTTCAGAAGATAATTTTGTCCACCGGAATTTATCGTACCATTCTTTTTTTTTTAATCCTTTAATTTTCTCGTTAATTTTTTTCTTTTCTAAATATTTATTTTTATTATTTTTATGTTCTTCAATTTCTTTTTTAGTTTTATTAATAATCATATCTATTCCTTGAAGTTTAGCTTTTAATTTTTTAGATTTATTAAAATAGACTTCGGCATTATAATTCACATCCTTATTTAATTCTAATTTAATTTCCATTTTAATTTGTGTTTTATTTTATCTTAAAATAAAAATAAATTGCTAATTTATAAAACTTGATAATTTTGTTATCATTGAGAAAATCAAGTAAATTTATAAAAATTTTATTTATTATTTATATTAAATTTAGAGATATTTAAATTAATACTATATAATAACTCCAGACCAATACATAAAAAAACTTATAAAATATTTTAAATACTATATCTTTATGACAAAACAAACTTCTAAAAAAACAGAGAAACAAAAAGAAGAAAATTCTGAATTAAATTCTTTTCTAAAAGAAATAGAGAGGTTACCTGAAGAGTTTAAAAATAAACTTTTAGAAAAAGAGAAAAAATTCAAAGATTTCATTGATATTATTATTAAAAAATCAAATAACAAAGATATGGGGTTTTTTATAAAACCTGAAATAAAAGTAGAAAATAATGTTCCAATTCCAAATTTCGAGAATTTAACTTTATTTTTTTTATTAGATGATTTTGAAGCTAATATTCCTTCATTTGAACCTAAGATTTTATTAGGAAATGATTTTGATAAATATTTAATTGAGAAACTTCCAAAAACTCAAGAAGATGAAGTTGAGTATTTTTTAAAAGCAGATAAAAATATAAAATTTGTTGGTACTTCAATTTCAATCTTAAGGGAGAATTGTTTTGATTCTAATTATGAAGATTTAAAGAATTTAGGTTCTTCTTTTGTTTATAGAGATTCAAGAGGTTTTATTTCAGCATTAAAAACAATTGATATTCATAGAAATATGCTTTTACAAAAATTTGAAAAATATGTTGTAGCATATGTTGGAGCAGGTAGTTGGTTAAGGGGAGAAAAATCAAATGATTTTGATATATTTTTGGTAATCGATGATACTGATGTTAAAAGGATGTCTAGGATGCAAGTAAAAGATCAATTAACAAAAATCATTTGGCAAATGTCGCATGAAGTTGCAGAATTAACAGGAATTCAAATACATATCCAAGTTTATCTTTTAACTGATTTTTGGGATGCTTTAAAAGATGCACACCCAGTAATGTTTACATTTTTAAGAGATGGAGTTCCTTTTTATGATAGGGGAATATATAATGCTTGGAAAGAATTATTAAAATTAGGTAAAATAAGGCCATCTGCAGAAGCAATAGATATGCATATGAATGTTGGGAATCAACTTTTAACTCGAGCTAAAAGTATATTTAATGAAGTTCTTTCTAATGATATTTATAATGCAGTTCTTTCTCCTTCTCAAGCAATATTAATGTTAAAAGGGTATAATCCAACAACTCCAAAAGAAACAGTTAAAATGTTTAAAGAAGTTCTTCTTGCTAAAGAAAAATCAATTTCAAAAAAAGATGCAGAAATATTAGAAAATACTGTTTCTACATTTAAAAAAATCGAGCATAATAAAGATTTCAAACTAAACGGAAATCAAATTGATAAATTTATTAAAGATGCGGAAGGATATTTAGAAAATATAAAGAAGATGTTTGAAGAAATAACTGAAAAAAGAACAACTGAATCTATCGTTTCTTCATATAATGAATTAGTAAATCAAACTAAAATATTATTAAATACAAAATTAGAAAATGAAAAAGAAATTTTTGCTTTATTTGAAAAAGAATATTTAAAAACTGGAAAATTACCATCATTTATTAAAAATTCATTAAAATCAATAATTAAAGCAAAAGAAGATTTTAAAAAAGGTAAAATTACTGGAATGGAAGTAAATAAAGTAATGAAGGAAGTAAGAAATGTCTTGACTGAAATAAAGATTTATAGTGAGAAAAGTTTACTTTCTAATATAAACAAAAAGAAACTAGAATTATTTTATGCAGAAGATAAGAAAATAGAAATACTAAATTATGGAGATGTAATATATTTAGTCGATTTATTAAACAATAAAATTTATCAATTAGAAAACAATAAATTTATAGAATCAAAAATCACAAAAGAAGAATTATTAGATGATTCTAAACTTCAAAAATTATTAATAAATGATAAATTATTAACTTCAATTAAGAATTTATATAATTCAAAAGAAATTTTCTTTTAAATTCACTACTCCTCTTTGAATACTAATCTTTTTATTATATTTCTTTCATTTAACTAATATGTATAAAAATAAACTTAAATTATTCATTTTAATCTTTTTAATTAGTTTAACCCCAGTTATTTTTGCTAATGATTGTTTTTTTGAAATAAACAATAATGACTGTCAAAGATTTTCTTCTTCATTTATAAAATTTGATTTAACTTTTAATCCTAATTCACAATATAAAGATTATGAAGTTGAGATTTATAAAAAAGATAACCCATCTAATAAAATTTTAACAAGAGTTGAAGGGAATTCAGTTTATAATTTAAATCCTTTAACTGAAGTAGGAGTTTATGTTTTAAAAGTAAGATCCAATTCAATAACTGATGTTTCTAATTTATATGAAAAAGAATTTATTTTTGATAATTCTCAGCCATTCCCACCAATAATTGAAATGGGTTTAGAATCTTCTCAAATCCAAGGTAAAACTCAAATTGGAAATACTAATGTCTTAGCAGAAGTTATTGGGAGTTCATCCCCAATAGAAACTCAAACAAGTAGTTCTTCAGGTGAATTTTCATTCAATTTAAATTTACCTTCCCCAATAAATTTAGTTAAATTTTATACTCAAAATTCAAATAATATTAACTCTGAATATATTGAAAGAATAATTTATAAAGATGGAAAACCAAAAAGAAATTTTAATATAAATGCTAATTCAATTTCTATTGATTCACATTTAGAAAATTCAAATTATAATACTTATTTTGATTCAACAAATAATATTTATATAACTTCAAAAAGAAATTTTTATATTTCCGGACAAACTAATGCGCCCGATGGAGCCATAATTTATATTAATGGAGTCCAATCAATTGTAAAAGGGAATACCTTTGGAGCAATTGTTATTCTAAATGAAGGTAGAAATAAAATTACAATTGAAAATAGATTATCTACAATAAACAAAACTTTAGAAATTAATTTTATAACTCCAAAATTTAATTTTTTAAATTTAGATTATAATAAAATAACTTCTTCTAATTCTTTAGAAATTACAGGAACAGCAACATTAGATTTACCATTTAATATTTATTTAAATGGCAAGTATATAGATTCAATTGCTGTTGTTGATGGTAAATTTACTACTACTTTAAATAATTTAATCCCTGGAAAAAATTATATTTCTTTTGAAGGTTATAATAATAATTTAATTTCAGACATTATTTATTTTGATTCTGAAAATCCAATTATTAAAGTTATCTCAAATTTAAAAACAACATCAAGATCTAAATTTATATTTAAAATTACAGATGATATTGGAATTAATTTGAACTCTATAAATGTTCAGATTGGAAATAAAAATTTTAATTCTTCAAGTATTGAATCTAAAGGCGATTATTTTTCTTTAAGTTTACTTGGTTTAAATGATGGCGATTTTAATTATAGAATAAATGTTAAAGATTTAACTGGAAAAGAAGTTTCTACTGCGGGCCAAATCGAAATAAATTCAAGAAATACAATTATTGAAGATATTCAAACAAATAATGGTTATTTTATTGGAAATAAAATATTACTACATTCTTCTCAACAAACAATAAAATTAATACCTTCAAGAAACATAGCATTTAAAAGTATATATTTAGATGGAATTAGACAAACAAATTATCATATAAATTTAGATAAAAGTATTGACTTAACTTTAAATTTAGATAATGAAGAAGGAGTTTTAGAATTTAAATTTATAAATAATGAATATCAAGAATTTACAGAAACATATAATTATTTTACTGATAAAATAAAACCAATAATTAAATTAGATTATATTAATAATCCTAATTCTTATGGAGAGAATAGAATTAGAGTTACTGGAGAGATAGAAGATTCAAATTTTAATTGGAGTAGTTTAACTTTTAATTCAGATTCAAGTTTTAGAAAATATGGTAAATATTTTGAAGCACAAGTTTTACCTAATGAAGGTTTAAATAATCTTGAAGTTGGAGGAAAAGATTTAGCAGGAAATTTATTTAAAGAAAGAATTTTTGGTTCTTTATTATTTAAAGATTCAACAAATACAGTTTTTGAGAATTTAGGTTCAAATAAAATAGGATTTAAAACTGCAATTTCTTCAATTGACAATAGGAATAAAAATTATGCTTATTTTTGGGATGGCCAAAAAAGTTATCAAACTTATTTAAATACTCAAGAAGTAATACTTCCAGTTTCAGAAAGAGTTGGGATTAGGGCAGTAAATTTAAAGGGAGTTGAATCAAGCAAAAATAAATTTACTGATATTCAAAGTTATACTATAGATCCACTTAAACCTGAAGTTTATTTTGTTTTAGATGAAGGAATAAAAAGATTTTTAGTAAATCCAACTTTAAGTCAAATAAATAATATATCTTTTAAAGTAAATGGAGTTGAGATTGATGTTTCAGAATGTGATGTAAAAATTGCAAGATATTCAAAATGTTATGATTCTGAAAGTTTTAATTCAAGTAATATTGAAATTGAAGTAGTAGATAAAGCAGGAAACAAGATACAAAAGACATTTTCTCAAACAGAAATAGTTGATATTTCAACTATTATTCCAACAACAAATACAGATGCAAATAGTGAGTCTTCAAAAATTTATTTTAATGGAAATGATTTAAATACTATAAATAATAATTGGTTTGTAGAAGGAAATATTAAATCATTGTCAGTAATAAAAAGTATAAAAGCACAAGGAAAAGATTGTTTATTTGATGATACTAGTTTTGTTTGTTATGTAGATTTACCATACAGTTTAAATAATATTGATGTAATTGTAGAATTTGAAAATAATCCTGAGACAATCTCCCCAATTCATAACAATATCACAATAAATAGGACTGAAGGAGAACAGTATGATATTAAAATTTTAGATTTAAATGGGGACGGAATTTTTAAAATGAGTTCAGATTATTATATAAAAGATTTTATTGGGAACTTAGTTGGAAAATTAGATAAAGAGGCAATAGTAACCTTAGTAATTGATAATAATAGAGAATTAATTGGAATTAAAAATAGCACATTTACAGTAAATATAGATTTAACAAATCAATTAGCAACAAAAGATAACGATGAGTTTTATATTCAACTTGAAGCAAAAGGGGATTCAGAAATAATTTCAACCTCAAATAAAATAAAATTAATTTATAATAGAATATTAGATACAATTTTAAATATAATTGTTTACTAAAATGGAATTAAAAAACTATTAATAACTATTTTTTCTTTCTTTCTTTTTCAATTATTATTATTATTATTATTTTAATCTTCAATATAATTTATAACTATATAAAGATAATAAAATACTATAAATATAATGTTATGGAAATATATTATGAGTAATAATAAGATTTCAATTAAAGTTGGTGGGCCTGCAGGAGAAGGAGTTTTTACAATTGGACTTCTTCTTTCAAAATATTTTCAACGAGCAGAATTAAATGTAGTATATACTACAGATTATCCTTCATTAATTAAAGGAGGACATAATACCTGTAGTATTAGAGCAGAAGATGAAGAAATAAATGCTGAAAGTATAAATCATGATGTATTAGTTGCACTTGATGATTTAACAATTTCTGAAGATTTAAAATATTTAAATGAAGGTGGAGTATTAATTTGTAATGAAAAATCTAATTTCGAATCAAATAAATTTCAAGTATTTAAATTACCAATTACAAAACTTTTAAATGGATTAGATAAAAGAGTTTCAAATACAATTGCTTTTGGAGCTGTAATAGGGTTAATGGGTGAAAATGGAGATTTATTTATTGAAGCAATATCTTCACATTTTAAAAAAAAGAAACAAGAAGTAATTGAGATGAATATTAAGGCGGCTGAAGTTGGATTTCAATATTCTCGAGAAATTTGTAAAAAAGAAAATAAGGGTTTTATTGGAAGAATAAATAAAATAAATAATCCTTTAGGTAAAACTGTATTTATGTCTGGAAATGATGCCGCTGCACTAGGTGCATTAAAAGCAGGAGTAAAATTTGTAGGAGAATATCCAATGACACCATCATCTTCATTTCTTTCTTTTTTTGCTGCACATGAATTAAATTACAATATTACAACAAAACAAACTGAAGATGAGTTAGCTGCGATGAATATGGTTATTGGTGCATCGGTTGCTGGAGTAAGAGCATTAACAGCAACATCTGGTGGTGGTTTTGCTTTAATGAATGAAGCTTTAGGTTTTGCAGGAATTGGAGAAACTCCCTTAGTTTGTTTTGAATGTCAAAGGGCAGGACCTTCAACAGGAGTTCCAACTTATACTGATCAGGGAGATTTGAAATTTGTAATAAATTCTTCTCAAGGAGAATTCCCACTAGTAGTTTTAGCTCCAGGAGATATTGAGGAATGTTTTTATGAAAGTTTTGAAGCTTTTAATATTGCAGATAAAGTTCAAACTCCAGTAGTAGTTTTACTTGACAAACATCTTGCAGCATCACATTTCACTGCAAAAAAATTTAACACTTCAAATTTAAAAGTAGATAGAGGCAAATATATTCCTTTATCTGAAGATAAGTTAACTAATTATAAAAGATATGAATTTACAAAAGATGGTATTTCAAAAAGAGCAGTTCCCGGTCAAGAAGGAGGAATTCATATAAATTCTTCTTATGAACATGATGAAACTGGTTGGACTTGTGAAACTGCAGAAAACCATATCTTAATGCAACAAAAAAGATTTAAAAAATTAGAATCTATTCCGAAAGCAAAATTAAGACCTAAAATGTTTGGGCCAGAGGATGCTGATTTAACAATTGTGGGCTGGGGTTCAACAAAAGGACCAGTTTTAGATGCAATAAAATATTTAAATAAAGATGGTTTTAAAGTAAACTATATGCATTTTGTTTATATTAGTCCAATGGATGAAACTGGAGTTAAATTAATGTTAGAAAGTTGTAAAAATACAATTATTTTAGAAGGAAATTTTACTGCACAATTAAGAGATATAATTAGAGAAAAAACAGGATTTTATATTGAAAAAACTTATTTAAAATATGATGGAAGGCCTTATTTTTTTCAAGATATATATAATAAAATAAGGGAAATTTTAGAAAATGGAGGTAATTTAAAATGAATCAAATAAAAATTTCAAATGAAAAATATACTTTTAGTTTAGGTGATTTTGATAGTGGGAATAAATCTCAATGGTGCCCAGGTTGTGGGAATTTTGGTATTGTTATGGCAATTAAAAAAGCAATAATAAGTCTAAAAATAAATCCTAAAGATGTTTTAATTGTTTCAGGAATTGGTTGTTCAAGTAAAACTCCACATTATATAAAAACATTTGGAATTGAAACAATTCATGGGAGGGCTTTACCTGTAGCTTCTGGAGCAAAATTAGCAAATAAAGACTTACATGTAATTGTTGTTGGTGGTGATGGTGACGGTTATGGTATTGGTATTGGGCACTTTATTCATGCAATGAGGAGAAATTGTAATGTGACTTATATTGTTCATGATAATCAAATTTATGGTTTAACAAAAGGCCAAACATCTCCAACAACAAGAAAAGGCGTTAAATCTGTATCTACTCCTAATGGTTCTGTTGAAACCCCAGTAAATCCAATGGTATTATCTTTGGCCTCAGGAGCAACATTTATAGCTAAAGGATTTGCCGGCGATATTCAACAATTAAGTAACTTGATCGAAAATGGAATTAAACATAGGGGATTTTCTATAATTGATGTTGCACAACCATGTGTATCTTATAATCCAAATATGTCAAATAGTTGGTATAAAGAAAGAATTGTTAATATAGAACAAGAAGAAAATTATAATCCTAAAGATAAACATTGGGCTTATGAAATTGCTTTAAAAGATCAAGAAGAAGTAATTCCAACGGGAATATTTTATCAATCTGAAAATGATAGAGAAACATATATTGATGACTTGCCTGAAGATAGTATAGCTTTAGTAAAACACGATATAACTAATATTAATATTGATTCAGAATTAGAAAAATATGAATAACTATTTTTTAAAAAATTAATTTATTTTTTCTTTTTAACTTCTTTTTTTATATTTTCAATTTCTTCATCTTCATCAACAAAAAGCCATTTAGCAATTTTTTTCATTTTACCTGATTTTTTATTAGTTAATTCACTTTCATATAAAGGTTTTTCTTTATCTAATACTTCATCTTTTTTTTCAATTTTCTTTTTTTGTTTAATTATAGATTTAGTTTTTTTTCTTTCTTCTTTAATTGAATTTTGTTTTATTTCAACGATTTCAGTAAAAAATTTATCATAAATTTTTGAAATTTCTTCAGTCATTTCAAATTTAAATTTATTTATTTTATCATTAAATTCTTTTTTAACTTTATCTATTTCATCCATATATTCATTTAGATTAACACTATTAGACTTTTCATTAAGATTTTCAATTTTATTTCTTTCTTTTTTAATTATATCTAATTCTGTTGCTAGTCTAGCAATATCTGTTTGATATTCTAATTTAACTCCTGCAATTTCCATTGCCATTTTTTCATTAACTAAAGTACCAAATTCATTAAATTCTTTTTCTAAATCTTTTTTAGAAATTACCTTGTTTTTTATTACTTCTTTATTTTTTTCTTTCAGATTTTTAGATTCAATACCTAAATTTGCTTTAATTTCTTCTAATTCTGAGTATAAATTATACATATCTTCCCTAACTTTTGCAAAAGCATTTTTTAATTTTCGTTCATTCATTTTTATTTTATGATACTTATTTTTAATTTATATTTTAATTTTTATAAATGTTTCTACAAATAACTACTTAAAAATGATAAATTACCAATTACAATAGGTTTATAATTTAATTTTGATTATAATTTATATGTTTAAAATAAATAAAATAGAAAAACCTAAAATTTATGTTGATAAGTCTATAAAATTAATGGAAGAATTTGCCATAAAACAAAGGGGAGAAATTTCAAAAAGATTTGAAAAAACAGTTTCAACATTTAAGAAAGATAAAGAAACAAATAATTTAAATAAACGGAAAGATTTAGAATTAGAAAAAATTAGATTTTTAAATAATGATTTAAATAATAGGATAAAAAAGATAATTAAAACATTTCCAAATTTTAAAATTTTAGATGAAGTTTATTTGAAATTATTAAATACTTCAAATCATAAAGTTCCGGAAGTAACTGATGCATTAGCAAGATTATTATGGATTTCAAATATGATTGATGATTTTTCTCAAAATTTTGAACATAGAATTAAAAAATCATCTAATCAAAAAAGTATAGGATTTATGATGGGAAAATATTTAGGTAAAATAAATTCATTATTTAGAAAAAATAAAAGTTATTTTGAGATATTAGAACATACTAGAATTTTTATGAATAAACTTCCAAAATTTGAAAATCTTTATACAATTTCAATTGCTGGATTTCCAAACGTTGGAAAATCAACTTTAATGAAAAAAATAACTGGTTCTGATGTAGAAATTCAAAATTATCCATTTACAACAAAAGGTTTAATGTTTGGTTATATTAAAGAAAATAATAACAAAATAATTCAATTAATAGATACTCCAGGATTATTAAATAGAGAAAATAAAGAAAATAATATTGAATTAAAAGCTAAAGTAATTATTTCAGATTATTCTCAATCAATAATTTTTATTTTAGATTTAACTGAAACAAGTGGATTTTCAATAGAACAACAATTAAAATTATTAAAAGAAACTTCACAAAAGAATTCAAATATTATTGTATATTTTTCAAAAGTAGATATCTATAATGAAGAAACAATAGAAATAAAAAATGATTTAGGAAAGAAATTAAAAAAATACAAACAATTTTCAGATTCAAATAAAATAAAAGAATTTCTAATTTCAAAATATAAGAGTAATTTAAATAAATTTGATCCAAAAAAATTAAAATCAATAAAATAAACAAAATTAAAATAAACATAATTTATTTTTAGGATAAATTTTTAACTTTTTTTACAAAAATCAAAAACAAATTATTTAAAATTATTATTTTTAAGGTTTCTTGCAATGGTGGAAAAAGAAATAAACAAGCCAGCTAAAACATATAAGGCAGGAGTATTATCCTTAACATTATGGGAAAATAAATCTTCTGAAGGGGAAATTTTAAAATCTTTTACAATACAAAGATCGTATAAAGATAAAGATGAAAAATGGCAACATACAACAAATTTAAGAACTTCAGATTTACCTAAATTAAATTTATTATTGGCTGAAGCATATAAAGAACAAATATTTCAAGCATTAGATTAATTTAATTTTAAGAATTTATAAAATAATAATTTATTTTAATTTTTTCAAATTAAATACATAAAAAGTTATAGATTTAATCAAATTCTAAAACTTGTTGATCTGGAATAACATGTAATGTTTTTCCTTCTTCATAACCTAATTCTTGAGCAAGTTCAATCATTCCTTCTTTTAAAGTAACTTCTCCATGAACAGGAACAATATTTTTAGGATGAATCATATTAAGAAGATCTCTATGATCTTCTCTTGAAGCATGTCCTGAAACATGAATATCTTTAAAAATTTTACATCTAAAAGTTTCTAATTTAGCATCTAAAATTTGCCTAGCTTCAATATTAACTTGTGTTGGAATAACTTCAGATGAGAAAACAACTTTATCATTTTCTTTTAATTCTAATGGAGTTTTACCGTCAGCAATTTTAGATAACACAGCATTATGTTCACCTTGGTGTCCAGTACAAACAACAATATAATCTTTTTTATTTTTATTAATTATATCTAACCACTTATTAACTTCTGCAGGAGACTCAGCAATAGTTACATTTTTTTCTTTAAAATCAATAATTCCAGCATTTTTTGCAGCTCTTGCATACTTAGAAATACTTCTACCTAAGAAAATTAATTTTCTTCCAAGTTCGTGAGTTAATTCAACAATAGATTTCAATCTTGTAATGTGTGAAGCAAAAGTTGTAATTATTACTGCTTGAGTATTTACAATATCTGTTTCAATAAAAATATCTCTAAGCATTTCTTTAACTACAATTTCTGAAAGAGTTTTTCTTTTAAGATTAGATCTAACAGAATCCACTACTAAAAGTTTAATTCCTTCTTTATCTAATTCTCTTAATCTTTGATAATTTGTTCTTTGTCCTAAAGCAGGCCTATTATCAAACTTAAAATCATTAGCATACATAATTACACCTTCAGGAGTATGTATTGCAATTAATGCTGCTTGAGGGATTGAGTGAGTTACATTAACAAATTCAATTTCAAGTCCTGATTGTAAAGTAAAAGATGAATTAACATTTACTTTAATAAATTTATTTTTTAACGGTGCGGCAATAGATCTAGAAGATTTCATTAAAACTTTTAAAACTTCAATAGTGAAAGGAGTTCCATAAACTGGGGCCTTTGGAAACATATTTGCCATATATTGAACTGCTCCAACATGATCTAAATGAGCATGAGAAACTACAATTGCTTTAACTTTTTCTTTTTTATCTTCAATTAACTTTGGATCTGTAACAATATTTTTTTCAATCATTTCCTTAAGATCCATTTTATCAACTGCATCATTATGTAATACTAAATTTGCTAACTGTAAACCCATATCACAAATAATAATATCGTCACCAACTTCAAAAGCCATCATATTTCTTCCAGCTTCATCAACTCCACCCATCGCATACATTTTAATTGTCATTTTTTATAATATATTAGTTTAGAATAAAGATATACTTCTCATACATTTTCCCACAAATTCAAATAACTTAAATAAATAAAAAGTAAAATAAAAAGAAAATCATTAAATCATATCTTTTTCTAATTCTAATTTATAACTATAACAAGTTATTTATAAACTTAATTGAAAAAGGTAATTTAGTTAAAAAAATAAAATTACTTCTTATCTTTCTTCAAATCAACTTTAATATGTAATTCTTTTAACTGAACTTCATCAACAATTGAAGGCGAGTGAGTTAAAGGACAATAACCAACTTTATTCTTTGGAAAAGCCATAACTTCTCTAATTGAACTTTTATTTTCTAAAAGCATAATAATTCTATCTATACCAAAGGCAAGACCTCTATGGTATGGAGCACCATATTTATAAGCTTTAATAAACCAACCAAATTGTCTTTCAATAACTTCTTCAGAGAGATTTAAAATCTCAAAAATTTTTTGTTGTAATTCAGGTTTATAAATTCTTAAAGCACCAGAACAGATTTCAATTCCATTCATAACTAAATCATAACAATCACCCTTTAATTTTAATAATTCATCTTTATAAATTTCAATATCTTTTTTAGTTTTAATATTTTTATTAATAAATTCTTCGGCTTCCTTATTTGGCATTGTAAATGGTGAATGTTCTGCATCAATTCTTTTTTCATCTAAATTATATTGAAATAAAGGAAAATCACAAATCCAAGTGAAAACATTTTTAGATTTATCTATAAGATTTAAATCTTCAGCCAATTTTCTTCTAAGTGCATCTAATACATCATTAGTAACATTTTTCGAATCTGCAATAAAAAATAATAAATCTCCTTTTTCACCTTCCAGTTTTTGATTAATTTTAATTAACTCCTCTTTAGAAAAAAATTTAGCAATAGAAGATTCAATTTCATCCTTTCCAGTAACTTTCATCCAAGCCATACCCTTAGCACCATTATCTTGACAAAAAGAAATTAATTTATCTATTTTTTTTCTAGGAAGTAAGTCTTGTCCATTTTTAACTTTTAATCCTTTAACTAATCCCCCATTTTTAACAACTCCACTAAAAACAGAGAATCCACAAGATTTAGCAATATCTGAAATATTCTTCAACTCAAAATCTTTAATTCTCATATCTGGTTTATCTGAACCAAATCTTTCAATTGCTTCAGAATAGCTAAGAATAGAGAAGTCTTCATTTGATACTTTTAAATCATAAACTTTCATAGCTTCAATTAAAGATTTTTCCATTATTTTTCTAAAATCTTCAAAATCAATAAAAGACATTTCAAGGTCTAATTGAGTAAATTCAAGTTGTCTATCTTTTCTAGAGTCTTCATCTCTAAAACATTTAATAATCTGGTAATATTTTTCAAAACCAGCCACCATTAAAAGTTGTTTAAATAATTGTGGTGATTGAGGTAATGCATAAAATGAACCCTCATGTTTTCTAGATGGAACTAACATATCTCTAGCACCTTCAGGAGTAGATTTAGTCAAAAAAGGAGTTTCAACATCAATAAAATCTAAATCATCAAAATAATTTCTTAAAACTTTAAGAAATTTATGTCTTCGAATAAATGAAGTTTGCATTTCTTTTCTCCTTAAATCTAAATATCTATACTCTAATCTAAGATCTTCATTAACATCAAGGTCTTCTTTATCTAAATCAAAAGGTAAAACTTCACACTTATTTATTAATTCAAAATCTTTAACTAAAACTTCAATTTCACCAGTATTATGCTTTTTATTAATTGTTCCATCAGGCCTCGGCCTAACAATTCCATTGATTTGAATTAAAAATTCTCTTCTAAAAGTTTCAACATCAGTAAATTTTTTAGTTTCATCAGGATCAAAAACAATTTGGGTAATTCCCGACCTATCCCTTAAATCAATAAATTTTTTGCCTCCATGGTCTCTAATTCTTTGAGCCCACCCAATTAAACTAACTTTACTAGAATTATCTTCAATTCTTAAATCATCACAAGTATGTGTTCTTTTCATTTTATTTATTATATATTTATTTTATTAAATTTAATAATATTAAATTAAATTCATTTTATAACATTACAAATTATAATCTAAATTATTAATATTATAATATAACTTAAAATAATAAAATTGATAATTTTTATAAATTTATTCCTTTATTTAAAAATAATAATTTAATTTACTATAATTTATTAAGATTCATATAAATTAATTTTTAAATAATAAAAATTTAAATAATAAAAAAACACAAAAAATTCAGAATAATTTTTAAAAATGGCCGGCTACCCCAAAAGCATCGTCCACTCCGCAACCTTTTAAGCACTCAAATATGAATTTAGTGCTGCTTAGTTCCCTATCTGACACGGTTCCTTCATATTCAAGCCATAAAAGACAAAGCTTCTACCTTATCTTTCAGGACCGACCAAATAATATAAAATAAAATTTATTTATAAATTTATTTAGAATTTTTGAAGTTTTAAAAAAATAATTTATCCTCAATATTTATAAATGATTTAAAATTCTTATTTATTATAATTATATTTAAAAATGGTAAGTAATAATCAAGGAACCGCAGGAAGATTCGGGTCCCGATACGGAAACACATTAAGAAGAAAAGTTTCAAATATTGAAAAAAGTTCTAGAGCGAAACATAAATGTCCATTTTGTGGAAAAGAAAATAAAGTTAAAAGACAAGCTTATGGAATCTGGAAATGTTTGAGTTGTGAGAAAACTTTTGTTGGAAAAGCATATAAACCATATTAATTAAAATGGCAGATTATTATTGTGTAGTTTGTGGAAAACAAGTTTCAGGCGTTCTTGTTGAAAGAAAAATAAGATGTCCTTTTTGTTCATCTAAAGTTTTAGAAAAAAGACAAAATAGAATATTAGATCCAATAAAAGCCAGATGAAATTAAATTTTGTTTTAGATTTAGACTTTGAAGAAGAAAATAATTTATATTATAAATTATTAAAAAATGAAGATTTTGATTTTAAAACAAAAGATATAGCTATAATTATAGCTCAAAATTCTAAAGATAATAAAATTAAAGTAGAATTTGAAGTTAATTCAGTAATTGATTTAAAAATAGCTTCAACTGCTGTAATAAAAAGTTTAGAAATTATTAACAAAACTTTAAAAATTTAAAAGTGGAAGAAGAGATTGAAAATTTCATTGAAGTTTTAGAAGACTTAAAAGAAGATTTACCATTAAAATTAAAAGAATCATTAGAAAGTATAATTCTTGAATTTAAAAAACCATTAAATGTTGAATCATTATTATCAATTCAAGATCGTCTTGAATTTTTTTCAAATAATAAGAATTTAGATTCATTTAGTAGAAATGAAATAATAAATATAATTACAGATATTGAAACTCTAATTTAGTTTTAATTTTCAATTGTAATTATAACAATAAAACAAAAATTTAAATATATCTCTAATTATTAATATTTATATGGTAAAATTATTTTCAAAAAATTTTTTAAAATTTTTTAAAATTTTCAAAAGAAAAAAAAAATTAAGTTTAGGTTTATATGGCCCTCCTAATTCAGGAAAATCAACTCTTGCAAATTTAATTGTAAAAGATATTTTAGGAGAAGGTGCAGAAGAAATGTTTTCTACATCTTCAATTGAACATGAAACAAGAGAAGTTCAAAAAGTAGAAAAATTAGAATTAAAAAAAGGTGGTAAAACATTAGATTTTGCTTTAGTTGATACGCCAGGAATTACGACTAAAATTGATTTTGAAGATTTCATAAAAAAAGGAATTAAAAAGAAAGATGCAAAAGATAGGGCCAAAGAAGCAACAAAAGGAGTAATTGATTCTATTAAATGGTTGGATAATGTTGATGCAGTATTAGTTGTATTAGATTCTACATTAAATCCATATAATCAAGTAAATATAACTTTAATTGGGAATTTAGTTGCAAAAAAAAAAAAATTAATAATTGTAGCAAATAAAACAGATTTAAAAACATCAAATATTGAAAAAATAAATTTAGTTTTTCCTGATTATACTTTAGTTTCTATTTCAGCAAAAACTGGAAAAGGAATTGAAAAATTATATGAAAAAATATTCGAGGAATTTTTTTAAAAATGGGATTACAAGTATTATCATACAATTTAATAAAAACACTTCGTCCACATGAGAGAATAAATAAAATTTTAAGTTCTGTAAAAAATGGGGATGTAGTAATGATTGAAGGAAAACTTTCATATGAAGAGGAAAATGAATTAGTTTCTCGTGCTTTAGCTAGTATTTCTGGTAGATTTACTGGTGTTGAAGTAGCTTATTTAAAATCTAAATTTCCAAAAAGATTTATAGATAAATTAAAAGATTCAATAATTGAATTACTTGCAAAAGATAGAATTGGAATTACTGTAGTTGGACCAAGTAAAATAATAAAAGAAATAAAAATGAATCCACAAAAATTGGAAGTTTTATTTAAATAAATTTTTTATTTACATAAAATTAAAATTTTTAAATTTTACAAATATTTTTATATTAGTTTAAATTAATTTTTTTATGGACAAAGATTTAAAAGATAAAGATAAAAATAATAGTATAAATGAGAAACCAAAAAGAAATAAGGAAGATGAACCATCGTGGTATCATTATTTAATTGTAATTGCAGTTATTTTTATTATTTTTTATGGGATAAGTTATTTTACAAATTTTAGTTTTACTAGTAATACCAACAATATTGAAAATTTAAGTACAAACTATTCTGAAGTTTATAATAATGATACTTCAAATCAACCATACGTTTTAATAAATGAAACAACAAATGAAACAACAGTAATTTTACCTTTAAATTTAAGTAAAAATTATTTATATAAAAAGAAAATAGGAAATGAGATATTTAACTTAAATTTCAATTCTCCTGTTGATGAAGTAGAAAATTATGAAACTACAATTGAAGTTTCAAAAATTGAACTTTTAAATAGTAATAGTTTAACATTATCCTTTTTAGATTATAATGGTATTGACAATATGTATGTTTCTACGGCATCAGTTAAATTAATGAAATTATTGAGGTATTTATATAAATTAAAATTTACAACTGAAAATTTTAGAAAATATGAAGATATAAACTGTGCAAATTCAACATTAGAAAATAAAGTTATTGTATTTGACCCTTATCAAAAAGAACTTTCAGGAGTTTTTTATAATACATCAAATGGTTGTATCAGAATACTATCAACAACACCAAGTCAAATGGTAAGTATTACAGATAAATTATTATACGAGTTAGTAAATGAATAAGAGAAAATATAATAAAATTCCAAAAAATATTTTTTCTTGTCCTATTTGTTTAGATGTTTTAAAATATAAAAAAGAGTCGTTTATTTGTCAAAATTGTAAAAAGACCTATATTATAAAAGACAATATAGTTGTTTTAGTTTAGTCATTCTGGATTTCAATACCACAGATTCTCTACATCTCTATAAAATAACAACAAATACTTATAAAATATTTTTTTATTATAATATTATGAAATACTATAAATTAAATCTTAAAGAAATTTATTCTAATTTAAATAGTTCTGAAGAAGGACTCACAAATATTATTGCAAGATCTAATTTAGAAAAACAAGGTTTAAATGAAATTGAAGTTAAAAGTAATATTTCAGCATTTAAAATATTTATATCTCAATTTAAATCTTTTATAATTTATATATTAATTTTTGCAGTTATAATTTCCCTATTAATTCACGAATATATAGATGCAATAATTATAATTTTAATCTTAATTTTAAACTCAGTTATTGGTTTTTTCCAAGAGTTTAATGCAGAGAAATCTCTTGATGCATTAAAAAAATTAGTAACAGTAAATTCAAAAGTTTATAGGGATAATAATTTAATTGAATTAGATTCTAAATATTTAGTTATTGGAGATATTATTTTTTTAGAAGCAGGCGATAAAGTTCCAGCAGATTGTAGAATTATAGAAGCTTCAAAATTAAAAGTAATTGAATCTTCATTAACGGGAGAATCATTACCTGTTTCAAAAATTTCAACACCTATTTTAAAAGAAGTAAATATTTCAGATCAAAAAAATATGTTATTTTCATCAACAACTATTTCGGAAGGTTCTGTAAAAGCAATAATTGTTGCAACTGCAATGGATACAGAAATAGGAAAAATAACAAAATTAATAACTTCAGTTGAAAAGATACAAACACCTTTACAAAAAAAATTAGATAGTTTTGGAAAAAAAATCGCAATATTAGTAATTTTAATTTCAATATTTGTTTTCACATTAGCTTTTATTCAAGAATATTTAAAAAATGGATTTACAACTAAAGCACTATTAGATGTTGCTATGGTTTCAATCTCTTTGGCTGTTGCAGCAGTACCTACAGCTTTACCTGCAGTAGTTACAATCGCTTTAGCTATTGGAGTTAAAAGATTATTAAAAAAGAAAGCATTAGTAAGAAATCTTTCATCAGTTGAAACATTAGGTTCATGTAATATAATTTGTACAGATAAAACTGGAACTTTAACTAAAAATGAAATGACAGTTAGAAGTGGATGGACAATAAATAATAAATTTAGTTTTGGCGGAGTTGGTTATAATCCTCAAGGAGAAATAAAAGGAAAAATAAATAATTTATTGTTAGAAATAGGTTTGATTTGTAATAATGCTTCATTATTTAAAAAAGAGAATTTATGGCAAATCTCAGGAGATCCAACTGAAGCAGCATTAATAGTCTCTGCAAAGAAAGCCAAAATTTCAAATAAAACAAAGAGAATTGACGAATTACCATTTGATTCGGATCGAAAATTAATGTCTGTATTAATAAAAGATAATTTAGATAAAAAATACATATATACAAAAGGAGCTACAGATAATATACTAAAAAAATCAACTCATATTTTAATAAATGGAAAACCCGAAAAATTAACAAAAGAATATAAAAAATTAATTCAAAAACAAAATGATTTATATTCTTCAAAAGCTTTAAGAGTTTTATCTTTTGCATATAAGAAAACAAAGATAAATAAATTAGATTTTTCAGATGAAAATAATTTGATTTTTGTAGGATTACAAGCAATGATTGATCCCCCCAGGCCAGAAGTAATTGAGAGTATTAAAAAAACAAAAAAAGCAGGGATTAGGGTTATAATGATTACTGGAGACTATAAAGAAACTGCAAAAGCAATTGGAAAAGAGATAGGTATTGAAGGGGAAGTTTTAACTGGAGAAGAAATTGATTTTTTAGATGAAATTAATTTAGAAAGAAGATTACTAAATAATACGAATATTTTTGCAAGAGTAATTCCTGAACATAAACAAAAAATAGTAAAATTACTTCAAAAAAATAATTTTATTGTTGCAATGACTGGGGATGGAGTAAATGATGCCCCTGCACTAAAGGCTGCAGACATAGGAATTGCTGTTGGAAGTGGAACTGATGTTGCAAAGGAAGCTTCAGATTTCATATTACTTGAAGATAGTTTTTCAAATATTGTAGATGCAATAGAAGAAGGTAGGGGGATATATGACAATATTCAAAAATCGATAATGCTTTTACTTTCAGGGAATATAGGAGAAGTTTTAATAATATTTTTAGCAGTAATATTTGGGATGAATTTACCTTTAACTGCAATTCTTTTATTGTGGATAAATTTAATTACTGATGGTGCTCCAGCATTAGCATTTTCGGTTGATCCTTATTCAAAATCCATAATGAATAAGAAACCAAAAAAACAAAATACATCCATACTTCCAAAGAAAAATTTATTTTTAATTTCTTATTTAGGTATAATTGGTTCAGTAATTGGTTTAATTTTATTTAGATATTTTGAAATAGTAAATTTAGTTTTAGCACAAACAATAATATTTAATTTTATAGTTTTATATGAATTATTGTTAGTTTTTATTATTAGAGAAGAATTCGGAGTAAATTTTTTTTCAAACTTATGGTTATGGGGGAGTATTTTTTTTTCAGTAGTTTTACAATTAATAATTTTATATACTCCATTAAATTTAAAATTTAAAATAATTCCACTATTAGAAATAAATCAAATTATGATTTTATTTTTGGGGGGAATTTTATTTATACTTTCTTATTTAATATTTAGATTTTTTTCAAAATTATTTAAAAATTTTTTTAAAAATTAATTTATTTGATTTTCCACTCTCAATAATAATAATAAAAGTTTTTAAATCTTTAATTTTAAATTAGTATTATGACTAAAATATTAAATATAGTAAAACCAGGAGTTTTAACTGGGGACGATGTAAGTAAAGTTTTTGAAATAGCAAAACAAAAGAAATTCGCAATACCTGCAGTTAATATAACTTCAACAAGTACTTTAAATGCAGCACTTGAAACTGCAAAAGAAATCAACTCCCCAATTATTATTCAATTATCTAATGGTGGTGCTTCATTTTTTGCTGGCAAGGCAATAAATAATTCTGAACAAAAAGCTTCAATTTTGGGGGCAGTTTCAGCAGCTCAACATACACATTTACTGGCTAAAGAATATGGAGTCCCAGTAATAATGCATACTGATCATTGTGCTAAAAAATTACTTCCTTGGTTAGATGGTTTAATTAAGGAAAATCAGAAATATTTCAAAATCCATAAAAAACCATTATTTTCATCACATATGATAGATTTATCTCAAGAACCATTAAAAGAAAATGTAAAACTTGCAAAGAAATATTTTTTAAAAATGGCTAAAATGAATATGACTTTAGAAATTGAAATTGGGGTGACTGGAGGTGAAGAAGATGGAGTAGATAATAGTAAAATCGAGAATACTCGTTTATATACTCAACCTGAGGATGTAGCTTATGCTTATGATGAATTAAATAAAATTTCAAAGAGATTTACTATAGCTGCAACATTTGGTAATGTTCATGGAGTTTATAAACCTGGAAATGTTAAACTACAACCGATTATTTTAGATAAATCTCAAAAATATATTTATAAAACATTCAAAACAAAAACAAAGAAACCAATAAATTTAGTATTTCATGGAGGATCAGGTTCTCAAAAAGCAAAGATTTCAGAAGCATTAAATTATGGTATTGTTAAATTTAACATTGATACTGATACTCAATGGGCATATTGGGAAGGAATAAAAACATATGAAAAAAAGAATCATAACTATTTACAAACCCAAATAGGAAATCCCAAAGGTAAGAGTGTACCAAATAAATCTTTTTATGATCCAAGAAAATTGATGAGGGCAGGAGAAGAATCAATGAAAAAGAGGTTAAAAGAAGCATTTAAAGATTTAAATTGTATAAATAGAAATTAATTTTTCTAAAACAAATATAATAAAGTTTATAAATAATAGGTACTTCTCCTAAGTAGGTACAGATAAAGATGGGAGATCCAGAATACGAAAAAGAATACTTAAAAAGAAAGAAAAAATTAAAATCAATGTATAATAGTTTAAAAAATTCTAAAGAGATTCAAGAGATATATCATAAAATAATGGGGTCTGCTGAAAATAATTCTGAAAGTTCAGAACTAATTGAAAATAGTTAATGTTTTTACTTTTAAGTTTATTCAAAGATTTAAATAATATTTTTTGAATAAATAATTATGAAAATATCGTATAAAATATTATTATTCGGATTTGTTTTTTTATTTTTCAATTCGAGTATTGTACTAGGGTCATCTTTAGTTTGTTGTTATAATTTAAATTCAGGGATTTTAAAAATTACAAGTTCTTGTTCAAATGGTGAAATTAATTTAGGTAATAGTGATTTTACTTATAGTAGTACTAACGGATGTAAAAAAGTTGAAGATAATTTACGAAGAGGATATAAAATAAATTCTATTTGTTATGCAACGTATAAAGGGAAAAAAATATATAATAATCCAAAGGTTTTAGATAGTTTTGATTCTTCTTTTGATAAAAGTAAAGTTGTGAATTATGATAATAGTTGTAATGGTGATACAGGTGTAATTAGTAATACTGGAACAACAGGGGATGGAACTTCTAATATTGGAAATAGTGGATCTTCAATTGTTGGAGATAATAATGAAATTGATATTCCTTTTCAAAATACTGTAGATGTAACTGAAGAAAGAAATTTTTGTAAAGATGCAGGAAATCCAATGGGTTTTTTTTCAAGTAAAGATAGTTGTAATAGTTTTGAAACATCTTCAGGTAAGAAAACATGTATTTATAATCCTTATTTAGCAGGTTATTTAGCAACCGATTTTATAAATAGTGATGCTGAAAATTTAAATTTTGATTTATTTGAAACTGGATGTATACCTAAAATTGCTATAACTAGTTGTAGCAACTACAAAACTAAAGAGAATTGTAATATTGGAGATAATTGTATTTGGAAAGATTCTAGTGATTATTCTCCAATTTTAGGATTTAATAATGAAAATGGGATTTGTATTTCAAATAAAATAAGTAAAACTACTTATTTTAATCCAAACGGTTATATTTATAGGGGCAATTTAATTAAAAATCCAAGTTTTGAAGATAATCCTAATAAATATTGGCAATCTCAACCACAATCTTTACAAATAAAAAAAGGAAACACTTTTAATAGAAATAATTATGCCTGGATTACTTCAAATAGTTTAATTTCTCAACAAATAAGTGGAATAGGTTCAAAAATATCTTATTCAACTTTTATGTATATATATGCTAAAAATTTTAACAATCAATCAACAATAACTTTAGATATTCTACCTTTAGATAGTTCTAACACTGAAATTACAGGGGAAAGATATTCTGAAACAATAAAATTATATGATATTTATAATAATAATCGTGGAAATTATTTTAAAAAGTTAATATTTAAACCTGTAACTTTTTCAGATGAAGTGGCATCAATTATTTTTAAAATTAAATCAATTGGACATAATATTGGTATTGATGCAGTAGATTTTCAACCAACAAAAAGTAATGGGGCAACAATAAATGAATTAATATTTAATCCATTAGAAATTATTTCTGAAGAAGGTTCAAATTGTAATCTTTGTTTTGATAAATTAAATTTTAATTTTTGTACAAAAAAGAAATCAGATTTATTAGGAGATTGTACTTATTTGGTAAAATCTTCTGATAAAAAATATGAGAGTGAATTAAAATATTATTTTGGAAAAGATTCTAATAAACATATTATTTCTGAAAATTATACAAATTGGAAAGCACAATCTTTATCTAACTCAAAAATGTTTTGTGAAATGTATGTTGATAAAACTCAGTGTTTAGACCCTAATAATTTTGTAAATAAGAAATACTCAAAACTTCATTTAAGTACTGACAAATTATGTAAATGGAATAGTATTCATGGTTGTTTTAAAGATTCAGACAATAATGGTTATCCAGATACAAGAAATGCTAATGTTTATTTAAGGGCAAATAATGAGAATACTTATAAAATTTTTAATTCGTTTTCAAATTATATTTATGAAAGAAATGAAACTTTTCCAAATAGTGATTTCGATTTGGGTTGTGATATGGTTCCACCAAGTAGTTATATTTATTTTAGTGCTAAAAATTCGAATGCTGAAGATATAATAATAAATAATAATTTTGCAGATTTAACATTACCAATAGGAAATATTAATATTAATGTTTATGTTTCCGATTATCTTTCAAATTCCTGTGGAGATTATGATATTAAAAGTATTTTATACCTTGATTATAATGTTAGTGGTGAAATTGCTTATAGAAAAATTTATTCTAATCAATTAAAAGAATTTTCATCAATTCAAGATTATTTTAAAAATTCTTCTGGTGGAAGTTTAATTAAAGATGGAATAAATGAGATATCAATAATAATTAAAGATCAATCCGGAAATATTGAAGGAGAATCATCATTTAAAATTAACGCAGACATTTCTGGCCCAGTAATTAATCTAATCAGTCATCCAACAACAGATAACGGAAATAATTTTTGGGTTGTTAATTCATTTATTACTCCTGCAAATCCATTAAAATTTAAAATTGGAGATTATTCAAAGGTAAGGAGTTGTTCTTTTAACTTAGATCCTCAAACAAATGTTCCTGACGACTATTACAATGCAACAGGAGAATTTAATTTATCTTCGATTCAGAACTTAAAAAAATTTAATTACGATTTTAATTTACCTGTAAAAAATAGTACTGTTGATGGTGATGTATATTTGTTAAGTATAATTTGTAGTGATATATTTTCACAGCAAACAATAAATCAATATTTATTAAATGTAGATTTTAGGACAGATTTAGTTTTAATTTCACCTAGACCTTATATAAATTATACATTTGATCCAGGGTATTTAAATTCTCCAACAAATTTTAATTTTGTTTCAACCGAAAAGAATATCTCTTCATGTAGTATAATTGGTGCGACTGGAACATTGACTCCAACATCAATTCAAGAAGGTTTTGAAATTACTGAATATCAAGGAGAAATATTTTATACAAATATTAGTGGAGAATTAACACCAAACAATCTCGGAAGAAATGAAATAAATGTAACCTGTACTGATATTAATGGAAATATAGCAAAAAGAAATATGGTTTATTATTATGACACAATAAAGCCAATACTTAAAAATTTTTCCTTAGTTGATACAAGTTCAGGAAGTATTTCAAAAGTAGTTAAAATTAATGGCGAATATTATACTTATGATAATGATCCAGGATATTTTAAAGTTAATTTTGATTCAACTAGGACATGGTTATCTGATAAAAATTTATCTTTAGAAGTAATAGCCCCAAGTTCAGATGTTTCATTTATAATTGATGCAGAATTTAATAATTTCAATTTAACTGAAGATACAACTGAAATAGATAGTTGTAGAATAACAAAATTCACTTCTTTTATGGATGATACAATTGGTTATTATGGGGAAGATGTAAGTGGAGAACCAAATTTAAAAGAAGTTAAATATAATTTAAATTTTACGGATAAAGCAATGAATTTAAATAGTGCTAAAATAAAATATTATTATGATAGATCAAATCCGTCATTTAATTTTACAGGAGACATAATTTCTCAAGATGGAAATAGAATATATACAAATAAGAATAATCCAAGATTCCAAGTCGGATTTAACACACCTTCATATAGGACCTATACTTGTGAAATTTCAGTAAGTGACTCATTTACATATCAAAAGAGTTTCGACACACCAACAAATAGTCTGTCTTTTAATTTAAATGAAATTAGTTCGAGTTTAAGTTTATCTAATAATCAAAATTTAGGAATAAGTTTTGATTGTAGAGATATATACAATATATCATTAAAAGGAGATTTCATTTTAGTTTATGACAATACCAGACCAGAGTTAAATAGATTATTTTTAAGTAAAGGTAATGATAAATATTTTATCAATAGGGAAAATGTAGCTTATGATGATTTAGTTGATAATTTAGTATTTGATTTAAATGATACTTCTGAAGAATTATACAATTGTTATTATAGATTTACTTCTAGTTCAAATATTTATTCTTGTAATTCTTCTTGGAATAAAATTAAATTTATTGGTGGAGAATTAACTTCAGTGGAAAATTTAGTTTTATTATCTGGAACTAATTATAATCCTAATGCAATTTGTATAAGGACAGATAGATTTAAAACAGTTCAAAATGGACATATTGCTAATAATGAAGATTTTTTAACTCATTTAATTATTACTGGTTATTGTGAAGATGGGGTAAAACTTCAAACAGAAAAAGAACATTTAGATGTAGGAATAAATTATATAAGTTCTGAATTAATTGATTTAAATTTTAATATTATTGATGGTATTGCATATCCTATTGTAAGATCTATGATGAATTTAGATAATGTTGTAATCTCATACAATAACGATGGTTCGGATCAATTACTTCGTGTAACAAATGGCGGGGTTGATAATTCCGGGATATATACATATACTAGTTCTGAAGGAATAGATACCCATAGTTTAAAAGTAGAACATAATGTATTATGGGCAGTAGCTTTAACTTCTGATGAAAGTGTAATAAGTGCAGTATTTAATACTTTAGATGTTGATTTATTTGCTCCAACTTTAAATTTAAATGTTCCTGACAAAGATTTTGAAAATAAAATATATTCAGATAGATTTGAAGTTAATTTTAATGTTGAAGATTTAAATTCAGGGATTAAACTAATAGAGTTATATCAAGATGGGAACAAAATATTTTCGATGAATCAAACAAATTTAACTTATGATAATATTTCAATTGACATTCCAGTTTTATCTATGAATACTTTTTCAAATAATTTCAAGAATTTTCGAGGAACTATATTTTTTAAAAATGCAGTAGAAAATCAAAAATATAATTTTATTTTAAAGGCTTATGATATGATGTCAAATCAGAATGAGACAAATCAAAGTATAACAATTGGAACTGGGATAGGTTTAAGATTAATTGATACTACAGATAATTCATTTACAGATTCAACTAGAATGTATTGGATGACAGCTAAAAATAATCCCGTCATTTCTTTTGAAACTTCAAAACCTGTTAGTAAATGTATAATTTATCCATTTATTGATAATCGGTGGGAAGAAATAACCGGGGACGATATAATTTCACAATTGGCTTTGCAAAAAACTAATTCTGGAAATTCAAGGTTTGTTTATGATTTAGCAAATTTTGCAGAATTTAACTTATCTAAATTTGATCAAGGTGAACAAATTCCAATAAAAATATCATGTGATTTTGAAAATAAAAAATACAATTATACAAGACATATTGTATATATGACTTCACTTCCAGATTATGTTTTAACTTCAAGTAATGGTTTTATTTTAACTGATAGTCCCTATACTTCAGAAATAGAAATTACTAGTGTTGGGGTTTTCTCTGAAATTTCTTGTAGTTATGCTATAGATAGTAATACTTATACTGAATTTTCAACAAATGATAAATCAAATTTCAAAAAAAAATTTGATTTTAGTAGTTATTCAAATGGAATTCATAATTTAAAAATTAGGTGTCATGATTTAATTGGAACTTATGGTCCTGAAAAAACATATCAATTTAAATTAGATAAAGGGAGTAATTTAGAAATTTCTGATTTTTATTTATATAAAAATTCAAATAAGTTCAAATATTCAGAAAATTCAAATACAATTTATATTGACAATAGAGAAAGAACAGATTTAGAATTTAATTTAAATAGAAAAACAAATATAACTTGTACTTATTTAGTAAATTCAGTTTCAGACTCAATAATAGGACATTTAATTAGTTATATTTTAGATTTATTTACAAATGAAAAGAAAGATATGACCCAAAATACAAATTCATATAAATTTAAAGCAGAAAATATTAAATTTAATGAAGGAACAAACAAATTAAATATTAAATGTTCTAATGATATATCTTCAATTGAAAAAGAATATACAATAATAACAAATAATGAAACAATTTCAACTTCCTCATCATTAACTTTTTTAAATTAATTTTAATATTATTAATATTTTTAAAATTTAAAAATTTCTAATTTTTATTTTTTCTATTCTTATAATTAAAATAAAATTAAAACGAATTAATTAAAATCAATTAAAATTAAATATAATTTAAAGAAATTCGACTCTGTCAATATTTTTATAAATCTAATAATATTAATTTTATTTATGTATGAATATATTTTAGTTTTAAATGGGCAAAATTATGATTTAGCAACATTTGAATTTGAGAATTTATGGAATATTTATAAAAAAGAAAAAATAACATTAATAAAAATCTCACATTCTTATTATAGTTTTAAAAGTTCAAAATTATTAAAACAAAATTCAAAATTTTTATTTAGATTAACATTTACAAATAATATTTATCGGGTTTTATTTTCATCTGAAACTTTAAATAATTATAAAGATAAAAGTAAGATTTTTACAATTAAAAAGAATCTATCTAGTTTTGCAGTTAGAGTTAAAAAAATTAATTATAATGATAATTCTTACTCTTATGATTCCTATTTAAAACCAATTTGGAAAAAATTAAATAAATTAAAACTTAATTTAAATAATCCTGAAATAGAATATTTCATTTTAGACAATAACAAAGCTCCAGATACTAATTCAATAAAATTTTCAATAAAATTATTTGAAAATAAAAAAGAATTTCTTCCGAGGATGCCAAAATTAAGACCTATCGCTAAACCCTATACATTAAAATCTGATTTAGGAAGATGTATTATTAATTATTTAAATATTAGTAAGGGGACAGTATTAGATCCCTTTGCAGGGATAGGAGGAATATTATTAGAAGCAGAAAGTATGGGATTTAAAATTATTGCAAATGATATAAATTGGACGGATCTTCAAAATTTAAAAACAAATTTCAATCATTATTTTCCAAATAATTCAATAACAATAACAATAGCCGATGCAAAAACTAAGTTTTTAAAAGAAAATTCTATAGATGGAATTGTAACAGACATACCTTATGGAAAATCTTCAAGAATAAAGGGAAATAGTTTATATGAAGACTTTTTAAAAGCATCCAAATACTATTTAAAACCAAATAAAAGAATTATTATTATTTATGCTAATTTTTTAGAATTTAAAGAAATAGCTTTAAAATATTTTATTGAAGTAAAAGAAATAACTCAATATATAAATAAAAATCTTTCAAGACAGATTTTAATTTTGGAAAATAAGAAATAATTAAAAGTAATAAATAAGTTTATCTTAATTTATTTCTATAATAATAATAATTACTACTACTATTATTACTATTATTACTACAATTATTATAATTTAAACTCAACCCATAAAAAAGAAAAGATTATAAAGAATATAGTTAAGATTAAATTTATGGATAGAAAAGCTCAAACAAATCAAGTTTTTGTATATATATTATCTATAATATTAATATTATTTGTTGGATTTTTAGTAATTAAATTTATTAGTTCTTTTAGTAGTGATACTCAAGATGTAAAAAATTTAAAAACATTAAAACAATTAAAAAAAGATTTTCAAAGTGTTTATATAAAATATGATTCTGAGAAAGTTTTAAATTATGGGGTATCTTCTGAGGTAAGAAATATTTGTTTTATTTCAAAATCATCTTGTATTAATTCTTTAACAAATTTAAGTTCTTCTCAAAGAGAGGATTTAAAAACTATTTTTGACTCTGGAGAAAATATGATTTTCTTAGGTGATTCAAAAATAATTATCAAAGAAAATATTGGTGATTTCATAGCAACAAACAATGGTTGTTTATGTTTAGAAATTAAAAATAATATATTTACAATAATGATGAGGAATAATAAAAATAAAGTTTATCTAAGTAAATTAGAAGATTAAATTTAACATTGAATTTTTAAATTTAATTTGTCTTTATTTTCTAAATCCCATTGACAAAAATTATTAATTTTCATATCTTTAAATTCAATTTTATTTACAATATTTGCTTCAAGAATTTCTTTATTACTACTTATTGAAGTTTTCATTAAAAGAACAATAGAATCATTTACATTTATACTATTTTGATATTTCTTACCATCTTTAATTAATTGTGGATTAGTATTAAAAATTTCAAGATTATTTAAATTCATAGAATTATTAATAATACAAATAGAATTAAATCCAAATTTATCCAATTTAATGGTTTTTAAATTGCCTTTATTAAGAGGGTCTTGACAATATTTTAAAGCATCTTTAATCTCTTTTTTAATAATTATTTTTTCTTGATTTGTTAGAGTTTTTTCAACTAATAATATTTTATTAATTCCAAAGAAAATTATCCAGATCATAATAAGACTCATCATAATAAAAAAAATACTTTTAGTTGTTAATCCTCCTTTTTTATCCATTTTTATTTCATTAACATATTCCATAATAATGTAATTGTAATTACAATTATACTTAAAATTAATATCAAGATAATTAAAAATAAATTAGTAAATATTGTTAATGCAAACATTGAAAAAATTAATATAGTAATTGCTGCAATCCAACCAATAACATTTCTTGAAAATAATTCGTACCCTTCTGTCATTGGAATTGGAATAGTATTAAAAAAAGCAATCCAATATAATATAAACACATATGGTGAGAAGAAATTAAGTGAAAGTTTTAAAGTTATAAATTTAATAAAAAAAGCAAAAATAAAAAAGAAAAAACTTCCAGCAAATAATGCTTTCGAATATCTATAATCTGAAATTTCTCTAAATCCATATTCTACCATTCTTTTTTTTCCTATAAATCTATGGGGGATTTGTTTTATTTCATAATTCCAAATACATGGAAAAATAAAAAATCCAAAAGAGATTAAATATAAAAAAATGCTTAAAAAATAAACAGGAATTCTTTTAATAGATTCAAGAGTCCAAAATGAGATAGTGTCCCAATTTCTAATCCCAAATCGATTTAAATAATATATTTTAATATTAATTTCAAAACCTTCAATATATCCTACAAATTTCATAAAAAAAAGTCTTAATGTTAACATAATAAAAATAAAGAGTGAAAATAAAAAATATATTTCTTTAAAACTTTGTCTTAAATTTTGATTTATATTAAAGTAAGTAAAAGAAAATAAAAAACCTAAAATAATAGAAATAATTATTAGGTCTAATAACTCTTTTTTTTTTAATTTGAGGTAATTATTCAAATCTTCAATAAACATATATTAAATATAATTATAAAGATTTATAAATTATTCTATATATTCTTAGAGTAACAACAGTTTATTAATAAGAGATAATTTTAAATTCATATTACTAATAAAACTCTTTAGCTAAATAACTAAAATGAAAAAAAATTTAAAAAATCCAATAAAAAGAACTTCAAAAATTTTAGATATTAAATTAAAACCACTATCTCCTTCATTAAGACAGAAAAAAAGATTTGTAAAATTTAAAATAGTTTCAGAAAAAAAATTTGAATTTAAGGAGTTATCTGAAAATTTAATTGAACAAATAATTTTATTTTTAGGTATTATTGATTTTGGAAAGGGCGGAATTTGGATACTTCGAGATAAATTTGATTATGAAAAACAAGAAATTATTTTAAAAGTTTCAACAAAATTAAAAGATAAATTAATAGGAGTTTTAAGTTTAATTACAAAAATAAATAATTCTAATATAAATATAGAAGTTAAAAATGTTTCTGGAACATTAAAAGGACTTGAAAAATAATCTTAATATAAGTAAATCTAAGTAAATATGATTCATATTTCAATAAAAATCAACTTTTATAAAGAATCTTCGATTTGAATTATAATATGGTGGATATATTATTTAAAGATATTTCAAAAAAAAATTTAAAACAAATTTTAGATTTAAAAGGAAAAATAATTACAGTTAAACAAACTTCGGGGCCAACTTTAATGATTTTAACAGACGGAAGTTCAAATTTTACTTTCAAAGCATTTATTAAACCTGGACAGAGAGCTTATCCTGAAGCAGATATTGGTGATGTGGTTTTAGCAAAAGTTCAAATTACTGAAAGAAATGGTAGTGTTGAAGCAGAAGTTAAAAATTTAAAAAAATTAGAGAAATCTGAAGTAGATTTATTTAATAAGAAAATAGAATTAATTCAAAAAGAGAAATTAATGCCAAAAAATACAGATTTCACAATAAAATCCAAAGCTTTAGAATCTCAAAAACAAAGATTTATTGATGTATCATATTTAATAAAAAAAGCAATTTTAGAAGGAAGGCCAATTTTATTAAGGCATAATGCTGATACTGATGGGTATTCTTCAGCAATTACTATTGAAAGGGCAGTTTTAAAATTCATGGATTCTGTAACTGGAAATGATATTATGAGTAGATATACAAATTATAAAAGAGCCCCATCAAAAGCTCCATTTTATGAATATGAAGACTCAATTAAAGATTTGGCTATGTGGCTTAAAGATAAGGTAAAAAATGGGGCCAAAACTCCATTCATAATTATAACTGATAATGGTTCGACAGAAGAAGATTTACTTTCAATAAAACAAATGAAAATTTATGGTTGTGATATTGTTGTTGTTGATCATCATTATCCTGGAATTATAAAAAATGAAAAAGTTGCAGTAGATGAGTATATTGATGGACATATTAATCCTTACTTAACAGGTTTTGATTCAAATGTTTGTGCTGGGATGTTAGGTTATGAATTAGCAAATTTTATTTGGGAAGATAATGGGAATTCTCCATTTATCCCTGCAATGGCTGCCATTTTAGATCATACTGAGTGTACTGAAAGGGACCAATATCTTGAACTTGCAAAAAAAGAAGGTTTTTCTGAAGAATATTTACAAGAACTTGGGGAAATAATCGACATGCAATCACATTTTATTAGATTTATGGAAGCAAGAGAATATATGGATGATTTATTTGGGGGAAATATTGAAGTTCAAAAAAAAATAGTTAAAATGCTAGGTTCTGAACTTAAGCAAAGATATGATGTTCTTGAAAAAGTTGGAAGAACTTATGCAAAAAAAGAAGATTTAGGCAATTTTTATTTAATTTCATTTAATGGTGAAAAAGGAACATTTAGGGGAGAGTATCCTCAAATAGGAAAATCAACAAATTATATTCATAAAATGTTTGAAAAAGAATTAGACAAACCAATTGTAACAATGACTTATAGTTCAACTTTTATGACATTAAGAATTTCTGATGGAATTAAGAATTTTTCAGTTCCGGAATTTGTCCAATTAATGTTTAATAAATTGCCAAATATTAATGCAAATGGTGGTGGACACGAACATGCAGGAAGTGTAAGATTCATAGAATATGCAAAAGATGAGGTATTAGATTTATTTCGGAAATATCTTGAAGATGTTAATAATAAACAGTGAAAAGGATACAGAGATTCAGGGATTTAGAGATTAGAGATAAAAAGATTAACATAATTAGAATTATCTCTACTAAAACAAATTGAGTTTAGTTATATCCCTACTAAAACAAAAACATTTATAAAAGTTTAAAAATAATAGTTTATTATGTATATAAAAAGAGAACTTGAAAAAAATATTAATGATTTTTTATATGATAAAGAAATTCTCGCAGTAATTGGTTCGAGACAAGTAGGTAAAACGACTTTAATTAATAAATGTCTTGATAAACTTAAAGATAAAAATATCAATAGATTATCATTTGATGATTTAGAAATTAGTATGTTATTTAAAGAAAATATTAAAGCTTTTATTGAAAA
>Ga0256913_10000112_pt1 | contig 36532 bp, 31 predicted proteins | sample Axial_MatmetaG_FD_185970 | JGI IMG/M metagenome (GOLD analysis project Ga0256913, IMG submission 185970) | Deep-sea worm associated microbial mat communities from Axial Seamount, Juan de Fuca Ridge, Pacific Ocean - Axial_Mat | ecosystem: Environmental > Aquatic > Marine > Oceanic > Microbial... | reverse complement strand
AAAGCACATCATCTTTTAACTAAAAACCACTCATTATAACCCGTTATAATTTCTTGATTTTTAGCATAAATCTAATGCCCTTTTGGTTTTCTGAGAATTAAATTATTAATCGAACTCAGGTTAATAGTATTGTAGAACAATCGGATAAGCTTTCTGTTTCATTCTTTTTTATTGGTTTAATAATTGTTCTTATTGCCGGTTCTTATAAAATGAGAATAAAAAAAGAAAATGTGATTTACGAATTTAATAAATTGGTAGAAGATATTTTAAATGACACAATAAATGACTTAGACGAAAAAGCAAGGAAAAATAATATATCATTTAACTATAAGAAAGATTTTATTTACAAAGAACAAAGGGATTTACGACATGATTATTTACAGTCTGACGTAGATGCTAGAGCAGGTTCTTATGCAGATGATGATTATGGTGATGAATAATGCAGGTTAAGTACTTAAAATATAACGTATTGTCCTTTCTTAATATTCTACTTAAAGTGAGTGCGTTTTGAAAATCTTAAAATCCTAAATGATAAGAGAAATCTCCAGTTAATTTAAATTCTATTGTGTAGTCGCTATAAATTTGCACATGCTCGCTTTGTGGCTGGGTTTTAAAAACAGACTTAATTCTAAGTTTTTTTGTTCTTATAAATAAATCAAATCTTTCTTTATCCATAGGAATTGCAAATTTAGATTTTGTAGTTTCTTCAACTCTATTGCTTGTTGGGTCTATGTTTGCAGCATAAACAATAGTGTTAGGATTAAACAAAGAATCTACAATATTTAAGCTGTCATCTAAAAGGTAAACCTGAATATCAGCATCTAAAGGAAAACCATTATATGCAAATAAATAAAATTTACCACTTTCAATTTCGTTTACATTATCAATATCTAAATCAACAGTATCATTAAGAACCAAATTAGAGGCAATTAACGAAAGTGGTATTTCAATTTCTATATTTGCTTTAATTTCATCGCCATAGTAAACAAAATCGGTACCTGTTCCCAACGGTGGGGGAGATTGGTTATGATTTAAGTAGAAATCAATATCGTATTCAATAGAATTTGGGATTACATTTACAACTTCGTTTGTGTTAGAATTTGTGGCATTAAGAAACATACTGTTTATTGCAGGAATAGCTGAACTACCGGTGTTTGTGGCTTTATCGATATCAAACGGAATGTATTGCGATGGAATGTTCAAGCTAGCTTGATTTCCTGTATTTGAATTTATTGCTTTAACATTATTAAATCTTACAGCTCCTTGCACTCCAATTCCGTTTTCGGTAGTTACAGTTAGTTTTGCTTCGTCAAAATCAATTTGAGCATTTGCAAGTTCTTCTATAGATTCAATTTCTGATATTCCTGTTTCAAAAATTGTATCGTTGCCAAACCAACCTTCAGCGAAATTTGGTGTGACATCATAAAATTCACTTTTTAAATAAATGCTATCATTAAGCGAAAGCGGAATTAAATTTCCCGAAGAATCAATAGAAGCACTAAGAGTGTAGTTTAATGTATTTACAGTATCGTATGCTAAGCCCGTAAAATTAATATCATATCCCGATAAATCTATAATATTGTGATAATATCCATCGGTTGAGCCACTTGCCGCAGGAACAGTTCCCGAAAACGATAGTGGCACGGAGTTCTTTTTTGCCTCAGGCATTGTGTAATTAAAATGAATTTCTTCGGGTAAAGTGTTAAATACTTCAACATTTATATAAGCTTCTTTCGTTTCTATAAAGTTTAATTGCATTGGATTAATATCTAAAACTAACTTGTCGTCTAAATCAATAATATCTTGATTTGGAAATCGTGCAAGAGCAGAAATGATTTTAATATCGTGTACGTTAATGGTTGCTGTTACTGCCTTTGATGTATCAACAATAATATTTGTTCCACCAGGGCTTTCTAAACTCACATTTCCCAGCATTAATCCTTCAATAGTGAAGTTAGTTAGAATTTTCTGAGAATTAACTGTTTCGCCGGAGGCAATAGTGGTATAGCTTTCGTTTATTATTATTTCTCCACCTACTGAATTTCTTAGTTCAAAAACTACGTTAGTTATCGGAATTGGTAGTTGATTATCAATTTCAATATCAATAACTGCATATTCCAAAGTCATTGTTTCGAAATAATCTGTAGCATCAATATTTATATCACTGTATGTTTGTGGTGGTATTGCATCAATATTTACAGGTAAACCGGTGTTTTGTCCGTTCATTATTGCAGTATAAAGCGAACCTCCCGGACCATTTTCATCATAATCTTTTTGTGCAATATCACCAAGTGACACTCTATCAGATTCAATAATATCATTAATTTTTAAATCGCTTAGTTTTGCAGTGTATTCTATGCTTGTGTCAACAATACTAAATATTGTATCTATACTCATTCCGTAAAAAGAATCTTTGTAAACTAATGAAACTGTACTGTCGTTATTAATTTGCAATACAGAGTCTTTTATTATATCACTAATTGTCATTGTGGTATGAGCAAGCGGTCCAATATAATCAATATCCCAACTTGGTTTGCTGTTGTCTTTTTTACATGATAAAAAGAAAACAATAATTACTATTATATATGGAATTTTATGCTTCACAATGTAAAGACACTTTTAAATTATAAAGGTTGCTTATAAAGTTTAGCTTAAATTAGAAATAATTACTTACTTCTTTTTTTAAGAAATCTATGGCAGTATTTGTTGGCATTATGTTGTTACTCATCATCGTTTCAAGTATAACTTTGCTTAATTCAAACGAAGGACTGCTTTTGTCTACTTTGTCTGCAGAATTATTTATTAGTTTAACAACATTTTCTTTTGCAGTTTTAACAACCGCCCAAGCATTAGTGCTAACATAAATTTGTTGGCTTAAATTATGTTCAAATTCGGCTCTAATTGTTTTTAGCAGAGCTTGATGTAAGAATCCTGAAGTCATTTTTGGGTCTTGAATACGCACAATCATAGACTCAGGAGAAATTCGTTCTAAAAAAAGAGTTAATCGTTCGTAAGCTTGTAGTTTTATTGGTGTTATAGTTTTTTGGTTGGCCAAGCGGATTTCGATTTTTCGCTTTTTTTGGTCGTTGTCTACAAATGTTTTAATAATTAAATATGCCGTACCAAAAACTATTAATGATGGTAAAGTGTACTTTAATATTTCTAAAAATGTCTCCATGTGCTTTTTTTTTCAAAGATATAGTATTATTGATAATCTACAAAATTGCAAAGCTCAGTAAAAAAAATATTAAATTCCAAATTAAATTCATTTTCGTATTTCGATAAAACAGACATCGCAAAATCGCTTTCATTGGGTATGTTTCTGTATTTTGCCATTTTGTCTAAAACTTCTTTTATCCCATCTTTTGTTTTGTAACGGTGAAACCAACGATTCACAATTATGCTTACAGTAATTCTTCGTCCTTTTGCAGGGATAATTAAATAATGTTGCAATACATTGATGTGGAATTGTTTTACAAACTTATCTATGCTTTGATTAGAATATTTATCCCAATTTTTTAATAAAAAATAATCGAAAAAAATATCTAAAACTATTGCCGAATATCTTCCGTATTTTGGTTTAAGTCTTTCTGTAGATTGTTTTACGATAGGGTGCTTGTCGGTAAAATCATCAATTTTACGATGTAAAAGAATACCTTCTTTAATTTTTGTAGGATAATCTTCGTATTTGTTTCCTTTTACAATATCACCAATAAAGTTACCTATTTGTATTTCTTTGTCATCACCCGAAAGCAATATGTGTGCTAGGAAATTCATTTATTCCTCTAAAGATTTACTATCTCTTAAAGTACGCATTTCAGCATTTTTAATACTTACGTTTAGTTCGTATCCTATTAATAAAACCATCGAGTTCCAATACATCCACATTAGAATTACAATAAGTGTACCGATAGATCCATAAAGTTTATTGTATTGTCCGAAATTGTTTATGTAGAATGAAAAGCCAACAGAAATTAAGATTGTTAACCCTGTTGCTAAAATTGAACCAATAGAAAAGAAACTCCAATTAGATTTTTTTGCAGGAGCAAAATAATATACAAAAGCAATAATAAAATAGAACAGAGCTACTATTATTAACCATTTTGCTATAAATAACAAGTATGACGAATCAACAGGGATATATGCGTGTTCTACAAGAAAATCAATTAGTGTTCCACTAAAAGTAGTAACGGCAATTGCTAAAGTCATTAATATTGATATTATAATAACAAGCATAATAGAAATTAATTGTTGACGAAACCAAGAACGAGATTCTATAGTTAAAGTTGTGTTGTTAAATGCAGATATAACACTAGCTACACCATTTGTAGCAAAATATAGAGCTGATAAAAAACCAATAGATAATAATCCTCCACGTTTGTGAGTAGCAACATCTTCAATTGTATCTTTAATAGTAATAAATGCTTCTTTTGGCATCATATCAGCAAAAAAATCAAGTAAAATTACATCAAAATGTTCTATAGGTATATATGGAATTAATGTGAAAAAAAACAAAATAGCAGGAAAAATTGCTAAAAACATTTTAAAAGCAATAGATGCTGCACGTGTTGATAATGCTCCGTTTCCAAGCCCTTTTATAAGGAATTCTCCAACCTCAAAAATTGACATGTGTTTAAAGCCGGGAAAAGTTACTCTTAATAAGTAATTCTTGATTTTAAGTAGTATGTTATCTTTTTTTTGTCTAATTTTCACATGGCAAAGATACATTATTTTTTAATTTTCAAAATAATATTGAGTTTATAAGAGAGTGTTATTACATAGATTTTTCGAAAAACACAGATTATTTATATAAATATACTAATTTTTTATTGTATTTGTTTTGTAAAATAGTTTTTACTTAGTAATTTTGCACTTCAATTTAAATGGAGGTAAAAAAATGATTATTATTCCTGTAAAAGAAGGCGAAAATATAGAGAGAGCTCTAAAGAAATTTAAGAGAAAATTTGAGAAAACCGGTGTAATAAAAGAACTTAGAGAAAGAAAAGCTTACAAAAAGCCATCTATCACTAAAAGAGAGATGAGAATGAAGGCTATCTATGTTCAGCAAATGCATCAAAGAGAATTGTAAGAAAAATATATTTTCAATTAGCAAGGTAATTCTTATTTAATAGGATTACCTTGTTATTTTTTTAGAAAATTGTAACTGATATCAGTTATTTGCGTATAGTTTTGTATAGATGTACAAAGACTTATTTAAGCAATATTTAGTTTCAGAAAAAAGGTTTTCTCCGCATACGGTAGAAGCATATCTTAATGATATTAAACAATATTTAGAATTTTGCGAGAAAAACTCGGTAAACTCATTAACAACAAATCATAAGATTATTAGAACTTGGATAGTTTCTATGCTTAAATTGGAGTATTCTACTAGAAGTGTAAACAGGAAGATTTCATCAATAAAAACTTATTATAAATTTTTAAAACGATCAGAATTAATCGAAACAGACCCATCACAAAAAATCAACTTAGTAAAAAACGATAAAAAATTACCACATTTTGTTAAAGCAGAAAATATGGATTTTTTATTAGACGAAGTTGAATTTCCTGATGATTACGAAGGTCTTAGAGATAAATTAATAATAAATTTATTGTATTTTACAGGAATGAGGCGTTCTGAATTAATAAATCTAAAAATTTCAGATGTTGATACCGCAGGAAAGAAGGTAAAAGTATTAGGAAAAAGAAATAAAGAAAGGTTAATTCCTTTAACAAAAGAATTGTTATATATATATAATGTATATATCGAAAAAAGAAATGAGTTATTTAAAGCTTCTGAAGATTACGTTTTTTTAACAAAAAAAGGAAAAAAATTATATCCAAAGTCCGTATATTACACGGTAAATAGATATTTGAATTTAGTAACAAAAATTGATAAAAGAAGTCCGCATGTATTGAGGCATAGCTTTGCAACCCATTTATTAAATAATGGAGCCGATATAAATGCAGTAAAAGAATTATTAGGTCATGCAAATTTATCTGCAACACAGATATATACGCATAATACATTTGAGAAATTAAAACGAGTTTATAAACAAGCTCATCCCAGAGCATAAATAATTGGAGGGTTTTATATGAAAATTAATATTAATTCAGTTCACTTTGATGCTGATAAAAAATTAGAAAGCTTTATTGAAAAAAAAGTTTCTAAAGTAGTAGATCGTCATAATGACGTTACTTCTGTAGGAGTTATTTTAAAATTAGATAACGTTTCTACAGACGAAAATAAAATAACCGAGATAAAAGTAGACTTAAAAGGAAAAGAAGTTTTTGTAAAAAAACAATCAAGAACATTTGAGGAAGCTGCTGATGTTGCTGTTGAAGCATTAAGAAGACAGCTTAAGAAATATAAAGAGAAAAGACAGTAATCAATTGGTTAACTGTAATTATAACTTTTTTATAAGCTCATAATATAAGCCAAAATCACTTGTAAAAAACAAGTAAAAAAATTAAATATAAAAAAGTTATATTTTAGTTTTGGATTACAATAAATATTTCATACATTTGCGAACATTTTCAGAATGAGCTCTGAAGATGTTCTTTTTTTATGCCGATGTAGCTCAGTTGGTCAGAGCAGCTGATTTGTAATCAGCAGGTCGTGGGTTCGAATCCCTCCATCGGCTCGTGTTCTTATAAATTTTGATAGCAATATCAAAGAAAGTATTGGGAAGGTACCGAAGCGGTCAAACGGGGCAGACTGTAAATCTGTTGGCTCAGCCTTCGTAGGTTCGAATCCTGCCCTTCCCACTTTTTTGATAGAGTCATATACTCTCTCGGCATAAGCCGATGTAGCTCAGGGGTAGAGCGTTTCCTTGGTAAGGAAGAGGTCATGGGTTCAATTCCCATCATTGGCTCTTAAAAAAAATTGTGAATAATAATAAAATAATAATTGAATTTTAAACAGCTTAGCTATGGCAAAAGAAAAATTTGACAGGTCGAAACCACACGTTAATATTGGAACAATTGGACACGTTGATCATGGTAAGACTACATTGACAACTGCTATTACAACAGTGTTAGCAGACAAAGGATTATGTGAATTAGCATCATTCGATTCTATCGATAATGCTCCGGAAGAAAAAGAAAGAGGTATAACTATTAATACAGCTCACGTTGAGTATTCAACAGAGAAACGTCACTATGCTCACGTTGACTGTCCAGGTCACGCGGATTACGTTAAGAACATGGTAACTGGTGCTGCTCAAATGGACGGTGCTATTATAGTTGTTGCTGCAACTGATGGTCCTATGCCTCAGACTCGTGAGCACATCTTACTTGCAAAACAAGTAAACGTACCTCGTTTGGTAGTTTTCTTGAACAAAGTAGATATGGTTGATGACGAAGAGATGTTAGAATTAGTAGAAATGGAAGTTCGCGAACTTTTAGATTTCTATGATTTTGATGGTGATAACACTCCTGTAATTTTAGGATCTGCATTAGGTGGATTAAATAACGATCCAAAGTGGGTTGGTAAAATTATGGAGTTAATGGATGCAGTTGATTCATGGATTGAACTTCCTCCACGTGATATTGATAAACCATTCTTAATGCCTGTTGAGGACGTATTCTCTATTACAGGTCGTGGTACAGTTGCTACCGGTAGAATTGAAACAGGTGTTGTTCATACAGGTGATGAATTACACATGATTGGTTTAGGTGCAGAAGGAAGAAAAACAGTTTGTACCGGAGTAGAAATGTTCCGTAAAATCTTAGATACAGGTGAAGCTGGAGATAACGTAGGTTTACTACTTCGTGGTGTTGATAAAAAAGAAATCAAAAGAGGAATGGTACTTGCTCAACCGGGAACAATTACACCTCACACTAAATTTAAAGCAGAGGTTTATGTATTGAAGAAAGAAGAAGGTGGTCGTCACACTCCTTTCCACAATAGTTATCGTCCACAATTCTATTTACGTACATTAGACGTAACAGGTGAAATTCAATTACCTGAAGGAGTTGAAATGGTAATGCCTGGTGATAATGTAACAATCACTGTAGAATTAATTACTCCTGTTGCTATTGATAAAGGTCTTACTTTCGCTATTCGTGAAGGTGGTCGTACAGTAGGTGCCGGTCAAGTAATTGATATTATAGAATAAATAATTTAGAATTATAATAAATATGGCAAGTTTTTTTTTCTTGCCATATTTACGGGTGTAGTTCAGTTGGTAGAACAACGGTCTCCAAAACCGTAGGTCGGGAGTTCGAGCCTCTCCGCCCGTGCGTAAAGAATTGAAATATGAAATTATTCTTATATTTAGAAGATGCATACAGAGAGTTGGTAGAGAAAGTAACTTGGCCAACATGGAAAGAACTTCAAACAAGTTCGATAATTGTAATGGTATCTTCGCTTATAATTGCATTGGTAATTGCATTAATGGATGGATCATTCAAAAAAATAATGGAAATCATTTATACGCAATTAAAATAAAGGAAGAAAATAATGGCCAGTAGTGATAAAAAGTGGTATGTAGTTCGTGCAATTAGCGGAAAAGAAAAGAAAGTGAAAGACCTTATCGAAGGTGAAATAGCTTCTCTTAATCTTTCTGATTATGTTTCTCAAGTAATAATACCTACAGAAAAGGTATTTCAAATTAGAAACGGGAAAAAAATCAGTAAAGAAAGAAATTTTTTCCCTGGTTATATCATTATTGAAGCTTCTTTAGAAGGAGAAGTTGAGCACGTTATTAAAGGAATAAATGGAATAATTGGGTTCTTAGGAGCTGAAAAAGGTGGTCGTCCTGTTCCACTTCGTCAAAGCGAAATAAATCGTATTCTAGGTCAAGTAGATGAACTGGAAGAAAGCGAAGAAGAATTTGGAATGACATTCTATGTAGGCGAAACAATTAAGGTTATCGATGGACCTTTTAATGGTTTCAATGGTACAATAGAAGAAATAAATTTAGAGAAAAAGAAGCTTAAGGTTATAGTTAAAATATTTGGTAGAAGAACACCGGTAGAACTTAGCTTTATGCAAGTAGAAAAAGAATAATTTAATTGAGGGAATTAGTTAATCATGGCTAAACAAGTAGAAGGATTTATTAAATTGCAAATTAGAGGGGGAGCTGCTAATCCATCTCCACCGGTAGGACCTGCACTAGGTGCAAAAGGTGTTAACATAATGGAGTTTTGCAAACAATTTAACGCAAAATCTCAAGATCAAGCAGGAAAAGTTTTACCTGTAGTGATAACTGTTTATAGCGATAAATCATTTAGTTTTATTGTTAAAACACCACCTGCAGCAGTACAGTTGTTAGATGCAGCAAAATTAAAATCAGGTTCAGCAGAATCTAATCGAATAAAAGTAGGAACTGTTACTTGGGATCAAGTAAGAGCAATTGCTGAAGATAAAATGCCTGATTTAAATGCATTTAGTGTTGAGTCAGCAATGAAAATGGTAGCTGGAACAGCTAGAAGTATGGGTATTGTAGTTAAGGGTGAATTCCCTTCAAACTAATAAAAGAGAAGAGAAATGGCGAAGTTGACTAAAAAACAAAAAACCTTTGTTGATAAGGTTGAAAATGGTCTTGAGTACGATATAGTTGAGGCAGCTCAACTTGTAAAAGAAACAGGAACTGCAAAATTTGATGCATCTGTTGATTTTGCAATTCGTTTAGGAGTAGATCCAAAAAAAGCTAACCAAATGGTTAGAGGAATTGTTACTCTTCCTCACGGAACAGGTAAGGAAACTAAAGTATTAGTTCTTTGTACACCGGATAAAGAGCAAGAAGCTAAAGACAACGGGGCTGACTATGTTGGTCTTGATGATTATATAGAAAAAATTCAGGGCGGTTGGACTGACATTGATGTAATTATTACCATGCCTTCGGTTATGGCAAAAGTAGGTAAACTTGGACGAGTTTTAGGACCAAGAGGACTTATGCCAAACCCTAAGAGTGGTACTGTTACAATGGAAGTTGGAAAAGCAGTTTCTGAAGTTAAAGCAGGTAAAATTGACTTTAAAGTTGATAAATATGGTATAATTCATGCTTCCATTGGTAAAGTATCTTTCGATAAAGAAAAAATCAAAGATAACGCCGGTGAATTATACAGAAATATTATCAAACTAAAGCCAACATCTGCGAAGGGAACATATGTAAAGAGTGTTTATTTATCTAGTACAATGGGCCCTGGTATCAAAGTTGATCCGAAATCATTCGAAATTTAATTTATTAAATTATTATGAGAAAAGAGGAAAAAGCTCAAGCAATTGATTCTTTAGTAGAACAAATAAATTCTTCGGCACATTTGTATTTAACCGATATTTCAGGATTAAATGCAGAAGATTCAAGTGACCTTAGAAGAATGTGCTACGGTAAGAACATAAAATTACTTGTAGTTAAAAACACACTCCTGAAATTAGCTATGGATAAAGCTAATAACGATTATGAGGGGTTGTATGAAACTCTTGTAGGCAATTCGGCGATAATGTTTTCTGAGGTTGGAAATGCACCGGCAAAAGTAATTGAGGAATTTCGTAAAAATAGCGAAAAACCTATACTTAAAAGTGCATTTGTTGAAGAGTCAATTTATATTGGCGATGATCAAGTAAAAGCATTATCTACAATTAAGTCTAAAGAGGAACTTATTGGTGACGTTATCCTATTATTACAATCACCAATGAAAAATGTTATGTCTTCATTAAATTCAGGTAATAATATATTATCAGGATTAGTGAAAACTTTATCTGAACGTAATTAAAAACTATTAAAAATTTAAAAAAATGGCAGATTTAAAAAAGCTTGCTGAAGAATTAGTAAATCTATCTGTAAAAGATGTAAATGAACTTGCTGATATCTTAAAAGATGAGTATGGAATTGAGCCTGCAGCAGCTGCAGTAGCAGTAGCAGGACCTGCAGCCGGTGGTGCAGAAGGTGGAGCAGCAGAACAAACTGAGTTTAATGTAGTGATAAATTCAGCTGGTGGTTCTAAATTGCAAGTTGTAAAAGCAGTTAAAGAATTAACTGGTTTAGGTCTTAAAGAAGCAAAAGCATTAGTTGATGCAGCTCCAACAAATATTAAAGAAGGAGTAGCAAAAGACGAAGCAGAATCAATGAAAGCAAAACTCGAAGAAGTAGGAGCTGACATTGAACTTAAATAAGCATTCCTAAACTATTAAAGTTTTATTGGTTTAGAGCCTAATTTGGCTCTAAACCTTTTGTTGTTATTTATTAAAAAGTCCTTTAAATTCCAAATATATGTCGACTTATAAAAGTGAAAGAGTAAATTTTGCCACTCTACAAAATCAGCTAAACTATCCTGATTTTTTAGATATACAACTAAAATCATTTAACGAATTTTTTAGTCTTGGTTCTTCAAAAGAACGAAGAGGCGATGAAGGATTAAATCAAATTTTTGAAGAAAATTTCCCTGTAACAGATACCAGAAACAATTTTGTTCTGGAATTTATCGATTTCTTTATCGATCCACCAAGATACTCTATTGATGAGTGTTTAGAACGTGGTGTTACATACAGTGTACCTCTTAAAGCTAAACTTAAGCTTTATTGTACAGACCCAGAGCACGAAGATTTTGAAACAGTTGTTCAAGATGTTTATCTTGGAACTATTCCATATATGACCCCTAGGGGAACATTTATTATCAACGGTGCAGAACGTGTTATTGTATCTCAATTACACCGTTCACCCGGAGTATTTTTTGGTCAAAGTTTGCACGCAAACGGAACCAAATTATATTCAGCAAGAATTATACCTTTCAAAGGTTCTTGGATCGAATTTACTACAGACATCAACAATGTGATGTATGCATATATCGATCGTAAGAAAAAATTACCAGTTACAACTCTATTAAGAGCAATTGGTTACGAAAGTGATAAAGAAATTCTTGAAATTTTTAACTTAGCAGATGAAGTTAAAGTTACAAAAACAGGACTTAAAAAACTTGTAGGAAGAAGACTTGCTGCTCGTGTTCTTAAGTCGTGGTTAGAAGATTTCGTTGACGAGGATACAGGAGAAGTTGTATCTATCGAAAGAAACGAAGTTATAATTGATAGAGAAACAATTATAGAAAAAGAACACCTTGAATTAATTTATGATTCAGGAGCAAAAACTGTTCTTTTACATAAAGAAGATAAAAATCAGTCCGATTTTGCTATAATTTATAATACTCTTCAAAAAGATCCATGTAACTCGGAAAAAGAAGCAGTACTTTATATTTATAGACAGCTTAGAAATTCCGAACCACCTGATGAAGATACAGCCAGAGAAATTATAGATAACCTATTCTTCTCCGACAAAAGATACGATTTAGGTGATGTTGGACGTTTTAGAATGAACAGAAAACTAGGTTTAGATACCGATGTAGATATTAAAGTTCTTACAAACGAAGATATTATTGCTATCATTAAACACTTAATTGAGTTAATAAATTCAAAAACTGATGTTGATGATATCGATCACTTAAGCAACAGACGTGTTAGAACTGTTGGTGAGCAATTATTTAATCAATTTGGTGTCGGCTTAGCCCGTATGGCCAGAACAATTAGAGAAAGAATGAATGTTAGAGATAACGAAGTTTTTACTCCAATTGATTTGATTAATGCTAAAACATTATCATCAGTAATTAATTCGTTCTTTGGAACAAATGCACTTTCGCAATTTATGGATCAAACAAATCCACTTGCAGAAATGACACACAAACGTCGTATGTCTGCTCTTGGACCAGGTGGTTTATCTAGAGAAAGAGCCGGTTTCGAAGTTCGTGATGTTCACTATACTCACTACGGAAGACTTTGTCCTATTGAGACTCCTGAGGGACCAAACATTGGTTTGATTTCTTCACTTTGTGTATTTGCAAAAGTAAATAACCTAGGTTTCATTGAAACCCCTTATAGAAAAGTTGAAACAGGAAAAGTAAACTTAAATAACGACGAACTTGTTTATTTAAGTGCTGAAGAGGAAGATGAAAAAATTATTGCACAAGCCAATGCAGTAATAGATGAAGAAGGAAATTTCACAGGAACTAGAATTAAATCTAGATTTGAGGGCGATTTCCCAATTTCAACACCAAATGATGTTAATTTAATGGACGTTGCTCCTAACCAAATTGCATCAATAGCTGCCTCATTAATACCTTTCTTAGAACATGACGATGCAAACCGTGCTTTAATGGGGTCTAACATGATGCGTCAAGCAGTACCACTACTTAAAACAGATTCTCCAATTGTTGGAACAGGAATTGAAAAACAAGTAGCACATGACTCAAGAAATTTAGTTATGGCAGAAGGCGAAGGAGTTGTAGAATATGTTGATGCAAATAAAATTTCTATCAGATATAGCTTAACTGACGATGAAAGATTTGTAAGTTTTGAAACTGATGTTGTAACATATAATCTTACTAAGTTTAAGAAAACCAACCAAGGAACCTGTATAAACTTAACACCAATTGTGAAAAAAGCTGATAAAGTTGTTAAAGGACAAGTGCTTACAGAAGGTTATGCTACTCAAAACGGAGAGTTAGCTTTAGGTAAGAACTTAAAAGTTGCCTTTATGCCTTGGAAAGGATACAACTTTGAAGATGCTATCGTAATTAATGAAAATGTTGTACGTAGAGATATCTTTACATCAGTACACATTTCTGAACATATTTTAGAAGTAAGAGAAACTAAACGAGGAATGGAAGAATTAACCTCTGATATTCCAAACGTTAGTGAAGAAGCTACTAAAAATCTTGATGAAAATGGTGTAATTAGAGTTGGTGCAAAAGTTCAACCCGGAGATATATTAATAGGAAAGATTACCCCAAAAGGAGAATCAGACCCATCACCGGAAGAAAAACTTTTACGTGCTATCTTTGGTGATAAAGCCGGTGATGTAAAAGATGCATCATTAAAAGCATCACCATCTATGGCAGGTGTTGTTATCGATAAAAAATTATTCTCACGTTCTGTAAAAGAAAGAAAATTAAAAGCCGCTGAAAAGCCGATTATAGCAAGAATTGAGGAAAAAGAACAACAAGAACAAGACGAATTAAGATCAATATTAATTGATAAATTATTTGTACTTGTTAACGGAAAAACATCTCAAGGAATAAAAGACAGTTACGGTAGCTTTGTAATACCTAAAGGAACTAAATTTACTCAAAAATTATTAGTAGAAATAGACTTCCTTAATGTAACTACAACAAAATGGACTACCGATAAAGCTAAAAATGAGTTGATAAAGCAACTTATTGATAATTACAATATTAAATCTAAAGAAATTGCAGCACAAGCAAGACGCGAAGTATTTAATGTAACTATTGGTGATGAATTACCAACAGGAATTATCAAGTTAGCTAAAGTTTATATTGCTCAGAAAAGAGTAATTAAAGTTGGTGATAAAATGGCCGGACGACATGGTAACAAAGGTATTGTAGCAAGAATTGTGAGAGAAGAAGATATGCCATTTATGGAAGACGGAACAACAGTAGATATAGTTCTTAATCCACTTGGTGTACCATCAAGAATGAACCTTGGACAAATATACGAAACAGTACTTGGTTGGGCAGGATTAAAATTAGGAGTTAAATTTTCTACTCCTATTTTTGACGGAGCATCACTTGACCAGATTACAGAATATACAAGAAAAGCAGGAGTTCCCGATTTTGGAAAAACATATTTGTTTGATGGAGGAACAGGCGAACAATTCGATCAACCTGCAACTGTTGGAGTAATTTATATGCTTAAACTTGGTCACTTAGTTGATGATAAAATGCATGCAAGATCAATAGGACCATATTCACTTATAACTCAACAACCTCTTGGTGGTAAAGCACAATTTGGTGGTCAGCGTTTTGGTGAAATGGAAGTATGGGCTCTTGAGGCATTTGGAGCATCAAATATTTTACAAGAGATTCTTACAATAAAATCTGATGATGTTATTGGTAGAGCTAAAGCTTACGAAGCTATTGTAAAAGGAGAACCAATGCCTCAAGCAGGAATACCGGAATCATTAAATGTGTTAGTTCACGAATTACGTGGTTTAGGATTAAGTTTAGAAATGGAATAATCCATTTCTAGATTTGTTAATTAATTTTGAATTTTTATAATATTAAAAATATACTAATATGGCTTACAGAGATAAAAAAGTAAAGGGAAATTTTACAAAAATCTCTATCGGTTTATCATCACCCGAAGAAATTTTAGAACATTCTAGTGGAGAGGTGCTTAAACCCGAGACAATTAATTACAGAACTTATAAACCAGAAAAAGATGGTCTTTTTTGCGAAAGAATTTTTGGACCTGTAAAGGATTATGAGTGCCATTGTGGAAAATACAAAAGAATAAGATATAAAGGTATTGTTTGCGACCGTTGTGGTGTAGAAGTAACAGAAAAGAAAGTAAGACGCGAGAGAATGGGTCATATTTCTTTAGTTGTTCCTGTAGCTCACATTTGGTATTTTAAATCATTACCTAATAAAATTGGTTATCTTTTAGGTTTACCAACAAAGAAACTTGATATGATAACATATTATGAAAAATATGTTGTTATTCAACCGGGACCTGCTTTAAATGAAGAAGGAGAACCAGTTCAAAAATTAGACTTTCTTTCAGAAGAAGAATATCTTGATATCTTAGACGCTCTTCCAAAAGAAAATCAATATCTTGATGATGAAGATCCTGAAAAGTTTATAGCAAAAATGGGTGCAGAAGCACTTCATATGTTATTAATGAAAGTTGATTTAGATGAACTTTCTTATTCTTTGCGTGATAAAGCAAATAATGAAACATCTCAGCAACGAAAAAATGAAGCATTAAAAAGACTTCAAGTTGTTGAAGCATTTAGAGCTTCTAAAGGAAGAAATAAACCGGAATGGATGATAATGAGGGTAGTACCTGTTATTCCACCGGAATTACGTCCTTTAGTTCCACTTGATGGTGGTAGATTTGCAACTTCAGATTTAAATGATTTATACAGAAGAGTAATTATCAGAAATAATCGTTTAAAAAGATTATTAGATATTAAAGCTCCGGAAGTAATTTTACGTAACGAAAAACGTATGCTTCAAGAATCTGTTGATTCTTTATTCGATAATTCGAGAAAAGCAAATGCAGTTAAGACTGATGCCAACAGACCATTGAAATCTTTAAGCGATAGTTTAAAAGGTAAATCAGGTCGTTTCCGTCAAAACTTACTTGGTAAACGTGTTGATTATTCAGCTCGTTCGGTAATTGTTGTTGGTCCGGAACTAAAAATGCACGAATGTGGTATCCCAAAAGGAATGGCATCAGAATTATACAAACCTTTTATTATTAGAAAATTAATAGAAAGAGGAATTGTTAAAACAGTTAAATCTGCTAAGAAAATAGTTGACAAGAAAGATCCCGTAGTATGGGAAATTCTCGAAAACGTACTAAAAGGACATCCTATATTGCTTAACCGTGCTCCTACACTTCACCGTTTAGGTATTCAAGCATTTCAACCAAAAATGATTGAAGGTAAAGCAATTCAGTTACACCCATTAGCATGTACGGCTTTTAACGCCGATTTCGATGGTGACCAAATGGCTGTGCATCTTCCATTAGGAAATGCTGCTATTTTAGAAGCACAATTATTAATGCTTGGTTCTCACAATATTTTGAACCCTGCAAATGGTGCTCCTATTACCGTACCATCGCAAGATATGGTTCTTGGATTATATTATATTACAAAACAACGTGATGGTGTTAAAGGTGAAAACTTACGTTTTTATTCACCGGAAGAAGTTATTATTGCACATAACGAAAAAGTTGTAGATTTACATGCAAAAATATTTGTAAAAATAACTGAAAAAATAGGAGGTGAAGAAACAATTTCTACTAAAGAAACAACTGTGGGTAGAGTATTATTTAACCAAGTTGTTCCTGAAGAAGCCGGTTACATCAACGAAGTTCTTACAAAAAAATCTTTAAGAGATATTATCGGAAAAGTTCTTAAAATTGCCGGTAATGCAAAAACTGCCGATTTCTTAGACGATATTAAAGCATTAGGATATAAAATGGCATTCGAAGGAGGACTATCCTTCAACTTAAGTGATGTAATTATTCCGCCGGAAAAAGAAGCAATGATTGCTGATGGCTATGCTCAAGTAGAAGAGGTATTGAATAATTATAATATGGGTTTCATTACAAATAATGAGAGATATAATCAAATTATTGATATCTGGACACATATTAATGCCAAGCTTACAACTACTTTAATGAACCAATTAAGTTCAGATAACCAAGGTTTCAACTCAGTTTATATGATGCTTGATTCCGGAGCGAGGGGTTCGAAAGAGCAAATTCGTCAGTTATCTGGAATGAGGGGTTTGATGGCAAAACCACAAAAATCCGGAGCTACAGGAGGTCAAATTATCGAAAACCCAATTCTTTCTAACTTTAAAGAAGGATTATCAGTACTAGAGTACTTTATTTCTACTCACGGTGCTCGTAAAGGTTTGGCCGATACAGCTCTTAAAACTGCTGATGCCGGTTATTTAACCAGAAGATTAGTAGATGTATCGCAAGATGTAATTATTACAATAGAAGATTGTGGAACATTAAGAGGTTTGGTTGCAACAGCACTAAAAAATAACGAAGAAGTAGTTGAAAGTTTATTCGATAAAATTTTAGGTAGAACTACTGTTCATGATATTTACCACCCTTTAACAGGAGAATTACTAATTAAATCAGGAGAAGAAATTACAGAGCCAATAGCAAAAAAAATTAACGAATCTCCAATTGAAAATGTAGAAGTTCGTTCTCCATTAACATGCGAATCTAGAAAAGGTATTTGTGCTAAATGTTATGGTAGAAACTTAGCTACCGGTAAGATGGTTCAAAAAGGTGAAGCTGTTGGAGTAATAGCAGCTCAATCAATTGGTGAACCGGGAACTCAGTTAACACTTCGTACTTTCCACGTGGGTGGTACTGCCGGTAACGTAAGTACAGAGTCTAATATCATTTCTAAATACGATGGTTTTGTTGAAATAGATGAACTTAGAACTATTAAAACAAAAGAAGAAGACGGAAAAGAAGTTGATATTGTTGTTGGACGAATGACCGAAATCAGAATTATTGACAAAAAGACTGATATTACTCTTTCAACTCATGCAATACCTTACGGATCTAAATTGTATATTCAGAATAATACAGATGTTAAAAAAGGAACACTAATTTGTGAGTGGGATCCTTATAATGCTGTAATTATATCAGAAGCTGCCGGTAAGATTGGTTTTATTGATTTAGATGAAAATGTTACTTATAAAGAAGAAACCGATGAACAAACAGGTTTCAAAGAAAAAGTAATTATTGAAACAAAAGATAGAACAAAAACACCGATAATTAAGATTTATAACTCTAAAAAAGAAGAAATAAAATCTTATAACTTACCTGTGGGAGCTCACGTTTCAGTAAACGATAAAGATAAAATTGAAGTTGGTCAAATTCTTGTTAAAATGCCTAGAGCTACTAGTAAAGCAGGTGATATTACAGGTGGTTTACCTCGTGTTACAGAGCTTTTCGAAGCACGTAATCCTTCTAATCCTGCAGTAGTTGCCGAGATTGATGGAGAAATTACTTTCGGAAAGATTAAGCGTGGTAATAGAGAGGTTATTGTTACTTCTAAAACAGGTGAGATTAAGAAATATCTTGTTTCTTTATCAAAACAAATACTTGTTCAAGAAAACGATTATGTAAGAGCCGGAACTTCATTATCTGATGGAGCTATTACTCCTGCCGATATTCTTGCAATTAAAGGACCAACAAAGGTTCAAGAGTATATCGTTAACGAAGTTCAAGAAGTATATCGACTTCAAGGAGTGAAGATTAACGATAAGCATTTCGAAGTTATTGTACGTCAAATGATGCGTAAAGTAGAAATTGTTGATCCGGGTGATACAACATTCTTAGAAAAACAAATTATTGACAAATGGGTATTCTTCGAAGGTAACGATAATATTTATGGTATGAAATATATCGAAGATCCGGGTGATTCAGAAATTTATCATAAAGGTCAGATTGTTTCTGCTCGTAAATTACGTGACGAGAATTCAGTTCTTAAACGTAAAGATTTGAAACAAATGGAAGCTAGAGATGCAGTTCCAGCAACATCTAAACAAGTGTTACAAGGAATTACTAGAGCAGCTCTACAAACTAAGAGTTTCATTTCTGCCGCATCGTTCCAAGAAACTACAAAAGTTCTTAGCGAAGCAGCTATTAACGGTAAAGTTGATGGTCTTGAAGGATTGAAAGAAAATGTAGTAGTTGGACATAAAATTCCAGCAGGAACAGGTCGTAGAGAATATAACGATTTAGTTGTAGGTTCGCAAGAAGAATTCGATAGAATAAGTGAAAGTAACGCATTAATTTAAATATTATGGCAAACGAAAATTTAGATAAGAATCAGATTAATATTGAACTTGACGAAGAAATTGCTCAAGGAATATATTCGAATTTAGCAGTAATAACTCATTCTAATTCAGAATTTGTAGTTGATTTTGTTAGGATTGTTCCGGGAACACCTAAAGCTAAAGTTAAATCGAGAATTATTTTAACTCCAGAACATGCAAACAGATTAATGTTAGCATTAAAGGATAATATTGCTAAGTTTGAGTCGATGCACGGAAAAATAAAAAATGATGGAGGAGGCAATGCAATGCCTCTGAATTTCGGACCTAAAGGTCAAGCATAAAACTAAAAGCCGTTTCATTTGAAACGGCTTTTTTTATAGTTTTTTTTCTTATTTATGTTTTGTATATTTACAGATAGATAAAATCAATTTTATTTATGTCGCAAATTACAATATATAAAGCTTCTGCCGGTTCGGGAAAAACATTTACTCTAACTCGTGAATATTTAAAAATAATCTTTTTAAATATATCTTCGTACAGAAATATACTTGCAGTTACATTTACAAACAAAGCTGCAAACGAGATGAAAACTCGCATACTAGAAGAAGTAAATATTATTGCTAATGGCAAAGAATCGGAGCATATTGATGAAATAATTAAGCTGACAAATAAAACAAAAGAACAAACAATTAAAGATGCAAAGCAAATTCAAAATCGACTTTTACACGATTATTCCTTCTTTTCGGTAAAAACTATCGATAGCTTTTTTCAAGATATTATTAAATCGTTTACAAAAGAAATTGGTTTGCAATTTGGTTTTGAGCTAGAACTAGATACAAACGATATTGTTGATAAAGCAATAGAACGGGTTATGATTTCTATTGAGGATAATGCAGAAATAAAACAATGGCTGTTGAGTTTTGCAAGAGAGAGAATGTCTGAAGGAAAGCGTTGGAATTTTAAAAAAGAAATTGAAACTTTTAGTAAAGAGATTTTTAAAGAAAAATTTACCTTAAACAAAGAAAAACTTTCTGAAAAGCTAGATGATAGGAAATTCTTAAATAATTTTAAAGATGAATTACTTAAAAATAAAAAGAAGATAATTGACGATGCAGTTTTGATTGGAGAAAAAGCTGTGGCTTTAATTGAAAATCATAGTTTGGAAATTAAAGATTTTTCTTATGGTAAAAGTGGGTTTATAAATTATTTCTACAAATTTAGAGATGGAAATTTAGCCGAAGCAAAGGGTAGGGTGCTGGAAGCACAAAATAATATCGAAAAATGGTATTCAAAAACATCAAAGAAAAAAGATGAAATAACAGCGTTTTATAATTCAGGCGGAAATGATTTGTTAAATCAAGCAATTGAACTGTATCAAACAAAAATTGATGAATATAATTCGTATTCAATAGTGGCTTCGTTGATAAACGTATTTGGTATTCTTGCCGATATTTCTAAAACCGTTGGCGATATTTCTTATGAAGAAAATTTATTTTTAATATCGTATGCAGCACCTTTTATAAATGCAATTATCGATGATAACGACACGCCCTTTATTTATGAAAAAATTGGCTCACGATATAAGTATTTTATGATTGATGAGTTTCAAGATACATCATCAATACAATGGAGAAATTTTAAACCCTTGATTGAAGATAATCTGGCTCAAGGCAACAAATCGTTAATTGTAGGCGATGTTAAACAATCTATTTATCGTTGGCGAAATTCTGAATGGAAATTGCTTGCAGAAGGGATTTACCAAGATTTTCATAATGATTATATTAATGATGTTACACTAGAATATAACTATAGAAGTAAAACCGAGATTATTAAATTTAATAATAGAATTTTTACATTGTCGAAGCAAATTCTACAAGATGTTTTCAATAATGAAATTCTGCCGGAGCATGAAAAAGATGTTAAATATTTAAACGATAAAATATTAAATGCATATAAAGATAATGAGCAGTTAATACCTAAACATGTAGAAGGAAAAGGATATGTAAGATTAGAAAAAATTGAAAAAGCAGAGGGTGAAGACCAAAAAGAAATAATCCTTTCTAAAATCCCTGAAGTTTTAATGGAAATTCAAGATAAGGGTTACAAAATGAAAGACGTAGCTTTTTTGGTTAGAAATAAAAAACACGGAGTAGAAATTGTAGATTATTTAATGCACTACAAGAACGAATATAAAGAAGCCGAGAAGTATAATTTCAATGTAATTTCTAACGAAGCACTTTTTATTGGGAATTCGCCTGTAATAAAGCTTATTATTAGCCTACTAAAAGATTTAAGTGCAGGAGTTGAAACTCTAAATCGTGTTTTTATTAATTACGAATACGAAATATATTTGAAAGAAAAAGATACTGATTTACATTCGATTTTTACAAAAACAGAAATAATTATTGATGAGTATGCAAAACAAAAAACATATATTTCTACCTTATCGTTCTACGAAATAGTTGAGAAACTTATTGATATTTTTGAGCTAAATCTTAATTCTGACAATTTTATCTATTTACAAGCTTTCAACGATTTAATTAACGATTTTTCTTCGCGAAAAAGTATGAGTATTATAGATTTTTTGGAGTGGTGGGAAGAAAAAGGAAACGAAGCTCCTATTGTTCTAAACGAAAATCAAGACGCTGCACAAATACTAACAATTCATAAATCTAAAGGTTTGCAATTTAAGTTTGTTATAATAGCTTTTGCCGATTGGGATTTAAACAAAAGTGGCGATATACTTTGGACTAACTCAGAAACCGAAGCATTTAACAGTTTAGATATTTTGCCTGTAAAATACACTTCTTCATTAAAAAAATCTGTTTTTAATAAAGATTATTACAACGAACTCTTGCAACAATATGTAGATAGTTTAAACATGCTTTATGTAGCATTTACAAGGGCTAAACAGTCGCTTTATATTTTTTCAAGGCAAAAGTCTAAAGAGGGGGAAATCAAAAATGTAGGAGATGTTTTGTTTAATATTTTAGGCGATAATTTTAATGATAATGTTTTTGAATATGGCGAATTAGAAGAAAACACATCAGTACAAAAAGAAAAAGAAGAATATAAATTAGAAGAATATTTGGCAAACAAAACCCCAAAATCATTAAATATAAAACTACAATCGGAAAATTTCTTTTCTAATGATAAGCAAGAAAAAATCAATAAAGGTTTGTTATATCACAAAGTATTTGAAAATATTGTTTTAATATCTGATATAGAAAATGCAGTTGTAGATTTAATTAACGAAGGTTCAATTCTGCAAAGCGAGAAAGATAAATTTATTAAAGAAATTAAAGATGTAATATCAGACCAAGAAATAGAGCATTGGTTCGATGGTAGTTACAAGGTTAAAAACGAAACATCTATTTTGTATAACAACGAAGTAAAACGTCCCGATAGGTTAATGATATCAGATAAAGAACTAATTATTGTAGATTATAAATTTGGCGAAATCGAAAGCTCTTCACACAAAAAACAATTAATGTCTTACAGAAATTCTTTAGAATTAATGGGATATCAAAACATAAAATCATATATTTGGTACTTTAATAAAAACAAGATTACAGAGGTAGTTAAAACATGAAAAAACTAATATTCTTTTTATTAATTACACTAAGTTTTACAGGATTTAGCCAAGAAAAAAACAAGGTAAAAATTGGTTTAACTCTAAGTGGTGGTGGTGCAAAAGGTCTTGCTCATATTGGTGTGATAAGGCTTATGGAAGAAGCAGGAATTCGCCCCGATTATATTACAGGAACAAGCATGGGGAGTATAATTGGCGGTTTATATGCAATAGGATATTCGCCCGATGAAATGGAAGAATTTGTAAAACAAACCGATTGGGATAGATTAATGAATGACTACATTTCGCGTAGAGATTTAGCTATGACCGAAAAAGAATTTTATGAGAAATATATTCTTGATATTCCAATAAAAAAGAAGAAAAAAGAAACACTAAAAATTCTTGCACAAGCAATGCATTCGGGTTTTAATATTACAATGAAATTTGTTGAGCTAACCGAAAGGGTTGAAGGAGTTGACGATTTTTCAAAATTTGAAATACCTTTTCAAGCCATTGCTGCCGATATTGAGCATGGGAAATCTGTAATTTTAAAATCGGGTAGCTTGGCACTTGCAATGCGTGCAAGTATGGCTATCCCTTCGGTTTTTTCGCCTGTTTTAATTAACGATACACTTTTGGTTGATGGCGGTTTGTTAAATAATTTTCCTGTAAAAGAGGTAAAAGATATGGGTGCTGATATAGTTATTGGTGTTGATGTTCAAAGTCCCTATTATACTCAAGAAGAACTTGGTTCTGTAATTAATATTTTTCAGCAAGCAAGTAAAATTTTACGAAAACCAAATAACGAATTAGGTATCAGTTTAACTGATATTTATATTCACCCTGATGTTACAAAGTACAGTGTTATGGGATTCGAGAATGCAGATACAATAATTAAACTCGGCGAAGCAGCCGGTAGAAAAATGTTGCCTGAATTAAAAAAATTGGCTAAAAAATATAATCTTCATTATAAAAGAGATACTACTAATGAAAATTATGAAACTGTACTAATTTATAAGTTATCTGAAATAGAAATAAGTGGATTGCATAATGTTACAAGAAAACATGTAATAGGTAGGTTAAAATTAGATACAACATCGTTTATTACGCAAAAAGAAATAGAACAAGCAATTATTAGATTACGAGGATCGGATTATTTTTCTAGTATTTATTATAAAACTATTTTCGAAAATGGAAAAACAGTTCTTCATCTCGATGTTGTTGAAAAAACAAACAGACAGTTTAAACTTGGTGTAAATTATAATACAATTTCGCAAGCTTCGGTACTTTTAACTTATGTTAGTAAGAATTTATTAGCAAAAGGATCTCGTTTGCAATTAACAGCAAAAGTTGGTCAAGAACCGTATATTTTTTCAGATTATCTTATCGATAATGGCTGGAAACCCGGACTTGGAATAAGAGTTTTTGGTTTGGTTAAGAAGATACTTTTGTATGATGGTAAACAAAACAACCCAATTGCTACATATAATATTAATAATCTATCAGTAAGATTATATACGCAATCTACATTGTATAATTCTATTATAATAGGAGGGGGAGGAGAGTATGAAGGTACATCAATTACCGAAGATATTGCAATACAGTTTGGAGATTATAAAAAGAACTTCTTTAATATTGTTGGGTTTTTAAAGATTGATCATTTAGACCAATTATATTTTTCTAATGCAGGTTTTATTCTTGATGTGAAATTTAAAACAATATTTGAGGCATATTACGATCCGAGATTATACCTTAGTTTAAGGTATAAGCATGTTATTCCATTAATCAAGAATAAGTTAAATCTTTTACCTAAAATTTATGCGGGAACAAATATTGGTGAAGATATCCCTATTGAATATTTATTTACAACAAATGAATTTATAGAATTTCCTGTTAAATCGTATATGCCATTTGTTGGCTTAAGATATAATCAAAGATATTCTCAAACTACTGCAATTGGCAGGCTCGATTTGCAATATCAAATATTTAAAAATAATTATATTACTTTAATTGCAAATATTGGCTCGTTTGCAAATACTTACGAAGATATTATTAATAATGATAATAAAAACTATATAACCACAGGATTGGGTTTGTCGTATAGTATACAAACACTTATAGGTCCTATAACTTTGGGCTTTTCAGAGTCAGATTATACTCATACTGTTTTTACATATTTTGCTATTGGTTTTCAGTTTTAATGGCATTTAAAATATGATGTTTCCCAATAGGACCTTCTAATCTTTTTACAAGAAAACCGGCATCTCTAAGAGCTTGTTTAACAATTCCTTTCGATGAATATGTAGTGAGTATAGAATTACTACTCATGCAATTGTATATTTTAAGAAATAAATCCTTAGTCCAAAGTTCCGGTTGAGTATCAGGCGAAAAAGCATCGTAAAACACTAGATTAATATCTTTCTGAAATTTAGTGTCTAAAAAATCGTTTTCAATTTTTTTAAGTGTAAAATATTCCGAAATTTTAATATCTTTTTCCCAATCCGACTTGTGTAAATCAATAAATTTATTTCCAACTTCCGGCACTAACTCATCGTAATTTAATCTTTCAATATATTTTAAATCAACAGGATATTTTTCAATTGTTGTATATTGTATTTTTATTTTGTTTTCTTCGGCAAACTCAAGTGCAAGTAAGGTATTAAGTCCTGTTCCAAAACCAAACTCTAAAATATTTATCTCTTTATTTGTAATAAAATTATCTAAACCATTTTTAATAAAAACATGTTTAGATTCTTGCAGTGCACCATATCCTGAATGATAAGATTCATTAAGCGTACAGTTTTGTAAACTCATAGAATCGTCATCGGTAAAAATTACGCTTATCTTCATTTAAATTAAACCTTTTTTGTAAAATAATATCAAAGCGAAGTTATAAAATGATATTTGAATAATATAAAAAAACTTAGTTTATTTACAAGAAATAAAAAGCGAGTATGAAGTTAATTAAAATTAATAGATTTTTACACAGAGAATTAGGTTTCTTTTTTGTGGGTATGACAATTATTTATGCAGTATCCGGTATTGCAATAAATCATATAAACGATTGGAACCCAAATTATTCTATAACAAACGAAGCAATTGAAATTACCCCTTTATCAGAAAAAATAGATAAAGAAAAAGCAAAAGAAATACTATCTAAATATGAAGATGAAGATTTGTATAAAAGTCATTATTATCCGGCAAAAGATAGATTAAAAATATTTTTTAATGGAGGAAATTTAGTAATAGATACTAAAACGGGCAAAGGATACCACGAAACTATGCGTCGTAGACCTATTCTTTTTTATTTTAATAAACTACACTATAACCCAAATCTTTGGTGGACTATTTTTGCAGATATTTATGCCGTGTCACTTTTTATTATTGCATTAACAGGTTTGTATGTAACAAAAGCAAAAAACGGAATTCGAGGTCGTGGTGGTGTTTTAGCAATTATAGGTGCATTAATCCCTCTTTTGTTTTTGATATTTATGTAGATTGAAATTATTTTTATTATCTTTACTGTTAAATAATTAGATAATAAAAACAATGAAAAAAGTAAGAGTATTATCGCTTGATGGCGGAGGAATGCGAGGAATTATTCCTGCTACAGTAGTTGAGTATATCGAAAAAAAACTACAAGAAAAAACCAAAAACAATAATGCAAGAATTGCCGATTATTTCGATATAATTGTAGGTACAAGTACAGGTGGTATTTTAACTTGTTTTTATTTAGCACCAAACGAAAATGGGGTAGAAAACGAACCAAATGCAAAATATACAGCTTCTCAAGCACTTGAGTTTTATTCGGAAAAAGGATACGATATTTTCAATAAATCGAAACATAAATCGTGGTTTGGCTTTAGGCAATTATTTAATTCAACACAGTATAAACCACAAGCAATAGAAAAAATATTTAGCGATACTTTCGGTAATTTACAACTTACCGATTTGTTAAAACAATGTTTAGTAACAACATACAATATTGAAAGCAAAACTTCGTTCTTTTTTAGCAATAAAGAAAACGAAGAAAAAAAACGTGCATTTTATGTACGCGATGTAGTGCGTTCAACATCGGCAGCACCAACATATTTTCCACCTGCCGAAATAACAAACTTAGCAACAAACACAAAAATGATTAATATTGATGGAGGAGTTTTTGCAAATAACCCTACAATGTGTGCTTATGCCGAGTGTCGGAATTCAAAGTTTTTACAAGTAGAATTCCCAAGTGCAAAAGATATGTTAATTCTTTCTATAGGAACAGGTGGTGGTCAATTCGATTTGCCAAAAGTAGATAAAAGTGGCAAGTGGAGTGTGCTAAAATGGGCAAAAGCAATTCCTGATATTATGATGGACGGCAGTATAGATACAGTTCATTATCAAATGAAACATTTATTTGCCACACTCGAAAAAGAACATCAGTTTAATTATAAACGAATTGATGTGCCGCTAAACAAAAGAAACTATTCTCCCGATATGGCTGATGCATCGCCGGAGAATATCAAAGCATTGAAAAAAGCAGGGAAAGAAGCCTTGCTTGATGCACAAAAAGAAAAACCAAACGAATTTACTTTAGATAAGTTTATTGATGAATTAATAAAGAATGCTACTAATCCAAAGACTAAATAGTTTGTAAATTAATAGATATATATTTTTTTTTAAATCCAGACAACTATTTTATGTTTATATTTGTCTTAAAGCAAAACTAACCTTAAATTTTTAATTATGAGAAAATTATTTTTTATTTTTACTGTATGTGTAAGTATTACAACTTCTATTGCACAAAATTTCAATTGGAATCAATACATACAACAAGATTATCCAACCGGAATTGCTTTTGATAATAATGATACAATGTGGTACATAGTTCAAGGAACAGGACTATTTGAAAAATCCGGAAGTAGTTTAGTAGACCACTCTTCGGGTTTAGTAACAACAAATATTGTAAGTGTAAGCTATGATGGTTCTAATATCTGGGTTTCGGGATATGGTGGAGTTTCAATGTTTGACGGAACAAATTACACTAATTATGATATAAGTACATATTTTGATGATTATGGAATTCTTGATATTGATTCTAAAAATGAAGTGTGGGTTGTACAAGAAGGTTACGGAGCAAGTTTCTTTAATGGTAGTAATTGGACAGATTATACAAGTGCAGATGGTATTTTAGGAAACTATTTTACAGGTTTATGTAAGAATCAAGCAGGTCATATTTTTGTAATTTCTAGTGATTATAACAATAATAAAGGTTTTGTAAATGTTTTTGATGGAACAAATTGGACAACATACGATAGTACTTCATCAATGATTGTAACATATCCTTCTTCGGTTTATTGCGATGCTAGTAATAATATCTGGGTAGGTGGAGACAATGCTCTTGCGAAATTTGATGGAACAAACTGGACAACAGTAGTTACAAGACCGGAAAACGATAATGTTGAAATAGTTTCAATAACTGAAGATGCTTCCGGAAACATTTGGTTTGCAGAAAAAAACGGCGGTGGTATATATTACTATAATGGTAGTGCAGTTGTAAATACAAATGCACCCGAGAATTTTTGCGGTAAAGCTAAAGGAATTGTGGGTGATAGTAATGGAAATGTGTTTGTTTGTCTAAATTCAGGTATTTATAAAGTTGATGTAGTAACTTCGGTTAATACTATTACCGATAATGAAGCAAGTATTTATCCAAATCCCTTTAATTCTGAAATAAATATTGATTTAAAAAATAAGCAAGATATTGTAGATGTTAAAATAACAACAATATCAGGTAAAGAAATTATCTCAAATGTTTATTGTAATGCAAATCATATAAGTATTAATTTAGATAAACTAGAAAAAGGTATCTATTTTTTAAATGTAAATAATCATATAAAGAAAATAATTAAAGACTAATCTAACCCGAAAAATTCATAATTTTTCTACCAAATAACTAATACCCAAATTTGCTGTTTGTAAAAGACCAAATTTGGGTATTAGTAAATTGGGGTTTATAGCTTTACAATATACTCATAGTAACTAATTTATACATTTTATATCATACACACAAAACCGAGTGTGTTGAAATAAGCACAATATTTATGTATATTTTTGTTATTTCGTACCCATAAGAGTTTTCATAATTTCCAATATATTTCTTTAATTGTTTTCAAAATAGCTTGCTATTTTTTAAAAAACTAATTTTTAGAACTCCCATTAACATAATTACTAATTATTAATTATTAATTATTAATTGATTTGTGTACTTTTGCAATTCAAAAAATAATAAAAATATGAGTTTAGATTTTCAAGACAATTTACCATACAAAGTTGCAGACTTAAGTTTAGCATCTTTCGGAAGAAAAGAATTATCATTGGCAGAAACAGAAATGCCAGGATTAATGTCATTAAGAAAAAAATATGGCAATGAAAAACCCTTAAAAGGAGCCAAAATTATGGGCTCTTTGCATATGACAATACAAACAGGAGTTTTAATTGAAACACTTGTTGAGCTTGGAGCCGATGTTCGTTGGGCATCGTGCAATATTTATTCTACACAAGACCATGCAGCAGCAGCAATTGCTGAAAAAGGTATTCCTGTTTTTGCATGGAAAGGCGAAACATTAGAAGAATATTGGTGGTGTACAGAACAAGCATTACGTTGGCCTGATGGTAGCGGACCTGACATGATTGTTGATGATGGTAGCGATGCTACTTTAATGGTGCATGTAGGGTATAAAGCCGAAAAAGACGCATCGTTTTTGAACGAGACACCCGAAGCAGAAGACGAAAGAGAACTTTATGCTCGTCTAAAAATTATCCTTGAAAAAGATAATCAGTTTTGGACAAAAATGGCAAAAAATATAAAAGGAGTTTCAGAAGAAACTACTACCGGAGTTCATCGTTTATATCAAATGATGGAAAAAGGCGAATTGCTTTTCCCTGCAATTAATGTTAACGACTCTGTAACAAAATCTAAGTTTGATAACCTTTACGGATGTCGTGAGTCTTTAGCCGATGGAATTAAACGTGCTACTGATATTATGATAGCCGGAAAAGTTGTTGTAGTTGCCGGATATGGCGATGTTGGAAAAGGTTCGGCTCATTCAATGCGTAGTTATGGTGCAAGAGTTATTGTAACCGAAATTGACCCAATTTGTGCATTGCAAGCTGCAATGGAAGGTTTCGAGGTAACAACAATGGAAGAAGCTGTTAAAGAAGGAGATATCTTTGTTACAACAACAGGAAACAAAGATGTTATTCGTGTAGACCATATGGAACAAATGCGTAACGAAGCAATTGTTTGTAATATAGGTCATTTCGATAACGAAATACAGGTTGATAAACTAGAACAAATTATTACTAAAAAAGATAATATTAAACCACAAGTTGACCAATATTATTTTAAAGATGGACATTCAATTATTTTATTGTCTGAAGGTCGTTTAGTAAACTTGGGTAATGCAACAGGTCACCCATCGTTTGTTATGAGTAACTCGTTTACAAACCAAACTTTAGCCCAGCTAGATTTATGGAAAAACAATTACGAAGTTAGTGTAATGCGTTTACCAAAATATCTTGATGAAGAAGTTGCTCGTTTACATCTTGAGCATATTGGAGTTAATCTTACAAAGCTTAGTAAAGAACAAGCCGATTATATTGGTGTTAAGGTAGATGGTCCTTATAAAGCAGACCATTATAGATATTAAAAAATAGATTTAAATCTATCCAAAAACCTCCAAGTTTATAATACTTGGAGGTTTTTTTATGTAAGAGCTACAAAACCCCATCAATAAAAAAATCAATAACCTCTCTGTGGTCAAAAGCTAAACTCGGTAAATCGAAGATATTAAACCATTGTGCTTTTGCAGCATCGTCACCGGCAATTGCTGTTTGTGGATTATCATCAATAAAACCATAAAAGACTGTTGTAACGGTTCTGTGTCGTGGGTCACGCCCAATAGCAGTGAAAGTATGTAATTGATTTAGTTCAATACCGGTTAAATTAGTTTCTTCTTCAAGCTCACGAAAAGCTGTTTGCTCAATAGTTTCATTCATATCCATAAAACCGCCCGGCAAAGCCCACATTCCTTTAAATGGTTCACCTCCACGTTCAATTAAAAGAATTTTCTCTTTGTTTTTATCAAAGATAATTACATCAGCTGTTACCGCAGGTCTTGGATATTTATATTGATACATCTTGTTGTTAAAGATTTTTTAATTTAATAGCTGTACCATATGCAAGAATTTCTGATGCTCCTTGCATTACTGCAGAAGTAGTAAATCTCATTTCAATAATAGCATCTGCACCAATTCTTTGAGCATCTAATATCATTCTTTGTAGAGCTTCTTCGCGAGATGTATTTAATAGCTCTGTGTATTCCGATATTTCTCCACCAATAAAATTTTTGAAACCTGCAAAAATATCTTTTCCAACATTTCTTGCTCTTACTGTGCTACCACGCACTAAACCTAAGGTTTCCGTTATTTCTTTTCCAGGTATTGTACTCGATGTTACTATTAGCATAATTAAAAGTTTTTAGTTTGTTGTAAATTTATAAATTAATCAATGATATTTTGTATAACTCTTAAATTATGAGAATATTCGTTGGTTTCTTCGTTAAAAATTCCTTGATGGTCTATTTTGTCAATTCTAACTTTTCCTGAAGCATGAATAATTTTATTATTACTCATAATTATTCCCACATGAATTATATTACCTTCATCATTATCGAAAAAAGCTAAATCGCCGGGTTTAGCTTCTTCTATCATGTTTAGAGTTCTTCCTTTTAGCACTTGTTGTGAGGCATCTCGTGGTATGTTTATACCGCAAATTTTATAAACTATTTGCGAAAAACCTGAACAATCTATTCCAAAATGTGTTCTTCCTCCCCATAAATATGGAGCATTTATATACTTTATTGCTGTCGAAATTATATTCTTACGAATATCTTCGCTTAGTTTTGTAATGTTTTGATTTAGTTCGTATTTATCTTCTGCAATTTTAAATGTAAGGTCTGTATTGTTGAAATTAGGAAAAGTACTCCCGGCCGAAATTAATAAAATAGTTTTATCATCATATTTTGTAATTATTGATACAATATCGTTAGTGATGTGTTTGTCAGAAGCATTTATCTTGTTGTATTCTTCTTCAGAAATTTGTTTTACTAATTTTGTATCTATCCAACCTTCGTAATTATCTAATTCTGCTTTAATATGATACCAAGATCTTTTTCTTTCTATTATTTGAAAAGTTTCGCCAAACAAGATTTGAGTAACTTGTTCGCTTTGCTCTTTTGCTTCAACCCTAACGGGAATTATACTTAAATTTGCTATTCCAAATTTCATCGGTCAAAAATAATTAAAAATAAGACTTTTCTATACTTTTAAGATATTTATTTTATTTCGCATTTCAACATTTCTTTTTCTTCGATGTAAGCAATAAGTTTATCACCTATTTTTACTTCTCCAACTCCTGCCGGTGTTCCTGTATAAATTAAATCGCCAATTTTAAGAGAAACAAATTGAGATACGTAGGCAATAATCTTGTCGAAAGAAAAAATCATATTGCTTGTATTTCCTTTTTGAACAATTTTATCATTTAGTTTTAATGAAAAATTTAGGTTATTGATGTCTTTATATTCGTTGATATCAATCATTTTACTGATTGCAGCAGAATTATCGAAAGCTTTTGCTTGTTCCCATGGCAAAGCTTTTTCTTTGCATTCGCGTTGTAAATCGCGAGCAGTAAAGTCGAAACCAATTCCAATTTTATCGTAGTATCTATTTGCAAATTCTTCAGCAATATTTTTTCCTATTTTGCTAATCTGAATAACAATTTCTGTTTCGTAATGTATTTCTTTTGAGAAATTTGGGTAATAAAATGGTAGATTATTTTTTAATAGTGCAGTCTCGGGCTTCATAAAAAACACTGTTTTGTCAGGAACTAAGTTGCCTAATTCTTTAGCATGTTCTGCGTAATTTCTACCTATAGCAATAATCTTCATAATATTTTTATCCTAAAAGTGATGAACGTAATTTTATTTGAGTGAGAACTTTTTTAGTGTCAAGGGCAAAATCAGATTTCAAAATCCAAGCATAATAACCTTGGTCTTTCTGAAAAACTTCTTCAACAGCTTGCCCTTTGTATTTTCCAAAATTAAAAACTTCTACACCTTCTTTATTAAAAACTATTCTGCCTGCATAATCGGCATTTTTGTTTTGAGCCGAGAATTTACTTAAAAATTCTACATCATTTTCTAAATCGGGGTATTTATCTAGTTGTGCTTCTAAAACTTCAAAAGTAGCCATTGTATCTGCTTCGGCACTATGTGCTTGGGTTAAATCTTTGTTGCAATAAAACTTGTATGCAGCAACAAGTGTACGTTGCTCCATTTTATGGAAAATTGTTTGTACATCAATAAATTTACGTTTTCGCATATCAATATCAACTTCGGCACGTAAGAATTCTTCTGCCAAAAGTGGAACGTCAAAACGATTAGAATTATAACCGGCTATATCTGCTCCTTCTATAAATTTTGCTACCTCTTTTGCGATTTCTTTAAATGTTGGTGCATCTTTAACATCTTCATCTAAAATACCGTGCACATCGCTAGCTTGTTTGGGAATTGGAACAGTAGGATTTACTCTTTTTGTGTATATTTTTTTTTCACCGTTTGTTAAAATTTTAATTATTGATATTTCAACAATTCTATCATTAACAATATTGACCCCTGTTGTTTCTAAATCGAAGAAAGCAAGTGGATTCTTTAAATTTAATTTCATAATTAATTTTTTTCTTTCATTACAAAAGTACATTTTTTTTAAATAAAAAACGACCATCGTTAATGATGGTCGTTTTTAGAATATTTAAACTTAGTTTATTTTATTAAAGTAAGTTTTTTAGTTATTACAGAATTATCAGAAATAATTCGTATAATATAGTTACCTTTTGGTAAATTACTAACATTTAATGTATTAGTGAAATCATTAATTGCCATTACAGTTTTTCCTTGAATATCAAGAACTCGTAATTCGTTATAATTATCAATACCTTCAATATTAACTATACCTGTTGTTGGGTTAGGATAAATATTAATATCTGAATTTGTTAATGTTTTAACATTTGATTCATCAGGACACATAATTGGGAACATTGCATTTGATATACTCTTTCCCCATGCATTTGCATCAGAATATGCGTACCATGTTCCATTACTCCAAAGTTCCCAACCAATACCGGCAGCAACATCTCCATCGGTATTAGATATAATTGCAATTGTATCACCTGCACTCATATCTAAATCACAAGAAAACGAAATAAAGAAATCGTTTGTAACATTTAATCCGCCAAAATCAACAGAATAATAACCATTACTATTATTTACGGCATCAACAATTTCTGTTAATGGTTTTGTAATACTTGCTAAAGCACTTCCGGGTGTTCCGCTTGCTCCATCAAGAACTTCAAAAGTAATATTTGGATTTGTGCTTGAAGTTGCTCTTCCAAAATAAAACTCTACTCCTTCAAGTTTATTATTAGTAGTTAAATTGTGATTGTAGAAATTAGCTTTCTTAGTGTCACCATAACCATTTGTTCCACTTAGATATCCACCACCATCAGAATCTTGAACTCCATATAATGTAGCTGTAGAAGTTCCTAATCCATAAACATCAAGAGTGTCACAAGTAGTTCCTGCATTTACAACATGTATATATGTATTTTTTGTTTCAGTATCACTATTAGTACCATCAGAAACAGTTAAAGAAACATTGTAGTCGCCAACGGTGTTATATGTTATTGTTGGATTTGTTGCAGTAGAAGAACTAGGTGTTCCACCAGGAAAAGACCAAGATCTACTTGTAATAGTTCCTGTTGAGTTATCTGTAAATGTTACAGTATTGCCAACAGTTACTGTAGTTGGACTACCAGAAAAGTCAGCTGTTACACCTGTACTTCCACCACAAGGAGCATTTGTTCCTAATAATGTAGTTGCACCAGTATTTGCAGGATCAAGGTATGTTGCTAGGTTTCCATTAACCCAGTGTTTATCAAATTTACCGTAGAAATCTGGATCTGTTTGATGGTCACAGTAAGAAGAACCACCTGAAAGTGTTCCTACAATTAAACCACTAGCATTAAATAAAGGAGAACCTGAAGAACCACCTTCTGTAACACCCCAACCATTAGAATTTGATGACCATGTAACTTTCCATGCAGAATTAGATTGCATCTGGCTTCCACTAATATTTGGAGATGATGTTTGTAATGTAGTAGAGTATGTGGAAATCTTTTTAATATCTCCTGCAGGGTGATGAATTCCAACACCACTTGTAGAAGCAGAAGTACTTCTAGTCCATCCATTATAGTATGGATTCCAACTTTCAGATGGAGTGGAATTTAATTCTAATAATTGTAAGTCAGAACCACCATTAATATCACTTGTTGTTTTAACAGAACAACCTGTTATTGAATTTGATGAAGGTTCAGAACTTGGGTTTGAACAACCTGATGCTTCATAATTAAAATAAAAAACCCATTGGTTATGATCTGATGCTGATGCTGTTGCAGCACAGTGAAAAGCAGTTAAAAAATATGGGGTACAATCTTGACTTGTGTTATTTACTAGGGAACCAGAACACCAAAAATAACTACCGCCATCTTTCATTAAAATTCTAGCAACTCCTCTTTTTTCGTCTTGCCAATCATCACCAACAGGTGAACAGTTTATATTTACTTCACAATTATCAGATTCGTTAACTTTTTCTGGGTTTGAATAATCAACAAAACCTTTATAGAAATATGCTATATTGCTGATTTCTAATTTAAAACTTGTATTGTGTGAAATCTTTTTAGCTACATTACTTGTAGTAAATTCATTATATTCTATGATAATGTCATCACCATACAATGCTTCGGTTGCAAAGTTTATGTGTTTTGGATTGTTTTTGTTTGTAAATGCACCAATAACATGAGAGTGGTCTGCTGAATAAATAAATAATTTCCCATTTTTTGGTATTTCAAATTTATCATAATATAATCCAATTGCTTTTGCTCCTTTAGATGTAATTTCTAATCTCCAAATTCTACCTCCATTTGGTAAATCAGTCCAAGTTCCTGCATTATCTGGTGTTAAACCAACAGAAATACTAATTCCACATCTTTCTGCAATACCATTTTTTTCATAAAATTCATCTTCGTATTTTAGTTGTTCTACATTTGGCGATTTTAATACAATTCTGTCAATATCAGACTTGTCATTAATTAAGCCAAAACTTTTTGGTGTTCCTCCCTCACTTATTTGTGCGAATGTTATTGATGTAAATCCAATAACAAGGAAAAAACCAAGCATTAATTTTTGTAAGTAATTTTTTCGCATAGTTTAAATTTTTAATAAATAATTTATAAATATAAGACTTTTTGCATATGTTTTTGGTTGCATTACAATAATAATTATTCACAACTTGTTTGTTTGTTTATGTAAGTGTAACTAATTAAATAAATTAGATGTTTTGTGTAGTTTAAAAGTATTTTTACTTAATAACCTGAGTTCGATTAATACTTTGTCCTCAGTTTCAAATAATTAGTTTTTAAACGCAACAAATTATTGTAACACTATCGGGATAATGTAAGATAATTTGGTAAAG
>Ga0256913_10000111_pt1 | contig 36607 bp, 24 predicted proteins | sample Axial_MatmetaG_FD_185970 | JGI IMG/M metagenome (GOLD analysis project Ga0256913, IMG submission 185970) | Deep-sea worm associated microbial mat communities from Axial Seamount, Juan de Fuca Ridge, Pacific Ocean - Axial_Mat | ecosystem: Environmental > Aquatic > Marine > Oceanic > Microbial... | reverse complement strand
TAAATGTTTTGTAAGTATTCCGGTTCCTGCACCTATCTCCAGAACGTTTTCCGTTCCGGGCAGAAGACTGTCAACAATCTTTCTTGCAATATTGTCATCCTTTAAAAAATGCTGCCCGAGATGCTTTTTTGGTGATACCATAATTTTTTTCTGTTTAATAGGCTGGCCATACCTAACATGTCTGCAAGTCCTGTTAGGTCTTTGCCCTTTAAAATGAGACAAGTGTCCACGCTTGTCTGTTTACTGCTATTTTAGTATTATCTTTTCAGAAAAAACCTTTCCCCCTGATTTTATATTTACAAAATAAACTCCCTTTGCATTTCCTGTCAGATCAAAAGATATATATTTCTGATTTGTAGTATTATAACTCTTCGACAGGACAACCCTTCCGTTAATATCGGAAACAACTATTCCTGTATTGGAAAATGATTTTCCATTTAATGAAATATTAACAATTCCATCAGTAGGATTTGGAAAAACGGCAAATTCACTTTGTGCAATATCTTTAACCGATGTTGAAGGATTGTAATTCCAAATTCCCCACCATAAACCACGGCCGTGAGTTGCAACCAACAAAGTGTTATCAGCTTTTCTGATCTGGAGGTTGTCAATTCTGACATTGGGGAATGACGCATCGTGCTCCCACTCAAAATCAGGAACACTTGCATCGTCAGTCATCCAAATACCCAATTCGGTCGCCAAAATGATTTGTTTTGCATTTTGAGGATGAAACAAAGCCCACCTGACAGGCACATCCGGCAGATTGTTTGTTATGTTGTTCCAATTGGTTCCACCGTCATAAGTCAGCCAGACTTTTGAAACTCCGTAGTTTGAGAAAGTGGCAACGAGTGTGTCGTCAGAGCCACCAACTTCAATGCAGGAAATATAAGCAGCCGGAAAATCCGACGAACCAATCTCTTCAGTCTGTGGTGTTGCCTGAGCGTCGGTAACCTTAAACAATCGTCCGTTTTGCGATCCGACAAACAAGGTTGCACTCCCTTCAGGTGAATTTGGTGACACTTTAATATTTGAAAAATAGGTTGACAGACCGGTGCTTAGGGTAATAGTGCTGTTTGAAGGATTTGGAATTCCCGACATTCTTAATATCTTGTTTGCACTGTTTCCATTAAATTCACATTTATTGGTAAAAAGTATGTTGTTCTTGCTGTCATAATCACAAGGGTTAATAAAAACTCCTGTGCCATAGTCACCAAAATCGGTATAATAACTAAAGTTGTTGAACAGAGTATAGCTGTTATAATAAATTGATGTGATCATATATTGAGGCTGGTCTTCATCGAAAAAGCAATATGCACCGTCAGCTCCGTCAATCATATCATCGACATTAAGGGGCTGCCCCAGATAAAGCAAAGAGCCGTTGTCCTGCAAACCGCCTATAAATTTATTTTGCCCTTCCACAGGATAAATATCGGCAACATAAAACTGTAACGTGTTCAGGTTATTACTTTTTTCGTAGAAGGTCGGGTATGAAGATGAGGCATCTTCAGAATAGAACACCCCGCCATCGGTACTGAAAATAGCAATGTCGGATGACCCCGGTTTGTAAGCACCCCAATGTTGGTCGGCATGAACATAATCATTGCTGTAATACCAGTAAGAGACCTGAATCCACGAGTTTCCACCGTTGGTTGATTTCCACTGGTCAAGCCCTCCGGCAAAAACATTATCAGGATCAGTGGGATTAACCAAAATTTCGAAGGCGTGCCATGACAGTGAAGCCCAGTCAGGTGAACCACCCGGTAAGTTTTTTTCCGTCCAGGTTACGCCACCGTCATCAGAACGGAGGAGATATCGGCCTCTTGCGTAGTTAAAATTTTCATTGCCTATCCAACCGGCACCCACAATTGCATATATAACATCAGGATCGGAAGGAGCGGCATCAAGGACAACTCTTCCCGGAATGGGATAGTCAGGGTCGTTGGGAATGATTGTTTCGTAGTAGTCGTAAACTGTCCAGCTACCCGGATCACCACTGTCGGAATAAAGAATTGTCGCTCCCCCTTTTCCATCAAGATTTTTAAGTGTCCCGATAAAAATCCTGCCATTTGCCGCTATTTCAATGTCAGCAGGAGCATACGGAACATCTTCTCCGGCTATATTCGGCAGAACCTGTTCCCAGGTTTCACCATTGTCAGTTGATCTGTATAGCCCATCAGAAGGTTCACTATTGTGATTAATGCCGTGATAAACGCCCGATACAACACCGGCATAAATATATCCGTCATCACTGTTAACCGTAATATCAGAAACATATTTAAAATCAGTCGTTGACGGGATGATATCCCAGGTTTCACCGGCATCGGTTGATTTCCAGATTCCATACCCTACCCCTGATGATTCCCGGTAAATAATCCTTGCGGTTTGATATTCACCTGTTCCCACATAAAATGTTTCGGGGTTATCAGGATTGTAAGCAATACAATTTGTTGCAAGGCCGGGCCAAAAATCATCCACTTGCTGCCAACTTGTATTGCCTGTGATATCGTCATTAAACCACAAACCACCGGTCACACTGCACGCCCATACTTTATTTCCATTGGCATCATTAGGATCCCACATTATTCCACGTGTTCGTCCTCCCATTGTTGAGCCGGTTTCGTTCCATTCAATCGTGTTGACCGATTTTAACGACTGCTTATCAAGTTGTATTGCCTGCTTTGTGGCTTTAATCAGTCTTTCCGTTGGAACGCGGTTCAGTGCAGGATCGAATGTCATAAACCAGTTTTGCATAGCTGCAATTTCAACATTTTCAGGCCTGTCATTTTCTTTTTTCCCTGTGTTTACCAGCTTTTCAATATTAGTATATTCCTGTGCAAGGAAGCAGTCATATTCAGCCCTTTTATCGGTTTTAGCAGGTTTAAGGTAAAAAAAGCCTGCAATAACTGCTGTTATTATAAGGATTCCGGGAAGTAAAGTTTTTTTATTCATAATATTATGATTTGAATTATTTCCTGTTTTACTTTTAAGACAATGTACAAAGGTAAGAAGTTGTTTCGGTTTTTTTCTTGACTTTTTCTTTTTTTTATTTATCTTAGCAACCGATTAAGCCGATACAAAACAAAATTAAGATTAACGTTAAATTATGTTGACCTTATAATGCCTGTTAAAAAGAGAAATATCAACCCTATGTTTTTTCTTTTGCGTACAAAGAAAAACAATGAGAGTGTAAAACATACAATACCTACTGAAAGCAATCTTTTGCAGGGTGTTGTGCAAATTAATCATAAAAACATATTGCAAATAATACAATACTTAATCATATAACTGATAAAAAGCAATCGCTACTGAAAATCAACAAAAATATTATTGCTCTTTTCCCCAACCCCACCCACACCGGACTTTTCACACTTCGTTTTAATGACGGCAAAAGTAATTATTCAATAAACGTAACCTAATCCGCACACCAAAGCATTATTTTCGGTGTGCGGGTTTTTGATATTGTGTTTGAACCCGCTTTATGTATTGCGCGTTTATATTCATTTCAAAACACATCCGCCGCGCCCCTCATTCCCCTGAAGGGAACGAGCCTTCGCACACCGTCTTAAATCGTAAATCTGAAATCGTTTTCGTAAATCGTAAATCCACGGTTTAGGGATATGGTATCATTCGTAAAAAAATATCTCTTTTTTCGTTTTGCCCCAATCCCTAAAGGGAGTCGTAAAAAGAGACATTTCCCTGCACCTGGTCACCGGTTAACCGGCTGGTGTTCTGACTGTTGCAAATCGCAAATCATTAGAAATACAATTTACAGCCTACCACGTTGCAAGCGTAGAATTACGAAAGCCGGTATAACTCCGGCTTAGTGCAATTTAGCCTTTAACCTTTTCGGTAGTAATTAAATATTCAGAATCCCTTGTTAGAAACGTAGTTGCACCTTTTCAATTTTGGTATTGCATACTTCGGGTTTAACATTTTCATTAAATAGCCTTTTACTTATGTAACAATATTATTAATTTAAAGTAAAAAACTGAAACAAATACATTAAGTTTTATATTTGTCGGGAATTTATGAAATTTGAAGCAAAATATACAATAGTAATAATCATACTCCTATCAATTACATTTGGAGCAAAAGCACAGGATTCATATTACTCACAATTCTACAATAATATGCTCTATTACAACCCGGCATATACAGGATTGGATGAAGGACTAAAAGTAAGATTTGATTACCGCGACCAATGGCCTAAATACAATGATGACCTAAAGTGCTACAACTTCAATATGGATTTTGCAGAAAGGGGTGTCCCCGGACTTGGAGGCTTTGGTCTTATCTTCAACACAAATAAAGAGGGTAAAGGACTTATAAAAACCAACTTTGTAGGTTTGCTCGGTTCGACAAGAATCAGGTTACAGAGGCACTGGGTAACGCAAGTAGGTGTTACCGTTGCTTTTGTTCAAAAGCAAATTGATGTAGGTGATTTTATATGGAGCGACCAACTTGATGACAGACACGGGCTTTTATATCCCGAATCCTCATTTGCCGGATCACCGAGTCAAAGTATATCTTATGCAGATGTAAACCTCGGAGGGCTTATTAAATATGAAAAGCGGCTTATCACTGCAACCCTTGGTGTTGCCGTCAATCACCTTTTTAAACCCAATGAGTCATTTTACAACCTCGACATCAGGGTACCGCGCAAATACAATGTAAATATTGATATTGTATTCCTTCAAAGGAACAATCCGAGAAAAGGCTTTAAGTTCAATCCGGGATTAATGTATGAGTATCAAAATTCGTTTCACAATATCACACTCGGGATGAATGTGCAAAAATCCATTATTTATGCAGGTGCCTGGTACAGAAACAGAAATTCAGCAATCTATAATATCCAGTCGGTGATGTTTGTAGTTGGGGTTCAGATACCAATGGTCAATGAATACTCAAGGATAAAGGTGATGTATAGCTATGATGTCGGGATTTCAAATATGAATGGTACCGGTGGAGCTCATGAGATAACCCTACGCTTTCAATTTGACCAGATTCACCTCATAAAAAGCAATTCTTACTTCTCACGCGACTATCCTGTAATAGTAAAACCTTTGAGATTTTAACCTGGGTTTAAGAATATTCGGCTTTTTCAAAACACATAACATACTCAATAACAGCATACCTATAAAGAAATAAAAAAATTATTAAACAAATTTGTTCTGATAAAAAATATAGTTGTATATTTGCACCCATTTTTAGCAGTAACCTTAATATAAAATAGAGAGCGATGAGCAAGAATGCATTAGTGAAATTTGTTGAAGATCAGGTAGAGGTAAAAGAGACACCTGATTTCAAAGCGGGCGATACAATTACAGTAAAATATAAGATCAGAGAGGGAAATAAAGAGAGAATTCAGAACTTTCAGGGTGTTGTTTTACAGAGAAAAGGAAGTGGAGTTACTGAAACTTTTACAGTAAGAAAAATTTCTGGAAATATTGCCGTCGAAAGAATCTTTCCTGTTACTTCTCCTTTTATTGACGATATTACAGTGAACAAAAGAGGTGTTGTACGACGTGCCCGTATTTTCTACCTTCGCGGATTACGTGGTAAAAAAGCAAGGATCAAAGAAAAAAGATATTAATGGATTATTCCATTTTATTAAAACCCCGTCTGAGAGCGGGGTTTTTTGTTGCCTTCAAGTTAAAATATCTCAGATTGTTAATACTCACAATCATTTATCATACCTTTGCAAAAGCAGAAAACAAAAAGCTTGTAATTAATAAATGGAACAGAAAGAAAATAAAAACCGATTTTCGATATGGAAAAGGCTGCTAAGCTTTAAATATGCCTTCAACGGTATTAAAAAGCTGCTTATCACACAGCACAACTCCAGGATTCATCTGTTTGTTGCAATTCTTGTGGTAATTGCAGGATTCCTTCTGAACATTTCAAAAACGGAATGGCTATTTGTACTTTTTGCAATAGGTTTTGTTTTCGCTGCCGAGCTGTTCAATTCGGCACTCGAATCCATTGTTGACCTTGTTTCGCCGGAATATCAAAAAAAAGCCGAAGATGCAAAAGATTTTGCCGCCGGAGCAGTTCTTACAGCAGCAATAGCCTCTGCCGTTGCCGGATTGATTATTTTTGTTCCAAAACTTATCGGATTATTAATTGACTGATTGCATCCGTTTTATAACATCACTTATGCCTTTTTATACCTTTTTTCCTTTTTGTTTTTTTAGGCTTTCTGGTTTTTATCTTTTTAGTCCCTGATTTTGGACCGCAATCACTGTCTGAACATATTTTAAAGATAATCCCTACAGACGTAAAATTATAATAGTCACGATTATTATTCCCTGTAACACCGTCAAGCTTATCGGTATCTGATCTCTTCATTGTGCTCTCAAGAGAAACGGCAATATTGTTTGAAAGGTTAAATACCAGCTTAAGGCCAAGAGGGATGACGAGCTCCGTAGTGCTTTTTTGTCCGTTATATCCAAAAGACTTAATAACACTGTCATTTAAACCGTCATAAAGTTTTGTCTTAAAATCCGTTAACCCTATTCCCACTTTGGCATAAAAATTAACTCTGCGCCTTATATTATCACTAAAAAGGGCAACAAGATTAAACTGGGTAGTCAGTGTGTATTCAATAAAATTTGCCTTAAAGTAGCGAAGAGTAGGATTTGCTGTATTTTCATTTCTGTTTTTTTCACCGCTCACATTACCAAACAGCAATTCGCCTCCTAACAGGAATAGAGATCCAAAGCTTTTATAAGCCTGTAATCCATACGCCAGATTATTAGGAAAATACTTCCCCTGTGCAACACCTTCGTCAATATCTCCATAAAAAGTTGTCAGACCCAAATCCAGTTCTACCCCAAAATAGTTATTGGGAAGCCTGTTCTTTTTCTTGGAGTTCATCTGTGCAAACAGTATTGCAGGGAAGATTACCACAATTAATGTGATATAGCTTTTTCTACCCATCATACACTCAATAACAAACAAAACAAAGACTCATCTTTTTTAAATACGTTGCTTTCCTGCTAATGTTTTATTAAAAACAAAGTATTTGAAAATTTTCGAGGTAAATGACCGATAAATACAATTATTCTATGTTATCAGATCAGTAGTATATTTAGTTAGTTATAAAAATGCAAAAATAGAACTTTTTATTAACACAGGACATTATCAGTCTAAGATATTTGGCGGGCTGTCAGTTTCAAGGAATGCTTCTGTTCTGCCAATCAAATCAGTTTAAAAGTTCAAATCCGCAGTTTCCTCTTTCTAATTTTCCTATTTTTGCAAAAAACAAACCTATGCAGCATAATAAACTTAGATTACTGGAAATTGATCCCTGGCTCGAACCGAGTGCGGAAGATCTGAAACAACGTGTAGCAAGGTTTGAAAACAGACTCGGTTCCATTGAAAAAGATTTCGGCAGCCTGACGAATTTTGCCGACGGCTATAAATATTTCGGAATAAATTACGATAAAAAGAGAAAAGGCTGGTTTTACAGGGAGTGGGCTCCCGAAGCAAATGCACTTTATCTTACAGGTGATTTTAACGACTGGGAAAAATTTTCTCATCCGTTAAAAAAGGATGATTTTGGAGTTTGGGAAATTTTTCTGCCGAAAAAACAGTATTCTGACACCTTCACGCACGGCAGTAAAATCAAAGTATTGGTTGATTCGGGAAAAGGGCTTAACTTCAAGATTCCGGCTTATATACGCAGAGTGATTCAGGATGAAGACACAAAAAATTTTACAGGTCAGGTATGGCGTCCTGAACCATTCGATTGGAAAAGAGACCATTTTGATATTAACAGCATTGTCGACCTCTTTATTTATGAAGCCCACGTGGGTATGGCACAGGAAAAAGAGGGAATAGGAACATACAATGAATTCACCGAAAATATACTGCCGCGAATCAAAAAGGGAGGTTATAATGCTATTCAGCTGATGGCAATTCAGGAGCATCCCTATTACGGCTCTTTCGGTTACCACGTCTCGAACTTTTTTGCTCCGTCATCCCGCTTCGGCACTCCCGAAGATTTAAAAAACCTGATTAATACAGCCCATAAAACCGGGCTGGCAGTAATTCTGGATATCATACACTCACATACTGTTAAAAATACCGTTGAGGGGATTAACGAGTTCGACGGCTCCGACCATCAATACTTTCATTCGGGCCCGCGCGGCGAACATCCTCAATGGGATTCAAAAATATTTGACTACGGAAAAACGGAAGTCCTCAGATTCCTGCTTTCAAATGTAAAATACTGGCTTGAAGAGTTTCATTTCGACGGTTTTCGATTCGACGGTGTCGGCTCAATGATGTATTTCCATCACGGACTTGAAACCATTGACAGTCGTGACAAGTTTTTCAGACAGGGTGTTGAATATGATGCTATTACATACCTACAGCTTGCAAACAGACTCTCACATACGATAAAGCCGGATTCTGTCAGCATTGCCGAAGATGTTACGGGTATGCCTGGACTTACGGCCAAAGTCGAAGACGGCGGGCTGGGATTCGATTACCGGCTCGGTATGGGCATTCCCGATTTCTGGATAAAACAATTGAAGGAGAAATCCGATGAACAATGGGATATTTACGAAATGTGGAACGTTATGAACGACAGGCTTCCTTACGTAAAAACCGTTGCTTATGCCGAATCGCACGATCAGGCACTTGTCGGGGATAAAACAATTGCTTTCAGACTGATGGATAAGGAGATGTACTGGCATATGCACAAAGATGACGACAATATTGTTATTGATCGGGGAATTGCACTCCATAAGATGATCAGGCTTTTCACAATTTCGCTCGGCGGTAATGCCTACCTGAATTTTATGGGTAACGAATTCGGTCATCCCGAATGGATTGATTTCCCGAGGGAAGGAAACGGCTGGAGTTATAAATATGCACGGAGACAGTGGTCTCTCGTTGATAATCCGGAACTTAAATACAGTTGTCTTGCAGCTTTCGACAGGGAGATGATAAAAGTGATAAAAGAGAATAAAATTATGTCGTCACTTTTTGCAAATCAGATAAATATGGATGCACAGAATCAGACAATTATTTTTGAGAGAAACAATCTGATTTTCATATTCAATTTTCACACCTCGAACTCAATCCCGGGCTATGAATTTATAATTCCGCAATCCGGCGAGTACAGAGTGATTCTTGATTCCGACAGCAAAGAGTTTTGCGGTCACGGACGTGTTGACGACTCACTAACCTATCCTTCATTTAATAAAGTGAATGATGCTGCAAACAGGCTCAGCATTTATATTCCCAACAGAACGGCATTGGTTTTAAAAAAAATATAGAAAAATGACGGTTAAGCAGATAAAAATAGGAGATAAAACGAAGTTTTTCTGGACTAATTTTATAAAGGGGTTTATCTGGACTTTGTTTATTGTCGGGGCTTACGTGGTTATTAAATATTATTTCGGGTTTAGCTGGGAAGAAGCCATTAAACCCTATCTTGAGAATCAGCTACTTATCTATTCTATTTACACACTTTCGGAGCTGATGTTCGGCATTATTCCTCCCGAATTTTTTATGATTTGGGGATTAAGCAGCGGACAGGTAATTGATTATGCCGGCATTGTATTTCTGCTGGCAGTCATTTCATATATAGCGGGCTTTACCGGATTCTTATTCGGCACCTTCCTGAAAACAACCGTTAGTTTCAGGTATATCCGTAAAAGATTCCTTTCGAGATACCAGCCTCTTGTGGTAAAATACGGTGCATTCCTGATACTTGTTGCCGCAATGACTCCCCTGCCTTTTTCCGCCATAGCAATGCTTACAGGCTCATTTCATTTTCCCGTAAAAAAGTATCTTTTCTGGTCCTTATCCCGTTTTTTGCGCTTTGCACTTTACGCAATTATAGTGTGGGAAGCTAATATGTTGTAACAAAATTGAATTAACAAAAAACTGCCATAGGCAGGATATACTATAACCTGAATCGTAAGATTAAGGATTAACAAAAACACAAAAACCAGTTCCGTAGGAACGAAATATTAAGCAACTCTTAACCTGTACCCAAAGACCTGCATGGGTTTTTACGCACCACAAACATTCTAATCCTTACAGACCGGACAGATAATATACCGTTCCTACGGAACTCAATAAACTATCCTGCATACATCCAAAGCCTTACGGCTTAGGCTATAACATTAGTTGCCTACGGCAAAATTCATTCGGATCAACAAAAAACTGCCATAGGCAGGATATACTATAACCTGAATCGTAAGATTAAGGATTAACAAAAACACAAAAACCAGTTCCGTAGGAACGAAATATTAAGCAACTCTTAACCTGTACCCAAAGATCTGCATGGGTTTTTACGCACCACAAACCTTCTAATCCTTACAGACCGGACAGATAATATACCGTTCCTACGGAACTCAATAAACTATCCTGCATACATCCAAAGCCTTACGGCTTAGGCTATAACATTAGTTGCCTACGGCAAAATTCATTCGGATCAACAAAAAACTGCCATAGGCAGGATATACTATAACCTGAATCGTAAGATTAAGGATTAACAAAAACACAAAAACCAGTTCCGTAGGAACGAAATATTAAGCAACTCTTAACCTGTACCCAAAGATCTGCATGGGTTTTTACGCACCACAAACCTTCTAATCCTTACAGACCGGACAGATAATATACCGTTCCTACGGAACTCAATAAACTATCCTGCATACATCCAAAGCCTTACGGCTTAGGCTATAACATTAGTTGCCTACGGCAAAATTCATTCGGATCAACAAAAAACTGCCATAGGCAGGATATATTATAACCTGAATCGTAAGATTAAGGACTAACGAATAACACAAAAACCAGTTCCGTAGGAACGAAATATCATAAACAAACCCAAATCATTTTCTTTTAGCATCTCTACAAAAACAAACTTTCCAGAAATGTGAAATTCTCGCTCATCAAAAGAATAATTCCTATATTTGCAACATCATTACACAAAATCACAATTATGAAAAAACACTTTACACTTCCGCTTTTAAAATCATTAATTATCATTCTGCTATCAACAAATTCATCTGTTTTTACCTATGCACAATATTCTCTCGACTTTGACGGTGGTGAAGATTATGTTGCTCTTAACGGCACCGACATTCCTCCGCCATGGACAGTTGAAGTGATGGTAAATAAAAACGAAACCGACAACTATCAACATCTTATGACCGGTAACGACGGAAACAGCGGAATACGTCTCGAACAATACTGGGGCACAAAAATCGGTTTTACCCATTCGGGTGTTGCCGACTGGTATTTCAATTATATTGCACCCGTCGGACAATGGATACAGGTTACGATAACAAACGACGGAACGGATACAAAACTGTTTGTTGACGGTATTTTGAACAGCTCTGTAAACGCTTCGATCAACTTCCCGATGAAATGGATAAGTAAAAATACCGAATATGCTTCATTGAAAGCAAAAATTGATGAACTGCGTATTTGGGATATTGTTTTAAGTGATGATGTTATACTTCAATACGCAAACCAGCCTGTCGGACCCGACCATCCCAATTACGACGACCTGCAACACTATTACAAATTCGATGAAGGTTCGGGGAATATCTGTTACGATTCAAAAGGCGACCTTGACGGCACAATCTTCGGAGCAACATATTATATTGATACCGACCATGATGCAGGCATTAAGGCACTTGTAGCTCCGGCAATTACTCCCGACAATTATTCATCGAACGAGCCTTTGATTGTCAGGGTTAAAAATTATGGGTTTCAGGAGATTAACGAAAACTTCAATGTCGGCTATATGCTCGAAGGTGTTTTACAACAGACTGTTACGGTTGCAGCCGGAATAAATCCCATAGAGCCCAACCAAACCGTTGATGTAGAATTTGACCCGATAGACCTTAACACCTCCGGCTCCTACCATTTTAAATTCTTTTCAGCACTTCCCGGTGATGAGAACATTAGCAACGACACACTCACAAAAACACTTGTCAGCAATTCGCACGTCATCGGCAATATCACAAATTTTGAAGTTGACACAAACGCTGCGCTGATAACCTGCGGGAGTACCAAAGTAAAAGTGATTTTTTACAAGCACGATATGTTCCGTATCTGGCTGGCACCCAACGGTAACTTTACAAATCCCGCCGGTGACAATATAGTTGTAAGTTACGATTATCCTTCATTCGATATAAACTGGAACGACTCGGGAGACCATTACGTTTTGAGTACGAACAAAGTATATCTATGGGTTTATAAAAATCCTTTGCGGTTTGAACTTTATGATGATGCGACAAAGGAACTAATCTGGAGCGAAGCCCAGGGGCTTGATTACGGAACCAGAACATATCAGTATCTTGATTCCGGCCCCGATGAATATTTTTACGGCGGAGGTATGCAAAACGGCTATTTTTCGCATAAAGGAACAAAGATAAAAATATCGAAAGAGACGCAAAACTGGGACGACGGAGCTGTACCTAATCCCGTACCTTTTTATATGAGTACCAAAGGGTTCGGTGCTTTCAGAAATACATTCGCTCCCGGTGAATACGATTTCAGCAATCCCAATCTGAATGCAGATAGCCACTGGGAAAACAGGTTCGACTGTTTCTACTTTTACGGTCCCTCACTAAAGGAGATTCTTGACGGCTATACCGAACTGACAGGCAGGCCTATTCTGCCCCCGCGCTGGGGTCTTGAACTGGGCGATGCCGATTGTTACAACAAAAACGGCCAGACAACGCCCGATGTCATTGAGCTTGTCGCCGACAAATACAGGGAGTACGACCTTCCGGGCGGCTGGATTTTGCCGAACGACGGTTACGGCTGCGGATATACCGACCTTCCTTATGTTGTCGAGCAACTGCACGAAAGAGGCTTTTACACAGGCCTTTGGACAGAAAACGGTGTAAGTCAGATTGCCTGGGAAGTGGGCACGGCCGGAACGCGCGCCTGTAAACTTGATGTCGCCTGGGTAGGTTCGGGATATCTGAATGCACTGAACGCCTGCAAGGCTGCATACAACGGAATTGAGGAGAATTGCGATGAACGCGGCTTTGTATGGTCGGTATGCGGATGGGCAGGAACACAACGATATTCCGTGGTTTGGTCGGGTGACCAGTACGGTGGATACGAGTATGTACGGTTTCATATTCCGACTTTTATAGGATCAGGATTGTCGGGATACAATCTTGCCTCGTCCGACCTTGACGGAATTTTCGGTGGCGGTACATCATCCTACGCCAGGGATATCCAGTGGAAAACATTCATTCCGGTTTTCTATGCAATGTCGGGATGGGCATCAAGCGACAAACATCCCTGGAATTACGGTACAAATGTAATGGATATAAGCCGTGATTACCTGAAACTGAAACTGCGCCTCACACCGTATATGTACACCTATTGCAACACTGCCTTTGAACACGGCACTCCGGCTGTCAGGGCAATGGTTCTCGAATATCCCGATGACCCGGTAACATGGGACAAAACAACACAATACCAGTTTATGAGCGGTGAATGGATGCTTGTAGCTCCGGTTTACAAATCATCCTACGAAAGAGACAGTATCTATTTTCCTGAGGGTAAATTCATTGACTATTGGGACGGAACTGTTTACGAAGGCCCGCTGTTTTTAAATGACTATCCCGCCCCGTTATCCAAATGTCCGGTTTTCATCAGGTCAGGTGCTATCATTCCGATGTACACCGAAAGATTGTACGACAGCCAGTATCCCAAAGACACAATAACGTTCGATATTTATCCCAACGGATATTCAAACTTCGAACTGTACGAAGATGATGGAGTTACAAGAGAATACAGAAACGGTGCTTTTGCAAAAACATTGATTGAATGTGACGGACCAATCTTCGGGACAGGTGGAATAACAACGATTACAGTCGGGGAAAGTGAAGGCGATTACAATGGAAAGCCTGCCGAAAGAATTAACCTTTTTGAGGTTCACATCCACCAGTATCCGCAAGCCGTTTTACTTGATGAGCAACCACTTGATGAGTATGCCTCTCTTGAGGAACTGGAGCAGGCTACAGACGGATGGTATTATGACCCTGACGACCGCCTTGGAATTGTCCATGTTAAAACCCAGCCGTTACCGGTAAACAGTGCTTTTGAAATAAAAATTGATGCTTTCACCGGTATTGATAAATTAAGGGATAACACGTTTGCCGTATATCCAAACCCAACCACAGGAATGGTATTTATTGAAAACCCGCATAACGGCCTCACGGGAATCAGGGTTTATAATTATGAAGGTAAACTTCTAAGAGAATTCAGTATAAAAAACAATAGTACAAACATCAGTGAAATAGATTTACAGGATTTTCCGAAAGGGGTTTACATCATTGAAATAAAAACGGGAAAAGGTTCGGTTTGCAGGAAGATAACCAGATTATAATTTTTTTACTCATCAGTCACTTATGAAGAATTTCAAAATCCTCCTCTTTTCCTGCTTCCTCTTGGGATTGGGGCTAACAAGAAAATAGATAAATTTAAATTTTATGAAATTTGACACTACACAAATCAAAGTATTTTAATAAAAATATTGTATATTTGTCAAAAATTTTAAAACTATGACTATGAAAAAAATTGTACTTTTTACAATTGTTTTTCTCCTGTTTAATATAATCACATATTCACAGGGATGTTTACCGGAAGGAATAACCTTCTCAACCCAGGAAAATATAGACAATTTCCAATCAAATTATCCGGGATGTAATGAAATAGAAGGAGATGTTACAATCAACGGAGATGATATCACAAATTTAAATGGATTAAGTATTCTTAATAAAATAGACGGGAGTCTTAAAATACTTGCCTGCAACAACTTAACAACCCTTAGCGGTCTTGACAGCCTAAGTTATATTGGTGGTGATTTGTTTATTCAATATAATGAATCTCTGACAAACCTAATCGGACTTAATAATTTAACATATATAGGCGAGGTATTATACTTAAATGATTTACAGAGCTTAACGGATTTGTTACCACTTGAGAATCTGACACATACCAGTGGAATTGGTATTATTAAATGTAATGAACTTATTAATTTTTCCGGTCTGAACAATATTACTTCTATTAACGGTACTATTAACATTCAGAATAACAATTCATTAATAAACTTCGAAGGGCTGAATAACCTGACATCTATTGAGGGGACACTACTAACTAATAGCAATTCCGCCTTGGAAAACTTTGAAGGATTGAACAACTTGACTGACATAGATGCTTTAGCAGTTTCAAGTTGTCCGTCATTGATAAACCTTGAAGGTTTAAACTCATTAAACTCAATTGAAAACAACATAGAAATTACCAGCAATGTTATGCTGAATAGTCTTGCCGCCTTGAATAGTGTAAATTCCGAAATTTCAGTATTGATACTTTATTCAAATGATGCCCTGTCAAGTTTATACGGGCTTGGAAATATTACATTTTCAGGTTATATTGATTTTTTTGTATATGATAATAGCTCATTAAGTAGTTGTGACGTAGAGAGTATATGTAACATAATTCCGAATTATGCTGCAATTATGCAAGTTTACAACAATGCTTATGGATGCAACAGTGTCTTCGAAATTGAGGCAGCTTGTCAAACAGGGATTTCCAATTCAAAAATAAAACCAGGTATCACGTTATTTTTAAACTCAACCGGTACAAGGTTATTTATTGCAAAACCAAACCGTAAATTCATTAAAGGCGTTAAGATATATAATACTACAGGACAACAAATATTGCAAATAAAAAATTATACCGAAGGAATTGATGTTTCTACTCTGAATAAAGGTCTTTATATTGCGGAAGTAGAAACAAATTCAGTATTAAGACAAAAGTTTATTGTAAAATAGATTTAGAAGAAAACTTTAACAGTAATAAAAAAGTAATGTGTTTAATTAAAAAGTAATCAGATGAAAAAAGTACTAATATTGACTACAATTCTATTATTTTTAGTAACCGGCCTTTTACAAAGCCAGAATTATGCTTTACAATTTTCAGGTAATACAGACATTGTTAATATCAACAGGGATGACATCTCCTCTCCGTGGACGGTAGAAGCCTGGGTTTACAAAACACAAAATTCGTCATACTCAACCTTTATAGACGGACAAACAGGAAAGATAACTCTTGAATCGTGGGGAAATAACGGTAAAGTGGGAATAACTGCCAAAGGTGTTGCAGACTGGGCATTCAATTATTCAGCTCCTGTAGGACAATGGGTTCATCTTGCTTTTGTATGCGATCAAAATACTACAAAACTTTATGTCAACGGCACGTTTACTGACGAGATGAGCCACGTTATACCGATGCCTTTCAATGCTTTCGGACAGAGCAATGAGTCTGCAAAGATGAAGATTGATGAGGTTCGGTTCTGGACATTAATCCGTTCAGCAGATGAGATTACACAATATTACGATAAATCCGTTAACCCTGTTGCCAATGGATTGGCTGGGTATTATTATCTTGATGATCAGGCTAATGAGGCAACTGATATTTCTATCTACCATATCAACGGGATATTATCAGGGCCTGTTTATGTTGTAAATAACAATCCTGATTTCACGACAACCCTTCCCGAAATGGCGATAAATTCAATTTCAACCGATAATTACAATGAATATTTTGCAAAACCGGGAAGTATTAATCAGGATATCCTGCGAGTAATTGTTAAAACGGTCGGAGTTTCATCGCCGTTACACATTACTTCATTTACAGTTAACCTTGATGGCACGGATGATATCAATGATATTTCCTTTGTAAAACTCTTTTCCACCGGTTTCTCTTCCGAATTCGGAACTGATGAACAATTTGGACAGGCAATGATGCCGTCTTCCGGTGAAATAACTTTTTCCGGTGACGTAACACTTTTTTCAGGCAGCAACTATTTTTGGCTAACTTATGATATTTCTTCCGGTGCAACTGTGGGAAACAAGCTTGATGCAACGCTAATCGGGACAATCATTGACGGCCAATCTGTAACACCTTCTGAAACAGACTATAGTGGTTACCGTTTGATAAAAGAAAGTATTCCCCAAATTCCGGACAAAAGAGATGCCATAATTCCAAAACCGCAGGTTATGTCAATAGACACCACTAACTGGTTTGAGCTGACCTCATCAACGAAAATTGTTGTGGCAAACACTGATTCCACATTGCAGGAGGGCAATAATCTCTCGAATTTCCTGCAAAAAGCAACAGGATATGATTTCCAGGTATCTGCAACCGCACCTTCCAACGGAAACATCTCCCTCACTATACTTGATGAGTACAGTGATGAACTGGGGGAAGAAGGTTATATCTTCAATGTAGATGAAACCGGAATAAAAATAGAAGCAAATACAACCACAGGACTCTTTTACGGGACACAAACTCTAAGACAACTTCTTCCTGTTTACATTGAATCTCAGGATGTCGTTTCCGGTATAACCTGGAATGTCGCTTTTGCCTCCATTACAGATTATCCTCTTTACAGTTGGAGAGGCCTACATCTTGACGTATCACGTCACTTTTTTAATGTTGACTTCATTAAGAAATATCTTGATGCAATGGCAATGAATAAACTGAATCGTTTTCACTGGCACCTGACCGATGATCAGGGCTGGCGTATAGAAATTCAAAGCAAACCGTTGCTACAGACAATCTCCGCCTGGCGCACTTGTAATGGTGTGGTTTACGGCGGATATTATACTCAGGATGAAATTGCAGATATTGTTGACTATGCTACCGAAAGGCATATTATGATAATTCCGGAAATTGAGATTCCCGGACATACGGTCGAAGTTCTTGCTGCTTATCCCGAATTATCTTGTGCAACGGCAACTGCACCTTACGGTGGCCCCTTTGAAGTACGTTGTGCCTCGGGTATCACCAGCGACATCTTTTGCGCCGGTAAAGAAGAAACCTTCGATTTTCTCGAAGATGTACTTACAGAAGTGGCCGCCCTTTTCCCTGGGCCTTACATTCATCTCGGAGGCGACGAGGCTTTAAAAACAAAGTGGGAACAGTGCCCCGACTGTCAGGCAAGAATAGCGGAGCAGGGTCTTGCCAATGAGGAGGAGTTACAGCGTTGGTTTATGGAGCGTGTCGGAACTTTTCTTGAAACTCAAAATAAACAATGGATTGGCTGGAGCGAAATAACATACGGAGGTGTTCCCGAAAATGCCACTGTTATGTCCTGGCTTGGCGAAAGCTCTGCTGTCACAGCGGCACAACAGGGGCACGATGCCATTCTTTCTCCATATTCAGTACTTTATCTTGATGCACCAAACTCCAATCAACCATGGGAGCCGCCTTCTATAGGCTATGCACCCAATACACTTGAGAAAATATACTTTTACAATCCTATGCCTGACGGACTGACTTCGCAGGAGCAGGAGCACATACTCGGACCACAAAGTTGTCTCTGGACAGAGTACATCTCCGAAGAATCCTACGCCGAATATATGATTCTGCCGCGTATTTATGCCCTCTCCGAAATTAGCTGGACAGGGAATACAAATAACTTCCCCGATTTCAGACGCAGGCTGTACCCGAAATTCCAACGCCTCAACTTGCTGGGATATAATTACAGACCGCTTGATTTCCCTGAAGACCTTTTACCAGAAATTTTTTCGACTTGTGACGATGAAGGAACGCTGTCTTTGGATATCCCTGCCAATTCGTTCTACTGGAATGATGAAAATCACAGCACTACGAATTCAATAACAGTGACCGAAAGCGGCACATACAAATGCTATGTTGACTATCTTGGTGAAATTAAATGCGTTTCAACCACAGTAGAGTTTAAAAATGAGGCAACTCAACCCTCCATTGATACAACAGGACAGATTTGGAACGCAACCGGAGATGCAGAAAAATACCTCTGGTACGATGTAAATGACGATCTGACCTTTGTCGGAAATCCATTTATTCCTCCTTCCGGTGCAAACCCCTATTTTTATACGGTTGCGGGAGCCAACCTTGTGAATAAACAAAACTCCTTATATATTACAGGTGATGATGATTATGTGGTACTGGAAAATTCTGACTTCTTTAATAGCACTCAGGCTTTCACAATAGAAGGCTGGATAAAAATCCATAATTATTCAACGTGGGATCAGATTTTCACGAGAAGAATAAGCAATACAAACAGGGTATCGGTTGAACTTGCAGACGGAAGGTTTTATTTTGAGATAGGCAACGGCTCGAACAGCTACGGTTACACATCGGCAGGTACGGTGTTGGAAAATCAATGGCATCACGTTGCTTTTGTTTATGACGGGACGGCTACTGGAAATTCACAACGTATGAAAGTTTTTATCGACGGGGATGAACAACCGCTTTCATTTAACGGCTCAATACCATCACACACCCCTTCTAACAGTGCAGATTTCACTTTTGGCAGTCCTGATGCAAATCCCGGTTTTGAGTTTACCGAGATGCGTTTATGGAGTAAGGCTCTTACGCAGGATGAGATATTAATATTGCATAGCATTATCCTTGAGCAAGGTGTTGAGGATGGTCTTGAATATTATTTCAGAACAGATGAAGGTAGTGGAAGTACCCTCACAAACTACTCCCTCAACAACAATTACGATGCAACAATTATCAATCTAAAGAACTCAACATGGCAAAACGGTTATACCGGTGTTATGATGTATTTGTGTAAAAGCATAAAATGGGTGGTTGCCGATTTGGTTACAGGTATTGAACAGCACTACAACTCATTGGATTTCAATATAATTCCCAATCCCAACCATGGAGATTTTACTTTCTCTTTGATTCTGCCTGAAAAGGAAAACGTTAGAATATCTGTTTACGATATGTCAGGACATATCATTTTTTCTAAAGAATATACAGGCTCACAAACAATAAACGATAATCTCAAGATGAAAGGCACAGCCAAAGGCACATATATTTTAAGTGTAAAAGCAGGAAAGGATAACGGGAAGAAGGTATTCGTGGTTAAATAAATGTTTAGCTTCTGTAGGGGATAGCAAAAAAGTCTATCTGGAATTTCAATCATAAAAAATCAAAAGACCCTGCAAATAAGACATACAGGATCTTTACAACTGTGAACCCGAAGGGACTCGAACCCCCAACCTCCTGATCCGTAGTCAGGTGCACTATCCAATTATGCTACGGGTCCTTTTTACTATTAGCTTTACAAAGCGTATCCGTAAATCAGGCTGCAAAAGTAAAAAATTATTATTAAATAGCTAATATAATTATTTAATCTATTTTTGTCATTGCAGAAAAAACAGATAAATATTGAGCAACAAAGTACATACTGCACGATTGTCGGTGTTTTCGAACATCTTTCTTGTAATAATGAAAATCACTGTTGGGGTTTTCAGTGGCTCTGTCAGTATTATCTCCGAAGCTGCACATTCGGCAATTGACCTTGTGGCATCTCTTATAGCTTTCTTTTCGGTCAGGGTATCTAACCTGCCACCTGATAAAGATCATCCATACGGACATGGGAAAATTGAGAACATCTCCGGAGTGGCAGAAGGGCTTTTGATAATTGTTGCTGCTGTCTGGATTATCTATCATTCAATCCACAGCCTTATTGCCAACGAACCCGTCCAGTATCTGAAATGGGGAATTGTTGTAATGATAATTTCAGCAGTTGTGAACTTTTTCGTATCACGCAGATTGTACAAAGTGGCAAAGGAGACAGACTCCATTGCACTTGAAGCTGATGCATTACATTTAAAGACTGATATTTACACTTCTGTAGGAGTAGCATTTGGTATTGGTCTGATCTGGCTCACCGGATGGCATATTCTTGATCCTATTATTGCTATTCTGGTTGCACTCTTTATCCTTTTTGAAGCTTATAATCTCATCAAATCGGCTTTCAATCCCCTTCTTGACAATAGCCTTGACCAGGATGAAGTTAATGCTATAACAAAAATTATTGAGGATTTTACAAACAACTGTATAGGATATCATCACCTGCGCACAAGACGATCGGGACCGTACAAATACATTGATTTTCATCTTGAAGTACCTGATAATATGACGGTAAGGGAATCGCATGACCTTTGCGACAGATTGGAAGAGAAACTGAAAGAGAATATAAATACAGTTGATATTAATATCCACGTTGAACCAAAGTCGGGTTGTAAATGAGTGAAAAAGAGTTGAAAAAAATATTGAAGAAGCTTGAAATCTCTTTTAAGATTCCAAAGGATGTTGCTAAGATAATTAATAAGTATTATCCCGAAGATTCGGAAGCATATCCATTTTTTTTCATTCATTCGGTTAAAGTTACCGAACTTGCATTAAGAATATATAAACACAATAAACATCTCAATCTGAACAAAAAATTCATACTTAAAGGAGCGATGCTTCACGACATTGGCATCATCAAAACCAAGGCATCCGAAATTGGTTGTCATGGAAAACATCCGTATATTGCTCATTCATACCTCGGCAGGGAGATGCTTGAGAAAAACGGGATGTCAAAAATTGCGCCTGTTTGTGAAAGACATGTTGGTGTCGGGTTATCGCTAAAAGATATTATCAAAAACAAAATGCCTCTGCCCCACCGTGATATGCTACCACTAAGCTATGAAGAAAAAATTATATGTTATGCCGATAAATTCTATTCCAAATCGGAAAACCACTTACTTGTCCCCAAACCTGCTGAAAAAATCAGAAAGAAGATTTCAAAATACGGAAAAGACAAACTGGCAAGATTTGAGGAATTTGTGGAGTTATTCGGAATTGATTATGTATATAAGCAGTAAGGAGTTTCTGTAAAGTTCATAATATTGTTGCCACCTAAAAATTTTTGTTTAAACTTCACTCTTTCCGATAGTCACCGAAACTCTGATTATGGTGAAAGAAGATGCTGATACGCAAGCCTTTCCTCTCCCAATGGAAGAGGATTAAGGTGAGGGGTAAGTCACGAATCAATTCCTTTAAAAGCACAGCGGGAACCTCATCTTACCGATAAGATTCCCGCTCACCGCACAATTGCCGTAGCACTTGTTTGATGTCAGGTTACGGTTATTGTGGTTGCTCTTTCCGGGTTTATTCCGAAGAACTTGCCTTTTCAGAGCCTGATATAGATTTGACTGTCCGGAGACTGTCAGGAGCTATACCGCAACTTTTCACGTTCCCTGCGAGTTGATTTCCGTGTGGATTTCATCTCTCAGTTTGAAACCAATCCTGAAATACCGTTGCCGGTTTTGTCATTTTCGGCTTCCCTACCTTTTCAAGCTGACTAGCAATTGTTTCGGTTCCGGAGAACCTGACATTTGCAGGTCTGAATCAGCAGGAAGAGAATTTTGCAATTCTTTGTTCACCGAAGTGAGCGTCTTCCTTTTGAACCACTTGATTTCAAGGTGGATTTTCAATTGGGTCGGCAACCTAATGCTTTTCCCTTTTTCAATCCGGATTCTCTCCGGGATTACCGTTGCCGGTTTTCCTTTCCTTAACCCCTGACGTTCCAAGCTAACCTTTTATCCCTTGCCTGATGCGACAAAAATAGTATAATTGATACCCCGAAGTCAAGTTTTTTTCCGTTTAGTAATTCACAGGTTGTAAACAGGGTTTATGAACAATTTGTTAATAACACTTTAAGAAACTAATTTTCAAGACATAAGGATATAGTGCCTTATTAAAATCCGCTATTACGTATAGGTTATTAACAACATCAACTTGCTCTTCCAGCATAATAATCACCTGATGATTTGAGAATCTCAATCTTTCTCACAATTGAATTCCCCAGATTATCAACGAGGGTAATGATATGTTCATCTGCTTAAGGAGTTGTTGCCTGTTTAAATCTTTTTACTCAGGTTGATACCGGTCTCCTTCAAAATGATTGTCTTCAAATTCGATGATAGCAGTTTTGAATTTTTCCGGCACATTACCATTGTGAGGGAACCGTCATTGTACGTCGGAGACAATTTTTGCATTGAGATTTTGTTCCTACTTGAATAATTACTGTTATGTAATTATACAATTCATCCTTCCAACCATCCTTTATAAGACTTGATCGGCTTTGTACGGAAAAGACCGCCTGAATGTGGATTTGTAATTTTCTTTTGCCGATATTTTGACCGGATCAAAATGAATATCCCACACCGATTCCGCCCCACGGATATAGTACCTGATGATCCTCACCGGAATTGATCACTCTGGAATCATAAACATATAAAAATATCATTGCCGAGGCCTTGAAAAAGAAACCGCCATCAAGCTTCTGATATCTGTAACCTGTTCTCAGTGTAAATGCACCTATAGACCGAATAATATCCTCTCCATCCTTCTTATTAAAAAACCAAAACAACCCCTCTCCAATTTCCCAATGTCCGGCAGAGCCATCCTTAAAAGCAAAGATCTGATTGAATTCCATCGGAAAGCCAAATCCGTGATACTCAAAATCAATATTTTCCATTCTCGGTATTGCCGAGACTCCAAATCGAAGGCTCAAATCGAAAACAGGATTTATACGCATAATCCCCTCATAATTAACGGATACTATTCCTCCATTACCCAGCCCTTCGACATACACAACATTATTGGCAACCTGCTCCTGAGCAAGAACTCCAAACCACGAAAACATAATCAACAAACCGGAAATAACTACTGACTTCATGTTCATAATAATTAGTTAGAATAACGTCCAAAAATATATATTATTCCTGTTTTTACCGTTAATAAATTTAATATATTTGCAGAGTTGTACAAATATCATTCACAAATGCTCCGAAAATTAGCACTTTTAGTCCTTTTATCAACCATAGGCCGGATATACGGACAAGATACGGTAATGTATTTTTTCACAGGCCACTGCTATCAGGTAGATATCCCTGGTTATCATATTGATGAACGTCTTAAGCAACTTGACTTTAGCCCCTATGCCGGAGTTTGGTTGGGTGGAGACCTTACAACAGGGACTATGCTAACATACAATTCGATACAGTATATCGACACTCTTTTCGACCTTGGCAATCCTGAAACTCATTGGGCATTAGGGAATCATGATGCAAGAAACGGAAACTGGGAATGGTATGAAGAGTTTACAGGGCGAAAAACATATTATGCTTACACAAGCAACAACATCACCCGTATTATCCTGAATACGAACATACTGCCTGTAAACTGTGAGATGCTGAACGAAGAGTACAAGATCATTTCAGATGTATGCGACACTATTCAGTATTCGAAGTATCTTATTCTGATTATGCATCATGGCCTTTGGCATGATGTTCCTGATTTACCTAATCCTTCAACATATGCCTTCAGCGATTTGCAATACTGGAATGCCAATTGTGATTCCGTAAATACATCTTTTGTTGAAGTTGTTTATCCTAAGCTTGTGGAGGTGAAAAATAAAGGTATTGATGTTATTTGTGTTATGGGCGATATGGGAAGCAACCCGAAAACTTTTTCTCAGATGTCGGTTGACAGCATCCAATTTCTCGGCTGCGGGTTAGATCAGGGTGACCCGGAGGACAAAGTTCTGATTTTTAAATACGATAAAGTTTCTCAGGTATTGACATGGGGGTTTCATAATATTGATTCATTACTTGCTACACAGCAATTTCCGAAATAGATGGCATTAATTCACAATTAGTTTACCTTTAAATATTAGTTTGGTATCATCTTGTGAAACAATATTAAAAAAATAGATTCCCGACTTAAGTGATCTTCTTTTTATAGCGAAGGTATTACCAGAATACTTTTCTCTTTTCACAATTTTCCCATTAGAGTCGAAAAGATTAAAAACAACCGACTTAATTATACTATTATGGATATAAAAAGTTGAACTTGAGATCATCGGATTTGGAAAAACATCTATTTCGTTTGTAGTTACCAATGGGGAATAAGCTTTTAATACTTCGATTGTACCATTTGATTTAAGCTTAAGAAAATACATGTCTCTACCACCATTACCAAAACTTTCAGTACCTCCGATAATTGCACAACCCGAATCAGGGGTAACAACAAGGCTTTCCCCAAAATCATTTTCGCTCCCTCCTATTGTTTCGCTCCACAACTCAACTCCATCTGCATCTGTCTTAACAACATAAACATCAACAGAGCCATCCATTCCAAAACTTTTGGAACTTCCGAGCAAATACAAATTATTATCAGAAGTTATTGCAACCGACATTCCATATTCAAATGAGGTTCCACCAAAGCTCTTATGCCACTGTTCATTCCCTTCGGCGTCTGTCTTTATTAAAAGCATATCAAAACTTCCACTACCGTAACTTTGACTTGAGCCGAAAAGATAGTATCCCCCGTCCTGAGCCTGGCAAACGCTGTTTCCGAAATCATGCTGTGATTCTCCGTAGGTCTTTCTCCAAATTTCTTCACCGTTGTTATCAACCTTTATAAACAGGATATCGGCATCATGTGTCTGAAATTCAGCATGCAACACATCAAAGAATCCATATTTTGATCCAATCATCACATAACCTTGGGAATCAGTTGATTTTATAATTTGAAATGCATAAATATTGAAATCCTCATAAAAATATTTTGTCCAAAATTCATTCCCCTGATCATCAATTTTTGACAAAGATATATCCCCTTTTGGATTTACCACTCTTGAGTGCCCGAGAATCAGGAAGTTTGCATCTTCTGTCGGCAATACATCAAAACCATTATCCCAACCATTTTGTTGTAGATAAGTTGAAAACAAATCATTTCCATATTTATCCGTCTTCATAAAATACGAATCGTAAAGCCATGGCCAATAATTATATCCATCGCCCACCATAATATAACCCAGTTGATATGGTATTACTCTCCTTAATATATCCTGATTTGACAACCCATAATTTTTCTCCTGCAACACCTGTCCGGCAGAATCAAGCAAAATAAAATAATATTTATTAGCTCCGTTACTATTGCCTCTGGTTGTCCCAACCAAAGCATATCCGCCCTCTGGAGACAAACAAATACTGCATCCCATATCTGTACTGTTACCTCCAAATGTCAATCCCTGAGCATCCTGAGCATAGGTGTAACCCTCAAAAAACACAACCAAAGTCAATAAAAAATATATTTTAACTATATAGGTTTTCATCTAAATATGGATTTTTAACATATTATTTTTTCACAAAGCAAAATTACAAATTTTTAACAAATGTAACAAATTACTTTCATACCTAACCTGGATTATCGGCTCAAGACAGATTTATAAATTGAATTTAGGGGTGAAACGGCTACTGATGCGCAAGTAAATTTTGTCGATTGACGATGCTATAAAAAATGTTGGGCTTTGCTGGTCGGAATTCCGGAGCCTACCCAAGAGAATGAATTTTGTCATATCAGTATGGCATAACGGTTTTGCGAATTGCAATTCGCAAGTTGGGTTAAGCTATTTTTTCTTTATTTTGTAAATATCGATTTTCCCGTCAAGAAGAACGGCCAGGACTGTTACATCTCTATCAAGGATATTTTCAGGTATATCAATATAAAGTAATCCGGGAACGGAGCTCCAGTAAGCTTTCATTTTTATATCCCAGTCGAGTTTTGTGCCGTTTCCAACAACCCAGATTCTGTTTATTTTATTTTTAATACCTTTAACAACAATAGGCCCTGTTGGCTTATAATCCATAAAAAGATAAAGCATTGTTGAATCTTTTGACAGAGTTGATGGTCCGCAAAAATAACCGGAGGGAAGTCCCGCAACAGTTCCGTATATTGCATCTTTGTGCTTTTTTGTCCACTTTCCGAGCTCCTTCAAAATTTTAATCTGCTCTTCAGGTATTGTACCATCCGGTTTCGGGCCTATATCAAGCAGCAAATTTCCTCCCATTCCTATTACATCTGAAAAAATACGGATTATCTGATTGGAAGTTTTATAATCTTTGTCGTTAGGTTGGTAACCCCACGAATCGTTCATTGTCATACAAAGTTCCCAGTACTTGTCTTTTGGTTTTGTGATTGGAACGCCCTGCTCGGGAGTGCCATAATCACCATAGCCGTTTATCCTTGAATTTAAAATAACCCTTGGATCACACTTTCTTATCTCCTCGCTCATCTCCTTCGACTTCCATTTTTCTGCCGAATAGTCCCAATCGCCGTCAAACCAGAAAAGGTCGGGCTTAAATTTATTGCAAAGCTCCATCACCTGATTGTGGCGGAATTGCAAAAAATTATCCCATCTGACCGAGTCATCTTTATATCTGTCTTCTTTCCGGGTAAAATGTGGATAATCAGGATGTGACCAGTCTAATTGCGAAAAGTATAATCCTACCTTCAGATTATTTTTCCTTAATTCTTTTACAAATGGAGAAAGAAGGTCGTGTCCGGCAGGTGTTCTCTTCACAACATTTAAGTCGGAGTATTTTGTTTCCCACAGTGCAACTCCGTCATGATGTTTGGTTGTAATTACTGAATATTTTGCGCCACTTTCCTTAATTAATTTCACCCATAGCTTTGGATCATAGTTTTTTGCCGTGAAACCGTTAAGTTGTTTCATATAATCGTCATAAGAAATATAACCATTATAAAATGACCAGGATTCATCAATGCCGTTAACGGAATAAATACCCCAGTGTATGAAAATGCCGAGTTTGGCCTCGCTGAACCACTGCATTCGTTTTGCTTTTTGTGCCGGGCTCTCCGTTTTCTGTCCGAAAATCGTTAGGGAAAGAAGAAATCCTAAGATCAGCGTTGTTAAAATACTTTTTTTCACAATCAGTATTTTCAAGTTATTTTCAGTATATAATATTTTGATATTTTAGTCCTGTAAGTTTCAGCAGTTCTCTAAAAACCTGTTTACGAAACCTTGACTCTATAACTCCATTTTTTCGATCATCCCTTTTACCATCAGTGTCATCTTTGGCTCTGCCAAAGTTGCAGCATCAATAACTTCTTCATGTGATATTTCAACGATCTTTCCTTTAACACCCAAATCAGAGATAACCGAGACGGCAAAACAAGGTAATTCCATATGTCTTGCAACGATAGCTTCGGGAACGGTTGACATACCAACGGCATCAGCACCGAGAATATGAATGTAATTGTATTCGGCAGGAGTTTCAAAGGTGGGGCCGGTAACAGCAGCATAGACACCTTCCTGAAATTTAATACCATAGTGTCTTGCAACTTTAGCTGCATGACGGATAACGGTATTATCATAAGTCTCGCTCATATCGGGAAAACGGGGACCAAGGCCTGTATGATTTTTACCGATTAGCGGATTGCTTCCCATCAGATTAATATGATCTCTGATAATCATCAGGTCACCTATTTCGTAATTAGGATTTACACCTCCGGCTGCATTTGAAAGCATAAGCAATTTAACACCAAGAAATTTCAATACCCTGATAGGAAATGTTACTTCCTGCATCGTATATCCTTCATAATAATGAAATCTGCCCTGCATAGCCACAACATTCTTACCCGAAAGTTTTCCAAAAATAAGTTTGCCTTTATGACCTTTAACCGTCGATACCGGAAAGTTGGGAATATCTTTATATGGCAATGTTGCTACTATCTCTATCTCAGTAGTTAAACCACCAAGACCGGTTCCCAAAACAATGCCTATTTGTGGTTTGAAATCAACCTCCTGTTTAATGTACTTTATAGTTTCCTGAATTTTTTCTAACATAATCTAAAATTAAATTGTTAAATTTTCCTTTATTCTGTTTATGCAATTCCGACTTTATCGGAATATAATAGACCGGCAAAGGTATTAAATGATTTATTATGTCGGGGTGAATTAATCGCATTGCATCTTTTTCAGTTGTTACTATTACCTTATTCTTTCTTGCAATATTCTCAAATGTTTCAATTATTTTCAAAACATCTTTTTCAGTATAACTATGATGGTCAGGGAATTTTATAATCTCCATATCATCGCAGAATCTTCCTAAATATTCCTCCAACGGATAAGTGTTGGCTATACCCGTTACAAGAAGTATTGAACTATAAAATATTTTTTCTGCTTTCAGCTCTTCCCCTGTTAGCGATGTGAAATTTCCATATTTTATATAAGAGAAAAAAAGTTCTTGGTGGTTTTTTGGTTTGATTTTCTCCTTAATATCTTTTCGGACTATCGGAGACAGAACTTTTGAGCTTTTCGTGACAATAATAATATCGGCTCGTCTGGCACCCGCCCTGCATTCACGCAATCTACCTGAGGGCAAAGGAAAATCATTTGTATACAGATTATGATAATCGGTCAGTAATATTGAAAGCCCCGGCTTAACATACCTATGTTGAAAAGCATCGTCAAGTATAATAACATCGGGATTGTGGGTTGTATTCTGTAATTTTTTTATGCCGCGAATGCGTTTTTCATCAACGGAAACAGTTATTTCCGGAAATTTCCTGTGAATCTGAAAAGGTTCATCACCAATTTCTGAAGAAGAACTCTTGTCAGATGCAATTATGAAACCTTTTGTAATTCTTTTATAACCCCTGCTTAATATGGCAACTTTGTATTCATCTTTTAACAAATTTATTAGATATTCAACATAAGGGGTTTTCCCTGTTCCTCCTACACTAAGGTTCCCAACTGAAATTATAGGCGTTGTAAAAGACCTCTGCTTCATTATATTCCAGTCGAACAGCTTATTTCTGATGGCAGTTGCAAATGCATAAACCAATGAGAAAGGTAATAATATGAATTGAAAAAATTTCACCCGATAAAAATACAAAATTTTATATATATTTGAACCGTTAAATTTTATCCGAAATGAAAATTAAAGACATAACATCCGAGCTTGAGAAAATAGCACCTTTAAGTTTGCAGGAATCTTATGATAACGCAGGGTTAATAGTCGGAAACGGTGATATGGAAGTGAGCAAAATACTAATTTCACTTGACGTGACTGAGCAGGTAATAGAAGAAGCAAAATCGAAAGGGTGTAATCTGATTATCTCGCATCATCCGGTTATTTTCAAAGGTCTTAAAAAAATTACCGGTGGGAATTATGTCGAAAGGATAATAATTGCATCCATAAAAAATGACATTGCACTTTATGCTATTCATACAAATCTTGATAATGTCGATCAGGGGGTAAATTCAATTTTGTGTGATAAATTCGGATTAGTTAATAAAAGAATTTTGTCTCCTAAAAGAGAATTGCTAAAAAAGTTAGTAACCTTTTGTCCGGTTGATTTTGCCAACAAAGTCAGAGAGGCTGTTTTTGCAGCAGGTGCCGGGAAAATTGGGAATTATGACAATTGTAGTTATAATGTTGCGGGAACAGGTTCCTTTAGAGGCTCTGAAGAAACAAATCCGTTTGTCGGAGAAAAGGGTAAGTTGCATTTTGAGGAGGAGATAAGGATAGAGACGGTTTTCCCGGTTTACAAGGAAAGAGAAATTATCACCTCACTGTTAAATGCACATCCTTATGAAGAAGTGGCTTATGATATCTATCCGTTAGAAAACGAATTTTTATTAGTTGGAGCAGGAATGACAGGAGAACTGAAAATAGAAACTGATGAAGTTGAGTTTCTAAACAGGGTGAAGAAAGCAACGGGAGTCGGATGTGTCAGACATACAAAACTGACGGGCCGAAAGATTAAAAAAATTGCTGTTTGCGGTGGCTCAGGCAGTTTTCTTATCGGGGAAGCATTACGCCTGGATGCTGATATTTATTTGACAGGTGATATTAAATATCATGAGTTTTTTGATGCTGAAGGAAAGATGGTAATTGCCGATATCGGCCATTACGAAAGTGAACAATTTGCAAAAGATTTAATTTATAGTGTTTTAATTAAAAAATTTCCTAATTTTGCAGTCCTTATTTCAGAGGTGAATACGAATGTAGTTAATTACCTATAATATAAATGATTATGGCAAAAACAGCAAAAGAAAAAGTAAGTAAAAAGCCAAAAGTTGAACCGGTTGTAAAGACCGATGAGGAGTTTACGGTCGAACAAAAATTAAAAGTTCTCTATTCATTACAACAGATAGACTCAAATATTGACAGGATCAGAATAGTAAAAGGCGAGCTGCCTCTCGAAGTTCAGGACCTTGAAGATGAAGTTGCCGGCCTTGAAACCAGAATAAGCAATTATGAAGGTGAAATTGAAAAGTTGGAAAAACAGGTTGCCGATAAACAAAATGCTATTAAAGACAGCAAGTCCTTAATAAAGAAATATGAAGCTCAGCAAATGCAGGTTAGGAATAACAGAGAATACGATTCACTGACCAAAGAAATTGAATTCCAGGCTCTTGAAATGCAGCTGGGCGAAAAACGAATTAAAGAGCATTCTTTTAAACTTGACGCAATTAAGGAAGAGGTAGTAAAATCCAAGGAGTTGCTAAAGGAGAGAGAAAAGGATCTCGAAGTAAAGAAAAGTGAATTGGCTGATATCATTGCAGATACTGAAAAAGAGGAGACCCAGTTAGTTAGTAAATCGCAGGAAAATGAGAAATATATTGAGGAACGACTGTTGACAGCCTATCAGAGAATCAGGAAGAATGCAAGAAACGGTCTTGCGGTGGTTCAGGTTGAAAGGGATGCTTGCGGTGGTTGCTTTAATAAAATTCCACCTCAGGTTCAACTTGATATCAGAATGCATAAAAAAATTATCGTTTGTGAATATTGTGGGAGAATTTTGGTTGATCAGGATATTGTTGATATGGTTAATGAAACGAAATAGAGTTTAGCTCGTTTAACTAAAATAAGAAGAAAGAGGAGGATGGGGATGTTCTCCTCTTTTTTGTGTTTTAGGTTAAGTTTATGAACAGGATAGTAATAATATTAGGATTCTTATTTGTTACGGCAGTTTCTTCTGCCCAGTACAAATATGAGTTCAATAAAAACTGTTCGGATGCATATACTTTGGTTCTAAGTCTTAAATTTGATGAAGCACAAAATATTATCAATAAAGAAGAACTGTTGAATCCCGATAATAATATCCCTTACCTGATAGAGAATTATATCTATTTTCTGAAAGTATTTATCGGTGAGGAGGAAAGTGTTTTTGAGGAACTTGACGAGAAAAAGGATGATATTATTGATCGCCTCGAAGATGGCGACGAAAACTCACCCTATTATAATTACAGCCTTGCTCAGGTATATCTTCAATGGGCATTCGCCAGAACAAAGTTTAAAGAGTATTTTACTGCCGCACTCGAAATAAACAAAGCTTACCGTAAACTTGAAAATAATGAGGAGAAATTCCCCGACTTTCTGCCTGACAAGATTAATCTCGGACTTTTACATACGATGATCGGTACTATTCCCGACAGCTATAACTGGATAAAAAAAATTGTAGGGATAAAAGGAACTGTCAACCAGGGCACTAATGAAATATTGCAGGTTCTGGATGCCTCATTAAAAGAAGAAAAGTATGCTCATTTTAAAGCTGAATGCCTGTTTTATCTTAGTTTTATAAAACTGAACCTTTCAACGGAAAAGGGCAAAGCACTGGATTATATTGATATGATAACGCAAGATAATTCTGATACTTCATACCTTACCAACCCTTTGACCATTTATGCAATGTCTCGTATTTATATGGGTAACGGAATGAATGAGAAAGCTTTGAACCTACTTTTGTCTAGGCCTATGGGCAAAGAATACTATCCGTTTTATTATCTTGACTATCTTACCGGATTGGCAAAACTTCAAAAACTTGATAAGGATGCCAATTTGTATTTTCTTAGATATTTAGAGGAATTCAAAGGGATAAATTACATAAAGGCCGCATATCAGAAAATTGCCTGGTACTATGCTGTTAATGGAAATAACTTTATGTATAAAGAATATATTGCGAAAGTTAAGGAAAACGGATACGATATTGCCGATGCCGACAAACAGGCGGAAAAAGAGGCGGAAAGAGATATCGTCCCAAATGCAATTCTTTTAAAAGCAAGATTACTTTTTGACGGTGGCTATTATGAGCGGGCAATGAAAGTTCTGACGGTTGATAATAAGGGTTTCCTGAAAGATGAAAGGGATTCTCTGGAATATACATACCGGCTTGGTAGAATTTATCACGGCTGGAGTAAAACGGATGACGCAATTCCATACTATTTGCAAACCGTAAAAAACGGTTCCGAATCGGAATATTATTATGCTGCCAATTCTGCTTTGCAGTTAGGTTTGATATATGAGAAAAGGAAAGATTATCAAAAGGCAAAAATCTATTACGAAAAGGCAAGGTCAATGAAGAATGAGGAGTATAAAAACAGTATTGACCAGAAAGCAAAAGCCGGTTTGAGCCGGATTGAAGATAAATAGAGTAGGTATGAAAGCCTGAACAGCTCCGGTTAAGTTCCTTCTATTTTCTCCACTAACTTTCCGTACCACTCTTCCCCGTATTTTCTTATGAGTGGATCTTTCAGAAATTTATACAAAGGCAATTCCAGCTTTTTCCCAAATGTACAGGCCGACTGACAGATATACCATTTGTGATAATTAACGGCCTCAAAATCCTCGTGTTTAATAATTCTGATAGGGTAAAGATGACAGGATATTGGTTTTTGAAAGCTGATTTTACCTTCCTCGAAAGCTTTTTCAATGGCACATTTAGCAATGTTCTTTTCGTAATAAACAAAAGCACAATCCTTGTCATTGATTAATGGCGTTACAAATTCACCGAAGGAATCATAATCAAACACACCGTATTTTTCAATAACCTCGACACCTTCCTTTCGCATATAAGGTTTAATGATGTCAATATCATCCTCAAGCAAAGATATCTCCTCCTCTTCCAAAGGTGCACCGGCATCACCTTCAACACAGCACGCCCCAAGGCATTTGTCAAGATCACAGCAAAAACGTATATCACGTATCTCTTCCGAAACCAGAATATTATCAATAACCAACATGGCGGCAAAGATAATTTTTTGTGTGGAAATCAGAAAATTCTTTTTCGTGCAGTAGCTCTCTTGGATTTAAGCATAGGTTTTAGCGCGAGCCGCTGACTACGCTTATTACTCCAGCCACAGCAATCATTGAAAGTGACTCATCCCCGGAGGAAATTTGTCGTACACCTCTACCGAACAGTATTGCTCCAATTTGATTTTATTTAATTTGCGATACAAACCCGCCTGACAACAGTCTTTTCTTTAAATTTGAACTCAATAAAATAGACACCATTGCCATATTCTGAAAGATTGATAACAGAGTTTTCAGGTTCATAATTAGCCGATGACAGTTTCACCCCAAAGTAATTATAAACAGAAATAACCGCCTCTTCATTTTTCGGAAGATTTGTTTTAAAACTAACCTTTCCCAAAGACGGGTTGGGATATACTATCACCGATAAATCCGGTTGTAAATTTTCCGGTATGTAAACATTGTCTGCAATCCCGGAAACAAACACATACTGCTGGCCTGCATTTGTCAGTACATTAATATTGGTTGAAAAAGTACCCGTCTCATACGGAAAAATTCCTTCAAACATGATTGTTGTTTCTTCTCCGGCATTAAGGTTAAAAGAATCCGGATTTATAGATATAATCCATTCTGCGTTTTCGTATATATTACCGGTTAACAATTCTTCACCAGTATTTTTCACACTAAAACTTTCAGAAAACGCTGCTCCTAATGTGTCGGAACCTAGATCAAAAGCTACCGGATCAACAAGCAACACACTTTGATTGCTGACATTTCCATAAATTAAAATACTTGTGTCTCCTGCGTTTGAATTAATATTTATTAAACCCGAAAACTCGCCAATTTCGTTTGGAAAAATTCCGCTAACAGCAATTTCTTGTTCATCATAAGTTGCCAAATTAAAAGATGTGGGAGTTAATGATGATATCCACAAAAGGTCTTCGCTTAAAACTCCGGTTAATGTGTCTGCGCCGGTATTCTTAATTGTAAAAACAGTGTCAAAGGGGTAAACAGGTCCCTTTGTCCCGAGATCAATTTCAGAAATATCAATATTAAGAAAAGGTTCATTAATAAGTGCGGTTACATTTATGTTTATAAACGGATTCCACATATCGTTTGAATGGATTATTATTTTAGCTGTATCTGATCCGTTAGTGATTTGTGACCAATCAATATCAAAAGAAACAATAACGGAATCTCCGGGATTAATAATGAATTTTTTAGAGACTGTTCCCAATCCTGTAATCCAAGGTTTATTTGAAAGGATCGAATTAACAATAAGATCCGCATTACCGGAGTTGCCTATTGTAAAAAAATACAGGCCCTTCCAATTGCTGCTATCATTCCCTTTTGAAGGTTCAATTATGGTAAAACTGTATGGATACACCCAGATATCAGGATTCTGGCAAATATATGAGTCCCCAAAAATGATAGTATTTGTTTGATAGTCATGGTCACTGTCAACTGCTGTTCCCGGTGTCGGGTCAATATTGTATATGAAGTATGGGACATCACCCGAATTAAATCTGCCGGACAGAACAGGATAAATACACTCGTCGAGCCAATGATTGATATCCGTATCCATATCCTGTAAATCACCCCAGCTGCTTGCATTTCCGTTATCATAAGAACGCCGCCTCCATATATGTCTGAAGTTATATTGCCCGTTATCGTAATCTTGTGTAACAGAAGACCATACTACAACTACCTGCCCGTTATCGGCTGTAATATTGGGCATTGTGCTCATTCCCAGTTCTCGATATGTTAATAATTCATCCAACAAAGGTTCTCCGGTATCAACTACCCATCCTATCAGAGTTTCATTCTCAACAAGGTTTTCATAGGCAAGGGCCTTATGCTGATTTTCGGCTATAAAAGGAGATATCGTTTCGTTCCAGTAAACAATTCCGTCTGTCCAGGGAAAGTATGTAAAGGAAGTACCCGGTTGTGTATGCATAACCCTTGTCAGTCCGCAAACGGCATGTACATTACCGTTATTATCAAGAGCAATATCAACCGAATTATCAGGCGCCCAGATAGTATCGGTTGTAATTGTGGTTTGCCAGTCGAACATAGGATACGGATGTTCCCAGATGACAATTTTCTCCCAGTTCTCCCCGTTATCGAATGATTTCATAACTATCCAGTCGTGCCAAGGGTTTGCTATTGTAAAAGCAATTACATCCCCTCTTGATTCTGCCCAGGTATATTCGTCAGCTTTGAAACCTGTGTAGTAATCGGAACCTATTTCGTCTATGATTATCCAGTCTGTCCAGGTTTCACCCCCATCGTCAGATCTGATATATAAAAGCGGTACATCCTGACCTTCGCAAGGACCGGCTGCCGGAACAATAATATGAATATAATTGTGGTTTTGGCCTGATGTCATTAAACGTGGCCACTTAACATCTGTTCCTCCTAAATTTTGAGGGCCCGGCAGGTAAAACTCCTCCCAATCGCCTGTTCCTTTAGTTGTTCGTCTGTTGATAAGTAACCCTCCGTCAGGATATGTTGTCTGGTCTGAGATGTGAGAAACAATAATTTCACCGTTTTCGCCCCAGGCTGCTATTGAAGGCCATCCGGTTCTGACATCTTCAATTCTTTGTGTAGGAGCTGATCCCCATCCATTTCCGTCAAAATAGTTGTACCCCGTACCTCTTTCCGGAAAGTTTGTGTTACCCCCAAGTCCCATTGTCCAGACTGCGGCAGCAGTTCCGTCATCATACAACCATAATCTGTTTGCAAGTGCGGCATTACTTTGCAAATCGTACTTCGTTATGCCTATCTCATTTTCATACTTTGCATTGTCAGGGTTTGAAACAAAAGGATTTGCGGGTTTTGTAACAAAATCATCACTGTAACCG